>Ga0209026_1000160_pt1 | contig 105563 bp, 104 predicted proteins | sample AraplaCL_Col_mCL_FD_184262 | JGI IMG/M metagenome (GOLD analysis project Ga0209026, IMG submission 184262) | Arabidopsis root microbial communities from the University of North Carolina, USA - plate scrape CL_Col_mCL (SPAdes) (version 2) | ecosystem: Host-associated > Plants > Roots >...
CAGCGCCGCTCCGGGCAAGCCGGTGCCGGTGCCGATGATCATCGGCGCTGCCATGGGCGCGCCGCAGACGATCCCGCAGGTCATCGGCCTCAAGGTTTCCTCGAACGACTAAGCTGCCGTTCTCAAAGCTGTTCAGAAACCCGGCGATTTCGGTCGCCGGGTTTTTCTTTGCCTCAAAGCTTGGAGCCTTTGGGAAGCTGATATTTCCTGAGTTCGCTGAGCCCATGGGACATCAGGGCAAGCAATTCCTCCGTAGTCGCACCGTCGCGCGCCTGAACGGACATGCCCTGCACGATCGCACCGAGAAAGCGCGCCAGCGACCGAGGGTCGGCCTCCGGCCGGAGGTCGCCTTCGGCAATACCGCGTTCGATCCGTGCCGCGAAAATATCCAGCGCCTGCAGGCGCATCGATGCGACATGATGGGCGATCGGCTCGTTCTCCTCTGCGCAATTCAGGACCGCCGTCGATATCATGCAGCCTTTCGGATGCTCTGGCGCCGTGAAGCTCTTGGCTGAATTCGTCAGGAAGCGCTCGAAGGCGGTCACCGTGTCCACATTGTCAGTAAACGGATTGCCAGGCTCGGCTCGGGGCATGCGCCGATACTGATCGAGAGTTTCCCGGTAAAGCTCCGCTTTCGAGCCAAAGGCGGCATAGAGGCTTTGCGGCGTGATGCCCATGGCCGCGGTCAGATCGGCAATGGAGGAGCCGTCATAGCCATGCTTCCAGAAAGTATCCCGCGCGGCGGCAAGAACCGTTTCGCGATCGAAGGCGGGCGGACGCCCGCGCTTTCGTGGTGAAGAATTTTCCGTCTCTTCAATATTTTTCACAATGATCACTCTAGAATTATTTCCCAACCTGATGTATTCAGGAATGGTCATTGTGATTATAGAAGGTTTTGCCCCATGAGTCTTCCCCTGGAAAATTCTGCGCATGCAAGCGACGGCAGTCTTGCGGAAGGCGTCGATGCCGCGATCGATTCCGCTCTGACGGACAAAAGGCTGGTCGGTACCGTCGTTCTGATCGCTCAGGATGGAGAGCTGGTCTACAGCCGTGCCGCCGGTCTGGCGGATCGCGAAAACAAGATAGCAATGCGGGAAGACGCCATCTTCCGCCTTGCCTCCGTCACCAAGCCGATCGTGACGATTGCCGCCATGCGGCTCGTCGAACAGGGCCGCATCGGGCTCGACGATCCGATCACCAAATGGCTACCGGATTTTCGGCCGCGTCTGCCTGACGGCGGGGAAGCCGTTATCCGCATCCGGCATCTGCTCTCCCATACCTCCGGGCTGGGCTACACATTCGCCGAGGCACAGGATGGCCCTTATCATCGTGCCGGCGTATCCGACGGACTGGACACGCCGGGCCGGTCATTGGCTGACAACCTCCAGCGCCTCGCCAGCGCGCCCCTTCTCTTCGCGCCCGGCGAAAACTGGCAATATTCCTTGGCGATGGATGTGATTGGCGGCATCATCGAGAAGGAAACCGGCAGCCCGCTCGGCGATGCGGTTGCCGATCTTGTCATGAAGCCGCTCGGCCTTTCCGATACGGCCTTCTCGGTGCGCGACCGCAGCCGCCTGGCAGCGGCCTATGTGAATGGCTCGACGGAACCGCAACGGATGGGAGACGAGGCGCTCGTTTCGATATTCGACGGCACGATCCGCTTTGCGCCCGACAGGATTTTTGATCCGACGTCCTATCACTCCGGCGGCGCCGGCATGGCCGGAACGGCAAGCGACATCCTTGCCATCCTCGAAACCATACGAAGGGGCGGAGCACCGCTGCTGTCAGCCGATACCGTGGAGACCATGATGACCGGTCAGGCGGGCGGGCATATGGAGGCGCAGCAGGCTGGCTTCGGTTTCGGCTATGGCTGGTCCGTTGTTGCAAATCCCATTGTGGCTCAAGTGCCCTTCTCGGCCGGCACGATCAAATGGGGCGGCGTCTACGGGCATAGCTGGTTCGTCGATGCTAAAATGGGTCTCACCGTGGTCGCCCTGACGAATACGACTCTCGAGGGCATGTGGGGCCAGTTCACCACGGATCTCGCCAAAGCGATCTATGCTGGGATTTGATTGACATCAGCATACCAAACGAAAACCCGGCGATTTCGGTCGCCGGGTTTTGCATTTCGTCAAACCGTAGAGGACTTAGTCCTTCTTGACCGGCGGTACCGGGCGGATGGCCAGTTCGCGCAACTGCGTCGGCGTTGCGGCCGAGGGAGCGCCCATCAGCAGATCCTGTGCCTGCTGGTTCATCGGGAACAGCGAGATCTCGCGCAGGTTCTTGGCGCCGACCAAAAGCATGACGATACGGTCGATACCGAAGGCAGCGCCGCCGTGCGGAGGTGCACCGTACTGGAAGGCGCGGTAGAGGCCGCCGAAACGCTCTTCCACGTCGGTCTGGCTGAGGCCGACTTTTTCGAAGGCGGCGACCATGGTTTCCGGCGACTGGTTACGGATCGAGCCCGAAGCGATTTCGAAACCGTTGCAGACGGCGTCGTACTGGAAGGCCTTGATCGTGAGCGGATCCTGGTTCTGCAGCGCCTCAAGGCCGCCCTGCGGCATCGAGAACGGGTTGTGAGCGAAATCGACCTTCTTTTCTTCCTCGCTCCATTCGAAGAACGGGAAGTCGACGATCCAGCATAGCTCGAAGCGGTCGCGATCGACCAGGTTCAGCTCTTCGCCGGCCCTGGTGCGGGCTTCACCGGCAAACTTGTAGAACTTGGAGGGATCGCCGGCGACGAAGAAGCAGGCGTCGCCGTCATCGAGGCCGAGCTGGGTGCGGATCGCATCCGTGCGCTCTTCGCCGATGTTCTTGGCAAGCGGGCCAGCCCCTTCGAGCTTTTCGCCTTCCTTGCGCCAGAAGATATAGCCAAGGCCCGGCTGGCCCTGGCTCTGCGCCCAGGCGTTCATGCGGTCGCAGAAGGCGCGCGAACCGCCAGTCTTGGCCGGGATGGCCCAGACTTCGACCTTCGGGTTGGAAGCGATCATGTTGGCGAAGACCTTGAAGCCGGAGCCGGCGAAATGCTCGGTGACGGCTTCCATGACGATCGGGTTGCGCAGGTCCGGCTTGTCGGAGCCGTACTTGCGGATGGCGACGTCATAGGGGATGCGCGGCCATTCCTTGGTGACCGGCTTGCCTTCAGCAAACTCCTCGAACACCTGGGTCATCAGCGGACCCATGGTGTTCCAGACGTCTTCCTGCGTCACAAAGCTCATTTCGAGGTCGAGCTGGTAGAATTCGCCCGGCAGACGGTCGGCGCGCGGGTCTTCGTCACGGAAGCAGGGAGCGATCTGGAAGTAGCGGTCGAAGCCGGCGACCATCAGCAGCTGCTTGTACTGCTGCGGCGCCTGCGGCAGCGCGTAAAAGGTGCCGGGATGGATGCGGCTTGGCACCAGGAAGTCGCGCGCGCCTTCCGGCGACGATGCCGTCAGGATCGGGGTCGTGTATTCGGTGAAGCCGACTTCGCCCATGTGGCGGCGCATCGAGGAAATGATCTGCGTGCGCTTGACGATGTTCTTGTGCAGCGTCTCGCGGCGAAGATCGAGGAAGCGATACTTCAGGCGAACGTCTTCCGGATAGTCCGGCTCGCCGAAGACGGGCAGCGGCAGTTCCTTGGCGGCGGAGAGCACTTCGATCTCCCGAGCGTAAAGCTCGATCTCGCCGGTCGGCATGTTCTTGTTGACGGTGTCTTCCGTACGGGCCTTGACCAGACCGTCGATGCGGATGACCCACTCGCCGCGAACGGTTTCGGCAAGCTTGAAGGCCGGAGAATCAGGGTCCGCAACGACCTGGGTGATGCCGTAGTGATCGCGCAGGTCGATGAACAGCACGCCGCCATGATCTCTGACGCGATGAACCCAGCCGGCAATGCGGACGGTCGAACCGACGTCGGACTTGCGCAGGGCGGCGCATGTGTGGCTGCGATAGCGATGCATAGTATAATATCCTGGACTTGGCGGGCGGCGAAAGGACACGCAGACCCCTCGCCCGCCGACGGGAAAATCGGGCGGAAAAGCGCATGGTGCGCCCGATTTGTCAAGGCTCGAACGCATGACCGATGCCGGAAGTCGGCTTAAAGCCGTCTCACCCACCACCCACATCGACATCCGCAAGCAGCCACTGCGGCGGTTTGGCCACCTCAATGCTATTGCTGAATACTTCAGTCAACTTTAAACAGGCATCCATGTATTCTCGCCCCGGGAGCCTGACATGCCGATCCTCACCCGCCGCAACCTCCTGAAAGCTTCAGCCATTGCCGGCGCCTATGGTGTCGGTCTCGGCATTGCCGGGAAGTTCGCAGGCAAGGCGGCCGCGGCCGAGCCGCATGTGCTGAAAACGGCCAAGATCGAAGCCAGTCTTACCGATAGCGGCAGGACAAGGAACGTGTTGACCTACGGCGAGGCCGGAATGCCGCCCGTCGTGCGCATGAAGAAAGGCGAACCCTTCGCGGCACGGCTGATCAACGGCATCGACGATCCGACAACAATCCACTGGCACGGCATCCGGCTCCCGAACGCTATGGACGGCGTGCCGTTCCTGACGCAGCCTTATGTCTATACCGGCGATCATTTCGACTACGCCTTCACCCCGCCCGATGCGGGCACCTTCTGGTATCATCCGCATTGCAACACGCTGGAGCAGATGGGCCATGGCATGACCGGCGTCATCGTCGTCGAAAATCCCAGAGATCCGGCTTTCGATTCGGAAGTGGTGCTCAATCTGCGCGACTGGCGGCTGGGAGGAGACGGACAGTTCATTGCGCAATTCAGGCCGCGCGATGCCGCCAAGTCCGGCACCTATGGCACGGTCCGCACGGCCAACTGGCAACAGGAACCGCAATATGACGCCCCTTCCGGCGGCCTGGTGCGCCTGCGCCTTGCCATTACCGACGTCACGCGCATCTATTCCTTCCGCATGGACGGTGCCGAGGCGACCGTGATCGCGATCGACGGCAATCCCGTGCCGCAGCGTTTTCCGCTCGATCTCCTGCAGCTCGGCCCGGGGCAACGGCTGGAGCTTGCGGTGCGCATGCCCGACAGCGAGGGCGCGGTCGTCAAGCTCGAGGACATCAAGGGCACCAATCCGAAAGTGCTGGCGACATTGCGTGCGGTCGGTACTTCGCTGAAACGCGATGCCCGTGATCTGGCGCCGCTGGAGGCCAATCCCGTGCAGAAGGCCGATCTGATTTCGGCCACGCACATTCCGCTGATCCTCAGCGCCACGGCCGAGAATACGGCTGACAACCCGATCTGCGGTTCGCTCGGCTACAGCTTCTGGGCGATCAACAAGGTGCCGTGGCCGGGTGATACCTCCGATCCCACGGCCCCGCTTGCCGAACTCAAGCTCGGCAAAAGCTATGTCATCGACATGGAAAACGTCACCCCGCACAGCCACCCGATCCACCTGCACGGGATGAGCTTTACGGTCCTCTCCTCCTCGACACGGCAGATACAGCCTTTCGTCTCCGATACCTATCTGATCCAGCCGGATGAAAAGGTGCAGCTTGCCTTCGTCGCCGACAACCCCGGTGACTGGGTATTGCATTGCCATATCATCGAACATCAAAAGACGGGCATGACCAGCTACGTGCGCGTGGCGTAAGGGTCCCGATCAGCTTCGATCGCAGACTGCATCGCTCGAAGCCGCCAAAGTTGCCGGCAATTTCAGCCAAAAGCGAAACGCGGCAAAGGCTTTGTCCGCGAAAGTATTGACATATCCGGCCGAAAGGAGAAGGAAGTTAAAGAAGTATTTTACAGTCGAATGTGTTGATATGATCGAAACTACCGCCCAATTGGAGGCGGCCTGCCGAGAGCTGGCCAAGTCGGAATTCATTACCATCGATACGGAATTCCTGCGGGAGACGACCTTCTGGCCGGAACTGTGTTTGATACAGATGGCAAGCCCCACCACCGAAGTGCTGGTGGACCCGCTGGCCAAGGGGCTGGACCTGGCACCCTTCTTCGAACTGATGGCCGACCCATCGGTTTTGAAGGTGTTTCATGCCGCCCGTCAGGATATCGAAATCATTTTCCATCGCGGCAACCTCATTCCGCATCCGATCTTCGATACCCAAGTCGCGGCAATGGTTTGCGGCTTCGGCGATTCCGTCTCCTACGACCAGCTCGTCAGCCGCATCAAGAATGTCCACATCGACAAGTCCTCGCGCTTTACCGACTGGAGCCGCCGGCCGCTCTCGGATAAGCAGCTGGACTATGCGCTAGCCGACGTAACCCATCTGCGCGACGTCTATCTCTCGCTCAAGGAGCAGCTCAAGCGCGAGGGCCGTGCCTCCTGGCTGCAGGAGGAGATGGCCATCCTCGAAGCGCGCGAGACCTACGACCTGCATCCCGACGATGCCTGGCAACGTCTAAAGATGCGGCTGCGCAAGCCGCAGGAACTTGCCGTCCTCAAATATGTGGCCGCCTGGCGCGAGCGCGAGGCGCGTGCGCGCAATGTACCGCGCGCTCGGGTCGTGAAGGACGACGCTATCTACGAGATCGCCCAGCAGCAGCCGAAGGACAGCGAGGCGCTGGCGCGGCTGCGCACCATTCCCAAGGGCTGGGAGCGCTCGGCCGCGGGTACGGCCGTGCTCGAAGCGATCAATGCGGCGCTGGCATTGCCGAAATCCGAAATGCCGCATCCGCCGCGCCACCATCAGGCGCCGGAAGGCACGGCTGCAGCCTCCGAACTGCTGAAAGTTCTTTTGAAGCTCATCGCCGAAAAGCATGGCGTTGCTCCGAAAGTGATCGCCAACAGCGACGATCTCGACAAGATCGCCGCCGAGGGAGAGAAAGCCGATGTCGCGGCTTTGACAGGCTGGCGACGCGATCTTTTCGGCGAGACGGCCCTGCAGCTCATCCAAGGTCAGGTGGCCTTGCGCTTTGTGGGCAAGCGGATCGAGACCGTCACTCTCTAAAGCGCTCGGTGCGATCTCTCAGATTCGCTCCCCGCGCTTCAAGCTGCTGCCTTTGCACATGTCGTTGTCGCAAAACCGCTGCACGCTTTTGCGCGACATTCTCCTTTCCCGGCGCGTTGCGATTGCGTATCATCGGCGCATCGAGACGCTGGCTACCATCACGATTGCGCCGCAAATCTCGTGGAATGAACGTCTGATGCAATCGTTATGTTCGATGACGTTCCGGTTTGCCGGCGCAATCCCGCGTCGATGACAGGCGTCGCTTCTCGGCGGAAAAGTGAATGGGCATTTTCCATTCGATACGCAACTGGATACTGACGTCGCTGGTTGTCGCCTCGACCGGCGTCATCTACGGCAAGATTTTCTTCCCTGAAGCGCCACTATATATCGGTGCAGTCTTCGCGCTGTTCTGCGGCATGCCGCTGCTGGCCTTCGAGCGCCGCATGATCCTGCCGCGGCTGAACGTCTGGATGCACCGCCAGCCGACGCCGGCCTTCATTCTTTCCGCCCTGATCGTCGATTTCATCCTGATGAGCGTCGGCTATGCAATGGCGGGCAGCCTGATGAAACTGCTGGGCCTGGTCGACGGCACCTGGAAAGATCTGACGCTGCTGAAGATGGACGTCTACATCTACGCCGTTCTCGTGACCGCCGTCATCATCTTCATCGGCCGCGTGCGCGAGCTGCTCGGCCGCGACGTCTTCCTCAGCCTGCTCACCGGCCGATACCGCAATCCGGTGCAGGAGGAGCGCGTCTTCCTTTTCATCGATCTCGTCGGCTCGACCGCCTTTGCCGAGGAACACGGCGACCTGAAAACGCAGGAATTTCTCGGCGCGGTGTTCGCCGCCATAGCGGAGCCGGTACGGCGGCACAAGGGCGCGATCGACGACTATATCGGCGACGCTGCCATCATTACCTGGCCGCTCCGGCGTGGCGTCAGGAATGCCAATTGCGTGCGCTGCGTCTTCAACATCCTCAACGATATCGAAGCGAATGCCGAGACCTGGCTGAAATCATATGGCAGGGTGCCGCGCCTCAGGGCCGCCCTGCACGGCGGTAGCATCGTGACGGCGGAAATCGGTGTCGACCATCACAAGATCGCCTATTTCGGCGACACGGTGAACACGGCCGCAAGGCTGGAATCGCTCTGCAAGACACTGGAGCGCCAGGTGCTGATTTCGAGCGATCTCGCAAGGCGCCTCGAACTTCCCGGGGCAATCATCAAGGAGGAACTCGGCGAACATGCCATTCGCGGCCGCGACCAGTCCCTCGGGGTCATTGCCCTTCACACGCAGGACCGGCAAGCGCTGAAGACGGTTCGCGGCAGATCGTAGGCTTGCGAAATCGCCGGCGGCCCTTCGGTATCGACGCATACCTGAGCTTCACATCCTATGGATTGTCCAGCGATGCCAATGTCGGCAAGTCCATTCGCAAGATCGGCTATATCGATCCGATTCTCATCGAGTATCCGGACCACAAGCGCCGCCAGGGCGGCAATAAAGGCTTCGGGCCTACCGAAAGCGAGACTTATTCGAAGCAGAAGGCCAGCCGTCGGTTCGTGAGCTTGCCGAGCTGCTGCAGACGACCCTCCAGCCTTTCGCCGGCAAAATCGTGATATTCGGCGGGAACGACGAATTCGAGATCCAAATCCGGGCTGGTCGAGCGGCGGAACGACAGGTTGCGCACGACGCCTGGCATCGAGGCCGAAAACAGATAGACGACACGCAGCAAACCGCCGAGCAGCTTGGCACGTTCGATGTAGAGCGGCGTGGCGATCGTTGCCAGCGGCTCGGTCGCCCCGTCGTCGTTCAATCCTTCGAAGCGGTAATAATTGGCAAGCGCGATGAAGGCGCGGCCGGCATGGCTGATGCCGACAAAGGACGTATGGGCGATGATGTTCAGCGCCTGCAGGCCGCGATAGTCCGGATGGGCGCGCCAGCTGATGTCGGCCAGCAGGCAGGCTGCCTGACGGTAGCGGCTTTCCTCCTCCGTCTCGGTGATTCCGAAGAACGGCATCATCCGGCCCGTCCATTCGGCGAGCTCGCGCGCGTGCTCCGGCGAACGGGCACGCAGGATGGCAAGCTCCCCCGACGCCACGAGCAACGGATCGCTATGGCGCTCCGCTTCCGTCAGCAAAGAATAGAGATAGCCTTCGCGCACACCCTGGGCGGAAAAGGAAATGATTGACGGTTTCATGGCCGTGAGCACTTCGCGCATGGCGACCGCGCCGAACGGCAGCAGCAAACGACGGTGCTTGGAAACGGCCTGGAACGCCGGATCCTTCGAATCCCTCGATTCGACGATCTGATCCAGGAAGCGCACCATCTCGTCGAGCGGCACTTCATAGCCTTGCATCATGTGCAGCGGATATTTGCGGATTTCCATATGCAGCTTGGCGATGTTTCGCCATGTGCCGCCGACCGCATAGAACGTGCGGCCCTCGCCCTTGCTCAAAAGCTTGGCCGTCTTGACGTGCTTGCGCGCAAAGCTGCGAGCCTTCTCGATCGAGCCGCCGGCATATTCCGACAGGCGCAGCCCGCCGAGCGGCAGCGTGATGCCCTTGCCGATCTCCCGGTCCTTGATGTCGATCAGCTCCAGCGAGCCGCCGCCCAGGTCACCGGCAATGCCGTCCGGATGGAAGAAGCCGCTGATGATGCCAAGCGCGGAAAAGCGCGCTTCTTCCTCGCCTGAAAGCACGCGCACCTTGCGCTGCAGGATCGTCTCGGCCTGATGGATGAATTCCGGGCCGTTGCTGGCTTCGCGGGCCGCCGCGGTCGCGAGCACGTAGATGGTGGAGGCGCGCGCCTGATCGGAGAGCGCCTTGAAGCGATGCAGAGCGGCAAGCGCCCGCGCTACGTTTTCCTCATCCATTTTTCCGGTCAGTGCTATGCCCTTGCCGAGACCGCAAAGCACTTTCTCGTTGAAAAGGATGGTCGGAGACCGCGAATGGCCTTCATAGACGACGAGACGGACCGAATTGGACCCGATATCGACAACGGAGACAGGGGCAATACCGGGAAGGCGCCCCTGGGCTTCTGATTCAACCATGCAGGTCCAGTTTATTTGTTGCGGCCCGACAACAGCCCAGCGATCAGTTTCGGCGCACTGGATTTCAAGGCTTCACCACGGCCCGACAGGCTGGGGTTCGTCATGAAATACTGCTGCGCATTGAATGGCTCTTTTCCCTGACGCACTTCCATGCGCCGTGAAGTCCCGTCCGGCAATATCTCGTAGCTCTGCTGATTGTCAATGATATTGCCCAGCATGATCTGTGAAAGCACCTGTTCGTGCACGGTCTTGTTGGTGAGCGGCACCAGGGTTTCGACGCGGCGATCGAGGTTTCTCGGCATCATGTCGGCGGAGCCGATGTAGACCAGCGCCTTGTCCGACGGCAGACCGTGACCATCGCCGAAACAGAAGATGCGGCTGTGCTCGAGGAAGCGGCCGACGATGGATTTGACGCGGATTCTCTCCGAGAGGCCCGGGATCTGCGGACGCAGGCAGCAGATCCCGCGCACGACCAGATCGATATCGACGCCGGCGTTGCTGGCGCGATAGAGCGCATCGATGATGTCCGGATCGACGAGCGAATTCATCTTCATCCAGATTGCCGCGGGACGGCCGTTCCGGGCGTGCTCGATCTCGCCTTCGATATGCTGGAGGATGCGCGGACGCAGCGTATAGGGCGAAACGGCGATCTTCATACCCTGCTCCGGCTCACCATAACCGGTAATGAAGTTGAAGATATTCGCCATGTCGTGAGCGATCGCCGGATCGCAGGTGAAGTATGAGAGGTCGGTGTAGATCTTGGCGGTGACCGGGTGGTAGTTGCCGGTGCCGAGATGGCAATAGGTGCGCAGCTTGCCGTCCTCGCGGCGCACGACCATCGACATCTTTGCATGGGTCTTGAGTTCGATGAACCCGAAGACGACCTGCACGCCGGCACGCTCGAGATCGCGCGCCCAGCGGATGTTCGCCTCTTCATCGAAACGGGCCTTGAGTTCCACCAGCGCGGTTACGGATTTTCCCGTGTCGGCGGCATCGATCAGCGCACGGACGATCGGGCTGTCGTTCGACGTACGATAGAGCGTCTGCTTTATCGCCAGAACGTCAGGATCCCTAGCAGCCTGGAGAAGGAACTGGACCACCACGTCGAAGGATTCATAAGGGTGATGGACGACCATGTCCTTCTCGCGGATGGCGGCGAAACAATCGCCGGCATGTTCGCGGACACGCTCAGGAAATCGGGCATTGTATGGCTCGAAGCGCAGATCGTCGCGCGGCGCCTTGCAGATTTCCGACAGCGTGTTGAGCGCCAGCAGACCGGGCAGAACCGCAATGCGGTTTTCCGGAACGTTCAGCGATTCCACCACGAATTGGCGAAGCTCGAGCGGCATTTCGGAATCGGTCTCGATGCGGATGACCGAGCCGCGGCGGCGGCGCTTCAGCGCGGTTTCGAAGAAGCGTACCAGATCCTCGGCTTCTTCTTCGACTTCGATATCGCTGTCGCGGATGATGCGGAACGTACCGGAGCCCTGCACCTCATATCCGGGATAGAGCCGGTGGATGAAGATGTTCACCACATCTTCCAGCGTTATGTAGCGGATGACGTTGCTCGCGTCCGGCAGGCGTACGAAGCGGTCGAGCGCCGGCGGCAGGCGCAGCAGCGCGGTCATCGGTTCGCGGCCGTTCATGCTCTTCAGCTGCAGCGCGATCGAGAAGCCAAGGTTCGGAATGAAAGGGAAAGGATGCGCCGGATCGATGGAGAGCGGCGTCAGGACCGGGAAGATCGCCTGCTCGAACTCGGTGTGCAGCCACTGGCGATCGGCATCGGAAAGAGCGGCCGGGCGGACGATCAGAATATCTTCCTTGGCAAGATATTGCTGCAGGACGGCGAGCGAAGCCTGCTGCTCCATCTGCAGATTGTCGATCTCACGCAGGATGTCGTCGAGCTGCTCGGCGGGCGTCTTGCCGTCGGGGGTGCGTATCAGGATCTTCTGGCGGACCTGACCTTCGAGACCGGCGACGCGCACCATGAAGAATTCATCGAGATTGGCGGCGGAAATCGAGAGAAAGCGGACACGTTCCAGCAGCGGATGAGCGGTGTTCAGCGTCTCCTCAAGGACGCGGCGGTTGAACTGCAGCCAGGAAAATTCTCGGTTGATGAAGCGCTCGGGGCTGGTCATCAATTCGCTGACCGGAGGTGCGGTCTCTGGATTTTCCTGGTTGGCGTCCTGATGTTCCGTGAGTGCCGAGTCCATGTTCCACCTACCCTCTTTCTAATCTTGTGCCACGTATATCAGTTTGACGACGGAACTGTGACAATCGCAGCAAGCTCAATCCGGCTGGCCGGAACTGCCCAGTTCGTTCAGGACTTCGGCCGCCAACGGACGCGTGATCCTTGTCCCTCGCCCGAGTGCCAGCCGGTCCAGCCTGTCAACGATCAGCTGCGCCGCGTTCAGGGAACGCTCCATGCGATTGACGATATAGAGGACGAGTTTGTCATCGATATAAAGCTGCCGGTCGGCGAACAGCTTGACGATCACCTGCGACAGCAATTCCTCGTCTGGCTCGCCGATTTCGACCACCGTCGCAGCCTTCAGGCGGGAACGCAGATCGGGCAGCGTCACCGGCCAGGACATCGGCCAGAGCCGGCTCGTCATCAGAAGGCTGGTGCCGTTTTCGCGGACGCTGTTGATGACATGGAAAAGCTCTGTGTCGTCGAAACCCAGGCGATCCACATCCTCGAAGACGACGGGACCGCTCGATGCCGCGACCGGGGCACCAGAGCCGGCCACGGGATGAATGTGGACGGCGCCGCACCGCTCGGCCCAGATGCTCGCAAGATGCGATTTGCCCGAGCCGACCGGACCGGCCAGGACGACGACGGGCGACGGCCAGTGGGGCCAGGAATCGACGATCTTCACCGCCGCGTGCAAGGGATCGGCAACGAGCAGGTCGTCGCGCCCGTTTGCGGGATCATGCGTAAAGGCCAAGGGCAGCTGTTCGGCGGCCTTGCGCCTCAAATCAGCATTCTTTGCGTCGGTCATGTCTAGCTGTTCTCGGGCTTGCCGGCCCTGGCTCTGCGCGCCTCGCTGGCTTCCGAGCGTCCGTAATAGAGATCACTCTGAAGGTAGCGCGAAAGGGCGAAGCGGACAAGAACGCCGCACGCGGCTGCAGCCGGTACTGCGATCAGCAGGCCGACAAAGCCGAAGAGCGCGCCGAAGGCAAAGAGGGCGAACATCAGCCAGACCGGGTGCAGGCCGACGCTTTCGCCGACGAGCTTCGGCTGCAGCACATTGCCTTCCAGGAATTGGCCGGTGAAGAAAACGACGAGTGTCAGGCCGACCCAGAGATAATCCGGCCAGAACTGAACGAGCGCGACGCCGACGGCCAGGACGAGGCCGACCATCGAACCGGCATAGGGAATGAAGCTGATCATGCCGGCAAAGAGGCCGATCAGCAGGCCGAAATTCAGGCCGACCAGCGACAGGCCGACGCCGTAATAGACGCCGAGAATGATGCAGAGCGAGCCTTGGCCCCGGATGAAGCCGGCGATGGCCTGATCGATTTCCCGGGCAATTTGGCGGACCGTGGCGACATGGTCGCGCGGTATCCAGTCATCCACCTTGGCGATCATGCGATCCCAGTCGAGCAACATATAGAAGGCGACGACAGGGGTCACGACCATTAGCGAGAGGATGTTGACGAGCGCCTTGCCGGAACTCCAGAGCTGCGCGAACAGGCCGCCGACGAAGCTCAAACCCTCGGACATGATGCTTGAGAAATTCTCCTTGATCGCGCCAAGCTGATTGCGAATCCAGTCCGGCAGCACCATCGTCTGCGCCTTGGCGATCAGCTGCTGCACCTGCTGCACATAGGTCGGAATGTGCTGGAGGAAATCGTTGAACTGGTTGACGACAATCGGGATGAAGATCGTCAGTGCCAGCGCGAAGACCAGCACGAAGGAGACGAGGATCACCACCGTTGCCATCAGACGGCTGAGGCCGATCCGCTCCAGCCGGTCGGCGACCGGATCGAGAAAATAGGCGACCGCCATGCCGGCGATGAACGGCAGCAGAATCGTGCTGAAGAGGTAAACAAAGGCGACGAAGACGACGAGCACGATCACCCAGAAGATGACTTGACGCTTGAGGCTCGCGCCGCTGACCTTCTGCTCCATCGTCTTCCCCGTTACCTTGCGCCCGTTTGCCGTGTGCTTAGGACATAGGATGATGCCGCAATTATGGTCAAGCCTGAGGCCGGAAATCTGCGTTGAGCAATGGGAAGCGGGGAAAATCGGGGGTGTTGCGGCGCTTGCGCCTTGCATAAAGGCCCCTATCATGCAATGGCGACCCGACGAAAGCCCTGTCATAATGGACAGGCGGACATCGGAGGCGGAAGCATGAGCCAGTCTGGAAAAAACGGTCTGACCTATAGCGACGCAGGCGTCGATATCGATGCCGGCAACCTGCTCGTCGAAAAGATCAAGCCCGCCGTCCGTTCGACGCGCCGGCCGGGTGCGGATGGCGAGATCGGCGGCTTCGGCGGCCTCTTCGATCTCAAGGCCGCGGGCTTTACCGATCCGGTGCTGGTCGCCGCCAATGACGGCGTCGGCACCAAGCTGAAGATCGCGATCGACGCCAACTATCACGACACAGTCGGCATCGATCTCGTGGCCATGTGCGTGAACGATCTGGTCGTCCAGGGCGCCGAGCCGCTGTTCTTCCTCGATTACTTCGCCACCGGCAAGCTCGACCCAGATCAGGGTGCGGCGATCGTCGGCGGTATCGCCGCCGGCTGCCGCGATGCGGGCTGTGCGCTGATCGGCGGCGAGACGGCGGAAATGCCGGGCATGTATTCCCATGGCGATTACGACCTGGCGGGCTTTGCCGTCGGCGCCGCCGAACGCGGCCAGCTGCTGCCGTCTGGCGACATTGCCGAAGGCGACATCATTCTCGGCCTTGCCTCCTCCGGCGTTCATTCCAACGGCTTCTCGCTGGTACGCAAGATCGTCGAGCTTTCCGGCCTCGGCTGGGATGCGCCGGCTCCATTCGCCGAAGGCAAGGCGCTTGGCGAAGCTCTGCTGACGCCGACGCGCATCTATGTGAAGCCGCTGCTCAAGGCCATCCGCGAAACCCATGCCCTGAAGGCCCTCGCCCACATCACCGGCGGCGGCTTTCCGGAGAATATTCCGCGCGTGCTGCCGAAGCATCTTGCCGCCGAAATCGATCTGGCCGCCGTCAAGGTGCCGCCGGTATTCTCCTGGCTTGCCACGACTGGCGGCGTCGAGGCCAAGGAAATGCTGCGCACCTTCAACTGCGGCATCGGCATGATCGTAGTCGTCGCTCAGGAAAACGTCGCGGCCGTGAAGGCAGCGCTTGAGGCCGAGGGCGAAGCAGTCGTTACGCTCGGCCGCATGATCGCCCGCGCAGAAGGCGCGCCGGGAACCGTCTACAAGGGCACGCTCGCTCTATGACCGCGCCGCGCAAACGCGTCGTCGTCTTCATCTCGGGCGGCGGTTCCAACATGCTGGCTCTTCTGAAAGCCACGAAAGCAGCCGACTATCCGGCCGACATCGTTGGGGTCATCTCCGACAAGGCGGATGCTGGCGGTCTCGCCAAGGCTGCCGCGGAGGGCATCGCGACATTCGCTTTCGTGCGCAGGGAGTTTGCCAGCAAGGAAGCTCATGAAGAGGCGATCCTTTCGCAGCTGGAAGGCCTCTCCCCCGACATCATCTGTCTTGCCGGCTATATGCGCCTGCTCTCCGCCCGCTTCATCCAGGCTTACGAAGGCCGGATCATCAATATACATCCCTCGCTGCTGCCGCTTTTCCCTGGCCTGCACACGCATCAGCGTGCCATCGACGCCGGCATGCGCATCGCGGGCTGCACCGTGCACTTCGTCACCGAAGGCATGGATGAAGGCCCCGTCGTCGGCCAGGCTGCAGTGCCCGTCTTGACCGACGATACCGCCGGCAGCCTTGCCGCCCGCGTGCTTACGGTCGAGCATCAGATCTATCCGCAATCGCTGCGGCTGCTGGCGGAAGGCAGTATCCGGATGGAAGGCGGCAGGGCCGTGAGCCTTGGCAAGACCCCTGTCGTTGATGGACGGCAGATTTTGTCACTGCTTGGGGATGCGGGTTAAATAGGGAATTCCGGCGGCAGGCGCCCCCTCATCCGCCCTGTCGGGCACCTTCTCCCCGAGGGGAGAAGGGGAGCATCTCCGATCCCTCCCGTTTCGGCACCTAGGGCGCACCATGCGGGGCCGTGCAACTTTCCTTTGAACGCCGGAGCTCACCTTCTTGGTAAGGCATTTTGTCGGGACAAGTGCGGCTGGCAAAACCCCTTCTCCCCTCGGGGAGAAGGTGCCCGAAGGGCGGATGAGGTGGTCGCGAAACGCTTCAATTCGGCCTTCAATCGTCTCTCCTCAGGCAGCCATCGCCATCAGCGGATGCAGCGTCCCGTCGCTATAGACGATGCGGCCACCGCGGAAGGTTGCGCGGATTCGGTGAACCGAGCCGGGTTCGACGGCGACCAGATCGGCAAGCTGGCCGACAGCGATCTCACCGCGATCGGTCAGACCGGCCGAACGGGCAGCGTTCGAGCTTGCCATAGCAACTGCTGCGGGCAAGCCGCCAGCCGTGACATCGGCGATCTTGAAGATCGCCGGCACGAAGGCAGCCGGGTGATAATCGGCCGCGATGATGCCGAGCAAACCGGCGCGGGCAGCATCCAGGGCGCTAAGATTGCCGGACATCGACTGACCGCGCAGCGCATTCGGCGCACCCATCAAGGTCCAGAGACCACGGCGGCAGGCTTCTTCGGCAGCCGGTCCCGTCACAGGAAACTCGCTGATCGTCACGCCGAGATCGTGCATCGCTGCCACCTTCTCGGCACTATCGTCGTCATGCGATGCCAGCGACAGCTTGTGCTTCAGCGCAAGCCCGACCACGTCATGCAGTTTGCGTCCGATCTCCGGATCCTGCCGCTGCGCGATGCGTTTTGCCACAACCTCCTCGGCCGCTTCGCGCGACATGGACCGGCGCTCCGACATGCTGCGGATATAGCTTTCGATGTCGTTATATTGCCCCTGTCCCGGCGTGTGATCGGTGAGCGAAACCATATCGACGGACCCCTCCTCCAAGAGCCGCTCCAGGGTTGGAGCCGCGCCGAGATTGGTGATTTCGTAGCGGGCATGGACGCGATGGTCGATCAGGAGTTCATCGCGCAAGCTGCCGATGCCGCGGATAACTGCCGAGGTGGTTTCGAGCGAACGGACGTGGCCATAGACGCTTTCGGTCGCAAAGGAGAGTGCCGCGAAGGCCGTCGTGACGCCGGCGGCCGCCAGTTTCTTGTCCAGCTCATGAATGCCGAAATCGATCGGCATCATCGCATTCGGCCGCGGCGCGATCTCGCGCTCCACCATGTCGCAGTGTAGATCGACGAACCCTGGCATCAGCAAACGGCCGCCGCCGTCGAAGGTCGGCTGCTCGACCGGTTCCGGGCGGATTTCGGCAATCACGCCGCCTTCGATGCGCACCGAACCCTTTTCAACGACTTCATTGGGAAGAACGAGCGTGAAATTGCTGAGCCACATCGGCTTTCTCCTGAAACAGCGTCCATGATCGAAGGAGGCCCGGAAACATTCGAATGTTTCCGGCCAGCGCGCCCCGGTAAGCTCGATTCGTGACAATGTGATGAAGGCAGAGCGGACAAAGGCGTACATAACACCAATGTCCACGTTGCTTGTCTATTTCAGGCTGGCCACGTTCAACACAGCCCATTGGAGCAGCATGATCGTCTTGGCGTCATAGATGTCGCCGCTCTCGATCATCGCCAACGCCTCAGACAGGCGCACCTCCAGAACCTCGATATCCTCGTGCTCCTCGGCAAGCCCGCCGCCATTGGCGACGCGGTCCGATGTATCGATGACGGCGGCAAAGAAGTGGATGATCTCGGTGATCGAGCCCGGCGAGGTCAGCGCCTTGAAGAGGAAGCGGACATCACGGACTCGAAAACCGGTTTCTTCCATGGCTTCGCGGCGAATGGCTGCGTCCGGGTGATCGCCATCGAGCAGTCCGGCAGGCACCTCGATCATCCAGGCCGGCTCGCCGATCAATTGGGCCGGCAGGCGGAACTGCCGAACAAGCACCACCGTTTCCCGCTTGGGATCATAAAGCAGAATGCAGGCGGCCGGCGTGCGGTGATAGACCTCGCGCTCCAGGCGATGCTTTTCTCCCTGCGAATCCGTGTAGTCGAGCTCGAAGCTGCTCAGCCGCGTCCATTGATCCGCCAGCGTCTTTTCACCGGCGATTTCGGCTTTCGCCTTTTCGAATTTGGTCATGCCATATCCTTACGGAGCCATACCTTGTTGTCGTGGACAGCCGCGCCGCCATAGGGCGCGACCGGATCGGCGCCGGTCAGCACATTGATGCCCTCGCCATCGACATGGGCCTTATTCGGCCACAGACCCTCGACAATCAGAACGCCCGGCTTCACCTCCGTCGTCACGCGCGCATGAATGCGGATATCACCGCGGCCATTGCCGATGCGAACCAGCTCGCCATTGACGATATCGAGCCACTCGGCATCGGCCGGATTGATCATCACTTCGGGACGGCCTTCCTTCTGCCGCGATGTCTTCGTTTCCGAGAAGCTCGAATTCAGGAAGTTGCGCGACGGCGACGTCGCAAGCCGGAACGGATGTTCTGGATCTGCCACCTCGATGACATCGACCTGATCGGGAAACTCCGGCAGTTCGGCATGAGGGCCGAGCAGACCGACGGACGCGGGCGGACGGTTCGGCGCCGGCTGGTTGGCCCAATCCGGACGGAAGTGGAACTTGCCGTCGGGATGGGCAAAGCCCTTGATGAAATGTGCATCCTCGAAGTCAGGCTGACGGTCGAACCATTTATGCTCGAGGAAGTAATCGTAATCCGGCAAGCCGCTTCTCGACAGAACCCTGTCGATCATCTCGCGGGCGGAGAAGCCAAAACCGGGGCGATCCGCGACACCGAGGCGCTTGGCCAATTCTTCGATCACGAAAAGGTTGCTGCGAACGGTCGGTGGCGGCTCGACAAGCTTCGGGCCGAGAAGAATGTGGTTCTGACCGCCGGCGCGATAGATGTCGTCGTGCTCAACGAACATGGTGGCGGGGATGACGATATCGGCCATCTCGGCCGTATCGGTCATGAACTGCTCATGTACGGCGACAAAGAGGTCGGAGCGGGCGAAGCCGCGCTTCACCAGCCGCTGCTCCGGCGCGATGTTTACCGGATTGGTGTTCTGGATCAGCATGGCCGTGACCGGGCCGCGATGGCGCAGCGCCACGGCATCGCCGGTCAAGGCGCGGCCGATCTGCGACTGGTCGATCATTCGGATATCCATACCCTTCATGGCGCGACCGGTCAGTTCGCTCGCGTCCATACGAAAGATATCGCTGTTCGAATGAAAGGCGCCGCCGCCCTCATATTGCCAGGAGCCGAGGACAGTGGCGATCGACGCCGCCGCATGCATGGCGACCGCACCGTTGCGCTGGCGGGTAAAGCCATAACCCAGACGGAAGTAGGTCTTCTTCGTCGTTCCGACGAGCTTTGCGAAGGCTTCGATCTCATCGACCGAAAGGCCGGTGATGTCCGAAGCCCAGGCCGGGGTCTTCGACTTCAGGTGCTCTTCGAGGCCGGCGGGATCGTCGGCATATTTTGCCATATAGGCGCGGTCGGCATAACCGTCGCGGAAGGCGATGTGCATGACGGCACAGGCAAGGGCGGCATCGGTGCCCGGCCTGACGATGAGCGCCATATCGGCCTGCTTCATCGTCGGGTTGTCGTAGATATCGACGACGACGATCCTGGCGCCGCGTTCCTTGCGGGATTTCACCGCATGGGTCATGACATTGACTTGGGTCGCCACCGCATTGGTGCCCCAGATGACGACGCAATCGGTGCGGCCCATCTCGCGGGGATCGGGACCGCGCAGCACGCCCGCCGCCATGGTGAAGCCCGTCCAAGCCGGATTTGTGCAGATCGACGAGAAGAAGCCGGAATAGCGCTTGGCGTGACGCAGCCGCTCGATGGAATCGCGCTGCACCCAGCCCATCGTGCCGGCGTAGAAATAAGGCCAGATCGCCTCGCTGCCATCCTTCGCTTCCGCCTTTACAAAGGCTTCGGCGATCTCGTCCAGCGCATTTTCCCAGGAAATCTCCTGCCATCGCCCCTCGCCCTTGGCGCCGGCGCGGCGCAGTGGCTTCATCAGCCGATCGGGGTGATAGAGCCGCTCGGCATAGCGCGCGACCTTAGCGCAGATGACACCGGACGTGTAGGAATGACCGTTGGCGCCGCGAACCCGGCCGATCCTGCCGTCTTCGGTCAGATCGACCTCGAGCGCGCAGGTGGAGGGACAGTCATGCGGACAGGCGGTGTGGCCGATGCGCGATTTGGCTTGGATGGGGGTCGCAATGTTCATGATGTTTGTATATTTCAAGCGATGTCCGGCCACTAGAGACAATCCGGCCCATCTCAACAATTCATGCGGACTTCACCGACGATGAACTATCGGCACATCTACCACGCGGGCAATTTTGCCGATGTCTTGAAACACGCTATCCTCGCGCGCCTCGTCCGCTACATGCAGAACAAGGACAAAGCGTTTCGCGTCCTCGACACGCATGCCGGCATCGGCCTTTACGATCTCTCGTCAGAAGAAGCTCAGAAGACGGGCGAGTGGCGCGACGGCGTCGGCAGGGTGCTGGAAACGGAACTCGTGCCGCAGGTGGCCGAGCTGCTGGAGCCCTATCTTGCCGCCGTCCGCGAGCTGAACCCCGAAGGCGGCGTCAGGCTCTATCCCGGCTCGCCGAAGCTTGCCCGCATGCTGTTCCGCCCGCAGGACCGGCTTTCGGCCATGGAGCTGCATCCTGACGATTTTCAGCGGCTTCACCGGCTGTTCGAGGGCGATCATCACGCTCGCGTTACCGAACTCGACGGCTGGCTGGCGCTCGGCGCGCATCTGCCGCCAAAGGAAAAGCGCGGGATCGTGCTCGTCGACCCGCCTTTCGAAGAGGAAGGCGAATATGAACGCCTGATCGACGGCCTGGCAAAAGCCTGGCGCCGCTTCCCCGGCGGCACCTATTGCCTCTGGTATCCGATCAAGAAGGATGCGCCGATCAAAGCGTTTCACGAGGCGCTGCAGGCGCTGGACATTCCGAAGATGCTGTGCGCCGAGCTGAGCGTCAAAAGCGACCGCGGCTTTACCGGACTGACCGGCTCCGGCCTCATTATCGTCAATCCGCCCTTCACGCTGAAAGACGAATTGCATGCGCTGCTGCCGGCCTTGAAGGATATTCTGGCGCAGGACCGTTTCGCCTCACAGCGCGCCTTCTGGCTGCGCGGCGAACATTGAGACTTTTCACATACATATCCCACAGGTGATTTCATGAGACTTCTTTGCTCGTCCACCTCCCCCTTCTCCAGCAAGGTGCGCATGGCGGCACGTCATCTCGGCATCAAGCTCGAGGAAATCCATGTCGACACGAATGCGGGTCCGACACTTCTCATCGACAACAATCCGCTCGGCAAGATCCCGACATTGCTCACGGGCGATGGCGAAGCCATTTTCGACAGCCGCGCCATCATGCATTATTTCGATCGGCAGGAAGGCGGGCTCTATCCTTCGAAGAAGGGCAAGCGTACCGAGATCGAGGTTCTGGAAGCGCTGATCGACGGCACCAACGAGTGCCTTCTGTCGATCGTCTACGAGCGCCGCTTTCGCGAAATGGAAAAGCAGCACCAGCCCTGGATCGACCGGCAGTGGACAAAGGTGAGCCGCGCCCTCACCCATCTCGATGCCGAACCGCCGAAGATCGGCAAGAAGCTGCATGGCGGCCATTTCGCCCTTGCCGCCCTCATCGGCTACCTGCAGCTTCGCTTCGAAGGCCAATGGGAAGCCGACCATGCGGGGCTGATCGACTGGGCGCGCAAGTTCGAGAAACACTTTCCGGACTATCCGGGGATGAAGCCGCAGGGTTGATTTCGCCGGCCCGGCAGCGGTCGGCGACATAGAGCATTTCCGCTTTTCTTCGAAATGCGAAAACGCTCTATCCCCCTGTTTCCAAACGCATTCCGGACGGAAAACCGCTACGCACTTTTCCTGGAAATGCTTATCTCATGCCGCGCGATTTTAACGACGCAGACAAAAAAGCCGGGGCGCAAACCCCGGCTTCTTCGTCAGACTATGCTATCAAATTATCAGAACTTGACGCCGATACCGACCTTGACGCTCTGCTCGTCGAAGCCACGCGAGAAGCTGCCGGAGTCGAGGTTGAAGGTCTTCTTGCCGTAGTCGGTGTAACGGTATTCGAGGCGAGCCGTGATGTTGTTGGTGATGAAGGTTTCAGCACCTGCACCGACCGTGTAACCGACAGCCGTCTTGCTTTCAGACGAGGTAGCGTCTTCGAGCTTGTTCTGGCCGATTGCCAGACCGGCCGTGCCGTACAGCATGAACGGGTTGAAGTCGTAACCGAGACGACCGCGAACCGAGCCGTTGACACCGTTCTTGGCGGTCAGGCCGTTACGGCTGGTTTCGGAGTCGGCATAACCCAGGTCGCCTTCGATACCGTATACGATCTGGCCCTGCTGCCAGTTGTAACCGGTGAAGGCACCACCGCCGAAGGCATAGGTGTTGCCGGTGCGGTTGAAGTGACCAGCGTTCCAGTCGCCTTCGCCACCGATGTAGAAGCCGGACCAGTTGTTGACGGCCGGAGGTGCTTCCTGGGCGACGGGCGGCTGCGGAACCTGCTCAACAGCGTCAGCGGCATGGGCTGCGGTAAAGCCGCCGAGAGCGAAAGCGGAAACCATGAGGGTGGTGACAAGAGTACGCATACTTTTCTCCTTTCAGGCCCGTGTGCCTCGCTTACTGTCCTTGACTTCGAAGCGCCACGAGCAATTAAAACATATCCCTCCCGGATCGATGCTGAAATTGGATGGCAAATGAGGAATTGGAAGAGCCAAAATATGATATCATTGTGGCACAGGCATGGCTGAATTTCGATGTTGCTTCATCGCAACAGACGAATTATTAACCATAATCATTGGTTAAACCGTGTATACTTATTTATATCGAAATATATTTCAAGTTTTACATGAGGTGCCTCAAGAGCGCCATTCGCTCGCGCATCTTTTCATATGGTGTATCGACGCCCTATATGATCGTTGACCGGGCAACCACGAGAAAAAGGCGAGATCTTGAGCCAGGAAAAACTACGAACTGCGTTGATAACAGGCGCTTCCAAAAGAATAGGGCGGGCAATTGCCGAGGATTTGTCTGCCCATGGGTTCGCGGTTGCGCTGCATGCCAACCAATCCCTCGCGGAAGCCTCGGAAATCGTGGCGGAATTGCGGCAAAAGGGCCGGAAGGCAATTGCGATCAAGGCGGATCTGCAGGATTTGGACGAGACCTCAACCCTTGTCGAAAGAGCCGCGGCAGAGCTCGGGCCGCTTGATCTGCTGGTCAATAATGCATCGGCTTTTCTCGGCGATTCCGCCGACCGTTTCGATGCCGAGGCATTCGGTGCGCATTTCGCCCTGCATGTGCGTGCACCTTCGATCCTCGCGGCCGATCTCGTCCGCCTGCTTCCGGAGCCCTATCCCGGCCTGATCGTCAACATGGTCGACCAGAGGGTCTGGGCGCTGAATCCACGCTTCTATTCCTATACGCTGTCGAAGGCAGCGCTTTGGACGGCGACACAGACGATGGCACAGAGTTTCGCCCCTCGCATCCGCGTCAATGCCATCGGTCCCGGCCCGACGGTGCGCAGCGTGCGGCAGAGCGAAGAGGACTTTCAAGCACAGATCGACGGCCTCATATTGAAGGCGGCGCCGGGGCTCGAAGAATTCGGCCGGACCATCCGCTTTCTTTTTGACACGCCCTCGATCACGGGCCAAATGATAGCGCTCGATGGCGGCCAGCATCTTGCCTGGGAAACGCCAGACGTGTCGGAGAGTGCAGAATGAATGGAAGAAAGCTGCCCGATGGCGGCGTTCTCTACGACGAATCAGACGATATCGAAGACGACATCGAGGTGGAAGGCGATGCTGCCGTCTCCCCTGTTGCGCCCGTCGATTGGAACGAGGGCGGAAAAAACGAGACCGGGCTTCGCGGCGCGGAGCTGATCGCCGAATTCGTCAAGCGGCTGCCGAACAGTCCTGGCGTCTACCGCATGTTCAACGAAAGCGGCGATGTGCTCTATGTCGGCAAGGCGCGGAACCTGAAGAAGCGCGTCTCCAACTACGCATTGGGTAAGGTCCATTCCAACCGCATTGCCCGCATGGTGCGCGAAACTGCAAACATGGAGTTCGTCACCACGCGCACGGAGACGGAAGCGCTCCTGCTGGAAGCGAATCTGATCAAGCGTTTGCGGCCGCGCTTTAACGTTCTGCTGCGCGACGACAAATCCTTTCCTTACATACTGATCACCGGCGATCATCGCGCGCCGGCCATCTTCAAGCATCGCGGCGCCCGCGCCCGCAAAGGCGACTATTTCGGGCCGTTCGCTTCCGCCGGCGCCGTCGGCCGCACCATCAATTCACTGCAGCGCGCCTTTCTTATCCGCACCTGCGCCGACAGCGTTTTCGAAACGCGCACGCGTCCCTGTCTGCTCTACCAGATCAAGCGCTGTTCCGGCCCCTGCACGCACGAGATCAGCGATGCAGCTTATGGCGAACTGGTGCAGGAGGCGAAAGACTTCCTTTCGGGCAAGAGCCAGAACGTCAAGGCGCATATGGCCGAGGCGATGAACGCCGCCGCCGGGGATCTGGATTTCGAGCGCGCCGCGATCTTTCGCGACCGGCTTGCCGCACTATCGCATGTGCAGAGCCATCAGGGCATCAATCCAGCCGGCGTCGAAGAGGCCGATGTTTTTGCCATCCACCACGAGGGCGGCATTTCCTGTATCCAGGTCTTCTTCTTCCGCACCGGTCAGAACTGGGGCAACCGCGCCTATTTCCCGAAAGCGGATCCGTCGCTTTCGGGCGCCGAAGTGCTGAACGCGTTCCTGGCGCAATTCTACGACGACAAGCCCGTGCCGCGGCAGATCCTGCTATCGGAGACGGTCGAGGAAATCGAACTGCTGGCCGCGGCGCTCAGCGAGAAGGCCGGCCACAAGGTCTCGATCCTCGTGCCGCAGCGCGGCGAGAAGCGCGATCTGGTCGAGCACGTCATTGCCAATGCCCGCGAGGCGCATGGCCGCAAGCTGGCGGAAACCGCATCGCAATCGCGGCTGCTCGAAGGCTTCAAGGAAACGTTCCAGCTTCCCTATGTGCCGCAGCGCGTCGAGATCTATGACAACTCCCATATCATGGGCACGAATGCGGTGGGCGGCATGGTCGTCGCCGGGCCGGAAGGCTTCGTCAAAAACCAGTACCGCAAGTTCAACATCAAATCGACGGACATCACGCCCGGCGACGACTTCGCCATGATGCGCGAGGTCATGACCCGGCGTTTCTCCCGGCTGCTGAAGGAAGAAGGCAAGCCCGATCGCAGCGCTACCGCTGAGGCCTCCGGCGCGGATGCGGCCGACCAGCCGTTCCCTGCCTGGCCCGACATCATCCTCATCGACGGCGGCCAAGGACAGATGACGGCCGTGCGCGCCATTCTCGAGGAGCTCGGGATCACCGACAGCGTCATCGCCATCGGCGTCGCCAAGGGCGTCGACCGCGATGCCGGTCGCGAGCGCTTCTTCGCCCCTTCGCGCGAAAGCTTCACGCTGCCGCCGCGCGATCCCGTGCTCTATTTCATCCAGCGCCTGCGCGATGAAGCCCATCGGTTTGCCATCGGCTCGCATCGCGCCCGGCGCAAGAAGGAAATGGTGAAGAACCCGCTCGACGAGATCGGCGGCATCGGCCCTTCGCGCAAGCGCGCACTGCTTCAGCATTTCGGCACCGCCAAGGCGGTATCCCGCGCCGCCCTCTCCGATCTGATGGCTGTCGAAGGCATTTCCGAAGCCGTAGCACGGCAGGTCTACAACCATTTTCACGAGGACGCCGCGAAATAAGAAAAGCTGGTCGCAAATTCCACGCAATGGCGGTGAAAAAACAGAAACAATATTGACGATAAGGTCGCCAAACCATCATCTAGGATTTGATCCCAAAAAGTGCGAAGCGGTTTTTGGAGAGGATCAAGACAATCAAATGCACGGAGAACGCTGAGAGCCGAAATCGAGCCTCACTGCGATCCGCCGAGACAACAGAAACGAAACGATTTCCATGGCTTCGCGTGCTTACAGCATCCCCAATCTGCTCACCTACGGCCGCATTCTCTGCGTACCACTGATCGTTCTGTGCTTCTTCATCGAGGGTAAGCTGGAAGGCTCCGATTTTGCTCGCTGGGTCGCGCTCTGGATCTTCGTCATCGCCTCGGTCACCGATTTCCTCGACGGCTATCTCGCGCGCATCTGGAACCAAACCTCGAATATCGGCCGCATGCTCGATCCGATCGCGGACAAGCTGCTGGTCTCTGCGATTCTGCTTTTGGTGGCAGCCGACGGCACCATTGCCGGCTGGTCGCTCTGGGCCGCCATCATCATCCTCTGCCGTGAAATCCTCGTATCAGGCCTGCGCGAATATCTGGCGGCTCTGAAGGTCAGCGTTCCAGTGACGCGCATCGCGAAATGGAAGACGACCGCGCAGCTCGTCGCCATCGCCTTCCTGCTGGCTGGGCCGGCGGGCGACAAGGTGCTACCCTATACGACGGAAATGGGCATCGGCCTGCTCTGGATCGCAGCGCTTTTGACCATCTACACCGGCTACGATTATTTCCGTGCCGGGCTGAAGCATGTCGTGGATGAAGAATGATGACCAAGCTCGTCTATTTCGCCTGGGTGCGCGAGCGGATCGGCAAAGCGGAAGAGGAGATTTCTCTTCCCGCCGATGTCGTGACCGTCGGCGATCTCCTGAGTCATTTGAAGGGCTTGGGCGAGGAATACGAGGCGGCACTTCAATTCCCCCAGGCGATCCGCGTCGCAATCAACATGGAGCATGCCGATCACGACGAGCCAATCGCCGGAGCACGGGAGATCGGCCTCTTCCCGCCCATGACGGGAGGGTGAGGAGCGATCGGGCGAAGCCCGAGCAATCGATCCAGTGAATCGATTGAAGCGACGAACGCCCTGAGCAAGAGCGAAGGGCCGAGCGGCTTCGTCAGCCTGTTTGAAAGGTCGATCAAGGAAATTGCGATGATTTCACCATTCGTCAAAGTTCAACGCAAAGATTTCGATCTTCAGACCGAGATCGACCGACTGACGAATGGACGCCGTGATATCGGCGCGGTCGTCACCTTCACCGGGCTTTGCCGCGATGAGGCTGGAACGCTTGGCGCACTCGAACTCGAACATTATCCCGGCATGGCGGAGGCGGAGATCACCCGTATCGCCAATCTCGCCATCAAGCGTTTCGAACTTCTTGGCCTGACCGCCATCCACCGCTACGGCAAGATCGCGCCCAGCGAGAATATTGTGCTCGTCATTGCCGCGGCGCCGCATCGGCAGGCGGCGTTCGACGGCGCCAATTTCGTCATGGATTTCCTGAAGACTTCCGCGCCCTTCTGGAAGAAGGAACACAACAAGGACGGCGCGGAAGGCGGCTGGGTCTCGGCCAAGGATGCCGATGATGCCGCCCGCGACAAATGGGCCGGCGACAAATAGGCCTCAGGGCACGATCCGCTCCCGCCGGCTCAGCACCAGCAAGAGCACCAGCAACGAGAACATGACGAAGTCGCGCCACAGGAACGGGCCGTAGGCGCCCCACATGGTTTCGGCGAGGCCCAGGAGGGCCGCCCCGCCCGCCGACTTCAGCGGGTCGGAATAGCCGCCGACCGCCGCGATCATCAGCACCTTGAGCCCGAACATCAGCCCTGCCCCGAAATCCATCGTTCCGTAGTAGGATGTGGCCAGCAGGCCGCAGATGGTTGCGACCAGGGCGGAAGCGACATAGGCTAAGAGAAAGACGCGGTTGGCGCTGGCACCGCAGAGCTCGGCGGCCAGAGCATCGTCGGTCACTGCCCGCCAGATGCGGCCCCATCCCGTGAATCTGAGGACATAGGCGCCCGCAAGGATGACAAGGATCATCAGCGCTGTGTTGAGGAGCTGGATCTGGGTGAGCGTCACGCGGAAATCGCCGCTATCCCAGAAGACGACGGTGCCGTTCAGCATGGGAGGCAGCCAGACGCCCCGCGTATTGGAGGCCAATCGCGCAGTTTCCATCAGGGTGATCATCATGCCAAGCGCTGCAACAATGATGGTATTCGGCGATTTTCGCGACAGCGGCAGCATGATCGCGCGGCCGACGAGGATGCTGGTGACGAGCGTATAGCTGACGGCGGCGACAACGCCGAAGGTGAAAGCGGCCGGCAGGATCAGATACATTCTCGTGTAGCCGACATCGGTAAAGAGCACGAGCATCTGGCCGGCAAAGGCGAAAAGCGCGCCGTAAGTGATATCAGCGCGCTTCATGACCCCGAAGGCAATGGAATAGCCGAAAGCCAGTGCCGCATAGAGCGCGGCGAGCGGAACGGCATTCGCCAACTGCTGCAAAAGATAGGCCATCGACCCCTCCGAGGAACAAACAAATAGTAACTGGCAAAATGAATTTTACCAGTTATAATTTTCGCATGAGCTTTTCCTGGACCCCACATCGCTTCTCCGGAGGCGCGCTTGCACTCGATGTCGCCAACAGCGTGATCCTGCGCCACGACGACGAACGGCGGATCGACCGTTTCGAAGCGGCGGGTCAGATGGACAGTTTTCCGAAAGCAGCCGTCAATTTCTGCGCCGAACGGGCGCTCTTCGGCGATATCCTGCCGGTGCGGCGAGAAAACAGGGGCGACTTCATCTCGTTGCGGGAGATGATCGATCGATACTTCCGGGCACGCATTCTCGGCGAGACCGCAGAGCCGCTGCTCGCAGATCTGCTTGCCGCTTTGGCGAAAGTCCTGAAGCGCGCGGCAACCGATGGGCTCGATGCCGCGACGGTGCATTCCACGCTGCGGCTCATCGCCATGCCCGATCCGGAACGGATGAAAATCTGCCGCAACTGCGGCTGGCTCTTCATCGACCGCAGCAAGAACAAAAGCCGAGCCTGGTGCGACATGGCGGTCTGCGGCAACCGAGCCAAGGCCAGCCGGCACTACCGGCGCAAGAAGGAGGAGACTGCGCCATGACAATATCAAGGATCATGCTGATGGCGGCCGGCGCTGGCGTTATCGCCAGCCTTGCACTAGCCGGCTGCCAGAGGAAGGACGATCAAGGTCCGACGGAACTCACCGGCCGCCTTTTCGTGTTCAACTACCGGGTGGCAAGCGCGACCTATATGATCACGCTCAAGAAGATCGCCCCCATTCCCGACGGCACGACGGCGGTTACGGAGTTCGAAAACCCCGCGGGCGGCGATCCGCTTGTCACCCACGAGAAGATCTATTCCTTCTGGGACAAGATCACCCTGGAGAGCCCGGACCTGCGCTGCGTGCGCAAGGACCGCCCGTATTCGGTCTCGATCAGGCTGGTGGATGCGAGCGACAAGACGATCCAGACCATCAAGACGGAGGTCAAATCCGATCTCGATCAGACCGTGCTGCCGACGAGACCGCTCGTCGTCGGCCCGGCTTACACTGCCAATCCGGATATTTTCAAAGGGGACGGCAGTATCGATTACGGGCATGATGCCGCTTGTCCGGCATGAAAGGCAGCGGTAAGGTAGTCCTCTCTCCCCGCTTGCCGGAAGAGGGAGCCTGTTGCGGCAGGCATGAAAAAAGCCGGGATGCGATCCCGGCTTTCATAAGTCATTTCAAATCGTTCAGCGCTTTCGCTGAGAGGCTGATTCAGCCGACGATTTCGGTCTCGGCGAACCAGTAAGCGATTTCGACGGCGGCCGTTTCCGGAGCGTCCGAGCCGTGAACGGAGTTTTCGCCGATCGACAGGGCGAAGGTCTTGCGGATGGTGCCTTCGTCAGCGTTTGCCGGGTTGGTTGCGCCCATGATTTCGCGGTTCTTGAGGATAGCGTTTTCGCCTTCCAGAACCTGAACGATGGTCGGGCCGGAGGTCATGCCTTCAACGAGTTCGCCAAAGAACGGACGTTCCTTGTGAACAGCGTAGAAGCCTTCGGCTTCGCGCTTGCTCATCCAGACGCGCTTGGAGGCGATGACGCGCAGGCCGTTGTCTTCAAAAACCTTGGTGATGGCGCCGGTCAGGTTACGCTTCGTCGCATCCGGCTTGATCATCGAAAAAGTACGTTCAATCGCCATGGGTCCGTTCCTTGTAATCAGAGAAAAGTGGGCGGTGTTTACCTGCCCCAAACTCCGAAAACAAGGGGGATCGCCCAATTTCACGCTGCTGTCACAGTCCTCGCGGCCGATTCGCGATACGCGGGACGGTGACGCGGCTGCCCATCGCCGAACTTCGCGATATCATCACCACCACCATGAAGGAGACGCATATGCTCAGACATTTCAGGATGCTTGCCGACTATAACCGCTGGGCCAATGTTCAGGTCTACAATGCCGCCGCAGACCTCAGCGATGCGGAATTTAACGAAGATCGCGGCGCCTTCTTCGGCTCGCTTCACGGAACGCTCAACCACCTGCTTGTGGCCGATCGGCTATGGATGCGTCGCTTCAGCGGCACAGGCGAAGTGCCGAAGGCGTTGGACGTCGCTCTGCATGACGACTTAGCCGGACTTCGGGCGGCGCGCGCGGCAGAGGATCGGCGCATCTCGGACTGGATCGATAGGCTCGATGCCGATGCCCTCGCCGCCGACATTACCTATACATCCGTGCTGCGGCCGGGCGCCATTACCGTTCCCCTCCTTGTGGCGGTGGCACATATGTTCAATCATCACACGCATCACCGCGGCCAATGCCACACGATCCTGACATCCATGGGCAAACCGTCACTGGTTCTGGACCTTCTGCACTTCCTGCGCAGCGAAGGGCAGCACTGGATGTAGCCGATAGGCGAACCATTTCCTGCCATCCTCCCTCAAGCGTTGATCACATGCCTCAATTTGTTGCGCTGCCGCACGGATCAGCCGTTTTGTTCATGTTCCTTTAACCCGCTCACCGGCAGATTGGAGAGATATATCAGTGACGGCAATGAGCAGGCATGAAGAATTCGCAAACAAGCGTTTCGGCATATTCCATCGACGATGAAACTGAAACAGAGCTCGAGGTCATCGGCCGCTTCATGACGCGGCTGAAGGTCAAGAACCTGCCACGCAACTATCAGCTCTTCCACGAGGCGCTTTATGGGCAAGACCGCAGCCTTGCCGAAGAGATCGAAGCGCTTGGTCCCCTTCCCTCGCAAGGCGGGCTCGATGAGATCGGCCTGAAGCACCGCCTTGTCAGCCATTGCGGACTGGTGGCGCGTAAATCCGAAAGCGATGCGGCGGAAATGCTGCGCGAAGTGGCGGAACAGCTCGCCAAAGGGCTGCTGAAGAAGCAGCATTTCGCTCGCGAGATCGACACGGCCCCGCATGCCCATGCAGCCCTCGACAGCCTCAATGCGTCGCTCAGCAATCTCATGCTCTATGAAACGGAGCTTACCGAGAGGCTGAAGAACTGCGCAAGCCTGCCGAAACCGTCGCGCAACACAGGCGCCTGAACGCGCCGACACTCTTGCCTTCGGCGCCGAGTTCGGCCAAAACCGCGCCATGATTTCGATTTCAGACCTTTCCGCCCGCATTGCCGGCCGCCTTCTCATCGACCATGCCAGCGTGACGCTTCCGACCGGCACGAAGGCTGGCCTTGTCGGCAAGAATGGTGCTGGCAAGTCCACGCTGTTCAGGATCATTACAGGCGATCTCGCCGCCGAAAGCGGTTCGGTCTCGATTCCGCGCAACGCCCGCATCGGTCAGGTCGCGCAGGAAGCACCCGGCACCGAGGAACCGTTGATCGACATCGTCCTGGCAGCAGACAAGGAACGCTCTGCATTGCTTGCGGAAGCCGAGACCGCTACCGATCCGCATCGCATCGCCGATATCCAGACCCTTCTTGCCGATATCGACGCACATTCGGCCGAAGCGCGCGCCGCGAGCATCCTCGCCGGCCTCGGCTTCGACCATGAGGCACAGAAGCGTCCGGCCTCCTCCTTCTCCGGCGGCTGGCGCATGCGCGTCGCGCTTGCCGCGGTGCTGTTTTCCGAGCCGGATCTGCTGCTGCTCGACGAGCCGACGAACTATCTCGACCTTGAAGGCACGCTCTGGCTCGAGGATTACATCCGACGCTACCCTCACACGGTCATCATCATCTCGCACGACCGCGATCTCCTGAATATGGCGGTCAATTCCATCGTGCACCTCGACCAGAAGAAGCTCACCTTCTACCGCGGTTCCTACGATCAGTTCGAGCGGCAGAAGGCCGAGGCCGACGAGCTGCAGATGAAGGCGAAGGCGAAGAACGACGCGGCGCGCAAGCACCTGCAGAGCTTCATCGACCGCTTCAAGGCAAAAGCCTCGAAGGCGCGGCAGGCGCAATCCCGCGTCAAGGCGCTGGAGCGGATGGGGACGGTCGCCGCCGTCATCGAAGACCATGTGATGGGTTTCAGCTTTCCGGAGCCGGAAAAGCAGCCTGCGTCGCCGATCATCGCGATCAGCAGCGGCGCGGTCGGCTATGAGCCGGGCAAGCCGATCCTCAAACGTCTCAATCTGCGCATCGACGCCGACGACCGCATTGCCCTGCTCGGCTCGAACGGCAACGGCAAATCGACCTTCGCAAAATTCATCTCCGGCCGGCTGGATGCTGATAGCGGCGAAGTCAGGCTGGCGCCGAACCTGAAGATCGGCTTCTTCGCGCAGCATCAGCTGGACGACCTCATCCCCAATCAGACCGCCGTCGAGCATGTGCGCCGGCGCATGCCCGAAACGCCGGAAGCCAAGGTGCGCGCCCGCGTCGCGCAGATGGGACTGGCGACGGAGAAGATGGACACGCAGGTCAAGGATCTCTCCGGCGGCGAAAAGGCACGTCTACTGATGGGGCTTGCCGCTTTCGACGCGCCGAACCTTTTGATCCTTGACGAACCGACGAACCATCTGGATATCGACAGCCGCAATGCGCTGATCCAGGCGCTGAACGACTATTCCGGCGCCGTTATCCTGATCTCGCACGATCGCCATCTGATCGAGGCCACCGTCGACCGGCTCTGGCTGGTGCGCGACGGCACCGTCTCCGCCTTCGACGGCGATCTGGAAGACTACCGCAGCCTCGTCGTCGCAAGTCCCAAACCGAAAGACGATAAGGCTAGGTCAAACGGCGGCGACGATTCCGTTTCCAAGGCGGATCAACGCAAGCTCAATGCCGATCGCCGGGCGTCGCTTGCGCCGCTCAAGAAGAAGATCAATGAAATCGAATCCTTGACCGGCAAGCTTGAGAAACTGATTCAGACACTTGATGCGGAACTTGCAGATCCTGCCCTCTATGACAAGGCGCCGGCAAAGGCCGCCGAGAAGGCAAAGCAGCGTGCGGATGCCGCCGAAAAGCTTGCTGCTGCCGAGGAGCAATGGCTGGAGCTGTCATCGGAATATGAGAGCGGCATGGCCGGCTGAAGCTGGCGGCCCGTTAAGGAATTCGCAGCCGATCCTAACCGATCATTAACCATAACTGCAGAAAATGCGCTCAACTTTCATAGACATATTGTTGAGCGATTCTGATGAACTACCGTGTTTTGCTGGCTGGTCTTGCCGTGTCCCTGGCTCTGGGAGGGTGCGCCACCAAACCCGGCAACGAAGCGTCGCTCAAGAGCAGCTATGCTGCCGAAGAACCGCGTCACAAGCCGCTGAAGGCCAACGATCCTGTCGAGATGGAGCCCAAGAAATGGCTCGTCGCCGATCTCGAAACCCGAGATGATCTGGCAGGCATGAGCGGCCCGCATGATCTTGCAGGCCGGACGTTGGAAGTCTCTTCGCTCAAGGATGTCAGGCTTGCCGGCAAGGAAGTCATCCTGACCTTCGACGACGGCCCTGCCCCCGGCAAGACGGAACGAATTCTCGCCACGCTCGACAAGTTCGGCGTGAAGGCCGCCTTCATGATGGTTGGCGAAATGGCGCAGGCTCATCCGGCGACGGCGCGCGAGGTGCTTGCGCACGGCGATGCTATCGGCAGCCACACTTTCCGCCATCCCGACCTCGACAAGATGACCTTTGACGCCGCGATGACAGAGATCGCCCGCGGCAAGGATGCCGTCACCAAGGCGATCGGCACGGACGTCCCCTTCTTCCGCTTCCCTTATCTCGCCGATTCCAAGCGCCTGCGCACCGCCATTGCTGCTCGCGACATGATCGTCATGGATGTGGATATCGACAGCAAAGATTACTTCACCTCGACGCCTGCAGCAGTCGTAACTCGCACCATGAAACAGCTTGAGCAGCGCGGCCGCGGCATCGTCCTGATGCACGACATCCACCAGCGCACGGTCAGAATGCTGCCGGTTCTTCTGGCGCGACTGGAGAAAGAGGGCTACAAGGTCGTGACACTGAAATACAAGCGCAATGCCGCTCCGGCGGCCAACATGGTTGCCCTGGCGGACACTAAAATGGTGCGCTGAAGCGTATTGCCATCGATGCGCACCTCCCCGCCAACCAGTGGCAGAGTGCCGGTTTCAAGCCAGGGGCGGAAATTGGCTGCTCAAATGTCCCGGCTGCGTCCTTGCGATGCCTGCACTCAAGGAATCCGATGCCGGCATCTTTGATTTCCCGCCTTGCCCGCGAGCGGCATTCTGCTAAAGATCGCATCAATAATCATACTTATCGAGAGACACCCATGTCCCCCATCAAGCTCGCTATCGTCGGCGTCGGCAAAATCGTCCGCGACCAGCATCTTCCCTCCATCGCGAACAACCCGGATTTCGAACTGATCGCTACCGCAAGCCGTCACGGCACCGTCGATGGCATTCCGGCTTTCACCACCATCGAAGCCATGCTGGAAGCCGTGCCTGCGATCGATGCCGTTTCGCTTTGCATGCCGCCGCAATATCGCTACGAAGCTGCCTACAAGGCACTCTCGGCCAGCAAACATGTTTTCATGGAAAAGCCGCCGGGCGCGACACTCAGTGAAGTCGCCGATCTGGAAAACCTCGCCAAGGCCAAGGGCGTCTCTCTCTTTGCAAGCTGGCATTCGCGCTATGCCCCTGCCGTGGAGGCTGCAAAGGCCTTCCTTGCAGGGACCAATATCCGCAGCGCCCATGTGATCTGGAAGGAAGACGTCCGCCATTGGCATCCGAACCAGGAATGGATCTGGCAGGCCGGCGGGCTCGGCGTTTTCGATCCCGGCATCAACGCCCTGTCGATCGTCACCCACATCCTGCCGCCGCTCTTCCTGACCGGCGCGACGCTCGAATTTCCTGAAAACCGGGATTCGCCGATTGCCGCCGATCTGCACTTCAAGAGCGGAGCCGGCCTTCCCGTCCATGCCGAATTCGACTGGCGCCAGACGGGCAAGCAGAGTTGGGACATCGTCGCCGAGACGGATGCCGGTCAGATGCTTCTCGCGGAAGGCGGCTCCAAGCTGTCCGTCAACGGCGAGCTGACGTTCTCCGCGCCTGAAGCCGAATATCCGTCGCTCTACCGCCGTTTTGCGGAGATCGTCAAAGCCGGCGTCTCCGATGTCGATGTCTCGCCGCTGCGCCACGTCGCGGATGCCTTCATGCTCGGCAAGCGCAAATTCGTCGAAGCATTTTACGATTGATAGGCCCTTCCCGGTGAAGACAATGCCGCCTGCGGCGTGCTAGCGTGGCGCATCGTCTTCACTGGAGAGATGCCTATGGCATCGGAGCATGAACAATCTTATGGGCTCGGCGTCGGCAACAAGTCCGTCAAGCTCGCCGAGCCGAACCAGAGCTGGCACGAAGCCTATTTGCTGGAAGACGCTGCCATTCGCAAGGCGCTCGGCGACCTTGCCGTCGATGTCCAGCATTTCGGCAGCACCTCGATCCCCGAGATAAAAGCCAAGCCGATCATCGATATCGCTGTTGGCGTGCGGCGCTTCGAGGACGGGCTTGCCTGTGTCGAGCCGATGGCTTCCATCGGCTATGTCTATGCCGGCAGCAATATCGTGCCGGATGACCATATTTTCGGCCGCGATATCGAAGGGGATACGCGCACGCATCTGGTGCATGTGGTCGAACATGGCGGCCCGACCTGGCGCAACTTCCTCATCTTTCGCGACCGGTTGCGCAGGGAACCGGATCTGGCGCATGCCTATGAGGCGCTGAAGATCGAGCTTGCGGCCAAATATGCCAATGATCGCGCGTCCTATACGGCGGCGAAGAAGGATTTCATCCAGAAGATCCTGGCGGAAGGCGCGTAGAGCACCTTCCCGCAAATCGGAAGAGGATCAGGCCTTCTTCTCCCAGCGGCCGTCCTGCGTCTGCTGCCAGTAGGTGAGGTTGTGACCCTCGCCTTTCAGGCGCTTCCATTGAGCGCGTGCGCTCTCCAACTGCTCCTGATCATAGCCGTCGAACATCAGCACGACGCGCTGGTAGGACCCGACATCCGTAGCCTCGGCGCCATCGATGAAGAAGCGAACGGTGGCGTTGTTCATATTGTCGGGCGAGACGGTCAGCAGCACCGGCTGCCGGTCGGCCATTTCTCCCTCATCCGTGCCGTGCGGCAGAAAGCTGTCCTCGCGATAAGTCCAGAGATGAGCATCGAGCAGATCGCGCCGCCCAGGCTCGCGCATCTGTACGGCAACCTGCCAGCCGCGTTCGACGCTTTTGTCGATCAGCGGCGGCAGGGCGTCTTCGAGCTTCGATTCCGTCAGGTGATAGAAGAGAACGTCGGTCATTGCGCCTCTTCTAAAGCAATTCCAGGAAAAGTGCGAAGCGGTTTTCCCTTCGGAATTGCGTCACAAAAAAGATAGAGAGTTTTCGCGATTCGAAGAAAAGCGGAAAGGCTCTATCTCACAAAATCCGGGTGGTCACGATTCGTAATTGGCTCTGACCAGTTCGTCGAGCAGGCGCACGCCGAAGCCGGAGCCCCAGGACTGATTGATCTCGTCCTGGACCGAGCCCATGGCCGTACCGGCAATATCGAGATGCGCCCAGGGCGTCTCCCCGACAAAACGCTTGAGGAACTGGGCAGCCGTGATCGAACCGGCATGGCGGCCGCCGGTATTCTTCATGTCCGCGAACTTGCTGTCGATCATCTTGTCATAGTCCTTGCCGAGCGGCATGCGCCACAGACGCTCGTCGGTCGCAAGACCTGCCGCCGTCAGCTCACCCGCCAGCTTGTCGTCATTGCAGAACAGACCGGCCTGCAGGTTGCCGAGCGCGACAAGGATCGCACCGGTCAGCGTCGCCAGATTGATCATGAACTGCGGCTTGAAGCGGTCGTTCGTGTACCAGAGCGCGTCGCACAGAACGAGCCGGCCCTCGGCATCGGTGTTGATGATCTCGATCGTCTGGCCGGACATGGAGGTGACGATATCGCCCGGACGCTGTGCATTGCCGTCGGGCATGTTTTCCACAAGGCCGATGACGCCGATGGCGTTGACCTTGGCTTCGCGCGCAGCAAGCGTATGCATAAGGCCGGTGACGGCCGCTGCCCCACCCATGTCGCCCTTCATCTCTTCCATGCCGGCAGCCGGCTTGATGGAGATGCCGCCGGTGTCGAAGACGACGCCCTTGCCGATGAAGGCGACCGGCTTGTCCTTCGCCTTGCCGCCTTTCCATTGCATGACCACCAGCCGGGGTGGCCGGGCCGACCCTTGCGCGACGCCGAGCAAGGCGGCCATGCCGAGGCGGCGCATCTCGCGCTCGGTCAGGATCTCGATTTCGACACCGAGCTTTTCCAGTTCCTTGGCCTTGGTCGCAAATTCCACGGGGCCGAGCACGTTCGGCGGCTCGTTGACGAGATCGCGCGCAAGAATCACGCCGTCGGCCACAGCCTCCGAGGTCGCGTAGAGCTTCTTGGCGGCGGCCGCCTCATGCGTGACGATGGTGACCTTCACCGCTTTGCGGGAGCCGCTCTTCTCGTCGTCGTCACCCTTCTTTGTCTTATATGTATCGAAGCTATAGGCGCGCAGGAGCATACCCAATGCAAAATCGGCAGCTTCCTTGCCCTCCAATTCGACATTCGGCGCGTTGAGAAAAATCGCGACCCTGTCGGTATTGCGGATTTTAGCAGCGGCCGCGCCGCCAAGTTTCAGCCAGTCATGCGCCGTCAGATCCTTCGCCTTGCCGACACCGATGACGATGATCCGGTCGGCCGGCGAGCCCTCCGGAGCGATAAGATCAAGGCTGCTCAGCTGCTTGCTCTTGAAGCCGGACACGGGCGCGGCCTTGGCAAATATATTGGCCGGATCGACGATTTCGGCGCCCGCCGGCAGCTCGCCGTCCGTGCTTTTCAGGAGAATGGCCAGTCCGCCATTGAGGCGAGCCGACTTGGCGAACGAGATCTCGAATTTCACAGACATTTCCGCTCCGATAATCATGCGTAGCAACTGAGGAAGGTTTCCCCACAATCATCATTCTAGGTTTCATCAGGGAATACAAGCTTTTGGCCGTGCATTCCGCCGCAAAGGAAGTTCGCCGAATTAACGGCCCTGTCATCTATGAAAGTTATGATAGGCTTACAGTGTGGCCGCCTTCCGGCGGCATCGTGTTTTCCGGAAAGCCGCCTTGATCCCAGACTTCAACAGCCGTCACGGCGAAGATCGATTTCCCGAAATTCTGCGGCCCCGCACAGCCGGTGATGCCTTTATCGCCTTATTCTGTCTCTGGTGGATACTGCTCGGCCTGTTTTCACTCTTTCCGCAAATCGATCTTGCCGTCGCAAACATGTTCTTCCTGCCGCAGCAATGCGTCGCAAACGCCAAGCCCGATCAGATCTGCGGCATTTTCCCCTACAGCAGCGACCCGTACATGCGCCCATTGAGGGAGATATTCTTCCAGCTTCCTTATGTCATCGCCGCCGTTCTGGTCTGGATGCTCATCCAATGCTGGCAGCATCACGGCGCGACCTTCAACAGACTTAGAGCACGCAATCTCAAGATCGCTCTCGGCGCCCTGCTGGTCGGGCCAGTGCTGATCGTCAATGTATGGCTGAAGGCGTTCTCCGGTCGGCCGCGTCCCCGACAGACCGATCTCTTCGGCGGCACGCTCGACTTCGTGCATGCAGGATCTTTCGCTGGGAAATGCGTCAGCAACTGTTCGTTCATATCGGGCGAAGCCGCAGCCGCAGGTTGGCTTTTCTGCCTGATCTTCATCATCCCGCAGCCGTTCCGCTCGGTCTTGGCGCTGCCGATCACAATAGTATCCATCCTGATGGCGGCGCTCAGAGTGGCCTTCGGCGGACACTACCTCTCCGATGCGGTCCTTGGCTGGCTGTCATCCATCGTCGTGTTCGCCGCTTTGCTGGCTTTATCCCAAACGACACACGATGCAAGAATCTCAAAAAATTAACGAATTTTTTGAGAGTTGGTTGTCGCCAAAAAAACGTAAACAGCGTAGAGGAGGGTGAATCTCTGTCGGCTTGCTCGACAGCTGTTGCGTTTAAGGGCCGGCATGAAGTTATTCGAGACATATATCGTACGGCGTGTCGGTATGATGTTCCTGGTGGCGCTGCTGCCAGTGCTTGCCATTATCTGGACCACCCAGGTCCTGCAGCGCATCAACCTCGTGACGGATAGCGGCCAGTCGATGGGGTCGTTCGCGAAGCTCGCGACGCTGATCCTGCCGACGATCATTCCGATCGTTCTGCCCTTTGCCTTGGTCATCGGCATCACCCAGACGCTAACGGCAATGAACGGCGATTCGGAGCTGACCGTCATGGAGGCGGCGGGCGCCAAACGCAGCATCATCATCCGCCCGGTCATGATTCTCGCCATCGCTATCAGCGTGTTCTCGTTCTTCGTTAACAATGTGGTCGAACCCAAGGCTCGCGTCGCCGCCCGCCAGATGGTGGCTGAAGCCTATGCCGACCTTCTGTCGACCGTCATCGAAGAGAAAAATTTCCGGCGCATCGAGGACGGGCTCTACGTTCAGATCTCGCAACGCCTGTCGGGGCGCATCCTGAAGGGCTTGTTCGTGGTGGATTCCCGCGATCCCGCCTTCGATCTCATTTATTATGCGAAGGAAGGCGCTGTCGATGCGAGCGGCTCGTCCCTCCTGATGAAAGACGGCGAAGTTCATCGCAAGACGCCCGACGGCAACGTCTCCGTCATCAAATTCGATTCCTACTCCTTCGATCTTTCGGACATGACGCAAAGCCGCGGCCAGGCAAACTTGCGGGCCAGCGATCGCGGCCTTGGCTTCCTGTTCAATCCGGACACGAACGATCCAGACTACAAGCAAAGATCCGGCGACTATCGGGCGGAATTGCATCGTCGTCTGAACGATTGGGCGTTGCCGGCAATCTTCGCACTCATATCCCTGGTGATCGCAGGCGACGCGCGGTCGCATCGCGAGGCGCGCCTGCATCCGATGGTATCGGCGCTGACCCTATCCTTCGCGCTGCGCTGGGCAGATTTCTACGCTACGAACCAGATCGACAATTCCCCAAAATTCATCGTCATTCTCTATGCGATCAACATCATCTCGGCGCTTATCGCGATCATACTCCTGTTGAGGAGCCGAAGGATGTCGATGCCCGTTTCGATCCGCAATCGCCTCAGCAACTGGAGGCAACGGATTCAGGATCGCATGCCTGCTGCACCGGGCAACTCCAACGGGAGCGGTGCATGATTTTCGGAACGCTCGGGCGCTATTTCTTTGCGCGTTACATCGCGACGACGCTTTGGTTTTTCCTGGGCGTCATCTCTATCGTCTATCTCGTCGATTTCAGCGAGAACGCCGGCCGGCTTGCCGGACTGCCCGGCTATACGGTCTCGCTCGGGCTGTTGATGACCGCCGTCCGATTGCCGTTCATTCTGCAGCAGACGGTTCCGTTCATCTCGCTCTTCGTCGGCATGACTGTATTGATTGCGCTCAACCGGCGCCGCGAACTGGTCATCGCACGCGCAGCCGGCATCTCCGTCTGGCAATTCATGACGCCGTTCATCGTCGGCGCCTTCTGCGTGGGATTGGCGACCATGCTCGCCCTCAATCCGGTGGCCGCATGGGGGCAGCGCCAGGCGGAAACGATGGAGGCCGACCTGCGCGGCGACCCCTCCTATCACAGCAGGCTTTCGATCCCGTGGCTGCGCCAATCGGACGGGAAAGACGACACCATCATCGGCGCCAAGGCCATTCTCGACAATGGAACGACGCTGATGGGCGTTGTGTTTATCCACTTCGATTCACAGGGAAATATCGTCCTTCGACAGGACGCGCAGTCGGCAAAATTGGAAGATGGTTACTGGCTTCTTAACGGTGTCATCGAGCGACGGCCCGGCGAAATACCGGATCGCAGAAGTTCGGTACAAGTCCGTACGAATCTGAAACAGGATTTCGTCACACAGCGCCTGGCGCAGCCTGAAACCATTGCTTTTTATGACCTTTCCAATCGAATAAAGGTCGCACGCTCCTTCGGCATCTCGACCAACGCCCTCGAGACACAGTTTCATTCACTATTATCGCAGCCATTCCTTCTGGTGGCGATGACGCTGATTGCGGCAACCGTGTCCCTAAAATTCAGTAGATTCAATCAATCGCGCTCCGTGATTCTGGGTGGAATCCTCTCTGGCTTCGTGCTTTATGTTGTCTCCGTGCTTGTAAAGGCATTCGGGAGCAGCGGAGTGGTTCCTCCCTACGCGGCGACATGGATACCCGTGATCGTCGCATTGGCATTCGGAGCAACGATCCTGCTTCATCAGGAGGACGGCTAAGTGGCGGCAGGCAACCGCAAGAGTATCAGAAAGATTGTGGCTGCCCTCGTCACGGGCACGGCTGCATGCGCATATATTATGAGCCCGGTCGCGGTTTACGCCCAGGCTAATAATGATAACAACAATGGCAGTGCCGGGGCTGCGACCTCCCCTATCAAGGTGAAGGTGCCGGAAGGCTCAAAGCTGGTCCTTTCGTCCAACGAACTGGTCTACAACAAGGATGCGCAGATCGTCACCGCAAGCGGTGCGGTCCAGATCAACTATGGCGGCTACAGGATGGTCGCCCAGAAGGTTGAATATAATCAGAAATCCGGGCGGATGATGGCTCTCGGCAATGTCGAGCTGATCACCCCGGACGGCAATCGCATGTATGGTGACAAAATGGATGTCACCGACAGCTTTTCCGATGGTTTCGTCAACGCCCTGCGCGTCGAAATGCCTGACAATACGCGCATGGTGGCCGAAAAGGGCGAAAGGGTTGGCGGCAACCAGCTCATTCTCACGAAGGGTGTCTATACCGCGTGTATGGCTTGCTCCGAACAGGGCCGCGCGCCGTTGTGGCAGGTCAAGGCCCAGCGCGTCGTTCAGAACGGCGTGACCCATACGGTGCGGCTTGAACATGCCCGCTTCGAACTGTTCGGTCAGCCGATCGCCTATATTCCGTGGATCGAAGTTCCCGACAATACGGTCAAGCGCAAGTCCGGCTTCCTGTTCCCGTCGGCCAGCGTCTCGCAGCGCCTCGGCGTTGGCATAAGAGTTCCCTACTATTATGTCATTTCACCGAGCATGGACGCGACGCTTACCGCGACAGGCTTTACCAACCAGGGTCTGTTGCTCGAGGGTGAGTTCCGCCAGCGTCTCGAAAACGGCACGCATGTCCTGCGCGTTGCCGGCATCAACCAGATGGATACGGGCGCCTTCACGTCCGGCACCAGCGATGCCGAGCACAAGACTCGCGGCATGATCAGCTCCAAGGGGGATTTCAGAATCAATCCCCGCTGGACTTTCGGCTGGGATGTCATGGCGCAGAGCGACAACAACTTCTCGCGTACCTACGGCCTCAACGGCCTCAACCAGAGCACGCATACAAACCAGGCCTACCTGACCGGCATCGGAAAGCGCAATTTCTTCGATATGCGCGCCTTCTACTACAACATTCAGGACGCCGACAACAACAGCACGGCGCAGAAGCAGCAGGCATACGTCTATCCGAGCGTCGACTATCACTATGTCGATCCGAAGTCGGTTTACGGAGGCGAGCTGTCGGCGACGATGAATTTCACGCGTCTGTCGCGTGACAAGACATCCGTACTCGACGCCACCACTGCTCTCGGCGATTCCAGCCTGAACGACCGCTATCTTGGTCTTTCCGGAGATTATACGCGCCTGAGCACCGAGTTGCAGTGGCGACGGACCTTCACCACGGATGAGGGTCTGGTGCTGACACCGCTTGCGGCACTTCGCGGCGATGTCTACGGCCTGGACATGAATGGGCCTGCGGCCGGCACCTATTCGGGCAATTACGACACGAGCGACTATGCCACACGCGGCATGGCGACCTTGGGCCTCGAAGCCAAGTATCCGTTCCTCATCACGACAAGCAACAGCACGCATGTGTTCGAACCGATCGCGCAGATCTATGTGCGCCCGGACGAGCAGCTTGCGGGCCGCCTGCCGAACGAGGATGCGCAGAGCTTCGTCTTCGATGCGACCAACCTGTTCGATCGCGACAAGTTCTCCGGCTTCGACCGCGTCGAAGGCGGCACGCGAGCCAATGTGGGATGGCGCTACACTGGTAGCTTCGACAATGGCTACAAGCTGCAGCACATCTTCGGCCAATCCTACCAGCTTGCCGGGCGAAACTCGTTCGCAACGACGGATCTGGCAGGCGTCGGCTCGGATTCCGGGCTTGAAACGACCCGCTCGGACTATGTCACGATGTTCGGTCTGACGACGCCGCAGGGCATTTCACTGTCTCAGTCCTACCGCTTCGACGAGAAGGACTTCGCCTTCCGTCGCGGCGATACGGCGGTCGGTTTCTCGAACGATGTGTTCCAGACATCCTTGATCTACACGCATATTGCCGCCCAGCCGCAGTACGGCTTCACCAGCAATCAGGACGAAATCCAGTCCCGCGCGCAGATCAAGTTCAAGGAATACTGGTCGGTCTTCGGCACGGTCAGCTACGATCTGAACAACAATCAGGTCACCCGTCAGGGCGTCGGTCTCTCCTATGAAGACGAGTGCACGATCTTCAGCATCTCGTTCCTCGACAAGAAGGATACGACCGCCAACTCGGCAAGCGACTGGTCCGTTGGTGCTCGCATAACCTTCCGCACGCTTGGCGACGTCAATCTCGGCAGCGTTCAGGACGCAACATTCTGATCGATCGAAAGTGCAAGGAGCCGGCTTCAGCGCCGGCTCTTTTGCTTCGAATCGGGTCGCGCGCTGCAGTGTCATTGTTTCGCCGCAAGGATTTTGCAATTCATCGCGCTTGATGTAGACATGTGGCGCAAATTTGCCGTATTGCGCCAACGGCGTGCCGATATGGTGCAATGCCGGCAAAAAAGGACCTTTGGGAAGGGGTAATTGATGTTTTCTGGAAAGACACCGATGCGCGCGCTCTTGTTCGGCGCAGCGGCCCTGGTTATGGCGAGCTTCGCCGTGCCGAGCAGCGATGTTGCTTTTGCGGCAAGCGAAGTGAAAGTCCTCGTCAACAGCCAGGTGATCACATCCGGCGATATTGCCAAGCGCGTCGCCTTCCTCAAGTTGCAGCGCCAGAAGGGCGATCTGAACAAGCTCGCCAAGGACCAGCTTGTCGATGAGACTCTGAAGCGCGCGGAAATTTCTCGCCTGCGCATGTCCGTTTCAACGACGGATGTCGATGCTGCCTTCGGCCGTTTCGCCAGCAGCAACAAGATGTCGACCGCGCAGCTCAGCCAGATTCTCGACAAGGCCGGCGTCACTGTCGATCACTTCAAATCCTATATCGCCGTTTCCATGAGCTGGCCGCGCGTGGTCAACGCACGCTTCGGTGCGAAGAGCCGCATGTCGAACGACGATCTCGTAACGCGCATGACGGAAAACAAGACGAAGCCGGTCACGACGGAATATTTCCTGAAGCAGATCGTTTTCGTCGTGCCGACTGCAAAGCGGAACGCCATTCTGAGCAAGCGCAAAGCCGAGGCCGAGGCGTCGCGTTCCAAGTTCCCCGGCTGCGACCAGGCGAAGGCCTTTGCTGCAACCATGCATGACGTCTCCGTTCAGGATCTCGGCCGTGTTCTCGCACCGGAGGTTCCCGAAATGTGGAAGCCGCTGCTCGAGAAGGCTACCGGCAACACGACCACGCCTATCGTGACCGATCGTGGCATCGAATATGTTGCCATTTGCTCGCAGCGTCAGGTGAACGATGACGTGGCCGCAGCCGCCGTGTTCCGCGCCGAGGATCTCGGCAAGGACAAAGCAGAGGGTGTGAGCGCCAACGACAAGAAGTATATGGACGAACTGCGCTCCAAGGCGCAGATCGTCTATCGCTGATTGATAATGTCAACGCGCCCTTCCCTCCCTCTTGCGCTGACACAGGGGGACCCGGCCGGCATCGGTCCGGATATCACGCTCGCCGCCTGGCTTCGCCGCGGCGAGCTGGATTTACCGCCCTTTCTGTTTCTTGGTGATCCCGCCGTGCTAGCCGCACGAGCCTCTCAGCTCGGCTTGGCCGTCCCGCTTGCGATCGCCGATCCGGCAAATGCCCGCAATATCTTTCCCGATGCGCTGCCGATCCTGCCGATCGAAGCTGAAATGGCTGTCATCGCCGGCCAACCGCATGTAGCGACCGCCAAGGGCACGATTGCTGCCATCGAAACGGCCGTTTCCCTCAGCATGAGCGGCCAGACATCCGCCGTGGTCACCAACCCGATAGCCAAGTCGGTGCTTTATGATGCCGGCTTCGGTTTCCCCGGCCATACGGAATTCCTGGCGGACCTCGCGACGCGCGCCACCGGAAAGCCGGTCATGCCGGTCATGCTGCTTGCCGGCCCGAAGCTTCGCGCCATCCCGGTCACCATCCATATTCCTCTGAGAGAGGTGCCTGAGGCGCTGACATCTGATCTGATCGTCGCGACGTGCCGGATCACCGAGCACGACCTCCGCTTCCGCTTCGGCATTTCCAAGCCGCGCCTTGCCATTGCCGGCCTCAATCCGCATGCCGGAGAGAATGGTGCGCTGGGCAAGGAGGACGGCGAAATCGTCCGGCCTGCGATCGACACGCTTCGCAACGAGGGTATCGATGCCTTTGGCCCCCTGCCCGCCGACACCATGTTTCACGAAGAAGCCCGCCGTCGCTACGATGTTGCCATCTGCATGTATCACGATCAGGCTTTGATCCCCGCCAAGGCGCTCGGCTTCGACGATTCCGTCAATGTCACGCTTGGCTTACCCTTCGTCCGCACCTCGCCGGACCATGGCACGGCCTTCGGCATCGCCGGCAAGGGCATCGCCAAGGAAGACAGCCTCGTTGCCGCTCTCAAGCTGGCAAGCGAGATCAGCGGCAAGACTGGAAACGTTCGCTGATGGCTGCACTAGACGGCCTGCCGCCTCTCCGCGATATTATCCAGCGCCATGGCCTCGATGCGCGCAAGGCGCTAGGCCAGAACTTTCTTCTCGATCTCAATCTGACGCAGAAGGTCGCGCGCACGGCCGGATCGCTCGAGGGTGTCACCGTCTTCGAGGTGGGGCCTGGGCCTGGCGGTCTGACGCGGGCGATCCTGGCGCTCGGTGCGGCCAAGGTCATCGCGGTCGAACGCGATGCACGTTGTCTGCCGGCGCTGGCCGAAATCGCCGGTCACTATCCCGGGCGGCTTGAAGTGATCGAAGGCGATGCGCTGAAGACCGATTTTGCCACCCTTGCCCCGCAAGGGCCGGTCAAGATCATCGCCAACCTGCCTTACAATGTCGGGACGCAGCTTCTGGTCAACTGGCTCCTGCCGGCGCACTGGCCGCCCTTCTGGCAATCTCTCACCTTGATGTTCCAGAAAGAAGTCGGCCAGCGGATCGTGGCGCAGGAAGGTGACGATCATTATGGCCGTCTTGGCGTGCTTTGCGGCTGGCGGACCGAGGCCCGCATGGCCTTCGACGTGCCGCCACAGGCATTCACGCCGCCGCCAAAGATCACTTCGACGGTGGTGCATCTGACGCCGAAGGAAAACCCCATTCCCTGTGCAGTCGACAAGCTGGAGAAGGTGACGCAGGCAGCCTTCGGCCAGCGCCGCAAGATGCTGCGGCAGAGCTTGAAGCCGCTCGGTGGCGAGGCGCTGCTGCTGAAGGCCGATATCGACCCGCAGCGCCGCGCCGAAACGCTTTCGGTGGAAGAATTCTGCCGGCTGGCGAATTGTCTCTGATCGGGCCGAAAGCCCGCAATCAGAGCTTCGGAGTCTCTTCCAGCAAGTCCCGAACGAAATCGAACATGCCGTGCCGCCGATCACGGCGCAGGCGCTCGGCCTTGACGATCGACTGGACGGCATCGAAGGCGACATTCAGGTCGTCATTAACGATGACATAGTCATATTCGCGCCAGTGAGCGATTTCGGCCCGCGAATTTGCGAGACGCATGGCGATCACCTCTTCGGAATCCTCGGCGCGGCGATGCAGGCGCGATTGCAGCTCGGTCATCGTCGGCGGCAGCACGAAAATGGAGACGACATCGGCGGGCATCTTCTCCTGAAGCTGCTGGGCGCCTTGCCAATCGATATCGAAGAGCATGTCGCGGCCTTCGGCCATTGCCGTTTCCACCGGTTCGCGCGGCGTACCATAAAAATTGCCGTGCACCTCGGCCCATTCGAGCAGCGAGTCGGAATCACGCAGGCGCTCGAACTCGCGCTGCGATACGAAATGATAGTGCACACCTTCGATCTCGCTCGGGCGGCGCTGCCGGGTCGTGACGCTGACGGACAGGCTGACCTGCTTGTCTTTATCAAGCAACGTCCTGGCGATCGTCGATTTGCCGGCGCCCGACGGCGAGGAAATGGCAAGCATCAGCCCTCGGCGGGCGATCGGAATGGATGTGGATGTCGCCGGCTTCATGGCCTACTCCAAATTCTGGACCTGTTCGCGGAACTGGTCGATTACCACCTTCAACTCGATGCCGGCGGCGGTCACGGCCGCCGCGTTCGACTTGGAACAGATAGTATTCGATTCCCGGTTAAATTCCTGTGCAAGGAAATCGAGCTTGCGGCCGACAGGTCCGCCCTTGGACATGAGATCGCGCGCGGCCGCCACATGCGCTTTCAGGCGATCGATCTCTTCGCGCAGATCCGCCTTGGTGGCAAGCAGAGCGGCTTCGACATGCAGCCGGTCACGATCGAGGCCCGATGAACCGTCGAGAAGCATTGAAACCTGCGTTGCGAGCCTCGCAGCGATTTCCTGCGGCGAACGGGAGGGATCGCGCTCGACCGTTGATGTCAGCGCCTCGATCGTCGCGACGTGACCGAGCAGGATCTTGCCAAGTGCATCGCCTTCCTGCCGGCGCATGTCCCGGAGATCCCCCAGTGCGGTCTCAAGGCCGGCCATGATGTCGGCATCGCGCGCGGCAACCGCCTCTTCATCCTCCTCGGTCTCCTTGAACTCCACCAGACCGCGCACGGCCATCAGGCTCTCCAGCTTCAACGGCGCCGGATCGACGATGCCAGCCAGCCGATCACGCAGCGCCAGGACCGCCGCCAGCGCATCCTGATTCACGACCACCTCGACGCGGCTCTCCTCGACCGACAGCGACAGGCTGACTTGCAGGTTGCCGCGTGCAAGCCGATCCGCAATCGACTTGCGGACGTCGGTTTCGAGGCGTTCCAGGCCCGGCGGCAGGCGCAGGCGGATATCCAGCCCCTTGCCGTTCACCGAGCGCAGTTCCCATGCCCAACGGCCGCGACCGCTCGTTCCTTCACGCCGGGCAAAGCCGGTCATGGACTGCAATGCCATGCAAGCCTCCGATATCTATCCCCAGTCAGCCGAAAGTCTTCGGATTATGGATCAATGTAAAGTGAATCCGCATCGCGCTCTCGTATCAAGCCACGACGCAACAAAGGTCAGTTGGTCTTCTTCTTCTGCTGGGTACCCGAGCCGGCATTTACGGCAGCATCGTCGGGCTGACCGTCCACTGCGATTGCGCTCGGATCCTCGCCCTTCTCGGCAACCAGTTTGCGCCAGCGCCTGACATTGGCATTGTGTTCATCCAGCGTTGCGGCAAAGACGTGGCCACCGGTACCGTCAGCCACGAAATAGAGATCCTGGGTCTTCCAGGGATTGGCGACCGCCTCCAGGGCATCCTTGCCCGGATTTGCTATCGGCGACGGCGGCAGGCCCTTGATGATATAGGTATTATACGGCGTTTCCTTCTTCAGATCGGACTGAAAGATCGGACGATCGGATGGCTTTCCCTCGCCGCCGAATAGGCCGTAGATGACCGTCGGATCCGACTGCAGGCGCATGCCCTTGGAGAGACGGTTGAGGAAGACGGAGGCGACATGAGCGCGCTCGTCCCCAAGGCCGGTCTCCTTCTCCACGATGGAGGCCAGGGTGATGAAATCCTGCTTGTTTGCCAGTTGCACGCTCGCATCGCGCTTTTCCCAGATCTGATCGACCAGCTTCGTCTGCGCTGCCGCCATCTGCTGAATGATTTCCGTGCGTTTGGTGCCGCGCGTGAACTTGTAGGTGTCCGGCCGCAGGCTGCCTTCCGCCGGCAGTGCCGACGGCAGATCGCCTTCGAGCACGGTATCGGCCTGCAGCTTGTTAAATATCTGCCGAACGGTCAGCCCTTCCGGCAGAGTGACCGAATAAAGGATCGACTTGCCTGATTTCAGCAGTTCCATGATATCCTTCATGGAAGCGCCGGCCTTGATTTCGTATTCGCCGGCCCTGAGGGTTTCACCGTCGTGCAGATAGGTGGCCGTCAGCCAGCGGAAGATGCGCTGGTCGGTGATGATGTTGTTGGATTCGAGGCGATTGGCGATTTCGCCGAGACCGGCACCATTGCGGACGATGAAATTCGTATTGGTCGTCAGCGGACCCGGCCCCTGATAGATCGAAAACGCATAATAGACGCCAGCGATCGCGGCAACGGCAACAAAGACCGCCAGCGTCATCAGGAAGTTCAGGAAGATGACCATCTGGCTGCGGGCCTTGCGCGAGCGCTTCGGCGGATCCGGAACGCGCTCCGGACGCAGAGCTTCATTGGCCGATTTCGGGATGATCGGCCCCTTCTGCCCGTTCGGAGCTCCGTTGCTCTGGTTCGTTTCGCTCACCGGCAATCCCTTCCTTCTTTTGATTGCCTGCTCTTTGGCCAAGCAATGCGGCAAAAAACAGGTTCAGGAGATAAGGCGGAACCCGGGCTCCGACTTCGACCGATCAGGCATTGCCGCACTGCGTTCCTGAGAGGCATGACGTGCGACAATAGTCAGGAACGTGGGCAAGAGTGCGAAAAGACACTCTCGCCTCGACGGTTACGCGCAGTTATTAAGCCTCATAGCGACGCAGGACAAGCGATGCATTCGTGCCGCCGAATCCAAAAGAGTTGGACAGCGCGACATTGATTTCCCGCTTGCGGGCCTTGTGCGGCACGAGATCGATGGTGGTCTCACGCTCCGGATTGTCCAGATTGAGCGTCGGCGGGGCAATATTGTCGCGAATGGCGAGCGTGGCGAAGATTGCCTCGATCGCACCGGCAGCGCCGAGCAAATGGCCGGTTGCGGACTTGGTGGACGACATCGAAATCTTCGATGCGGCATTGCCGACCAGCCGCTCGACGGCGCCGAGCTCGATCGTGTCGGCCATGGTCGAGGTGCCATGGGCATTGATGTAGTCGACGTCAGCCGGGGTCAGCCCAGCGCGCTTCAGCGCTGAGGTCATGCAGCGGAAAGCGCCCTCGCCATCCTCGGAGGGGGCGGTGATGTGGTGGGCATCGCCGGAAAGTCCGTATCCCACAACTTCGGCGTAGATCTTGGCGCCGCGTGCCTTGGCGTGTTCCAGCTCTTCCAGAACGACGACGCCGGCCCCCTCGCCCATGACGAAGCCGTCACGGTCGCGATCATAGGGGCGCGAAGCCTTCTCGGGAGTATCGTTGAAGTCTGTCGACAGCGCCTTGCAGGCGGCAAAGCCCGCAAGCGAGATGCGGCAGACCGGAGCTTCCGCGCCGCCGGCGACCATGACATCGGCATCGCCGAGCATGATCAGGCGGGCCGCATCGCCGATGGCGTGTGCACCGGTCGAGCATGCCGTGACAACGGCATGGTTCGGGCCGCGCAGCTTGTGGCGGATCGAGACCTGACCGGAAACGAGATTGATGAGGCGTCCGGGAATGAAGAATGGCGAGATGCGGCGCGGACCCTTGTCTCGCAGCGTATATCCGGCCTCGACGATGCCTTCGAGGCCACCGATACCGGAGCCGATCATGACGCCCGTGGCGATCTGATCTTCATCCGTTTCGGGGTGCCAATGGGCGTCGGCCAATGCCATATCGGCGGCCGCCATGCCATAGATGATGAAGGGATCGACCTTGCGCTGCTCCTTCGGCTCCATCCAATCGTCTGCGTTGAATGTGCCGTCGGTGCCGTCTCCGACAGGAATGCGGCAGGCAATCTTCGCCGGCAGATCTTCGACTTCGAATTCGGTCACGAGGCGCGCGCCATTGCGCCCGGCGAGCAAGCGCGTCCAGGACACCTCGGTGCCACAGCCCAAAGGTGATACCATGCCGGTACCCGTGATAACGACACGTCTCATCGCCCGCAGACCCCCGTCTTTTTATGATGATATGCGTATAAACATGCTTCGGCCGGCTTGGCCGGACGAAATAGGGCGGACTCTTCAGCCCGCCCCTTCAAAAAGCGCAAAAGATTAGGCCTGGGCCTTCTCAATGAACTTTACCGCGTCGCCGACCGTCAGGATCGAGTCTGCAGCGTCGTCCGGGATTTCAACGCCGAATTCTTCTTCGAAAGCCATGACCAATTCGACGGTGTCGAGCGAGTCCGCACCCAGATCGTCGATAAAGCTTGCGCTTTCAACAACCTTGTCGGCGTCAACGCCAAGATGATCAACAACAATTTTCTTTACGCGTTCTGCGATATCGCTCATGTCGGTTTCCTCGACCTTATATCCTGATCAGAATGCCCTGTGACATCCCTACCTATTCAAACCTGCAGCATCTGTTCCGACGCCGCTGGCAAACCCGTTCAACCCGGCATTGAGATCCGGTCCAGCGCCTTGAATACGGCCCGGTCCTTCTGCATTTTCCGGACGACTGTTCACAGTCATGGCCCGCTTAACACGGTTTAAGTCCGTCGCAAAGCCAGAAAATAGCCGGCTCCGAGTTGCTCAACATGCTATTGGAGGTAAAGTTCCCTCCAATAGCAATTCCTTTAGATCATCGCCATGCCGCCGTTGACATGGATCGTCTGACCCGTAACGTAGCTGGCCTCCGAGGAAGCGAGATAGGCGACGGCGGAGGCGACTTCCGCTCCCGTGCCCATGCGCTTCATGGGAATGGCGCCCATGATGGCTTCCTTCTGCTTGTCGTTCAGCTTGCCCGTCATGGCGCTTTCGATGAAACCGGGGGCAACGCAGTTGACCGTGACGTTGCGGGTCGCGATTTCCTGCGCCAGCGACTTCGTAAAGCCGATCATGCCTGCCTTCGAGGCGCAGTAGTTCGCCTGGCCGGGATTGCCGGTCACGCCCACGACCGAGGTGATGTTGATGATGCGGCCATAGCGGCGGCGCATCATCGGATGGGTCAGTTCGCGCGTCAGGCGGAAGACGGCGGTCAGATTGACTTCAAGCACTGCATCCCAGTCTTCGTCGCTCATGCGCACGAAGAGGCCGTCCTTGGTGATGCCGGCATTGTTGACGAGGATATCCACGCCGCCGAGCTCTTCTTCGGCCTTGGCGCCGAGCGCCTTGACCTCGTCGCGATCCGATAGGTTGGCCGGAAAGATCTTGACGCGATCGCCGAGTTCGGACGCCAGCGTCTCCAGCTTTTCGACGCGCGTGCCGTGCAGGCCGACGACAGCGCCCTGCTTGTGCAGGAGCCGGGCAATTTCTTCGCCGATGCCGCCGGATGCGCCGGTTACCAGGGCCTTGCGGCCGGTCAAATCAAGCATGTTTGTCCCTCGTTCCTTGAATATGTCAGCCGAGCAAGGCGGCGAGCGCCGTGTCGATATCCGCAGCATTGTTGACGGCGATGCCGTTGACCGACTTGTCGATACGACGGGCAAGACCCGTCAGCACCTTGCCGGCGCCAATTTCATACAATGTCGTTACGTTGTTTGCAGCAAACCATTCCACCGTCTCGCGCCAGCGCACCTGACCGGTGACCTGCTCGACCAGCAGCCCGGCGACCTCATCGGCATCCGTGACGGGTGCGGCCCGGACGTTGGCGATGACGGGCACGACCGGATTGACCTTGGCAACGCCGGCAAGCGCCTCGCGCATGGCTTCGGCGGCAGGCGCCATCAGCGCCGAATGGAAGGGCGCGGAAACCGGCAGCAGGATGGCGCGCTTGGCGCCCTTGGCGGTCGCAAGTTCCGCTGCCTTTTCGACCGGAGCCTTTTCGCCGGAAATGACGATCTGACCGCCGCCATTGTCATTGGCGATCTGGCAGGCGCCAAGCACAGATGCTTCCTCGCAAACCGCGGCGACATCGGCATGTTCGAGCCCGATGATCGCAGCCATGGCGCCGACGCCGACGGGCACTGCCGCCTGCATGGCATTGCCGCGGATGCGCAGCAGGCGCGCCGTGTCGGCCAGCGAGAAGGTGCCGGCGGCGCAGAGCGCGGAATATTCTCCGAGCGAATGGCCGGCGACATAGGCGACCTTGCTTTTCAGATCGAAGCCGCGAGCCTGCAGCACGCGGATGACGGTCATCGACACGGCCATCAGCGCGGGCTGTGCATTGGCCGTCAGGGTCAGCTTGTCTTCCGGGCCGTTGAAGATGACGTCGGAGAGCTTTTCACCGAGCGCTTCATCGACTTCCTCGAAGACGGCGCGCGCCTCGGCGAAATTGTCGGCAAGGTCCCTGCCCATGCCGACAGCTTGGCTGCCCTGGCCGGGAAATGTGAAAGCAACAGTCATTATAAAGCGTCCTTTTGGGGGTCGTTTTGCTTCCCAATGACATTGTTTGCGCTGGAGTCAATAGCGCAAGCCCCGCGGTCACAGGGTTTTGCGCCTGCGAAACGCAATGATTTTTTCCTTGCGCTTGCTCAGATCGGGCCTAAATTCGCGCAACCTCATTCGTTTTGACCTTCTCCCATCCCCAAGGTTTTCCCATGAAATATAAGAGATTAGGCCGCACCGATATTTCCGTTTCGCAGATTTGCCTCGGCACGATGACCTGGGGCACGCAGAACAGCGAAGCCGAAGCCCATGAACAGATGGATTATGCCGTCCATAAGGGCATCAATTTCTTCGACACCGCCGAAATGTATCCGACGACGCCGGTCGGGCCGGAAACCCAGGGCCGCACGGAAGAATATATCGGCACCTGGTTCGAGAAGACCGGCAAGCGTAGGGATGTCGTGCTCGCCACCAAGGTCGCCGGCCCAGGCCGCGACTATCTGCGCGGCGGACAGGGTGCGGATGCCGCCAACATTCGGGCCGCGATCGACGCCAGCCTGAAGCGGCTGAAAACCGACTATATCGACCTCTATCAGGTTCATTGGCCGAACCGCGGCCATTTCCACTTCCGCCAGAACTGGCGCTACAATCCCTTCAATCAGGATCGTGAAAAGGTGATCGCCGAGATCACCGAGATCCTGGAGACGATGGGCGAGCTGGTAAAGGTGGGAAAGATCCGCGCCATCGGCCTTTCGAACGAGACGACCTGGGGCATCCAGAAATATCTGACAATCGCGGAACAAAAGGGCTTGCCGCGCGTCGCCACCACGCAGAACGAATACAACCTGCTCTATCGGCATTTCGACCTCGATCTGGCCGAGCTGTCGCATCACGAAGATGTCGGCCTCCTCGCCTATTCGCCGCTCGCAGGCGGCATCCTCACGGGCAAATATGTCGGCGGCGCCCGTCCGGCCGGCTCGCGCGGCTCGATCAACCAAGACATCGGCGGCCGCCTGCAGCCGCTGCAGGAGCCGCCGGTCAAGGCCTATCTCGAAATCGCCGCCAAATACGGCATCGACCCGTCCAAGCTGGCGCTCGCCTACTGCCTCACAAAACCCTTCATGACCTCCGTCATCATCGGCGCAACGACGATGGCGCAGCTCGAAACCGATATCGCGGCCGCTTATGTGACGCTGCCGGCGGAGGCCCTGGCCGAGATCGAACAGGTGCATCGGAAGTATCCGATGCCGATGTGAGGCCGGAAAGCACTCCGGCAAAACGGCATAATTTCGCCCTACCCTTGCCTTTCGCGGAAAAACCCGTATAAGCCGCCCTGTTCGCAACCCGGTCTTCTGGCTGGTGGCTGAACGGAGGGCCGGTTTTCCGCGAGGGGAATCGTATCGGAACGGAAGCGTTCCAGCCTCCCGTGTCTCCGCTCTCGACCGTCTCGGAAACGCTTTTCTTGCTTGGGTCTAACCCTCTCAGGAGCAGTCGTTGAGGCTTAGCCGCCGAATACCGGGTTCAGACCAACGCAAGAAAGGCGAAGCTATCCATGGCTCTTTACGAACATGTATTCCTTGCCCGACAGGATATTTCCGCTCAGCAGGTCGACGCCCTCGTAGAACAGTACAAGGGTGTTATCGAAGCTAACGGCGGTAAAGTCGGGCGTATCGAAAACTGGGGCCTCAAGTCCCTCACCTACCGCATCAAGAAGAACCGCAAGGCTCACTACGCCTTGATGGACATCGATGCTCCGGCCGCGGCGATCCAGGAAATGGAACGCCAGATGCGCATCAGCGAAGACGTCCTGCGTTACATGACGATCGCTGTCGAGAAGCACGAAGACGGCCCGTCGGCCATGATGCAGAAGCGCGACCGTGACGACCGCCCGCGCCGCGATGGCGACCGTCCGGAGCGCAGCTTCGGCGACCGTGGTCCGCGCCCGGATCGTGGTGACCGCGAAGACCGTCCGCGCCGTCCGCGCGAAGACCGCGTATAAGGAGATTTGAGAATGTCTGAAGTTTCCTCCGCACCGGTCCGCCGTCCATTCCATCGCCGCCGCAAGACCTGCCCGTTCTCGGGCGCCAATGCGCCGCGCATCGACTACAAGGACGTTCGCCTCCTGCAGCGCTACATTTCCGAGCGCGGCAAGATCGTTCCGTCCCGCATCACGGCCGTTTCCCAGAAGAAGCAGCGCGAACTCGCCCAGGCGATCAAGCGCGCCCGTTTCCTCGGCCTGCTGCCCTACGTCGTCGCCTAAATAGCGTCCGACGCAGAATGAATTAAGGGAAGGCAGCAATGCCTTCCCTTCTCCCTTTCGCGATGGGCGCGGATCGGAACCTTAAAACCCCATGTTGGGGATAAGCTTTCAGGCCCGAGTGGCGAAGGCATCCTCTAACTGCTCGATACGAAGCAGGACAGCGACGTGAAGAAGTTGAACGCAAAAGAGCTTAGCATCGGCGCGCTTGCCGGTCTGACCGCCGCCCTACTCGTGTATGGCGCGACGGTACAGCCGCTGCTCTTCATCCTGTTCGGCGCACTTTCCGCTCTCCCTATCCTGATCGTCGGCCTCGGCTGGGGCAACATGGCCGTCATCGTTGCGGTCCTGGCTGCCGGCGTCGTCGGCACGATCGCACAATCGGCCTATTTCGGGCTGTTCGTCATTCTGCTGGCGCTGATCCCGGCATGGCTCAGCCATCTCGCCAATCTGGCACGTCCTGCCTCCGAACTCGGTGGGCCGGATAACCTCATGGCCTGGTATCCGCTTTCCGACATCATGCTGCATCTGTGCGGCCTTGCCGCCGTGGTCATCATCGTCGCCGGTGCGGTCATGGGCTACAGCGTCGATCTCGTCAGCCAGGTCGTAGACCTCTACGTCAAGGTGGCGAACGAGCAGCAGCCAGCGATGCCGCTCGATCCCATTGCGATCCAGAAGACCAAAGCTCTGATGCTTTACGCGATCCCCGTCGCCTGGGGCATGATCTGGGTCATGATGCTGCTGGCCGCCTATTATGTGGCGAGCCGCATCGTCGCGGCTTCGAGCCGCAATCTGCGTCCGCGCGAGGACATTCCCTCGTCGCTGCGCATGAACCGCAATGCGATCTTCGTCTTTCTCGCGGCGATCGTCGCTATCTTCTTCGGCGGCGTTCTGGCCCTCATCGCCGCCGCCGTGCTCGGTGCTTTCGGCGCGGGCTTCGTCGTTTCCGGCTTTGCATCGCTGCACTACCGGACGCGCGGCAAGGACTGGCGCCTGCCGGTCCTCATCATTTGCTACCTGGTATGCTTCTTTGTGACGCTGCCGCTCTTCATCATTCTTGTTCTCGGTCTTTACGATACCCGCAAGGCGATATCGCTCACCCCGCACAAGAGTGCCGACACACCCAAACAAGACACGAAAATCTGACATCGAAAGGAACAGGAAAATGGAAGTCATTCTTCTCGAACGCATCTCCAAGCTCGGCCAGATGGGCGAAACCGTCAAGGTTCGCGACGGCTTTGCCCGTAACTACCTGCTGCCGCTCGGCAAGGCGCTGCGCGCCAACGCCGCCAACAAGGCCCGTTTCGAAGCCGAGCGTGCAACGCTCGAAGCCCGTAACCTCGAGCGCAAGAGCGAAGCCCAGAAGGTTGCCGACGTTCTCGCCGGCAAGTCCTTCATCGTCGTTCGCTCGGCTGGCGAAACCGGCCAGCTCTACGGCTCGGTCGCTGCCCGTGACGTCGTCGAAATCCTCGCCGCCGAAGGTTTCAACGTCGGCCGCAGCCAGGTTCACATGAACACGCCGATCAAGGCCATCGGCCTGCACAACGTCACGATCGGACTTCACGCCGAAGTCGAAATCACGGTCGAGCTCAACGTTGCCCGCTCCGCCGAAGAAGCAGAGCGTCAGGCCAAGGGCGAAACCCTGACCTCCGCCGACGCCATCTACGGCGTTGACGAAGACGCTCTGCGTCCGGAAGACTTCTTCGATCCGGAAGCCGAACGCGACAACGAAGACGAAGCTTGATCTTTGCGTCTTCGCAGCATTTGCGAATGAGAAAGCCTGGGTTTTGCGACCCAGGCTTTTTGTTGGTCTGCAGAAGATAAAGCACGCCCTTCGCTCAATCGCTCGTCTTAGCCTCGGGCAGCGGTGCCGAATCCTTGTCGATCGAAACGACGACGGACATTCCGGGCGCCAGTTCATCCGCCAGGGGCTGTCCGTCTTCGATCTTGACCCTGACACCGAGGCGCTGCGCGACTTTGGTGAAATTGCCGGTGGCGTTGTCGGGCCTGATGACGGCGAATTCGGAACCGGCGGCCGGCGAGAAGCGCTGGATGCGGCCCTTGATCTCGCGATGCCCGAGCGCATCGACTGCGATCGTCACGGGCTGGTCGAGCTTCATGCCGTCGAGCTGCGTCTCCTTGAAATTGGCAATGACCCAGACGTCTTTCGGCACAAGGCCCATGAGCTGCGTGCCCGGCGTCACATATTGGCCGAGGCGCACGCCGACTTCGCCGACCCGGCCATCGCGCGGCGCTCTGATCGTCGTATTGTCGAGATCGATATCGGCAAGCTGGACGGCAGCCTCCGCCCCGCTGACGCCAGCTTCGAGCGAGGCGCGGTTGACGATGATCGTCGTCAGGTTCTGTTGAGAGACGTCCGAGGCAGCCTTTGCCTGATTGAGCGATGCCTGCGCCTGCTGCAGCGTCGCCTGCGCCTGTTCGGCATCGCTTGTCGTCGAGACGCCTCTCGATACCAGCGTCGTCACGCGATCGGCGGCAAGCTGGGCCCGCTTCAAGGCAGCGTTGGCGCTGTCGATCTGCGCCTGGCTGGAAACGATTCCCGCCTTGGCGGCCTGCTCCTGCTGCTGCGAATTGGCGAGCGCCGCCTTCTGCCCGGCAAGTGTTGCCCGAGCCTGCGCCACCTTCTGCTTGTAGATACGGTCGTCGATCTGGGCGAGCACGTCACCCTCCTTGACGAGCTTGTAGTCCTTGATCGGCACGTCGGTAATATAGCCGCTGACCTGCGGGCTGATCGTGGTGACATAGCCTTTGACATAAGCGTCGTCGGTGGTCTCGACCGAGGTTTTGAACGGTGGCAGGTGCCAAGCGTAAAGCACCAGCATGACGCCGCCGATGCCGGCGAGAACGGCGATGACTTCGATTGGGGAGCGAACGAGCCTCGACATGGAGCTATTTCATATCCTCATGGGTTGGATGTCGCGACCTCAACCCCATCGTCAGCCAGACGAGCTCTGACGAAGCGGAAGAAGACATGGATTGATAGGCCGGCGAGCGAAAGGAAGGCGATCACGGCAGCCACCAAGAAGGCGTCTCCATAGGCGAGCATATTGGCCTCGCGGCTGACCTGCGCGCCGAGCAGCGCCAGTCCCTCCCCCTTCAGGAGTGCGCTGTCTCCGATCACCTTGCCATAGGAGGATGAAAGCTGGCCGACACGTTCAGCCACGTGCGGATCGGTCAGGAGGACGCGCTCGGTCAGCACGGCCGAATGGAATTTCTCGCGAATGGTGATCAGCGTGCCGTAGAAGGCCGAGCCGATAAGGCCGCCGATACTCTGCGTGAAGGTGAAGACGACGAAGAAGGTCACCAGATAGGGAGGCCCTTTGGATATGGCCTCCTTGAAGCCTACCGACATGGATGGCGGCAGGAAGAGAGCCGCGCCGGCCGCCACCAATGCCTGGCTGAGATACATCTGCTCGGAGCGCGTCAGGTTCGTCACCTGCGAATCCATCAGCGAGCCCACCCCCATCAGGATAAGCGCGACGAACTGGATCTGCCAGCTGAAGCCATAACTCATGAACACGGTGCAGATGAGGCCTCCGATGATGGAGAAGGCCAGGATGATCCAATAGAGCAAGGAGAGCTGATCATAGAGCAGGCCGACCGCATTCTGGTAGAAGGTCATGATGACGGAGGTCTGCTCGGCGGCAATGATGCGGAAGATAAGAAGGATCGCCGTCAGATGCAGAATCTCCGGCCGAAGCAGCCAGCGAACGTCGATCAAAGGCGTGGAACGCCTCAGTTCGACGACGATGGCAACGGTGAGCGACGCAACGGCGAGCGCCAGCACAACACCGAGCCAGGGCACCTCCAGCCACCAATAGAGACGGCCGACCGACAGGACGACCGCCAGACAGCCGAAGCCGATCGCCACGAGCAGATAGCTGAAGATATCACCCAGGACGATGACCTTGACGCGCGGCGGCGGCGTCAGCGGCAGAAGATAGATGATCGGCATGACCAGCAGCGCCAATGCCATTTCCAGCGTGTAAAGGCCGCGCCACTCGCCATAATCCAGCAGCGAGGGAGACACGAGGCGGGTGATGGGGGCGGCAAGCAGCGTATTCGTCATCGCCAGGCTGACGCCGACGGTCATCTTCTTCGCCGGCTCGAAGGCCTCCAGCATATAAAGAAAACCCAGCGTCGAGAGCGGTGCGCCGGCGATCCCGCTCAAGAAACGAACGACGATCGCGGAATGCAGATCCGAGACGAAAAGATTGAGCAGCGATGCGAGCACGAAGCCGAGAATGCTCACCTCGGCGAAATTGCGCACGCCATATTGCAGACGGATTTTCACCAGCGCGATAGCGAGGCTGACATTGGGCGCCATATAGGCGGCGGAGAGCCAAGCGGACTCGGTGGTGGTGGCCGCGATGGTTCCCTGGATCTGCGTGAGATTGGCGAAGGCGAGATTGAGACCCAGGCCCTGCGTCAGAAAGAACATGACGGATGCCGCAATATAAAGCGGTACTTTCCAGCCCGGCACAGGCGGCGGAGCGGCAGGGACGGCCTTGGCTTCCGCGTTGGCGACCGTGCCCGGATCTCCGCTCATGCACTACCTCATGATTTGCCGATATTCTGAAGATTGGCGGTCATGGCGCGGATGACCTTGAGCGCCATACCGATATCTTCGTCCGAAATCCCCTCCAAGATATCCGCCCGCACACTGGTGGCAAGAGCCTCGACCTCGGCAGCCACGACTTTTCCGGATTCCGTCATGAAGATCTGCTTGGCGCGGCGATCCGACAGGGCAGCCCGGCGCTCGATGAAGTTCTGCGCTTCCATGGCATCGAGGATACGCACGAGCGTCGGCGTTTCCAGTTCCAGCTCGTCGGCGAGTTCTCTCTGGTTGATCCCGTCCCGGCGGGAGAGCTTGCGAAAAACCCTAGCCCGGGAAAGAGTCATGCCGTGTTCACGGACAAGGGCGTCAAAAGCCGCCCTTAATTTGCGACTGAACGCGGAAAGATCGTCGAAGAGTTCTTGTCTTGATGGCGCACCTGGCATTATTGTAACTTTATACTATAAGCATCCTACCCTAATTTAAGGGGAATACCCGGATTTTCGCAGCTTTTCAAGCACGATAGCCGCAACAGTTGATGCGTGCAGCGAGAGACCCGGCTAAAATGACCCCACGCTAATTTGCATAAGTGATTCGTGTGTCGGTCTTTGCGTTGCAAAGTGGCCACAAGGGATTTTTTACGTGGCGGAAACTTGTCCCTGTGGACGAGTGGAACAACGTTGATAGGCCGGGCCTATCCCATCCCGCTCGGCATGGCCGCCCATTTGCACGGTTGACCGTGACACCGGATCATCGCAAACCAGTCGATACCCTAAAGCATGAAGAGATGGAAAATGAACGAAGCTGCGCGCAAGCTCGCCGCCATTGCTCCCGCCGACCAGCACTATCGCGAAGCGCCCAACAACATCGAGGCCGAGCAGGCTCTGCTCGGCGCCATCCTCGTCAACAACGATGCCTATTACCGTGTCTCCGACTTCCTGAAGCCGATCCATCTTTACGAACCGCTGCACCGCAAGATCTTCGAGGTCGCCGGCGACATCATCCGCATGGGCAAGACTGCCAACCCGGTGACCATCAAGAGCTTCGTGCCGGCGGACGAGAAGGTCGGCGACATGACGGTCGCGCAGTATCTCGCGCGCCTCGCCGTCGAAGCCGTGTCGATCATCAATGCGGAAGACTACGGCCGCGCCATCTATGACCTGGCGCTCCGCCGTGCGCTGATCACGATCGGCGAGGACATGGTCAACATAGCCTATGACGCGCCGCTCGACATGCCGCCGCAGACGCAGATCGAGGACACGGAACGCCGGCTGTTCGAGCTTGCGGAAAACGGCCGCTACGACGGCGGCTTCCAGTCCTTCAACGACGCCGTTGCGCTTGCGATCGACATGGCGGCGGTTGCAAAGGAACGCGACGGCGGCCTTTCCGGCATTTCCACGGGTATTCATTCGCTCGACAGCAAGATGGGCGGCCTGCAACGTTCCGACTTGATTATCCTTGCCGGCCGTCCCGGCATGGGCAAGACCTCGCTTGCCACCAACATCGCCTATAATATTGCCGCCTCTTTCGAGGGCGAGGTGCAGGCCGACGGTTCGACCAAGGCGAAGAACGGCGGCGTCGTCGGCTTCTACTCGCTGGAAATGTCGTCGGAACAGCTCGCTACCCGTATCATCTCCGAGCAGACGGAAGTCTCCTCCTCGAAGATCCGCCGCGGCGACATCAACGACGCCGATTTCGAAAAGCTCGTGGCCTGCTCGATGATGATGCAGAAGGTGCCGCTCTATATCGACCAGACCGGTGGCATATCCATTGCCCAGCTCGCCGCCCGCGCCCGTCGCCTGAAACGCCAGCGCGGCCTCGACGTTCTGGTCGTCGACTACGTGCAGCTGATGACCGGCTCGAAGAAATCGGGCGAAAATCGCGTTCAGGAAATCACCGAAATCACCACGGGCCTGAAGGCGCTCGGCAAGGAGCTCAACGTTCCAATCGTCGCCCTCTCGCAGCTCTCGCGCGCGGTCGAAAGCCGCGACGACAAGCGTCCCCAGCTTTCGGACCTGCGCGAATCCGGCTCGATCGAACAGGACGCCGACGTGGTGCTCTTCGTGTTCCGCGAGGAATATTATGTGAAGAACCAGGAACCGCGCGATCCGAATGACCCGAAATATGCGGAATGGGAAGCTCTGTTCGACCGCGTGAAGGGCACGGCCGACGTCATCATCGCCAAACAGCGCCACGGACCGACAGGCACGGTGAAGCTCGCCTTCCAGTCGGAATTCACCCGCTTTGCCGATCTCGCCGACCCGTCTTTCACGCAGTATGAGGAACATTGACGGCCACCCCTGTCAGCGGTGGCGAGACGATAAAAGGAGGCAGGGCATGTGCCGAAATATCAAACCCCTCTTTAATTTCGATCCGCCAGCGACGGATGATGAAATCCATGATGCCGCGCTTCAATTCGTGCGCAAGGTGAGCGGAGCCAACAAGCCGTCGAAACGCAACGAAGTTGCATTCGTGAATGCGGTCCTGTCGATTGCGAACTGTGCCCGTGAATTGCTCAATTCGCTGGAAACATCTCAACCTCCCCGCGACCGCGAGGAGGTAGCCGCGAAGGCGCGAGCAAGAGCGGCGGCCAGGTTTGCATAGAGAAAACTCTCCGCTCTGAAAGAGTCTTTTTCTTTCGGCAGAACCGGCTACCGATCCCTGCACATCGCTGGCACCGCACTAACGGGTCGAATGTCAGCCATCCAACCATGCTGCGAGGCCATCCAGCGTCTGTAGCCCGTATCCGACTGCGCCGAAACCGATGACGAACCGCCGCCGCTCGGGGCTGGGGTGGAGTTGGCGCAGCGTAAGCACCGTCTTGCCGTCGGCTTGCTCATCGAAGGTCACCGTGACGCGGAAACGATCGGGGTCATTGGGCTCCGGCGTGCCATGGTCCATCACAATCCGCTCGTTCGGGACGATCTCCAGAAAGCGCATGAGGTTGGGAAAGCGCTGCTTCCGGCCCTCGAACACGCCCACCATGTCGAACCGCCAGATCCCGCCCTCGCGGATGTCGGCTTCGTGGCTCTCGATTTCAAATCCGGCCGGACCGTACCATTCGGCGAGGGCCTTGGGGTCCATCCACGCGGCAAAAACCTTGTCGCGCGGATGATTCAGCAGCTTCACCAGCACGATTTCCCTATCGAGCGCCCAAGTGTCGAGCGGGTTTGCCATGTTCTCAACCATCCTCTTCCTTCTTGTCCAAGTAGACTTCCAGGCGATCCAATCGTTCGGTCCAGCGCCTGCGTTCCGCCTCCATCCAATCCGCAGCCTCGTCGAAGCGCTCCTGCACCAGCCGGCACCAGCGGCTGCGCCCACGCTTCTCGCTAGCGATCAGCCCGCAATCCTCCAGTACCTTGAGATGCTGGGCAAAGGAGGGCAGTGCCATGTCGAAAGGCTCGGCAAGGATGCTGACAGGCACCTCGCCCTCAGCCAGCCGCGATACCACCGCGCGCCGGGTCGGATCGCTGAGAGCATGAAAGGCAAGATCGAGGGGCGTCGAATGGTAAGGCATGCAATTCAGTAAAACGAGTTCGCACCTCAGTCAACAACAATAAGGTACTTGCCTTAGTGTCCACGTGTTATATAAAGGCACTTACCTTAGTATTGAGCTCCGGACTGCTGGAGCAGCTATGGTGCAACCACTCGCAAGGAAAGCTCCAATGGCAATACGTGTCGATCTCATGATCTCGCTGGATGGTTTCGCAACGACGACAGACCAGACACCCGAAGTCCCGTTCGGCGAGGACTGGCCGCGCCTCGTCGGCGCATATGTTGCAACGCGGACGTTTCGTGAGCGCGTCTTCAAGGATACCAGCGGAGCCGGGACCACCGGTGTCGACGACGATTACGCCAGAGAATACTTCGACAATGTGGGTGCCGAGATCATGGGCGCCGGCATGTTCGGGCTCCACAACTTCCCCGACGATCCGAACTGGCGTGGCTGGTGGGGCGAAGAGCCGCCCTTCCGGGTCCCCGTCTTCGTCCTTACCCATACCCCCAGACCCTCCATCGAGATGGCGGGTGGCACCACCTTCCACTTCCTCAGCGCAGCTCCGGCCGATGTGCTCCGGCAGGCTGTCAAGTCGGCGGGCGGTAAAGACATAAGGATCGGCGGTGGTCCTACGGTCGTTCGCGACTTTCTGAAGGCGGGTCTTGTCGATCGTCTTCATGTTGCGATCACACCGATTCTGCTCGGGCGCGGCATACGACTGTGGGACGATCTGCGCGGTCTGGAAGCCGGCTATACGGTCAAATCGGAAACTGCATCGAGCGGCACTATTCACCTCACCTTCCAACGCTAGCCACTTACCAGCGACTTGAGGCGCTCATGGACACGAAGCGAACATCGTGGACGCAATCTCCGAAGTACGCTTGGCGCGCCATATCGGTCGTCAAGGCCACATTGCGCAGCGTCCAACAGCGGACTCTGCCAGCACACCGGAACTTCACTGCTGCAAAGCCACCAAGCAGTTTCCGTGAACTTCGGCCACCGTTTAACCCGTGGCCGAAGCGGAAGTCATGAGCACGCGTTTGAGAAGGCGTGATCGCATCCGCCGTTCTGCTGGACGATCAAGAGATGAAAACCTAAAAAGCATTAAGCCCAAACCCGCCTTTTCAAGGAGGAGAAAAATTGAATCGTATCGAGATGGAGGTAAGCGGCGGCTGCCAGTGCGGTGCCGTGCGGTACCATGCAACCGCGATGCTGGAAAATTCGCATCTCTGCCATTGCCGCATGTGCCAGAAAGCCTCGGGCAACATCTTTGCCGCGCTCGTCGCCGCGCCTGATGATGCACTCACCTGGACACGCGGCAAGCCGAGCGTCTGGAAGAGCTCGGAGCTTGTCGAGCGCGGCTTCTGCGCCAATTGCGGCACGCCATTGTTCTTCCACCACCTCGACAACGGTCGCACCAACTTGATGATCGGTTCGCTTGACGATCCGCACGCCTTCCCGCCGCTTGCCCATACCTGCACCGAGAACATGGTGGCATGGTTCGATACGATCACGGGCATAGAAAATACAGGTGCGACCGAAAACAACGGTGCCGACTGGGCCGCGGCGATCAAGGAGAGCAACAACCAGCACCCCGACCGCGATACCGAGTCCTGGGCGGTGAGGTGGCGTGACGACTGAGCCTGGTGCATTTTTGCTTAGTTCCGCATACATGCCTCGCAGCACTTTTTCTTTTTATCAACGACCTCTATCTTGGCCGGAGCAAATCACCTCCGGCCACTTCCTTATTCAGGCGATTCCATGACAGATGATTTCAATGACGATGACGCTTTTGCTTCTGCCGGCCTGCGGCTGACGGTAGATCTCGGCGCGCTCGTCGAAAACTGGCGCGACATGGCCCGCCGTTCGGGCAAAGCCCGTACGTCTGCGGTCGTCAAGGCGGATGCCTACGGACTGGGTATCGAGGATGTCGGCGAAACGCTTTATGGCGCCGGTGCGCGCGATTTCTTCGTCGCCACCGCGGACGAAGGCGCGACCTTGCGGCTCTATGCGCCCGAGGCGCGCATCTTCGTGCTCAGCGGCATCTGGCCGGGCATGGAGCGCCGGTTCTTCGAGAACGACCTCGTGCCGGTCATCGCTTCGGAAGAACAGCTGACCTTCTGGATGTCCGTTCTGTCCGATTACGGCGACTATCCCTGCGCGCTGCAGGTCGACACGGGCTTCAACAGGCTTGGCCTACCCATGGATGATGCGATCGCGCTTGCCGATGACGTCTCCCGCCCGGCCAGCTTCGCACCCGTTCTCGTGATGAGCCATCTTGCCTGCGGCGACGATCCAACCAATGCGATGAACAGGCAGCAGCTCGAGGCCTTCCGCAAGGTCAGCGCTGCCTTCGAAGGCATCGAGGCGAGCCTTGCCAATTCGGCCGGCATCTTCCTCGGATCGGACTATCATTTCGATCTTACCCGCCCCGGTATCGCCACCTATGGCGGCGAGGCCGTTCCCCGCATGGCCAATCCGATGCGGCCGGTGGCAACTGCGGAAGCACGGATCATCCAGACCCGCTCGGTCAAATCAGGCGAGACGGTGGGATATGGCCGTGCGCTGCAATTGACCCGCGACAGCCGGCTGGCGATCGTCTCCGCCGGCTATGCCGACGGCTACATGCGCAGCCAGTCGAGCGGCGGCGTGCCGCTGCGCCAGACCGGTATTGCCGGCGGCCACGGCTTCATTGCCGGCCACAAGGTGCCTGTCGCCGGTCGCATCACCATGGATCTCACCATTTTCGATGTCACCGACCTGCCGGAAAACCTGGCGCGGGCCGGCGACTATATCGAGCTCTTCGGCAGCAATGTCTCGGTCGACGATGCGGCGCGCGCAGCCGGCACGATCGGCTACGAGATGCTGACGGGCATGGGGCTCAGGCACGAGCGGCGGTATATCTCTGAAGAGACAGAGGAATAGCCCGCGGCTTCCGGCAGGAAGCCACAGCGCCGTTCCTCCAAATGCTTCAGCGCACGCTGACCGCCAGCCGGACGCCAAGGGCGACGAACAGCGCGCCGAGGCCGCGGTCGAGCCACAGGCCGAAACTGCGATTGCGCCGAAGCGCTTCGCTCAGACGGCCGCCAAGCAGGATGAGCGGCGGCTCGATGAAGGCGGCCACAACGATGATCAGGCTGCCATGCAGCAGGAGCTGCGCCCAGACCGGACCGGCACCTTCGACGACGAATTGCGGCAGGAAAGCCAGGAAGAAGATCGCGACCTTCGGGTTGAGCAGCGAGACCATGATGCCCTGGCGATAGATGCGGCTGAGAGACAATGTCCTGCCCGCCTCCTTGATCCATGCCCCCTCGCCCTTCGAGCGCAACGCCTGTACGCCGAGCCAAATGAGATAGGCAGCTCCGACCCACTTGACCGTCGAGAAGGCGAGTGCGGAAGCGGCCAGAATCGCCGACAGACCGGCGGCCGCCATCAGCACATGCAGGCACGCGCCGCTCCAGATCCCGAACAGCGCCGCAAAACCGGAACGCCTGCCGCTTCTGATCGTATGGCCGAGAATGAAGGCGATATCCGGTCCCGGCGACAGGTTAAGAAGCGTCGCGGCGGACAGAAACGCGATCCAGTGCGCAAGCGTATAGTCGAACATTCGTCATCATCCATAAAAACCCGGCATAAAAACTGACACGATCGCCATTGATACGGAAATCATTAGTTTTGATAGGCAGGGAAAGACATTATCTGTCAGCCGATCGCGATTCGCTGCGAAAGCGAAGCATTTGAACTTGAGAACAGCATCCGATGGCCAAGGCCCGTACACAATTCATCTGCCAGAACTGCGGCACGGTCCACAATCGCTGGGCCGGCAAGTGTGACGGCTGCGGCGCATGGAATACCATCGTCGAGGAAGATCCTATGGGCGGGATCGGCGGCGGTCCGGCAAAGACGCCGCGCAAAGGCAAGCCCGTAACGCTCACATCGCTTTCCGGCGAGATCGAGGAAGCACCGCGCATCCATACCGGCATATCCGAGCTCGACCGCGCGACCGGCGGCGGCTTCGTGCGCGGCTCGGCCGTCTTGGTTGGCGGCGATCCCGGCATCGGCAAGTCGACGTTGCTGATGCAGGCGGCGGCGGCACTTGCCCGGCGTGGCCACAAGATCGTTTATGTCTCCGGCGAAGAAGCAGTGGCGCAGGTTCGGCTACGCGCTCAGCGCCTGAAGGCGGCCGACACCGAGGTATTGCTGGCGGCGGAAACCAATGTCGAAGACATTCTGGCGACGCTTTCCGAGGGCAAGCGGCCTGATCTCGTCATTATCGATTCCATCCAGACCCTGTGGAGCGAGCTTGCCGAATCCGCGCCCGGCACCGTCACGCAGGTGCGCACCGGCGTTCAGGCGATGATCCGCTTTGCCAAGCAGACGGGAGCAGCCATGGTGCTGGTCGGCCACGTCACCAAGGATGGCCAGATCGCCGGCCCGCGCGTCGTCGAGCACATGGTCGATGCCGTCCTCTATTTCGAAGGCGATCGCGGCCATCATTACCGCATCCTGCGTACGGTGAAGAACCGCTTCGGCCCCACCGACGAAATCGGCGTCTTCGAAATGTCCGATGCCGGTCTGCGCGACGTGCCAAACCCGTCCGAACTCTTCCTCGGAGAGCGCAACGAAAAATCGCCGGGTGCGGCCGTCTTCGCCGGCATCGAGGGCACGCGTCCCGTGCTGGTCGAAGTGCAGGCGCTGGTCGCGCCGACATCGCTGGGCACGCCACGCCGCGCCATCGTCGGCTGGGATTCGGCGCGCCTTTCGATGATCCTCGCCGTTCTGGAAGCACATTGCGGCGTGCGTCTCGGCCAGCATGATGTTTACCTCAATATTGCCGGCGGCTATCGCATTTCCGAGCCGGCCGCGGACCTTGCGGTCGCTTCTGCACTGGTTTCCTCCTTGGCCGGTCTTGCCCTGCCCGCCGATTGCGTCTATTTCGGCGAAGTCAGCCTGTCGGGCGCCGTCCGGCCGGTTGCGCACACCGCTCAGCGCCTCAAGGAAGCCGAGAAGCTGGGTTTTTCAGGCGCGGTCCTGCCTGCCGCTTCCGCTGATCTGCCGAAGGTCAACGGCGGACGCTGGAACGAGATCGATAGCCTGCCGGATCTGGTGGCGCGCATTGCCGGATCGAAGGGCGCGCTCAAGCGCGTGGAAGATGAAGACTGAGCCTTACTTCAGCCGTTCTTGGCGAAGAAGAGGCTCCTGATTGAGGCCGATGCCGACCATAAGGTCCGGCAAGTCTTGAAGTGGATTATAGATGCCCATTACGATTTTCGACGGTATTGTTATCGGTGTTCTTCTCTTCTCCGCCGTTCTGGCCATGGTTCGCGGCTTCTCGCGCGAAATCCTTTCGATCGTCAGTTGGGGCGGCTCCGCAGTCGCCGCCTACTATCTTTATCCGCTGCTCGTTCCCTACGCCCTGCAATACAAGGCCGATACCAAGATCGCGACGATCGCGTCTGCCGCCGTCATCTTCCTGCTGGCACTCATCATCATATCCTTCATCACGATCCGGATCGCCGATTTCATCATCGACAGCCGCATCGGCGCGCTCGACCGCACGCTCGGCTTCCTCTTCGGCGCGGCGCGCGGCCTGCTGCTGATGGTCGTCGTCGTGGCCTTCTGGAACTGGCTGGTGGCTCCGGCCGCCCGCCCGGCCTGGGTCAACAACGCCAAGTCCAAGCCTTTCCTGGATTCGATGGTCGAGAAGCTGAAGTCGGCACTGCCTGAAAACATTCAGGCCATGCTGCCGCCGGAGATCATCAACAAGATCGCGCCGAACCAACAGCAGCAGACCCAGCCGCAGACCGGCGGCGACAACGCCGCGCCGAACGACACGGCACCGTCGGACGATGCGCCTGCGCCGCAGACGAACAATTGACGGTGCGTTTACAGGCTTGACCTGCTGCCTGAGAATCGCCATTTGAGCGGCGTGATATTGAAAGATCCGGCCCGATATTTTTTCCGGCCGGATTTTCAGCTATTTTAATGGTCACCCGTGACGCCGCCCCGATCCGCCCACGTTGAGAGCAAAGGCCCGCAGCCATGAATCATTCCCTTTCCTTCGAGGACGATATCGACGGCGACACGCTGCATGAAGAATGCGGCGTCTTCGGCATTCTGGGACACCCGGATGCGGCGACACTGACGGCGCTCGGCCTGCACGCTCTGCAGCATCGCGGCCAGGAAGCAGCCGGCATCGTCTCCTTCGACGGTCAGCGCTTCCATTCGGAGCGGCAAATGGGTCTCGTCGGCGATCACTATACCGATCCGGCGACGCTCGCCCGGCTGCCCGGCGACCGCTCGATCGGCCATGTGCGCTATTCGACCACGGGCGAAACCATCCTGCGTAACGTCCAGCCTCTGTTTGCCGAGCTGGAAGTCGGCGGCATCGCGATTGCTCACAACGGCAATTTCACCAACGGCCTGACCATGCGCCGCCAGTTGATTGCCGATGGCGCCATCTGTCAGTCGACCTCGGACACCGAAGTCGTCCTGCATCTCATCGCCCGCTCCAAGCATCCGTCCTCCTCCGATCGTTTCATCGATGCCATCAGGCAGATGGAAGGCGGTTATTCGATGCTCGCCATGACGCGCACGAAACTGATTGCCGCCCGCGACCCGATCGGCATCCGGCCGCTGGTCATGGGCGAACTCGACGGCAAGCCGATCTTCTGCTCCGAGACCTGCGCTCTCGACATCATCGGCGCGAAATATGTCCGCGACGTCGAAAACGGCGAGGTCATCATCTGCGAAATCCAGCCGGACGGCTCGATCACCATCGACGTCCGCAAGCCCGAGGTTTCCAGCCCCGAGCGTCTCTGCCTGTTCGAATATGTCTATTTCGCCCGTCCTGATTCCGTGGTCGGCGGCCGCAACGTCTATGTCGCCCGCAAGAACATGGGCATCAACCTTGCCAAGGAAGCACCCGTCGCGGCCGACGTGGTCGTGCCGGTGCCGGACGGCGGTACGCCGGCGGCCATAGGCTATGCGCAGGCAAGCGGCATTCCCTTCGAGCTCGGCATCATCCGCAACCATTATGTCGGCCGTACCTTCATCGAGCCGACGCAGCAGATCCGCGCCTTTGGCGTGAAGCTGAAGCACTCCGCCAACCGCGCCATCATCGAGGGCAAGCGCGTCGTGCTGGTGGACGATTCCATCGTGCGCGGCACGACTTCCGTAAAGATCGTCCAGATGATCCGCGATGCCGGCGCCAGCGAGGTGCATATCCGCGTCGCCAGCCCGATGATCTTCCATCCGGATTTCTACGGCATCGACACGCCGGATGCCGACAAGCTGCTCGCCAACCAGTACAGCAGCCTGAAGGCCATGTGCGATTTCATCGGTGCGGATTCGCTCGAATTCCTGTCGATCGACGGGCTCTACCGCGCCGTCGGCGGCGAGCCGCGCAACAATGCGCAGCCGCAGTTCACCGACCATTATTTCACCGGCGACTATCCGACCCGCCTGCTCGACAAGGAAAGCACCAGCAACGTGCGCAAGCTTTCCGTTCTCGCCAGCAACGGTTGACCTTATAGGCGGTTGACCCCAGAAAGGGTTGTGGGGCGTCCTGCCCCTCTCCCTTGCAACACATCCGGATCTAGGCAGCATGAGCGTCAATCTCAAGGACAAGATCGCCCTCGTCACCGGCGCATCGCGCGGTATCGGCTATTTCACGGCTCTGGAACTGGCCAAGGCCGGCGCGCATGTCATCGCCTGCGCCCGCACGGTCGGCGGGCTTGAGGAACTGGACGATGCCATCAAGTCAGTCGGCGGTTCGGCGACGCTCGTTCCCTTCGACCTCGCCGACATGAATGCCATCGACGCGCTTGGCGCCTCCATCTTCGAGCGCTGGGGCAAACTCGATATTCTCGTTGCCAATGCCGGTGTCCTCGGCGTGATCTCGCCGATCGGCCATGTCGAGGCCAAGGTCTTCGAAAAGGTTATGACGATCAACGTCACCGCGACCTGGCGGCTGATCCGTTCCGTCGAGCCGCTGCTGATGCGCGCCGATGCCGGCCGCGCCGTTATTCTTTCTTCAGCTGCCGCTCATCGCTGCCGGCCCTTCTGGGGTCCCTATTCCGCCTCCAAAGCCGCCGTCGAGGCGCTGGCCCGCACCTGGGCCGGGGAAACGCAGAGCACGCCGCTGCGCATCACCAGCGTCGATCCGGGTGCTACCCGCACCGCGATGCGCGCCCAGGCGATGCCCGGCGAAGATCCGGATACGCTGCCGCATCCGCGAGAGGTCGCCCAGGCGATCCTGCCTCTGGTCGGCCCCGATGTTATCGAGACCGGCAGGCTTTTCGTCGTGCGCGAGAACAGGCTCGTCGACTATCGGATGCCGGAATAAAATACCCCGCGCCTTTACGCGAGAAGCCTTATCCCTACTTGACCAAATTCTTCCGGCGCGCGATAAAGCCGCCCATGAAAACGGTTATCTGCATTATTTGCCGGAAGATTATTCGCTAGCGTTTCGCTGGCCTGGCCGTTTTCGTCTCCCAAAATCCAAGATGACAAACGTCCGGCCTGCCGGTGACGGTATTTTTCGGATTTATGCCTTGGGAGAGTGACATGGCCGCCGAGCCGCAACTGAAGTTCTACAACACGCTGACGCGCGAAAAGATCGACTTCCAGCCGATCGACCGCAACAACGTCCGCATGTATGTCTGCGGCCCCACGGTCTATGATTTTGCCCATATCGGCAACGGCCGCCCGGCCATCGTCTTCGATGTGCTGTACCGGCTGCTGCGGCATGTCTATGGCGAAAGCCATGTCACCTATGTCCGCAACATCACCGATGTCGACGACAAGATCAACGCGCGTGCGCTGCGCGACCATCCCGGCTTGCCACTGAACGATGCGATCCGGCTGGTGACGGAAAAGACCGAGCGGCAGTATCGCGAGGATACGACAGCGCTCGGCTGCCTGGAACCGACGGTGCAGCCGCGGGCGACCGACAATATCCCCCAGATGATTACGATCATCGAGATACTGATCGCCAAGGGCCATGCCTACCGGGCGGCCGGCGAAGTGCTGTTCGACACCAAGTCGATGGCGGATTACGGCCAGCTTTCGAAGCGCAATCTCGACGAGCAGCAGGCAGGCGCCCGCGTCGCCGTCGACGAGCACAAGAAAAGCCCCGGCGATTTCGTGCTGTGGAAGCTGTCCGACGAGAACGAGCCAGGCTGGGAAAGCCCTTGGGGGCGCGGCCGTCCCGGCTGGCATATCGAGTGCTCGGCCATGAGCGGCCGCTATCTCGGCGATGTCTTCGATATTCATGGCGGCGGGCTAGACCTGATCTTCCCGCATCACGAGAACGAAATCGCCCAGTCGCGCTGTGCGCACGGTACGCATGCGATGGCGAACGTCTGGATGCATAACGGCTTCGTGCAGGTCGAAGGCCGCAAGATGTCGAAATCGGAGGGCAATTTCGTCACCATCCACGAACTGCTGCAGACGGAAAAGCTCGGCGGCCGGGCATGGCCGGGCGACGTGCTCAGGCTTGCCATGCTGATGACCCATTATCGCGAGCCGATCGATTTCTCCGTCAAGCGTCTCGAGGAAGCCGAGCGGCTGATCGCGAAATGGCCGGCAGCGGATATTGGCGATGCCGCGCCGGATCAGCCGGTCCTTGCCGCTCTCGCCGACGATCTCAACACCGTCGCCGCCATTCAGGCACTGCATGCCCTGGCACAGGCCGCCAATGCCGATGCCAGCCTCCTGCCCGTCTTCGCGGCCAGCGCCGATCTTCTCGGCCTGCTGCCGAAGAAGGCGGAAATGGACGAAGCCGTGGTCGCGGAGATCGATGCCAAGGTGCGTCAGCGGCTGGAACTGCTGAAGGCGAAGAACTTCGCGGAGGCCGACAAGCTTCGCGAGGAGCTGACGGCAAGAGGTATTCAGCTCAAGGACGGCAAGGATGCGGTGACGGGTGAGCGGACCACGAGCTGGGAGATCAAGCGGTGAGTCTGGTTACCCCCCTCTGTCACTTCGTGACATCTCCCCCACAAGGGGGGAGATCGGGGGAGTTTGCCGACCGCTCCAGTTCCAAGCTGCCCTCTATTTCAGCAGCAATACGTTTCCGCCTGCGCCGGAAAGAAGATGTAGGACTAACAGCTCGCCGCGAACAATCTCCCCCCTTGTGGGGGAGATGTCACGAAGTGACAGAGGGGGGTAACTTGCCGCATACTCCAGTCCCGCCGAAAATCCGAAGCAATGCCCGCCGCATGCGCAAGGTTATGACGGACGCAGAATTGCGTCTCTGGAATGAACTGCGCGCCCACCGGCTCATGGGCCTCGGCTTTCGTCGTCAGCTGCCTATCGCCGGCTATATCGTCGATTTCGCCTGCCCCGCCGAAAAGCTCATCGTCGAAGTCGATGGCTCCCAGCACGGCAACGATCGCGATCGGACCTATGACCAGGTTCGCACCCGTCGTCTCGAGGCAGATGGCTGGACTGTTTTGCGCTTCTGGAACGATGATGTTCTGAGGGACATCGATAACGTCTGCATGCATATTCTCATCGTCGCCGGAAAGGACAGATCATGACCGTCTCTACCTATACCGGCGGCTGTCAGTGCGGCGCGATTCGCTTCCGGGTGCGGGGCGAGCTGAAGGATGCCTCCATCTGTCATTGCCGCATGTGTCAGAAAGCCTTCGGTGCCTACTATGCGCCCCTAGTTTCGACGCGTGGTGCCGAACTCGTATGGACGCGCGGAGAGCGGAAGGTGTTCCAATCGTCAAATTTCGTGAAGCGCGGCTTCTGCGGGGATTGCGGCACGCCACTGACCTATGAGGCACCCGATGGCATTGCGGTCGCGGCCGGCGCCTTCGACGATCCCTCGCAGCTGCCACCTGTCGTGCAATACGGGACGGAAGGCAAGATCGGCTTCGTCGACCGGCTGCATCTGCTGCCGGGCCACCGGACGGAAGAGGACGCCGAGCAGGCGCCTTTCGTGCTGGAGATCGTGTCTTACCAGCATCCTGACTACGATACCCAAAGCTGGCCAGAGGAGAAGAGCCATGAGTGAAGCCACCAGAAGCGGAGGTTGCCAATGCGGGGCGGTGCGGTTTCGCATCCGCGGCGAGCTCGGACGTCCGTCAATCTGCCATTGCCGCATGTGCCAGAAGCAGTTCGGCAGCTTTTTCTCCGCCCTGGTGACGGCACCGGACGACGGCCTTGAATGGACCCGCGGCGAGCCGAGCTATTTCCAGTCCTCCGTCAACATCGACCGCGGCTTCTGCAAGAACTGCGGCACGCCGCTGACATACCGTCATCCGGGCGGCCTCGAAATCGCCATCGGCGCCTTCGACGAGCGCGACGATCTCGCCCCGCAGATCCAGGTCAACCATGCCTATCGTCTGCCCTGGGTAGAGACGATTTTCGAAAAGCCCATTTATCAGGATCCGGATTTCTATTCGCGGCAGGAGCAGATCATTTCCTTCCAGCATCCCGATCACGACACGGATGTCTGGCCGGCCGAGGGGCTGAAAATATGACCGAGATATTTAGGACCTTCTATCCCGAGATCGAGCCCTATGCCTCCGGCCATCTTGATGTCGGCGATGGTCATTTGATTTATTGGGAACGGGTGGGTACGCCGGGCGCCAAGCCCGCCGTCTTCCTGCATGGCGGCCCGGGCGGCGGCATTTCGCCCAGCCATCGCCGCGTGTTCGATCCGGCGCTTTACGACGTGACCTTGTTCGACCAGCGCGGCTGCGGGCGCTCGACGCCGCATGCCGGCCTGGAAGCCAATACCACCTGGCATCTGGTCGACGATATCGAGCGGCTGCGCAAAATGGCCGGTGTGGAGAAATGGCTTGTATTCGGCGGCTCCTGGGGTTCGACGCTGGCGCTCGCCTATGCCGAAACGCATCCGGAGCGCGTTTCGGAACTGGTCGTGCGCGGTATCTATACGCTGACGAAAGCCGAACTCGACTGGTACTATCAGTTGGGCGTCTCCGAGATGTTCCCCGACAAATGGGAGCGCTTCATCGCTCCGATCCCGCCGAAAGAGCGCCATGAGATGATGGCCGCCTACCATCGGCTGCTGACCCATCCCGAAAAAGCTGCTCGACTGGAAGCGGCCAAGGCCTGGGCGATCTGGGAGGGCGAGACGATCACCCTGCTGCCGGAGCCTGCCGTCAGCGCCCAGTTCGAGGATGCGGAGTACGCACATGCCTTTGCCCGCATCGAGAACCATTTCTTCGTCAATGCAGGCTGGCTCGAGGAAGGTCAGCTGCTGCGCGATGCTTACAGACTGAAGGACATTCCCGGCGTCATCGTTCACGGCCGTTACGACATGCCCTGCCCGGCAAGATATGCCTGGGCATTGCATAAGGCTTGGCCGAAGGCGGAATTTCATCTGATCGAGGGCGCGGGACATGCCTCGTCCGAGCCTGGCATTCTGGACCAGCTCATCCGGGCTACTGACAGGTTTGCTGGCAAAGCATCGGCCACGTAAGGCCCCTCACCCTAGCCCTCTCCCCGCGCACGGGGAGAGGGAACGACCTCAAAAGCCCCTTCGCCCCGTGCAAACGGGGAGAAGGTGGACTCGAACGGTTTAGCAAAGCGAAACCGAGAGAGGACGGATGAGGGGCACCTATTATCGAAACCGGTTCCGCCGGAGGAAACAGTATGACACGCGAAAAAATCTATCTCTTCGACACGACGCTCCGCGATGGGCAGCAGACGCCCGGCATCGATTTTTCGGTCGAGGACAAGATTGCGATTGCGACCATGCTGGATGAATTCGGCCTGGACTATGTCGAAGGCGGTTACCCCGGCGCCAATCCGACCGATACGGCTTTCTTCAATGAGAAGCGCACGACATCGGCCTCCTTCGTTGCATTCGGCATGACGAAGCGCGCCGGCATCTCCGCCTCCAACGATCCAGGACTTGCGAGCCTTCTGCAGGCGAAATCCGACGCGATCTGTTTCGTCGCCAAGAGCTGGGATTATCATGTCAAGGTGGCGCTCGGCTGTACTAACGAGGAGAACCTCGAAAGCATCGCTGAAAGCGTCAAGGCGGCCGTCAATGCCGGCAAGGAGGCTCTGGTCGATTGCGAACACTTCTTTGATGGCTATAAGGCCAACCCGACCTATGCGCTTGCCTGCGCCAAGACGGCCTATGATGCGGGTGCCCGTTGGGTCGTGCTATGCGACACCAATGGCGGCACGCAGCCGCCGGAGGTGCGCGCCATTGTCGAGGCCGTCATCGCCTGCGGCGTTCCCGGGCACTGTCTTGGCATCCATGCCCATAACGACACCGGGCAAGCGGTTGCCAATTCGCTTGCCGCGGTCGAGGCGGGCGTCCGGCAGATCCAGGGCACGCTGAACGGCATCGGCGAGCGCTGCGGCAATGCCAATCTGATCACGCTGATCCCGACGCTTGCGCTGAAAAGAGCCTATAGCGAGCGTTTCGAAACGACGATCGACACCGAGCGGCTGGTGGGCCTGACCGGCCTTTCGCACGCCTTCGACGAGCTGCTCAATCGCTCGCCCGACCATCAGGCGCCCTATGTCGGCGCATCCGCCTTTGCGACCAAGGCAGGTATCCACGCCTCCGCCCTGCTGAAGGACCCTCGCACATATGAGCATGTACCACCGGAGAGCGTCGGCAACTTCCGTAAGGTGATGGTCTCCGACCAGGGCGGCAAGTCGAACTTCATCAACGCCCTGAAGCGGCGCGGCATCGAGGTCGGCAAGGACGATCCCAAGCTCGACCAGCTGATCCAGATCGTCAAGGAGCGGGAATCGACAGGCTATGCTTACGAAGGCGCGGATGCGAGCTTCGAGCTTCTGGCGCGGCGCACGCTCGGCACCATCCCGGAATTCTTCGCAATCGACGGTTTCCGGGTGATGGTCGAACGCCGCTTCGATTCCCACGGCCGGGTGAAGATCGTCTCGGAAGCAGTCGTCAAGATCATTATCGACGGCGAGACGATCATGTCGGTGGCCGAAGGCGATGGCCCGGTCAACGCGCTCGACCTTGCGCTGCGCAAGAATTTCGGCAAATACCAGCACGAGATCGACGACCTGGAACTGGCTGACTTCAAGGTGCGTATCCTCAACGGCGGCACGGAGGCCATAACCCGGGTTCTGATCGAATCCACCGACAGCAGTGGTGTACGCTGGTGGACTGTCGGCGTGTCCGAGAACATCATCGATGCATCGTTCCAGGCGCTGATGGATTCCGTCATCTACAAGCTGATGAAGAACCGGCATATGGCGGGCAAAATCGCGGCGGAGTAATCCGCCGCCTATCAAAAAGCTTGACGATGCCGTCAAGGAAATGAATTGGCCACGCGGCACGCATTGGAGTAATCCCGTCTCGAATAATGGAAAGACGACGGGAAAATTCATGGCCACCGATGCGGTCAAACCTGAAATCAAGAACAACGACGCTGCCCGCGGCTTCGGTTTCGCGCTGACCGCCTATCTCTTCTGGGGTGTTCTGCCGCTCTATATGAAGGCGCTCGCGCATATCCCGGCTTTCGAGGTCATCGCCCACCGCATCGTCTGGTCGGTTCCCGTCGCCGGCATCGTGTTGCTGGTACTTGGACGCCTGAGTGACGTGAAGGCGGCATTTCGCAACCCGCGGACAATCGCCATGGCGTCGCTCACGGCAGCGCTCGTCACCATCAACTGGGGAACCTATGTCTGGGCGATCGGAGCCGGCCATTCGCTCGACGCTGCGCTTGGCTATTTCATCAATCCGCTGTTCAGCATCGCGCTCGGCGCCATCCTGCTCAAGGAAAAGCTGGCGCCGGCACAGATCGTCGCCATCTGCCTTGCAGCCATCGCAGTCGTCATCCTGACGGTGAAAGCCGGCACGCTGCCCTGGGTCGCGCTGTCGCTGACCTTCTCCTGGGGGTTCTATGCCTTCTTCCGCAAGACGCTGCCGGTCGGAGCCAATCAAGGCTTCTTCATCGAGGTGCTGCTGCTTTGCATTCCCGCCGCCCTCTACATCGTCTATCTTGAGGCACGCGGCGAAGGCCACTTCTACCAGACCGGCGTTTCGGATACCGCGCTTCTGCTCGGCTGCGGGCTCGTGACCGCGCTGCCGCTGATGATCTTCGCCAACGGCGCGAAGTTGCTCAGGTTATCGACTATCGGCATCATGCAATACATCGTACCGACGATGGTCTTCCTCATCGCCGTCTTCCTGTTCAAGGAACCCTTCGGCACGACGCAGCTCATCGCATTTTCGCTGATCTGGGCCGGTCTCGCGCTTTACACCTGGTCTATGCTGCGTCAGAGCAGAGGGCGCTAACCTACAGACATGGTTAGCAAATCTTTAATCAAAGCTTGGAGATGACGGCCTCTTCGCCGCTACGGTCGCCGTGCGTTTCCGCGGCGTGTTTGCGGATCGCCGGAATGATATCGGCCACCTTGTCGATAACAAGCGGTTGGACGCGATGGGCGGTGTGCACGAAGCCCTCTTCCGTCATATGGCGGATGAGTTCCATCATCGGGTCCCAGAAACCGTTTATATTGGCGAAGACCATCGGCTTTTCGTGACGGCCGAGCTGACCCCAGGTCATGATCTCGACGATCTCCTCCAAAGTGCCGATACCGCCCGGCAACGCCACGAAGGCGTCGGCGCGCTCGAACATGCCGTGTTTGCGCGCATGCATATCAGGCGTTATGATGAGTTCGTCGAGTTGCCCGAGCGAATGGCGCGTCGCTTCCATATCGACGAGAAACTCCGGAATGATGCCGGTGACCTGACCGCCGTGCGACAGCACGCCGCTCGCAACAGCGCCCATGATGCCCTTCATCCCGCCGCCATAGATCAGCCGCAGGCCGTTTTCGGCAATGCTTTTGCCCAGTTCGCGGCCGGCAGCCATATGGGAGGGATCGCGTCCCGGCCTTGAGCCGCAATAGACGCAAATGGTTCGAATTGGCGTGGAATCGTCGGTCATGGATGCAAACAACTATGCTGCAGATGCTCAGTCAAGATTTTTCAAAGGAAAACTTGTGTCGGGACATGCGAAAATGGCTTAGAAAGCTTGTAAAAGCAGGCGAAATCGCTAGCAATTTCAGGAGTTGCGACGACTTCGCCGCGTGGAGATGAATGATGATGAAGAACCGTGCCGGTTGGCTGGCTCTGTTGGTGTTGGCAATTGCGACCCTTTTGATGGTCTTCTTCGTGATGCCCCGCATCAACGGCGACAAGAACCCGATCGGCAATGCCGTCAATCAAGCCGGCAACACGGTGAAGAATACGATCGACGAAAACGCGCAGAACGCGACCAAGGCGACGCAGAATGGCGTATCGACCGCCGTCAACACCGCGGACCTCGCCAGGAAGCTGACCGAGCTGACGGGCACGGCGACCACCTCGCTTGCCGAACTCAAGGCGCTGTTCAAGGATGGCAATGCACCGGCCGCGGATGTCTTCGCGGCCGCGAAAACGAAGGCGATCACCGCGCTGCAATCGATCGTCGGCTTCGCGCTTCCGGCAGGTGTCGATGCAACGACGACAGGGCTGGTGAAGAAGGTGCAGGACGGCGCGGGCAAGGCGCTCGTCATCATCCAATCCCTGCCTGACAACGCCGCCGACGCCGGCGCCGCTATCGACAAGGCTTTCGCAGCGCTGACCGGCCAGCCGGCCCCTGAGACTGGCGCGGCCGCAAAGCCCCATGTACCATCATTCGACGTATTGCGCGTGGAGCCGAACGGCTCGACGGTCATTGCCGGCTCGGCCGAGCCCAACGCCAAGCTGGAGATCATCGACGGCGAAAAGGTCGTCACGACGACCAATGTCGGCCCCAGCGGCGACTTCGCCGCCGTGCTCGACAATCCACTTCCGCCAGGCGACCATGAGCTGGTGCTGCGCGCGACAGGCAAGGACGGCAAGGCCGTCAACTCCGAAGAAGTCGCGACCATTTCCGTACCCAAGGACGATTCGACACAGCTTCTCGCCATGGTCTCCAAGCCAGGCGCCGCAAGCCGCATCATTACCGCCCCTTCCTCCAAACAGGGCCGGGTGACATCGAACGAGCACGATATGCCGGCAGCCGGTGCACAGACCAAGCCAACGGAGAGCGCAGCGGCCGCGGCAGACTCCAGGCCGCAGCAGGATGGCACGGCCGTCGCATCCGCCAACCCCGCAGCCGGCACGACCGCGCCGTCGGCGGCAAAGACGGACGCGAGCCCCGATGTGATGGTCAACGCGGTGGAAATTGAAAACGACCATATCTTTGTTGCGGGCACCACCAAGCCGGGTGCCAAGGTCCAAGCCTATGCCGACGACAAGCTTATCGGCGAGAACGCAGCAGGCGTCGACGGCCATTTCGTAGTCGATGGCAAGATGCCGCTCGCGGTCGGCGACCACAAGATTCGCGTCGATGTGCTCGACGAGGCCGGCAAGGTCATCGTGCGTGCCAGCGTCAACTTCACACGCCCCGAAGGCAACCAGGTGACGGTCGCTGCCCAAACGCCGGCCGCAAGCACCACCCAAGGGCAGGCGGCGACCACGAGCATGGTACCGCTCGACGAAGGCGAGCTTGCCAAGCTCAAGGAAGGCGCCGGCAAGGCTTTCGCGCTGCTCAAGGGTCTCTTTGCCGACGGCAGGCAACCGAATGCGGAACAGCTTGCGGCAGCCCGATCCGGAACGGAAATCGCGCTGAAGTCGCTTTCGGAATTCCGCCCGGCCATCACCGCCAGTGCGGCAGTCAAGAAAGCCGCGGCCGATGCTTCCAGCGCTGCCGGTAAGGCGCTTGCCGCACTGGTTGCTCTGCCGAAGGACCCGAAATCGGTCGGCGCCGCGCTGCCCGGCCTGGAGCAGATGATCGCCGTCGTCACCGCGCCCGCCCAGACGGCGCCGGCACAGCCCAATGCGGAAGTCGCGTCCAACGGCAACGGCCCGAAGACGCTCGAGCAGGCGCCGCTGTCGCAGGACACCAACGCCGTCATCATCCGTCGCGGCGACACGCTCTGGCAGATTTCGCGCCGCATCTATGGCGCCGGGGTACGCTATACGACCATCTACCTGGCCAACGAAGACAAGATCAACAATCCGGACCGCATCCTGCCCGGACAGGTCTTCGGCCTGCCGAAGGACGCGCTGCCCAATGCCGAAGAGCTTCATCGCAAGCGGCTTTCCGGCGAACATCTTTAGAGCCCTTTCGCTTTTCTTCGAATCGCGAAAACGCTCTATCCTTTTGTTTTTGCGCAATTCCGGACGGAAAACCGCTTCGCACTTTTCCTGGAACTGCTCTGGCATCCTCTCGTTTTTTGAAAGCGACGGGAGCGGCCAGGCGCGTGCAACGCCTGGCCGCTGCTTTTATACGGGATGAAAATAGTATAAGCGTCGCCCGACCCTCATAGTCTTCGCGCAATGGCAATGCCCTGGCTGCGAGGGCTTGCCAGTCGGCGACGCAATCGCTGCGATGCCCGGCTGCCCAATCATTCGCCGGAGACGGACATGGCAGGCCAGAAGAAAACCATATCGGCGGATTCCAGCAATCCATTGAATACAATCATCAATCTCTGGCCCTATATGTGGCCTGCCGGCCGCATGGACCTGAAGATGCGGGTCGTATGGGCGACCGTCTTCCTGCTGGTCTCGAAATTCTTCCTGTTGCTGGTCCCCTACTTCTTCAAATGGTCCGTCGATGCGCTGAACGGCAAGCTCGACATGCAGGGCATTCTACCGGCTTTCCTGGTCGGCGCCATCGCATTGATTGTTGCCACGAACCTGACGCGCCTGATCCAGCTCGGCCTCAACCAGCTGCGCGATGCGCTGTTTGCGAGCGTCGGCCAATATGCCGTTCGCCAGCTCGCCTACAGGACCTTCGTGCACATGCACGAGCTGTCGCTGCGCTTCCATCTGGAGCGAAAGACCGGCGGGCTCTCTCGCATCATCGAGCGCGGCACCAAGGGCATCGAGACGATCGTCCGCTTCACGATCCTCAATACGTTTCCGACCTTCATCGAATTCCTGCTGACCGCCATCATCTTCTGGCGCGGCTATGGTTTTTCCTATCTCGCCGTGACGGCCGTCACGGTCTGGCTCTACATCTGGTTCACGGTAAAGGCGAGCGACTGGCGCATCTCCATCCGCCGGACGATGAACAACAGCGATACCGACGCCAATACGAAAGCGATCGATTCGCTCCTGAACTTCGAGACGGTCAAATATTTCGGCAACGAGGAGATGGAGGCAAAGCGCTTCGATCAATCGATGGAGCGCTACGAGAAAGCTGCTACCAGCGTCTGGACATCCCTCGGCTGGCTGAACTTCGGCCAAGGCTTGATCTTTGGCCTCGGTACGACAGTGATGTTGGTCATGTCCGGCTGGTCGGTCCTGAACGGCCATCACACGGTTGGCGATTTCGTGTTCATCAACGCCATGCTGCTGCAGCTTTCGGTGCCGCTCAATTTCATCGGCTTCGTCTATCGCGAGATACGCCAGGGTCTGACCGACATCGAGGAGATGTTCGATCTGCTCGAGGTCAAGCCCGAGGTGATCGATGCGCCCGACGCCAAAGAGCTCGTCATCCACAACGGCGCCATCTCCTTCAAGGACGTGCATTTCGCCTACGATCCGGCCCGGCCGATCCTGAAGGGTATTTCCTTCGAGGTGCCAGCCGGCAAGACCGTTGCGGTGGTCGGGCCTTCCGGTGCCGGAAAATCGACGCTATCGCGCCTGCTCTATCGCTTCTACGACGTGCAGAGCGGCACGATCACCATCGACGATCAGGACCTACGAACCGTCACGCAGAAGAGCCTGCGCAAAGTCATCGGCATGGTGCCGCAGGATACTGTGCTCTTCAACGACACCATCGCCTACAATATCCGCTACGGCCGGCCGGGCGCGAACGAGGCGGAAGTGACCGGAGCGGCCGAGATCGCGCAGATCGGCGAATTCATCCGCAACCTGCCGGAAGGCTTCGATACCAAGGTCGGGGAGCGCGGCCTCAAATTGTCGGGCGGCGAGAAACAGCGCGTCGCGATCGCCCGCACCATTCTCAAGGCGCCGCCGGTTCTGATCCTCGACGAAGCGACCTCGGCGCTGGACACCACGACCGAGCGCGAAATACAGGCCTCCCTCGACGTCGTTTCCAAGAACCGCACCACGCTGGTCATCGCGCACAGGCTATCGACCGTCATCAGCGCGGACGAAATCATCGTGCTGAAGAGCGGCGTCATCGCCGAGCGCGGCACGCATGCCGACCTGCTGGCGCAAAACGGGCTCTATGCCTCCATGTGGAACCGCCAGCGCGAGGCGACACAGGCGGAAGAACACCTGAAGCAGGTGCGCGAAAGCGACGATCTGGGCGTGGTCGACCGGCTGGCGCCGGCAAGCTGAGCCCGAAAGCCGGCAAGTCTCGCGCCAGATTTACGGAAGCGTTTTGCACCACCCGCTGTCACGAAGCTGAGATGACAACTTGCTAGGTACGGCTCTCACATCCAGGGAGCCCCAAATGCGTATTTTTGCCAAAGCTTTAAGCCTGCTGCTCGTCGTCGGCCTTGCCTCGCCGGTTTTCGCCGAGGATGCCAAGCCGTTCGCCGACGCCAAGGAGATCAATCTCCTCAATCTGCTACCGCCGCCACCCGCGAATGATTCGGCGCAGATGAAGGCCGAACTCGGTGAAATTCTGACGATCCAGGTGACCCGCACGCCGGAAATGGCCGCGCGCGCCGTGGCCGATGCCGAAGAGAACGTCTGGCGCTTCTCGGACGTCATCGGCAATCCGAAATTCACCAAGGAAAACCTGCCGAAATTCTCGGCCTTTTTCGATCGCGTCGTCGAAACGGAAGGCGCCGTCGTCGATCCAGCCAAGGACGTCTGGAAGCGCCCGCGTCCGCATCTTTACAGCGATCTCGTAAAGCCGATCGTGCCGCTCTCCAAGTCGGGCTCCTATCCGTCCGGCCACGCCACGGTCGGCACGCTGATGGGTATCGTGCTCTCGAACATGGTACCGGAAAAGCGCGCCGCTATCATGGCTCGCGCCTGGGAATACAGCCATAACCGCGTTGTTGGCGGCATCCATTACGCCTCCGATATCGAAGCCGCGCACATTGCCGGCACCGTCATCGCCGAAACCATCATGACGCATGACGACTACAAGAGCGAATATGAAGGCGCCAGGGCGGAGCTGCGCGCCGTTCTCGGCCTCTGATTTTCGATCTGCCGTGACCTTTGCAGGCCGCCGGAGACCTCCGGCGGCCTTTTCGCTGCAGACAGCAAGCCTCCGCAAGCAACGCTTTTCAGCACAAGAGATCGTCGGCATCCCAACCCCGCGGGGATTGCTTTGGGGGGCGAACGTGCGAAAGCATTGCCCATGACAAAATTTGCCTGTAGTCACGCTCGTCTGGTAATCAGAGCAGGACCGCTTATCTTGCTCTCATTCTTTTGACTGGCATAATCTCGTCCGGCGACCGGAACCCGGTTTGGCGAGATTGCCCTAACGGAGTAGGCCACAGATGAGCTTGTTCAACAGCGTGCGCAACGTCATCGTTCCGGTGCACAAGGAAGGCTATCCTTTCGTTGCAGGTTTCTTCGTCGCGTCACTGGTGCTCGGCTGGATCTTCAAGCCGCTCTTCTGGATCGGCCTGATCTTGACGCTCTGGTGCGCCTATTTCTTCCGCGATCCCGAACGCATGACGCCGCAGGACGATGATCTGGCGATCTCGCCCGCCGACGGCAAGGTTTCCGGTGTGCAGATGGTGACGCCGCCGGCGGAGCTCAATCTCGGTCATCATCCGATGCTACGCATTTCGATCTTCATGAATGTCTTCGATTGCCATGTGAACCGTTCGCCGATGCGCGGGCGCATCACCAACATCGCGTATCGCCAGGGCAGTTTCCTCAATGCGGAGCTCGACAAGGCCAGCGAACAGAACGAGCGCAACGGCCTCGTCATCGAAACGAAGCATGGCGAGATCGGCGTCGTGCAGATTGCCGGTCTCGTCGCACGCCGCATCCTCTGCTTCGTCAATCCGAACGAGCCACTCGATGCCGGTGAGCGCATCGGCCTCATCCGCTTCGGCTCGCGCCTCGATATTTTCCTGCCGGAAGGCGCTTCGCCGCGCGTTGCCATAGGCCAGCGCGCGATCGCCGGCGAAACCGTCATCGCCGAATTCGGCTCGGCAAAGGGTGCAACCATCAGCCGCCGCAGCTGAGTCCGAGAGTATTTCCGCCCAAAACGGAGTTGCGGAAACACTCTATACCATTGTTTTCACGCAATTCCGGACGCAAAACCGCTTCGCACTTTTGCTGGAATTGCTCTAGGAACACGAGCAAGATGAAGACGCCTTTTCCGCCTTTCGAGCCGCATGGACCCAATGACGAAGCGCGCGGGCCTCGCCTTCGGGAAATCCCGTTGCGGCTGATCGTGCCGAACATGATCACCGTGCTGGCGATCTGCTCGGGGCTGACCGGCATTCGTCTTGCCTTCGAAAGCCGTTACGAGCTTGCCGTTGCCGCCGTGCTGGTCGCAGCCTTCCTCGATGGCATCGACGGGCGGGTTGCGCGGCTGATGAAGGCCACCTCGAAATTCGGCGCGCAGATGGATTCGCTTGCCGATATCGTCAACTTCGGCGTTGCTCCGGCGCTCGTCGTCTACGTCTTTCTGCTCGATCGGGCCCCTTCGCTCGGCTGGATCGCCGCGCTCATCTACACGATCGCCGCCGGACTGCGGCTCGCCCGCTTCAACGTCATGGCCGAGCGAGAGCACAAGGCTTCCTGGCAGTCGGAATATTTCGTCGGCGTACCGGCACCTGCCGGCGCCATGCTCGTGCTGCTGCCGGTCTATCTCGGCTTTCTCGGGCTGGGCCCCGACCGCACCTTCGCCTTATGGGGTGCAGCCTACACCGTTCTCATCGGCTTCCTGCTGGTCAGCCGCCTTCCGGTCTGGTCCGGCAAGTCGGAAGGCAGCGGCATAAGGCGCGATCTGGTCCTGCCGATCATGCTTGGCGTCGTCGTCTACGTCGCGCTGCTGATGAGCTATACGTGGCATGTCATGGTCGTAACCGTTGTCGTCTATCTTCTGTCCCTGCCCTTCGGCGCGCGCTCCTGGGCGAAGAAATACGGCACCTATACCATCAACGGTCCCGCCGATCCGAATGTCGACGATTCCAACGACGACATCGGACGGCACATCTAAGTATCCGTTATCGCAAAGCCGCTTCGTCCGTTTGCGCGGCAGCCTTTTGACGCCGCGATCCGCTGCAACCGCAAGTCTGCAAGCTTCCTTTATCAATCAGAGGCTTGACTATCGGCAACCCGCCATACGGCAAGGCGGCTTCGAGGCGGATTCAAACATTGCGGCAGTGCGGATTCTACACGAGGATTCGGCGCTAATCTCTCGAAATATGGTCGTTGTTTACAAAAGCTGATTGGAAAACGCCTTCGATTTGTCATGATTTACGACAAAAAGCACTATTCGACGATGAATCGAAAAATGCTCCGGGAGAGCATGGTGAGGAGTGAAACATGACACAGAAGAAAGACCAGCCGGCACAACCGCAGGCAAAGATCGATCCCAGCAAGCACTATCGCCCGCTGGGCCTGAAAGCCGTTCTCGCGGCACATCTGATGCTGAAGACCAAGCCTCTCAAGAAAAAGATCGCTTAGTAGCATACCTCGCCGGCTGATCGTGTCGGCAGCACTATTTCCCGGCTGCTGGCCGCCGGATGGCGGCCGCTTAGAGAAGGCTCAATTGTCCGTCTTCGGGATCCGCCTTCTTCGGCGGCTTCTTGACCGGATCAAGCGTTACGGGCGTCTGCAGGTCCGGCCCCATATTGGCGACCTTGTTGACGCGATCCGAAACCGGAATCGCCTCGAAAAAATCCCCTTGAACCGGCTTCATCAGATCGAGCACATCGCGCGGCTCCTGCGTTTTGCAATCGAGCCAGCGGGCGAAGTCTTCCGGCTTAATGACGACGGGCATACGGTCATGGATGGGTCGAATGGCGCTGTTTGCGGCAGTCGTCAGGATCGCGCCCGTATCCACCTCAGAACCATCAGCGGACGACCAGGTTTCCATCAGCCCGGCAAAGGCGATGACGCCGCCGCCGCGGGGCCGAATCCAGTAGGCTTGCAGCTTCTCACCGCTTTCCTTCGAGGGGCGATGCCACTCATAGAAGCCGGATGCCGGAACGAGGATGCGGCGATGGCGCATGGCGGCGCGGAAGGAGGCCTTACCGATCGCCGTTTCCGATCGCGCGTTGATCAGCAGCGGAAACTCTTTGGGGTCCTTCACCCAGTCGGGCATAAAGCCCCAGCGCACGAGAAGCGCGCGACGATCCGGCAGGTTGCTGCCCGGCAGCTGCCTGTCGCCGGATATGACGACGAGGATGGGCTGGGTCGGCGCGATATTGTAGCGTGCGGGAAAATCGTCATTCAGCAGGACGCCGAGCGCTTCTCCCACATGGTCTGCCGTCGATGTCAAAGCGAAGCGTCCGCACATGGGACTTGTTTTGCACCCGCAAGGCGTTGGGTCAAGTCTGCCGCATAGCTCCTTGAAGCGGCCGATTTACGGATAATTATGCGGCTTAGAATGCCGCAGCGACCATTGCGCGTCAGCCGCGCGGTCCGAGGAGAATAACGCCTGCGCCGGCAAGACAGATGGCGGCGCCGGAAATATCCCATCGGTCCGGCAGCCGTCCTTCGGCCAGCCACAACCAGAGAAGGGAGGCGACGATATAGACGCCGCCATAGGCGGCGAAAGTGCGCCCCGCCGCCTCACTCGGCACCAAAGCGAGCAGCCAAGCAAAGAGCGCCAGCGATACCAGACCGGGCGCCAACCACCAGACCGGCTTTGCCAAACGCAGCCATGCCCAGAAGGCAAAGCAACCTGCGATTTCGGCGAGAGCCGCCAAAGCATACAGCCCGTAGATCATTCGTGATCAGCCTCTATATTCGGCGCTTTAAGAATCGCCGCCCGCTCGGCAGCGAGTTAAGAGGCTTTCCCGGAGGACAGCAAGCGCGGTTTCCTGTAGAAATTGAACGCCGATGGCCTGTCGTCGTCACACATCGATCCCCATTCGAATGCAAAGCGATCCATGACTTCCGTTCCCCGCCCCGCCTCTTCCGCCATTCTTGAACGCAACGGCCGCTTTCTGCTGGTCTTGCGCAGCAATCCGCCGTCCGCCGACATGTATGCCTTTCCAGGCGGCCGGGCCGAAGAGGGGGAAACGCCGGCCGAAGCTGCACTGCGCGAGTTCAGGGAGGAGACAGGCATATCAGCCCGCAATCCCCGCCTCTTCGAGACCTACGAGCTCCGCTCTCATGCGGCGGACGGAACGCTGACAAGCCATTTCCTGCTGTCGGTCTTCCTCGTGGATGCCGATGAGGATGCGATCGCCGAAGCCGCTGACGATGCGGCTGATATCGGCTGGTACACGCTGGAGGACGTGCGCACCCTGCCCGTTCCTGCCAGTGTGCTCGAGTGTGTTGAACGGCTTGCCGCAGCAAACGCATAGCTCGGTCTCGAAATTAACGATGCTGAGCAATATCGGCGTGGAAACCACCTCTCCCGCCTTGTTCCCGTCATGCTTGTCCGATCAACATGGTTACATGATTCATAACAGCCATGGCCGACCGCTCCTGATCTGCATCGCGCTTGCCGCAGCCTTTCCCGCTGCGGCACAGCCGGCAGCAGGCGCGCCGCCGGCACAGGCGGCCGATGGCGGAAACGCGGAGCGGCCCGCGCCCTATGACGAGCAGCTATCACGGCTCTCCGAAATTCTCGGTTCGATCGACTATCTGCGCAATCTTTGCAACCCGGCCAGAGACGACGGATGGCGCGGCGACATGCAGCGATTGCTCGATACGGAGACCAAGAGCGAACCAAAGCGAAAAGAGAGGCTGACAGCGGCGTTCAACCGTGGATATCGGTCGTTCGCATCGGTTTACACCAATTGCACGCCGCAGGCGCTCGTTGCCGAGAAGCGATACCGTAACGAAGGTGCAACACTGGCCACAGAAATTACAGCACGCTTTGGAAATTAACGTTTTATTAACCCCTTTTCATGCCGGGCCGTGTCGTTTTGAGAAAAGGCTGATAAAGTTGTTAAGCAAGTGGTAAGGACATGAACGTCTCGAGGAAAGAAGCAATGGAAGCCAGCCTGAACGAAATCGACGACATGATCGTCCATGAAAAGATGCAGGCAGCGCTGGAATACCAGAACGAGGCTTGGGCAGACGGCATGGCTGACGGCATCGAGCCGGAAATCATCGCTGACGCAGCCATAGCTCATGCGATCCGTGAGACTATACGCATTCAGGGCGAACAGGGCGCGGAAGCCTTGCTCGAATCGCTGCGCGAACGCATGCTCGCCGGTGAATTCTCTCCGAACCGAACCCTGCAATAACAATCAGAGATTGCTATGCGTATATTTCCAGGCAATGCGCTTTCCCGTTCCATTGCCTCGTTTGCTGCCGTAACCCTGCTTTTGGGCAGCACTGCCTTGCCGCTACCGGCCCGTGCCTTTTCCGAGCTCAATCCGCCATCTGCCGAAGCGAAGGACGCGGCGCAGTCCAGACCACGAAAGAATGACAAGCCGATCGAGCAGGCGCTGGAGGCACCGGCCAACAACGCGCTGCCGATGCCCGATCCGCTGGTCAACAAGCAGGCCGGCCAGAGCGGCGGCGACGCTTCGAACACGAACAAACCGGTCGAATTCCTCTTCGACATCGACAAGGCGCCCGAACCGGTCAAGAAGCTTCGTGCGGCGATCGTGGAGGCTGCCGCTTCCGGCGATCTCGAGCGCCTGCGTCCGCTGATGAATATCGGTGCCGGCCTCAAGCAGACCCAGGTCACGGCGGACGATCCCGGCGAGGATCCGATCAAGACGCTGCATGATCTCTCGGGCGATCCCGACGGCATCGAGATCCTCTCCATCCTGCTCGATATCATGTCGACCGGCTTTGCCCATGTCGGCCAGGGCACGCCCGACGAAATGTATGTCTGGCCCTATTTTGCCGAGAAGGACATCAAGACGCTCTCCACGCCGGAGAAGGTCGATCTGATGCGTATCGTCACGGCGGGCGACTACGCCGACATGCAGGAATTCGGCGGCTATAATTTCTATCGCGTCGGCATCACGCCGGACGGACGCTGGAAATTCTTCACATCGGGCGAATGATCCGGCGAGGGAGCTTGCGGTTCCCCGCCGAAGGCCCTACCTCTGCGTGATGAAGCATGTCGCGCAAAAGTGTGCAGCGGTTTTGCGACAACGACATGCGCAAGATCAAAGACCTGAAGCGCCGGAAGCGAATCTGAAAGATCGCGACGTGCTTTAGGCCAAATCAGCGGAACCATCATGCCAGCCGTATTCCTGAGAGAGCGTTCCCTCATCCGCGTTACCGGTGCGGAGGCAGAGACGTTTCTGCACAATCTCATCACCACCGATCTTGCCTCGCTCGGCACCGATGAAGCGCGCCCGGGCGCGCTGCTGACCCCGCAAGGCAAGATCCTGTTCGATTTCATGATCTGGCGCGACGGCTCGGGCTTTTTGCTCGAAACAGATACGGCGCAGCGAGAGGGTTTGCTCAAGCGGCTCATCATGTATCGGTTGCGCGCCAAGGTCGACTTCGGCAGCGAGGACGCAGAGGGCGTCACGGTCGCGTGGGCTGGCAATGAAACGGAAGGCCCCAAAGACAGCCGCTTCGCCAAGGCGGGAACTGTGCTGATGCGCACGCCGGGCGAGCACGGCAGCGACCCCGAGACGCTCTACGACGAGCTGCGGATTGTCAACGGCATTGCCGTCTCCGGCCGCGATTTCGCATTGCAGGACGCCTTCCCGCACGATGTGCTGATGGACCTGAATGGCGGTCTTGGCTTCCGCAAGGGCTGCTACATCGGCCAGGAGGTCGTCTCGCGCATGCATCACCGCGGCACGGCGCGCAGGCGTGTCGTGATCGTGAAGGGCAGTTCGGGCCTGCCGGCATCCGGCACGGAATTGACCGTGGGCGGCAAACCGATCGGTGCGCTCGGCTCGACCGTGGACAGCCTCGGCCTAGCCGTCATCCGCATAGATCGGGCCGGTGAAGCCATGGCCGAGCATACCGCGATACAGGCGGCCGATGTGGATGTCACTGTGTCGCTTCCGGCATGGTCCGGTCTCTCCTTCCCTGCCAGCGCCGACGAGGCATCGGCATGACATCGTCCAAGACTGCGCGTGCCTGGCAGCGGATGCTGTCCGGCCGGAGGCTCGATCTTCTGGATCCCTCGCCCTTCGATGTCGAGATCGGCGACATCGCGCACGGGCTTGCCCGCGTCGCGCGCTGGAACGGACAGACCTCCGGCGATCACGCATTTTCGGTGGCACAACACAGCCTTGTCGTGGAGGCGATCTTTCGTCACCTCAATCCGGCTACACCGGACGAGCTGCTCGCCGCGCTGCTGCACGACGCTCCGGAATATGTCATCGGCGACATGATCTCGCCGTTCAAATCCGTCGTCGGGGGAGATTACAAGATCGTGGAGCAACGGCTCGAGGCGGCAATCTACCGCCGCTTCGCCCTGCCCGCGCATTGCGCGCCAAAGCTCAAGGAAAAGATCAAGAAGGCCGATACCATTTCGGCCTATTTCGAGGCGACGCTGCTTGCTGGCTTCACGTCCGAGGAGGCGCGCAAATTTTTCGGCCAGCCGCGGGACATTACACGCGAGATGCTGCCGATCGACCCGGTGCCGGCGATCGAGGCGCAGCGGATGTTCCTGACGCGCTTCGAGGCGATCGAAGCAGAGCGCGCCGCCATGAGGATCGGCGCGTGACCGCAATCATCGTATCGCCGCTGGCACGCATCGCAGAAATGGCCGTTCGCCACGGTGCCTGCGAAATGATCAGCCTGATGGCAAAGGAGCATAGCTTTCACCGGCCTGCTGTCATCAGCGCGGACCGGCACCTGCTGCTCAACATGAACGACATCAGCTTTGCCGGAACCGGCGATCTCGTCGCCCCTCAGGAGACGCATGTTCGTGCCATCATCGATTTTGCTGCCGGCTGGGATCGCAACGCGCCTTTGCTCATCCATTGCTGGATGGGGGTCTCGCGTTCGCCGGCGGCGGCCCTGATCGCGGCTTTGGCCGTTCACCCTGGGGAAGACGACCTGGCGCTCGTGCGCCGCCTGCGCGCAAGTTCGCCATTCGCGACGCCGAATGCCCGGCTGGTCGCCATCGGCGACGACATGCTTGGACGTCAGGGGCGCCTGGTTGCGGCCGTGAAGGAAATCGGCCGCGGCGCGGATGCGGACGGTAACGCGCCTTTCATCCTGTCATTGGCCGGAAATGAGGCGACGTAGGCCAAATGCCATCGCGTGTTCAATCGACCACGGCATGCTTTGCCATCTGCGGATAAGTTGTTTCGCCCCGTCGCCTGAATATCAGGTATCAATTCATCTTTAACCACAAATCGACTGGTACAGAACATATTGCCGGTGCGCACGCTGGCGTCCGAGACAACGCCTGTTCACAGGTTACTCGATGACCGCACATGCCAGACGCTTGCCGGCACCGCCGACGGGCTGGCTGCGATAATCGTCCGAGTCGGCATGAATCATCAGCGTGCGCCCGCGAACGCCGTTCTTGCCGTTCAACGATACCATGCCGTTGAAGACCTGAGCGCGTAGCTTGCCGTCCTGATCGACATACTGGTTGGGCATGTCGCCGGCATGCGGCCCGCTGGCCGCAAGGAAGCCGTGCTCCGCCTTGGTGGGATTGAAATGGCCGCCGGCGGATTCGAAGCCATGGCTATGATCGCAGCGGTCGCTCTCATGAATATGAAAAGCCACCCAGCGATTGGCGGGTAAGCCGGAGACTTCCATCTCGATCAGGACGCCCCGCTTGCCTTCGGTCAAGGTTGCCCGCCCCGCCTGCTTGCCGTCGAGGCCGACAAAGTCGGCGGTAGCCGTTCTCTGGCTCTGGGTCTGCGCGGCTGCGGGCACGGCCGCGGCTAGAGCAAGAATTGCAACGATCATCATGCGCTTCATGGAACTCCTCCCTCTTCCGCGTGGCAACTGTCCAACGCACGGCAAGCTCGAGTGTTCCGGTGAATGGAAAAATGAACCTACATCAAAATGATAAGGCGGCCCGCCGGTTTCCCGGCAAGCCGCCCATATCGTCAGGCAATGAAGTTTCTCAGGCCGCTATGCTGCCGGTGTCGTACTGGCCGTAGGTGCCGTTATAGGCATCCATGGGCGACAGCAGATCCGGATCGAAGGCGATATTCGATTCTAGCGGCCTCGCTTTGGCCAGGGTATCAGCACTCGGCAGCTGCATGAGCTTGGCCGCAAGGCTGCTCAATGCACTGTTTGAACTATTCGTACCGCCGCTGTCGGTGTTGTCAGCCGCGAGAATGCCAGGGCGCTCGCTGGCTGCGAGCTCCTCCTGGCTGAGAATGCCGTCGCCATTCGTATCGAGGCGCGAGAGCGTGCCACGATACGGATAAGAGCTGCCGGATACGGAAGAAACATGGGACATACAAACCTCCTGTGGTAGGAGCCGCCTCATGCGACGTCGTTTGTACGCAATACATCAAGGGTTAAACTACGAGATGCTTCTAAGCTGCTTCGCGCTGCCGGTAAAGACAAATTGTTAATGAGTATTAACCATAGTTCTCCAGCGGTAAATCCGAACTTCCTAATGTTTCCTCTATAATCCCCATCGCGACAGCCTGACATAATCCCCTGGAATCATAAGCGAATTTGACTATCTTGCCTTACCGGGCGAGCCGTTTCGTATATGGTGCGGCGGATCGCCCATGGAGAGGACATGATGGAATTGCTACCGCTCGTTATCCTGGTTGTCGGTATTTTGGTACTGCGAGGCCACAGCCTCAGGATAAAACGACTGGAAGCACGCGTTCAGGAGCTGCAAAACGCGCTCGCCGGCAAGGTGCTGGCGGCGGATACGGACGAATCAGCCACCGTGACGGATTCCGGAATTCACACCGCTCAGCCTGTTGGAAACGAGCCGAGGGCGGCGATTGAGGAGGAGGCCGATACAGACGAGCCTGCCGTCGCCGCGCGCAGCGTCGCGGACATGGTAGAGGAAGACATCACTCCGGTCGCGAGCCGGATACCCGTTCAGGCGACGGAAAGCCTGGAAAGCACGATTGGTGCGCGCTGGGCCGTCTGGGTGGGCGGCATCGCGCTGGCGCTCGGCGGCATCTTCATGGTCAAATATTCGATCGAAAGCGGCCTTCTCAGTCCCGGCGTACGGCTGGTCCTTGCAGCCCTCTTCGGGTTTGCTCTGATTGTCGCCGGCGAGGTGATCCGCCGCGGCGTCGCACCCGTTCTGAGCAATGGTTTCCAGAATGCGATGATCTCCGGCGTGCTGACGGCGGCCGGTGTCGTCGCGTTGTTCGGCTCCACCTATGCGGCACATGCCATCTATGGCTTCATCGGACCGGCCACAGCCTTCGTTCTGCTGGGCCTGATCTCGCTCGTCACGCTCGCACTCTCGCTGCTGCACGGCCAGGCGCTTGCCGGCCTCGGCCTGCTGGCGTCGATGGCCACTCCTGCCCTCATCGCGTCGACCGCACCGAGACCCTGGATACTCTTCGGCTATCTCGTTCTGACCTGGCTTGCGACCCTACTGGCGTCGCGCCTGCGCCGCTGGCTGATCGCGCCGTCGCTCGCAAACGGGCTGCTCAGCCTCTGGCCCCTCCTCTACATTACCTTCAGCCCCGCCGCCGATCTCACGCCGGTTACGCTTTCTATGCTGGTGATGATGGGCGGCACGATCTTTCTCTGGCCCGGTCGCTACCCGAACTCCAAATCTGTGAACGAAAATGCCGCAGCGGCGACGGCGGACATGCCTCTACAACCTGGCGCCGGAATGGAATGGGCGGCACTTCTCGCCCGACAGCCGCTCGGTATGACGCTGACGGCAACGGTCGGCGCGCTCACCGTATCGCTCTGCCTCATAATCTACAGCCTTCAGCAGGGATATCCCATTGTCGATGCCACATTCATGTTTGCGGCGATCGTGGCGGCGGTTGCGGCCTTCGGCGCCGGCCGCCTGCATGCGGCCTGGGCAACGGTCCTATCGGCTCTCGTCGCCGTCGTCGGGGTTTCCGGCGTCCTGACCAACTGGATCGCCGGGATCGAAACAGGCGGCGCGGATGGAACCGTCAGCCTGCAAAGCATGGTGCTTTATGAAATGCTCGGCCTCGGCGCCCTCTTCGTGCTGATCGGCGCCTTTTTCCTCAGGCGATTTGCCGGGCGAGAAAAACCCTATGCCGCGCTTTGGAGCCTCGTCATGGCCGCGACGCCGCTGGCGATCGCCACCATCAGCTTCGTCAATTTCGGCAACTGGACGCTCGACTGGCTGCATGGGCTCTACGGCATCGGGCTGGCCCTCATGCTCATCGCGCTTGCGGAATGGCAAGATCGCCGCGACAACGAAGGGCCGAACTTGCCGACGAATATCCTTGCTGCCGGCTCTTTTGCCGCCGCAGTCTTCGCTCTGCATACGCTTGCGCATCATGCCACTGTGACGATCCTGCTGCCGGTTCTCGGTATCGCCTATCTCTTGGCGGGACGCCTGCGCAACTGGCCCGTCCTGCCATGGGCGATGGTAGCCGCGCTGGTCATCGCCATGGGGCGCATCGCCTGGCAGCCGACGATCGTCGATCCGGCCGAGCTCGGCACGACCCCGGTCTTCAACATGCTGCTTGCCGGCTACGGCATACCGGCAGCCCTTGCCGTCTTTGCGGCCTTCATCACGCGCCATTCACCGAGCCTGCGGCTGCGCAATGCGCTGCAGGCGCTCGCCTGCTTCCTCGCGCTGCTGACGATCGCGATCCTCGTACGCCATGCCATGAACGGCGGCGTCCTGAACGACGCGGCTCCCACACTCGGCGAACAGTCGATCTATACGCTGCTCGCAATCGGCGCTTCCGCGACGCTGATGGCGCTCGATCTGAGTGCCGCAAGCCCGGTCTTCCGTTATGGCAGCATGGCACTCGGCGTCATTTCGGTCGCAATGATCCTCACTCTGCATCTGCTGGGCCTGAACCCGTTCATAACGGGCGAGAGCACGGGCGGTATCCCGCTCTTCAATCTGCTGCTGCTTGCCTATCTTCTGCCCGGTGTCGCCTATGGCGGATTGGCGCTCTTTGCCCGCGACCGGCGTCCTCTGCCCTATGTCAACATGCTGGCCGTCGCGGCAGCCGTCATGGCCTTCGCGTGGGCGACATTGTCGGTGCGCCGCCTCTGGCAGGGAGAATATATTCCGTTCTGGAACGGCTTCATCCAGGGTGAGCTCTATTCCTATTCGGTCGTCTGGCTGCTGATCGGCATTGCGCTTCTTGGGCTTGGCGCCCGTTTCGAAGCGCGGAGCCTGCGCATCGCTTCGGCGGTGCTGGTCTTCATCGCCGTCGTCAAGGCTTTCCTCATCGACATGGCAAACCTGGAAGGCTTCCTGCGGGCGCTGTCCTTCATCGGCCTTGGTGCCGTCTTGATCGGCATCGGCCTGTTCTACCAGAAGATCCTGACGGCCAAGAAAACGACGGAGTGATTGCAGCGAATCCATTGGCCCGGTAGGACAACGGAACCTGCCCACAGATCAATCCGGAGCGACTGCCAACATGGACACCAACAAGATGGCGCGGGCTTTTGCCCCGTTCGAAGCACTGGCTGCGGAACTCATACCCCATGCTGCCGATGGCGACGATGGTTCGCACGATATCGCCCACATCCTGCGTGTCTTCCGCAATGCTATGGCCATTCAGGCCGAGGAAGGCGGCAATGCGCGGATTCTCGCGGCCAGCGTGCTGCTGCACGATTGCGTCGCCGTCGAAAAGAATTCGCCGCATCGCGCACAGGCCTCGCGGCTCGCAGCCGAGAAGGCTTCGGGCATCCTTCAACAACTCGGCTGGGCGGACGAGGATATAGCGGCTGCGGCGCATGCGATCACCACGCACAGCTTCTCGGCCAATCTGCCGCCGGAAACGCTGGAAGCGAAGATCCTGCAGGATGCCGACCGGCTTGACGCGATCGGCATGGTAGGTGCAGCGCGCTGTTTCTACATTGCCGGGCGTCTCGGCTCTGGTCTCTATGATCCCTTCGATCCTCTGGCGAGCGAACGACCGCTTGACGATAAGCGCTTCGCCATTGACCATTTCGAGACGAAGCTGTTCAAACTGGCGGACGGATTCCAGACCGAAACCGGCGCCAAGCTTGCCGAAGCACGGCACGACCGGCTGAAGACCGTACTGGCAATGTTCATCGACGAAATCTGAGGGCTACCCATGCGTGTCAGCGATCTTTTCATCTATCCACTAAAGAGCGCACGCGGCATTGCCATTCCGTCGGCAGCCATCGACGCCTTCGGTCTCGCTGGTGATCGTCGTGCCATGCTGGTCGATCCCACAGGCAACTTCATCACCCAGCGCGAATTGCAGACACTGGCCCGGATCGACGTCCAGCCTGCGCCTTCCTATCTGCGCCTGAAGATGGAGGGCAAGTCCGACATCATCGTGCCACCGCCACATCCCGATAACCGCATGGATGTCGTCGTCTGGAAATCTGCAGTCAGCGCTTCCGTCGCCGACGACGAAACCAACAAGGCCCTGTCCGGGTGGCTGGAGCGCGAGGTCAGGATGGTGTTCTTCGACAGGCTTGCCAGGCGCGCCGCCAATCCGGAATGGGCCGGCAACGATGCGCCCGTCACCTTTACGGACGGATACCAAATCCTCATCACGACGACGGGCTCGCTGAAGGCGCTCAATGCCAATCTCGCCAGCCACAGCGAAGGTGCCGTCGGCATGGAGCGCTTCAGGCCGAATATCGTCATCGATATCGACGAGGAATGGCCGGAAGATCGCTGGGCGGCGATCGATATCGGCGGCATCCGCCTCGATCTCGTCAAGCCCTGTTCGCGTTGCGTCATGACGACGCAAGACCAGCAGACGGGCTCACGCGATGTGCCCAACCCCATGCCGGGCATGGGCCGCATTCGCATGTCGGCCGACCGGCGCGTCCCCGGTCCGCTCTTCGGCTGGAACGCCGTGCCGCGCGGCGAAGGCTCGGTGAAGATCGGCGATACGGTGACGATACTCGAAGAGCGGCCGGAAGGCTGGACGCTGAAGCGGCGGTAGGAGCGGGGCTCCTGCGGTCAATCAGCCTTTGGCGATAAGACCTGGTGATGCCAGACCATCATCCAGCGACGCGACGGCCACCGCTTTCAATGCGGCTTGCATGAAGCCCTCACGCGCTGCGGCGATCTCTATGCCGCGCGGCTCGTAGACATGGCGATGCAGGAAGAAGCCGGTCAGGCGGAAAGCCTCGGAAAGGCTTTCCCTATCTGCGGCAACCATGGTTCCGGCCGCAAGAAACGGCGGCAAAGCGAGCATCTTGTCCGCCCAGGGCATACCGGCCGCACGGCAGACGGCTCGCCCACTTTTGGGCGATACGAAAGCCAGGTCCTCACGCACGCCGGTTGCCGCGCATTCGGTCAGATCGAGGCCGAAGCCGAGATCGTTCAGCACGGCAAGCTCGAAGCGGACGAAAAGCTCGCCGGCATCCGCAGGGTTCTGAAGATTCTCGAGAATAACATCGAGCGCATCGTAGAGATGCGGATGCGGATCACGCTCCGGCAGCAGCCGCAGCAATGCGGCCATCGCCTGCACGCCGTAAACGGCGGTCGCGGTTTCCATCAGTCGCGCGGCCCGCAGCGCGACCGGCTCCATGCGAAACTCCCCGAGATGTTCGTGCAGCCTGGCTCGCCAGGTCACCTCGACAAGGTTGCCGGCCTGCAGCACGGGCTGCATGGCGCGCGAACGCCCTGACCGCACCAGCCCCATATGACGGCCGCGGGCACGCGTCATCACTTCGGCGACGACACTGGTCTCGCCGAGGCGCTTTACGCCAAGGATGATCGCGTGGTCCTGCCACTGCATCGGTTCGATCGCCTCGAAAGATTTTTCGCGATTCGAGTTTAAGACAAATGGGTACGGCTGTCACATGGCCGAGGAGCCGCTGCCCGACAGTGTCTGGACGAAGAGGCGCATGGCCTGCTCATCGAACGGCTTGTTCAAAAGCGGCACATGCCGCAGATCCGGCGGAAAATCGAGCGTATCGGAATAGCCGCTGACGAAGCCGAAGGAGATGCCGCGCTTCATCAACAACCGGGCGAAGCCGAAGCTCGTCGACTCCCCGAGATTAACGTCCAGCATCGCAAAATCATAATGTTCGGAATGAACAGCGTTGACCGCCTGTTCCAGATTCGAAGCAATCTCAACATACTGTACCCCTACAAGGCGAAGAATTTCCTCGGCCTCCATGGCAATGATAAGATTGTCCTCGAGAATAAGGACGCGCTGAACCCTCATATCAACGCCATCCTTGCATGTGCGCGCCAGCCGGCGCTCCCCGTAAAAAGTCCCACATCTATCCCTCCGGTGCCAATCATCGGCCCGTGTTGAATGGATGGTATTTCCCATCCGCGCTGGCTCGGTCTCTTGCGACATGACCTCGCCTCCAAACCGCTTCGCACTTTTTGCACTGCGGTACTATGGGCTCGTCGACGTGCTCCAATCGCTTTTGCCGCCGGGGTTAGTAAAAGGTGAAACTGGTGGAAAAGTGACGGTGACAATAATCTATGCTGATACAGTTATCGCCGACATTTAAAAAAGACATGCCGTTTGCCTAAAAGGCCGAGCTTAGATGAAGGGGCGCTTGCCCGAATCAAAACCGTCCCAGCCTGCAAGTTCTGCAAGCCCCTCCCCATCCAGAACCTCGCAGCCCTTCTCCTGCCAAAGAAGCAACCCTCGAGCCGCCAGCTTTTTCAAAGTCTTATTGGTATGGACGACCGACAGGCCGAGTGTGTCGGCGACATGCTGCTGAGTGATAGGGATGACCTTGCTGCCGTTGAAAAGCCGCAGAGTGCTGGCGCGCTGATGCAGATATGCAATGAGATAAGCTGCTCGCTCCATCGCGGAGCGGCGGCCGATGCTCAGCAGATGCTCATCGAGAATCCGCTCCTCGCGCGATGCAATCCAGGTCAGATCATAGGCCAGCGAAGCATGAGAATTATAGAGCGTCATCAGCTCCGTGCGCTCGAAAACACAGAGCGATACTGGCGAGAGCGCTTCCGTCGAATGCTGCATCTCCCCCATGATCGACCCCTGCAATCCGATCAGATCGCCGGGCATCACGTAGTTCAGGATTTGGCGGCGGCCATCCTCCAGCGTCTTGTATCGGAAGCCCCAGCCGGAGAGGATGGTGAAAAGGTGAGCGCTATGCGCGCCTTCGAGGAAGATCGTGGCACCGGCATCGACAAGGAGCTCGCCCTTCTTGAAGCCGCTGATGAAATTCAGCTCGTCGCGCTCGAATTCTCGGAAATGCGGCAGGGATCTCAGCGGACATTGCTGGCAGGGCGTGCGTCGTCCATGCACCGTCGCTGCTGCCTTCGCCATGAAACACCCCTCAAGTTACGGCGGCAAACAGAATATGCCCAATAAGCCACTGTAATATTAAGCGTTGCAAGAACGCAAACTCTCGTCAATGCGGGAAGTCCAGCCCCATCTCCCGGAAGCGCTCAGGATCGTCACCCCAATTCTCGCGCACCTTAACGAAGAGAAACAGATGCACCGGCTGTTCCAGAATTTCGGAAAGTTCCTTGCGCGACGCGGTCGAGATCGCCTTGATCGTCTCACCGCCCTTGCCGAGCGCAATCTTCTTCTGGCTATCGCGCTCGACATAGATGACCTGCTCGATGCGCACCGAACCGTCCTTGCGCTCCTCCCACTTTTCCGTCTCGACATGCGAGGAATAGGGAAGCTCCTGATGCAGGCGCAGAAACAGCTTTTCGCGGGTGATTTCAGCCGCAAGCTGCCGCATCGGCAGGTCCGAAATCTGATCCTCGGGATAATACCACGGACCTTCCGGCAAGGTTTTCGCCAGATAGTCCATGACGTCGTCACAGCCAGAGCCATTCTCGGCCGAAATCATGAAGGTCTGATCGAAAGCGATCTTTTCGTTGGCGGCGGCGGCAAGCGCGAGCAGATCCTCGCGGCGGACACGATCGATCTTGTTCAGCACCAGGATCTTCGGCTGGGAAACTTCCTTCAGCCCTTCCAGGATGGCCTCGGCATCGCCGCGCAAACCGCGCTCGCTGTCGATCAGCAGCATGATGAGATCGGCATCCTTTGCCCCACCCCAGGCAGACGTTACCATGGCACGATCAAGCCTGCGGCGCGGCTTGAAAATGCCGGGCGTGTCCATGAAGACGATCTGCGCATTTTTGTGGATGGCGATGCCGCGCACGATCGCGCGCGTCGTCTGCACCTTGTGGCTTACGATCGAGACCTTCGCGCCGACGAGCCGGTTGACAAGCGTCGACTTGCCCGCATTGGTCGGGCCGATGAGAGCCACGAAGCCCGAATGCGTCGGGCCGATATGTTCAACCGCGCCGTCTTCGGCGGGCGTATCCTGCTGATTACTCATTTTTTTCGTCGTTCCCTAGAGCCGGATGATTTTAGGCCGAACCGACCTAAAATATGAATCCGCTCTAAAATCAAAGAAGTAGAGCATGATGCCGTCCAAAAACCGCTCACACTTTTCGGCACCATGCTCTAGCAGTCACTTCTCAGTCAACTGAGGCTGCCAAACACCTTCACGTTCCAGGATCCGCGTCGCGGCCATCTGCTCGGCCGCCCGCTTGGAACGTTCTATTCCCGTTTCGGGCGCCGTACCCGCCACTTCCACCGTCACCGTAAAGCGCGGATCATGATCCGGTCCACTGCGATCATCAACCCTGTAGATTGGGGTGACGCCGAATTTCGCATGCGCCCATTCCTGCAATTCCGTCTTGGCGTCTCGCCTTGCGCCGTCGGGCCGAATGGCGCGGCGCTCCCAAAACCGCAAGATGAAAGCTCGGGCGACTTCAAGGCCGCCATCCAGATAGAGCGCGGCAATCAGGCTTTCGACGACATCGGCGCGCACGTTCAGCATGCGCTTACCCGTCAGCTTCTTCACATCCGCGCCGGTGCGGATATAGAGATGCAGCTCCATCTCGTCGGCGACCTCGGCGCAGGTTTCGGCGCTGACGAGCTGGTTGAGGCGCACCGAAAGCTCGCCTTCCGTCGCCGTGCCGAAAGTCTTGAACAGCAGCTCGGCAATGCACAAGCCAAGAACCCGGTCGCCGAGAAACTCCAGCCGCTCATAGTTGCCCGTCTTGTGTGTGCGGGCGCTCGCATGCGTCAGCGCCCGGTCGAGACGCTCCTTTTCGGCGAATTCGTGGCCTATAACAACCTCAAGCCTGGCACGATCCGCCTGGGAGAGCGTCAACACCTTCGTCATTCGACAACCTTGAAGAGGCGATCCCAACGCATGTTGGTCGGCCATTTCCAGACCTCGCGGAACGAGGTGTCGTGACCCAGCGAGAAGAAGATCACGCTTGCACGACCGATGAGGTTTTCGGCGGGCACATAACCGACATCGAAACGGCTATCGTCGGAATTGTCGCGATTGTCGCCCATCATGAAGTAATGGCCGGCCGGCACGATATATTCCTGGGTGTTGTCGCCGCGGGAGTTCGGCGAAAGGTCCAGCGTGTCATAGACCTTGCCCGTATCCGACAGACGCTCGCTATAAACAGGGATGTTGTCACCCGGTTCCTGGCTGTAATCCGACGAGAAGGTGCCGTGCGGCTCACGCGGAACAGCCTGACCGTTGATATAGAGAATGTCGTTCTTGACCTGGATACGGTCGCCCGGCAGACCGATGACGCGCTTGATGTAATCGACATCCGGATTCGGCGGGAAACGGAAAACCACGACGTCGCCGCGCTTCGGCTCGCTGCCGAAGATGCGGCCGCTGAACAGATCCGGCGAGAACGGCAGCGAATATTTCGAATAACCGTAAGCGAACTTGTTGACGAAGATGTAGTCGCCGACAAGAAGCGTCGGCATCATCGAGCCGGACGGAATGGTGAATGGCTGAAAGAGAACCGTGCGGATGATCATGGCCAGGACGAGCGCCTGGACGATGACCTTGATGTTTTCCCACAGGGCGTTCTGCTGTTTTACGGCTTTCTCGGACACGCAGTCTTATTCCTTCTTCGCACCCCACCGGCGCAACTTGCATTCAGGCTCTCTCTACTCGCTTCAAATCACGGCGGCAATGCCGGGAGCGCCAAAAGCGTCATATGGCTGTGATTCAGCCGTCCATCGGCAGCGCCTCGATGATCACGAAGGCCTGCGCAAGAGGAAAATCATCCGTTATCGTCAAATGAATGGCGGCGCGGTGATTTGTCGGCAGCATCGAAGCCAGTCTTTCTGCAGCACCGCCGGTCAATTGCATGGTCGGCTTGCCGCTCGGCAGATTGACGACGCCCATGTCGCGCCAGAAGACGCCCTGTGCCAGGCCGGTGCCCAGCGCCTTGGAACAGGCTTCCTTCGCGGCAAAGCGCTTGGCATAGGATGCCGCCCTGTTTTTGCGGCCTTCGGATTTGGCGCGCTCGATGCCGGTAAAGCAGCGTTCGATGAACCGTGCGCCGAAACGTTCGATCGTCTTCTCCACCCGGCGGATGTCGATGAGATCGCTGCCTATGCCGATGATCATGAATGGCCCTCCTGGCGGCCTGGACGATGTCAGGCTCGTCAGACGCTCGATGCGTTCTCGGCTAGCGCCAGACGCTCGCGGGCGCGCTCCATCAAGCGCTCCTTACGGCGCGCCTTGAAGGTCTTCACACCGTAATAGGTGAGCGCATAGACGATGACGCCGGTGACGATCGCAGGCGGAATGCCGCCGATCAGCATCGGCTTCAAAACCGGGTCCCAGATTTGCGAGAGATCGCCCTTATGCCACAGCGCCGGCAGATCGATGCTGCCGCCCTGCCCGCCGCTGTCGCGCGACAAGATCAGATGACCGATTTCCCAGGTGAGCGCCCAGATGAAGGGATAGGTTATGGGATTGCCGGCGGCCAGGCAGCCGAGCGCGGAAGCAATGACATTGCCGCCGACCAGATAGGCGATGATGATCGCCATGACGAAATGCACGCCGATGAAGGGCGTCCATGACACGACGATACCGGCTGCAAAGCCGGCCGCAACCGAATGCGGCGAAGCGGCAAGGCGAACGAGGCGCTTGCCGAAATATTGGAACGAACGGACGAAACCCTTGCGGGGCCAAAGGTGCTCCCGCAGTTTTTCCTTGAATGTCAGTGGTTTTCGGCGACGAAATAGCATGCGGCTTATCTAGTGCAATGGGGGCCGTCGTGACAAGGGCGGCCAAACTGTCACGCACTGATTAAGAACCGAAAGTGCGGCCCTTTTTGGAACGTCGCCTGCTCAGGATGCAGAAAACGGACATTCCCTTCATTCGCCGGCAACAATCCCTCAAGATCCCATGGGGAGTGAATAGCGGCCGTCGCTCTGGCAAAGTGAGGCTGCGATATCGCACTCACCTCATAGGAGCGCTGTCATGGAAGCTGTCACTTCCCAACCGCATACGCCGGCCGCTATCC
>Ga0209026_1000162_pt1 | contig 102867 bp, 100 predicted proteins | sample AraplaCL_Col_mCL_FD_184262 | JGI IMG/M metagenome (GOLD analysis project Ga0209026, IMG submission 184262) | Arabidopsis root microbial communities from the University of North Carolina, USA - plate scrape CL_Col_mCL (SPAdes) (version 2) | ecosystem: Host-associated > Plants > Roots >...
ACGTCCACTCCTTCGTTCTTCCTTGGTCTGCGCGCAAACAGCTCCCGGCGCGGGCCATGCGGAGACATCGAACAGGCTCTAGGTCCCATGTTCAAACAACTGCTCGCCCGCAAGACCGAATTCGGCGCCGACGCCGCCCATGGCATCGCCCTGCAGCGCACACTCGGACCCTGGGGCCTGACCGCGCTGGGCATCGGCGCGGTGATCGGTGGCGGCATCTTCGTGATCACCGGCCAGGCGGCGGCCGAGCACGCGGGGCCGGCGATCGTCCTGTCGTTCATCATTGCGGCGATCTGCTGCAGCTTCACCGCGCTGTGCTACGCCGAGTTTGCCACCCTGATCCCGATGTCGGGCAGCTCGTATTCCTACGCCTACGCCACGCTGGGCGAACTGGTGGCCTGGTTCATCGGCTGGAACATGGTGCTGGAATACGGCGTTTCCGCCTCGGCGGTGGCGGTGAGCTGGACCGGCTACTTCACCAGCCTGCTGGACAACATGGGGCTGCACCTGCCCGCGGTGCTGACCAACGCGCCGCTGGCCTACCAGGGAGGCCATCTCGTCGCCACCGGCGCGCTGTTCAACCTGCCCGCGGTGGCGATCACGCTGCTGCTGACCTGGCTGTGCTACGTGGGCATCCGCGAATCCAGCGGCGCGAACCTCGCGATGGTGCTGCTCAAGGTCGGCCTGATCGTGATCGTGATCGTGGCCGGCTGGCAGTACGTGGATCCGCACCTCTGGCATCCGTTCATCCCGCCGCAGCAGGGGCCGGAGAAATACGGCTGGGCCGGCATCATGCGCGCCTCGACCCTGGTGTTCTTCGCCTACATCGGCTTCGAGGCCACCTCCACCGCGGCGCAGGAAGCGAAGAATCCACAGCGCGACCTGCCGATCAGCACCCTCGTCTCGCTGGCCGTCTGCACTGTGCTGTACATCGGCATGGCGGCCGTGATCACCGGCCTGCTGCCGTTCGACCAGTTGGGCACCAGCGAGCCGGTGGTCACCGCGGTGAAGGCGCATCCGCAACTGAACTGGTTGCGCTGGGTGGTGGAGATCGGCGCGCTGATCGGCCTGTCATCCGTGATCCTGGTGATGATCATCGCGCAGCCGCGCATCTTCATGATCATGGGCAACGACGGCCTGCTGCCGCCGGTGTTCGCGAAGATCCATCCGCGCTACAAGACGCCGCACATCAACACGGTGATCACCGGCATCGGCATCGCGGCGCTGGCGGCGGTGTTCCCGCTGGACATCCTCGGCGATCTCGTCTCGATGGGCACGCTGATCGCCTTCGTCGCGGTCTGCGCCGGCGTGCTGATCCTGCGCTACACCCGCCCCGACCTGCCGCGCACCTTCCGCGTGCCGTGGGCGCCAGTGACCTGCACGCTGGGCGTGGTCAGCTGCCTCGGCCTGCTGTACTGGGAGAACTGGTACCAGTGGCTGCTGATGGGCATCTGGACCCTGATCGGGCTGGCGATCTACTTCGGCTACGGCTACCGGCACAGCCAGCTGCGCCGTGCACGGGCAGCCGCCGAATCGAACTGAGCTCAAATGCATCAAATCTCGCCGAAAATCGCCAATTTTCGGCGTATGCTCATCGTTGCGATTGTTTGAACCAGCAGCCTGATTTCTGCCTGTATCGCATCACAAGCACAGAGCAAGTTGTTGTTTTCAAACAACTTAACGGAATATTTCCGAAAGAATCTCGACTCCCGACCGCCCATTTGGCCCGACGAGGGGTATCATCCCCAGTCCGAGGGTTGATCACTTGGCAGTGGGCCCCGGATCGCCGCCCGGCGCGTCAGGTGGGTAGCTCCTCAACCCGACGCGCCGGGCAGCACTTTTCTCGCCGCACTCCCTTCTTCACGACTCCACCGCGCATCGCGCGCAGCCGTCGTGCCCGCAAGGGCGTGGTACCGAGATGATCGCGAAAGAAACGAAAAGGCCGGCAACCTGTGCCGGCCTCGATGGCTCCGATCGAAAGCGCGCTGCGCCCGATCAGCCCGCCTTCGGTGAATGCGACACGCACCAGCCCTTCGCATTGACGGACTTGCCTGGGAACAGCGCGCAAGGGCCGTAACCGGTCGGACCGCCGGAGTAGAACTGGCAGTTCGTGCAATCGTCGCCGGCCTTGTGCTTGGGATTGGTGGTCTTGCTGGCGTCCTCCACGTAGCCCAGCGCCTTCGCGGTCGGGTCCGCGTCGGTCACGTGCGGCAGATCAGCGGCGCGCGCGAAACGCGGCAGCCCACCCATCACTACCGCGGCAGCCGTGGTGCCGGCGGCCACCTTCAGGAAACGGCGACGCGATTCATTGTTTTCGTCATGCGACATTGGAAACCTCCGTCGTTGGGGAGAACCTCCATCGCGTGCCGCGACGGAGCCGACTGCCATGCTACGCCCACCATCGCACGCGCGGCGCGAATGGCTCGCATTTGGCCGAGACAACTTGCCGCAGGGCGACAAGCCCCGCGTGGTATGATCCCGCTCTCGTTTGGACGTCCATTTGCATGAGCCAGCAACTGCCCGACTCGATTCCGCCCGACCTGTTCGCCGCGCGCGCCGACGCCATCGCCGGCGCCGCGCGCGAACTGGCGCTCGCCGGCTGGACGCCCGCCACCAGCAGCAATTTCTCGATGCGCATCGATGGCGGACACGCCGCGATCACCATCTCCGGACGCGACAAGGGCAGGCTCACCCGCGACGACATCATGCTGGTGGACATGCAGGGCCGGGCCGTGGGCACCGATGCACGCCCCAGCGCGGAAACCGCGCTGCACACCCAGGTCTACCGCCACTGGCCGGAAGCACAGGCCGTGCTGCACACCCATTCGCGCACGCAGAGCGTGGCTTCGCGGCTGTACGCCAACGCCGGCGTGGTGCGCCTGCAAGGCTGGGAGCTGCAGAAGGCGATCACCGGCCACACCACGCACGAAAGCGTGCTGGAGATCCAGGTATTTCCCAACACCCAGCACATGCCCGAGCTGGTGGCGCGCGTCGACGCCTGGCTGAGCGCCGGCAAGCCGCTCGCCGCCTACCTGATCGACGGGCACGGCATCTACACCTGGGGCCGCGACATGGCCGAGGCGCGCCGCCACCTGGAGGCGCTGGAATTCCTGCTGGGCTGCGAACTGGACCTGAGGAGACTCAACGCATGAGCCGTCTGCGCATCTTCGACGAAAACCGCCCCGCGGCGCCGTTGTCAGTCCACGCCGAACATGCGGCCATCGCCCGCGAGCTGGGCAAGGTCGGCGTGCGTTTCGAGCAGTGGGCCGCGAACCAGCCGATCGCGCCCGGCGCCAGCCAGGACGAGGTGATCGCCGCGTACCACGTCGACATCGACCGGCTGATGCGCGAGGAAGGCTACCAGGCGGTGGACGTGATCAGCCTCAAGCCGGATCACCCGGATCGCGCCACGCTGCGCCAGAAGTTCCTGAGCGAACACACCCACAGCGAGGACGAGGTGCGCTTCTTCGTGGCCGGCGCCGGCCAGTTCACCCTGCACCTCGACGGCAAGGTCTACGACGTGCTGTGCGAGGCCGGCGACCTGATCGGCGTACCCGACGGCACCCGCCACTGGTTCGACATGAGCGAGGCACCCTATTTCGTGGCGATCCGCCTGTTCACCAACAAGGACGGCTGGGTGGCGAACTTCACCGGCAGCGACATCGCGCAGGGCTTCCCGCGGATGGAACCCATCGCCACTGCAGGCTGAGCCAAGCTTGCTCCCCGCTCGCGGACGCGGGGAAGGGCCATGGATGGCCCTGCTTTGAGGAGCGAGGAAGAGGGGTCGAGGGAGAGGGCACCACGCCCAGTGCGCGACGCCGCGCTCCGCCCGTACCCTCTCCCGCCTTTCGGGCACCCTCTCCCGGAGGGAGAGGGTATGAGCGGGTAAACTGCTCGTCCCGTCATCCGTTGCCCGAGCCATGCCCGAAATCCGCGCCATCGTCACCGACATCGAGGGCACCACCAGCTCGATCAGCTTCGTCAAGGACGTGCTGTTCCCCTACGCGCGCAAGCGCCTGCCCGCCTTCGTCGAGACCCACGTCGACCGGCCGGAGGTGCAGCACTGGCTGCACGAGGCGGCGAAGGAGGCCGGCTACATCGAGGCCAGCCGGCAGGAGGTGATCGAACTGCTGCTGCGCTGGATAGACGAGGATCGCAAGTCCACCGCGCTGAAGGCGCTGCAGGGCATGATCTGGCAGGAAGGCTACGAGGCGGGCGACTACCGCGCCCACGTCTATCCCGAGGTGGCCGCGCGGCTGCGCGCCTGGCGCGCCGAAGGGCTGCGCCTGTACGTGTATTCCTCCGGCTCGGTGCCCGCCCAGCAATTGTTCTTCGGCTACAGCGAAGCGGGCGACCTCACGCCGTTGTTCGCCGGCTACTTCGACACCGAGACCGGCCCCAAGCGCGAGCAGGCCTCCTACGGGAAGATCGCCGCGGCGATCGGCGAGCAGCCCGAACACCTGCTGTTCCTGTCCGACATCGTCGAGGAACTGGACGCCGCCCGGGCCGCCGGCTTCCGCACCGGCTGGCTGCTGCGCCCGCCGCAGGCGCTGCCGGCGCAGCCGCGCCATCCCGCCTACGCCGATTTCGACGCCATCACGCCCTGACCTGAGCGAGCCGCCGCATGCGCACTGCCCTCACCGCCCTGCTCGCCTTCGCCGCCGGCGTGCTGCTGATGCTGTGGCTGCCCGGCCATGCACCGGCGCCGGCCACCGACGCCACAAGCGCCGTCGCGACGGCCGCAACCGGCAACCCCGCCACGGCCAGCTCCGTCGCCGACATCGGCGACGACAGCGACGGCAGCGCCAACTGGCCGGACCAGGGCCCCACGCCCGAGCAGGTGCTGTACGCCCAGCCGAAGATGCTGCGCGACGCGCTGGCGAAGCTCGGCCCGCGCGTGCCCGGCAAGCCCAACCTCTACCTGGTCGCCTTCGCGGGCGACGGCAGCGAGGACGTGTTCCGCAACGAGGCCGAATACGCGGCCCGGATGTTCCGCCAGCGCTTCGGCGCCAGCGCCCACGCGCTGGTGCTGGAAAACAATCCCGCCTCGCTCGCCACGCACCCGCTGGCCAGCTGGAGCAACCTGGAACGCGCGCTGGACGGCCTCGCCAAGGTGATGCAGCCCGATGACATCCTGATGCTCTACATGGCCAGCCACGGCAGCGAAGACCACGAGCTGCTGGTCGACATGGATCCGCTGCCGCTGGACCAGATCGGCGCGCAGGACCTGGCCGACATCCTCAAGGAGCACCCGTTCAAGTGGAAGGTGGTGGTGGTCAATGCCTGCTACTCCGGCGGCTTCATCCCGCCGCTCGCCGGCGACGGCACCCTGGTGCTCACCGCCGCGCGCAGCGACCGCAGTTCCTTCGGCTGCGGCAGCGAATCGGAGCTCACCTACTTCGGCCATGCCTGGCTGGTCGACGCGCTGAACCGCACCGACAACTTCGTCGATGCCTTCGCCCAGGCCAAGGCCGAGATTGCGCAGTGGGAACAACGCGACAAGCTCACGCCTTCGGAACCGCAGAGCCATGTCGGCAAGGGCATCGCGGCGCAGCTGGATGCGTGGCGCAAGGGCATCACGGCTGGACCGGCGGTGCCGTTCGCGCCGGCAGCACCCGCGCCCGCCACCAGCGCAGCCACAACGACACGCTGAAACCCGCGATCAGCGTTCGTCGTGCCGCTTCGCCAGCACGGCCACCGCATCGGCCAGCGACAGTCCGCGCGCGCGCAGCAGCACGGTGAGATGGAACACGAGGTCCGCCGCCTCGCCCAGCAGCTCCTCGTCGCCTTGCGCCACGGCGGCGAGCGCACTCTCCACGCCTTCTTCCCCCACCTTTTGCGCGATGCGGCGGACACCACCTTCGAACAGGCTGGTCGTGTAGCTGCCCGACGGACGTTCGGCGTGGCGCTCGGCCACCAGTGCGTCGAGTTCGGCAAGGAAACCCAGCGGCGGGCGCGCATCCTCGCCGAAGCAGCTGGACGTGCCCAGGTGGCAGGTCGGTCCGTGCGGATCGGCCTGCACCAGCAAGGTGTCGGCGTCGCAGTCGACGCGGATGGATTTCAGCGCCAGCACGTGGCCCGAGCTTTCGCCCTTCATCCACAGCCGCTGCTTGCTGCGGCTCCAGAACGTGACCTTGCCGCTGGCCTGCGTGGCGGCCAGCGCCTCCGCATTCATGTAGCCGAGCATCAGCACCTCGCCAGTGAGCCAGTGCTGCACGACGGCGGGCAGCAGGCCGTCGCCCTTGGGCCAGTCGAGGCGGGTAAGGTCAGTGTTCACGTCAGACATGAGGCAGCTCTTTGACAGGAGTGAGTGCAGAGAAGTGAGGAGTGAGAGTGTGCATAAGCGAGAGGCCGCAAGTGTGCATGCTTTCTCTCACTTCTCATTCCTCTTCACTCACTTCTCACTCGTACGCCTTCGGCCAGCAGGTAGCACTTGAGTTCGGGTATCGCGATCGCGCCGGAGTGGAACACGCTGGCCGCCAGCGCGCCATCTACGTCGGCTTCGACGAAGGCATCGCGGAAATGTGCCGGCTCGCCCGCACCGCCGGAAGCGATCAGCGGCACCCGGCAGACTGCGCGCACGGCCTTGAGCTGGTCCAGGTCGTAGCCTTGTCGCACGCCATCGCTGCCCATGCAGTTGAGCACGATCTCGCCGGCGCCGCGCCGCTGCGCCTCGACCACCCAGTCCAGCGTGCGCCGCGTCAGTGCGCGCGTCTTCGACGGATCGCCGGTGTACTGCCGCACGCGCCACTCGCCGTCGGCATCGCGCAGCGAATCCACGCCCACCACCACGCATTGCACGCCGAAGGCAGCGGCCAGCTCGTCGATCAGCTCCGGCCGTTCCAGCGCCGGCGAATTCACCGACACCTTGTCCGCGCCCGCGTGCAGCACCGCGCGCGCCTCGTCCACCGAGCGGATGCCGCCGGCCACGCAGAACGGGATGTCGATGACCCGGGCGACCTTCTCCACCCAGCCGCGGTCCACGCTGCGACCCTCGGGGCTGGCGGTGATGTCGTAGAACACCAGCTCGTCGGCGCCCTCGTCGCGGTAGCGCAGCGCGAGATCCACGATGCCGCCCATCGCCACGTGGTCGCGGAAACGCACGCCCTTGACCACCTGGCCATCGCGCACGTCGAGGCAGGGAATGATGCGGCGGCTCAGCATGCCAGTGCCTCCGCCACGGTAAAGCGGCCTTCCAGCAACGCGCGCCCGAGGATCACGCCGCGCGCGCCGGCTTCACGCGCCGCACGGATGTCGTCCAGCGAACGCACGCCGCCCGACGCCTGCACCGCCAACTGCGGCACGTTGCCGGCAAGGTGGCGATACAGATCGAGGTTGAAACCGGCGAGCATGCCGTCACGGTCGATGTCGGTGCACAGCAGGTGACGTGCGCCTCGCGCGGCATACCACGGCGCGAGTTCGTCCAGCGTGCGTGCCTCAGTTTCCGTCCAGCCCGCGCTGGGCAGGGTCCAACGACCGTCGATGCGACGGGTATCGAGCGCCAGCGTGAGGCGTTCGGCGCCGAATTCGCGCAGCCAGCCGGCCACGCGGTCGGGATCGCGGATCGCCACGCTGCCCACCACCACGCGAGCGACGCCGGCATCGAACAGCCGGCGCAGGTCGGCATCCTCGCGCACGCCGCCGCCGGCCTGCACCTGCAAGCCGTCGCAGGCGATCGCCGCGATCACCGCGAGGTTGTCGAGATTGCCGGAACGGGCGCCGTCGAGATCGACCAGGTGCAACCAGTGCGCGCCGGCATCGGCATAACGCTGCGCCAGCGCGCGCGGATCGTCGGCATAGGTGGTCTGCTGTGCGTAGTCGCCCTGTTTCAGGCGCACCACGCGGCCGCCGCGCAGGTCGATGGCAGGAATGATCGCGAACGTCATAGCTCTAGAAAATTCTTGAGGAGCTTCGCGCCGACCGCAGCGGAGCGCTCGGGGTGGAACTGCATGCCGTGGAAGTTGCCGCGCGCCACCACGGCGGAGAACGGCGCACCGTAGTCCACGGTGGCCAGCGTCCACTCACCCACGGGCACCGCGTAGCTGTGCACGAAATACGCCTGTCCGCCCTCATCCAGCCCGGACAGCAGCGGGTGTTCGCGCTGCACCGACAGCTGGTTCCAACCCATGTGCGGCACGCGCAAACCGGGGCGCTCGGCGAAGCGCTGCACCTTGGCCGGGATGAGACCAAGGCACTCGGTGTCACCCTCCTCCGAATGCGCACAAAGCAGCTGCATGCCCAGGCACACGCCCAGCACCGGCCGGGTCAGCGAGCGCAGCAACTCGACCAGGCCCAGCTCGCGCAACCGGGCCATGCCTGGCCCCGCCGCACCCACGCCGGGCAGGATCACCTTGTCGGCAGCGCGTATCGTCGCCGCGTCCGAGGTCAGCGCCGCATCCACGCCCAGGCGCTGCAATGCGTAGCGCACCGAGCCGATGTTGGTGCCGCCGGCGTCGACCAAGACAACCGTCATGTGTACCTCGCACGCAGGAGCACACCCTTTGCGCGACAGCTCTTCGCCATGCGACGGAAAGCATCGCGCACAGGGTGCGCTCCTGCATCCATGCGCATGGAATGCAGCATCACAGGCTCCCCTTGGTGCTGGGCAGTTCGTCGCCTTCGCGGCGGATCGCCTGACGCAGCGTGCGCGCCACCACCTTGAAGCAGGCCTCGACCATGTGGTGTGCGTTCTCGCCGCGTACCGCGAGGTGCAGGTTCGCGCCCAGCGTTTCGCACAGCGAGCGGAAGAAGTGCGGCACCAGCTCGGTGGGCACCTCGCCCACGCGTTCGCGCGGGAAGCTGCCCTCGAACACGAAGTACGGGCGGCCGGACAGATCCAGCCGCGCCTCTGCCGCGCTCTCGTCCATCGGCAGCGAGAAGCCGTAGCGACCGATCCCGCGCTTGTCGCCCAGCGCCTGCTTCAGCGCCTGGCCCAGCGCCAGTGCGCAGTCCTCGATGGTGTGGTGCTCGTCGATGTGGGTATCGCCGTCGCAGGCCAGCTCCAGCGCGAAGCCGCCGTGCTTGCCGATCTGCTCCAGCATGTGGTCGAAGAAGCCCAGGCCGGTATGCACCCTCGGCTCGGCCACCCGATCCAGGTCGACGCGCACGGTGATGCGGGTCTCCTTCGTGTTGCGCACCACCTCGGCGACGCGCGGCACGTCCAGCACCTGGTGCGCCAGCTCGTCCCAAGCCATGCCTTGCGGCCCCACCTGGAAGCCGCGCACACCCATATTGGCGGCGAAGCGCAGGTCGGTCTCGCGGTCGCCCACCATCACCGACGCCGCGCGGCTCCAGCTGTCGTCGGCCAGCCAGCCGCGCATCAGGCCGGTGCCTGGCTTGCGCGTATCGCGGCCCTCGTGCGGAAAGCTGCGGTCGATCAACACCTCGCGGAAGCGGATGCCCTGCGAGGACAGGATGCGCAGCAGAAGTTCGTGCGGGCCGTTGAAATGCGCTTCGGGAAAACTGGCCGTACCCAGCCCGTCCTGGTTCGTCACCATCACCAGCTCGTAGCCGGCGGCGACGAAGCGTTGCAGCGCGGCGATCACGCCCGGCAGCAAGGCCAGCTTTTCGTAGCTGTCGATCTGCTGGTCGGCCGGTTCATCGATCAGGCAACCGTCGCGGTCGACGAACAGCACCCGGCGAGCGCTCATGCCACGCCCCGCGCCTGTGCGGGAAACGCCAAGGCAGCCAGCACCCGCTCGTTTTCCGCCGGCGCACCAATGGTGATGCGTAGTGCGTCATCCAGGCCTGGATAGCGCCGCACATCGCGCACCACGATGCCCGCATCGAACAGCCGGCTATACGCGGCGCCGGCATCGTCGAAGCGCACGGTGAGGAAATTCGCCTGCGAGGGCAGCACGCCACGCACGCCCGGCAGGCCGGCCAGCGACGCGCGCATGCGTGCGCGCTCGGCACGCACCACGCCGATATGCGCCAGCGCGTTCGCCTGGCCCCAGCCCGACAGCGCGAGCAGGGCCGCGTCCACGCTGGGCAGCGGCAGCGGATACGGCGGCATGATCCGGCGCAGCAGCGCGATCACCTCCGGATGCGCCAGCAGGCAACCGATGCGCGCACCAGCCAGCGCCCAGGCCTTGGACAACGTGCGCAGTACGGCGAGATTGTCGTAACGGTCGAGCAGGTCGGTCACGCTGCCCTCGTCGGCGAACTCCAGGTAGGCCTCGTCCACCACCAGCAACGCACGACCGTCCAGCGCCCGCACCAGCCGCTCGATGTCGGCGCGCGGCACCACGCTGCCAGCGGGGTTGTTCGGCGTGCAGACGAACACCAGCTTCACCGCGGGCGTCAGCGCGGCGAGCACGGCGTCCACGTCCAGCGTGAAGTCGCGGCGCAGCGGCACCTCGACCACGCCGGCATCCTGGATGCGTGCGCACACCGCGTACATGCCGAAAGTGGGTGGCTGCACCAGGATCGCGTCGCGGCCGGCGCGGCAGAACGCACGCACCAGCAGGTCGATCGCCTCGTCGCTGCCACGCCCCACCAGCAGCTGTTCGCGGCGCACGCCGTACAACCGCGCCAGCGCATCCACCAGCGCGGCCGGCTGCGGGTCGGGATAACGGTTGCAGCCCGCGCCATTGTCGCCGGTGGGCGCCCACGCCGATTCGTTTGCGTTGAGCAGCAGCTCGCCGCCGCTGGCTTCCATGCGCGCCGAGGAATACGGCTGCAAGGCGCGGATTTCCGCCCGCGCGAGATCGAGCACACTCATGTCATGGACTCCAGTTCGGTCAGTCGCAGCGTCACCGCGCGGCGGTGCGCCTCCAGTTGTTCGGCCGCCGCCAGCGTGGCGGTGCAGGGGCCGATGCCGCGCAGGCCGTCGGCGCTGAGCTCCTGCACGGTGATCTGCTTCTGATAGCTGGCCACCGACACGCCGCTGTAGCTGCGTGCGTAACCATAGGTCGGCAGCACGTGGTTGCTGCCGCTGCAGTAGTCGCCCACCGACTCGGGCGTCCATGCGCCCAGGAAGACCGAACCGGCGCTCGCTATGCCATCGAGCAGCCGCCGCGGCGTCGTCACCTGCAGGATCAGGTGCTCGGGCGCGTAGCGATTGCTCACCTCGACCGCCTGCGCCAGCGAGGCCACCGCGATCAGCCGGCTCTGCGCCAGCGCCTGCCGGGCGATTTCCGCGCGTGGCAGTTCGGCGCATTGCCGTTCGACCTCCAGCGCCACGCGATCCAGCAGCGCGGCCGAATCGCTGAGCAGGATCACCTGCGAATCCGGTCCGTGCTCGGCTTGCGACAGCAGGTCGGCGGCGACGAAGACAGGGTTCGCCGCCGCGTCGGCGATCACCAGCACCTCGGACGGACCGGCCGGCATGTCGATCGCCGCGCCGTCCGGTTCCGACGACACCTGCAGCTTGGCCTCGGTGACCCAGGCGTTGCCGGGGCCGAACAGCTTGTCGCACTTCGGCACGGAAGCCGTGCCGTAGGCCATCGCCGCGATCGCCTGCGCACCACCCAGCTTGAACACCTTGTGCACGCCGGTGAGGCGGGCGGCATACAACACCGCGTCGTCGCAGCGGCCGTCCGCGCGCGCGGGCGAGCACAGCACTACCTCGCAGCAACCGGCGATGTGCGCCGGCACGCCCAGCATCAACGCAGTCGACGGCAGCGGCGCACTGCCCGCCGGCACGTACAGGCCCACGCGGCTGATGGGGCGAAGCATGCGCTCCACCCGCACGCCGGGCGCCGTGTCCACGCCCATCGGCTGCGGCGCGGCCGCGCGGTGGAAGGTCTCGATGCGCGCGGCGGCTTCGCGGATCGCCGCCTTCAGAGCGGGGGCTAGCGCTGCCTCGGCGGCTGCGAACTCGGCGTCGGCGACCTCGAGTGCCGTCAGTGCGCAGCGATCGTATTTCGCGCTCAGCTCGCGCAGGGCCTCGTCGCCGCGCACCCGTACGTCCGCGATGATGCGAGCCACGCCGTCGCGCAATGCCGCCGCGCGCGTCTGCGCCGGGCGCGCCAGCGCCTCGCTGCGGGCCTGCTCGTCGAGCGCGTTCCAATCGATCCGCTTCATGCCAACATCTTCTCCACCGGCAGCACGAACATCTCGCGCGCGCCGGCTTTCTTGATCTCTTCCAGCTGGCGCCAGCTCACCTCGCCCGCGCACAGCGCCTGCAGCATCAGCTGGTCGGGCTGGCCGGCCACTGGCAGCAGGGTCGGCTGCGGGCCGCCGGGCAGCAGCCGCGTCACCGCATCCAGCGCGTGGCGCGGGGTCTGCAGCAGCAGCAGGCGCGATTCGCGCACCTGGATCACGCCGTCCAACCGCTTCAGCAGCAGCTCGACCAGGTCGCCGCGCTCGTCCGCCGGCAGGGCCTGCGGACCGGCCAGCACCGCCTCGCTCTCCAGCAGCACGTCGACCTCGCGCAACTGGTTCGCCACCAAGGTGCCACCGCTCTGCACCAGGTCGCAGATCGCGTCCGCGGTGCCCAGCTTGGGCGCGATCTCCACCGAGCCGGCCAAAGTCACCACGCCGGCCGCGACCCCACGCTCGCGCAGCCACGCGCCGAGCAGGCCCGGATACGAGGTAGCGATGCGCCGTCCGGCCAGTTGCGTCGGCTCGCGGTAATCGAATTCCTGAGGCACGGCGATGGACAACCGGCAGCGCCCGAAGCCCAGCGGCCGCAACTCGGCCAGCGGCTCGCTCTCCCGCCCCACCGTGAGGCGGAATTCGTCGAGCACATTGCGGCCCACGATGCCAAGCTCGCATACGCCCTGCGCGATCAGGCCGGGAATGTCGTCGTCACGCACCAGCAGCAAGTCCACCGGTTCGCCTTCGCCGAAGCAGAACAGCTTGTCGCGGCTTTGCCGGAAGGTGAGGCCGCAGCGCTTGAGCAACTCCAGCGCCGGCTCGGTGAGCCGGCCGGACTTCTGCATCGCGATGCGCAGGCGATCGCGCGGCTTCATGCGCGCACCTTCTTCGCCGCCGCGCGACGGCGCGAGGCGCGTGCCGCGGCCGCCAGGTAGCCGCCGTTGCCCTGGGTGAGGAAGCGCGCCACGCGGCCAATCGTGGTGATGCTCACCGCGGTGCGCTCGTGGATTTCGCGGTAGGCCACGCCATCGAGCAGGTACGGCACCACGCGCCAGCGGTCGACGAGAACCTCCAGTTCGGCCGGCGTGCACAGGTCGCGCAGGAAGGCGTCCATCTCCGCCGCATTCTTCAGCGACAGCAGCGCCTCGCACAGGCTCAGCTCGGCCGACTCGACGGGCGTCTCGGGATCCAGCGATCGACGTTTCATAATGTATTAACGCGTTAGTACAATGGATCGGCATTGTAGGGAGCACCGGCGCCAGGCGCAAGCGGCAGGCGCCATGCTGCGTTCAGCGTGTCGTCACGGCATGCGCGTCGGTCGATGCACCCGAGCCGACGGGCCCGCGCAAAATCGCCGGCAGCGGCGTCCGGCATCGCACCAGCGATGGCCCGGAGCGACTGGCAAGGTTCCGCCCAGGGATCCCGGGAACGACGGGCACAAAAAACCCCGCCGTGGCGGGGTCTTTCGTGACACGTGGCGGAAGCGGTTCAGGCCGACTTCTTCTTCGGCGCAGCCTTCTTCGCGGCGGCCGGCTTGGTCACGGTCGGCTTGGCGCCGACCACCGCCGGCTGCGCGCCGTGCGCGCGGGTGTTGCCGTAGCTGCCGCGGTAGGTCTTGCCGCGACGGGTCTTGCGATCGCCCTTGCCCATGGGAATCTCCTCAATGCGTGATGGCGGACCATGATAGCAGCGCCGCCGCCGGCGCCATAGACGGCGCGGCGCACGGTTCAGCCGTGACCGTGGCCAGCGCAGCCCTGCGGCGGGTCGAGGCAGGCCTCCGGATCGATCTGCACGGTGACGTGCTGGATGCCGAAGCGCTCCTGCAGCAGACGGTTGATCGCGCGCAGCGCGTGCGCGGCGGCGGCCGGATCGTGCAGTTCGGCATGCAAGGTGGCCATGCGCGAACCGGAAGCCAGCTGCCACACGTGCAAGTGGTGAATGCCGCGGATCGAGGCATCGGCGCCGCGCAACGCGGCCTCCACCTCGGCACTGTCCATGCCGTCCGGCACGCCCTCCAGCAGGATGTGGGCGGAACGGCGCAACAGGCGCCATGCGCTGCCCAGGATCAGCACCGCCACCAGCAGCGACAGCAGCGGGTCGGCCCACAGCCAGCCGAACCAGCGGATCGCCAGCGCGGCCAGCACCGCGGCCACCGAACCCAGCAGATCACCCAGCACGTGCAGCGTCGCGCCGGCCAGGTTCACGTCGTCGTGCGCATGCCCGTGCAGGCTGCGCAGCACCAAGAGGTTCACCAGCAGGCCGACGATGGCCACGATCAGCATCAGGCCAGACAGGATCTCGCCCGGATGCAGCAGACGCTGGATCGCCTCGTACACCACCCAGGCCACCAGCACGAACTGGCTGAGCGCGTTGACGAAGCCGACCAGCACCTCCATCCGTCCGTAGCCGTAGCTGCGCCGCGCGTCGGCCGGTCGCAGCGCCAAGCGCGCGCCGACGAAGGCCATCAGCAGGGCCAGCGCGTCCACCATCATGTGGCCGCCGTCGGTGAGCAGGGCCAGCGAGCCGGACCACAGGCCGCCGACCACTTCGGCCAGCATGGTGAGCGTGGTCAGCACGAAGGCCACGAGCAGCTTGCGGCCGCGCGTGCCGGCATGCGCCGCGTGATCGTGTTCGTGATCGGACGTCACCGCCGAATGCGGATGGTCGTGCTGGCAGGAAGGCGTGGCGCTCATGCGCGCATGCTAGGAAGCGTGGTCGGCGTTACACAATCACCGCGCTTCAGTGCGCGCACTGCGCGCCGTGCACGTGCACGGCGGCAAGGCCGTACCGGCGATCGATGTACAGGTTCACGAAATGCGCCGAGGCCAGCAGCAGGCCACCGCAGGTGACCATCACGCTGTGCACGAGAATCGGATAGTTGATCGCCCAGGTGACGCCGAGCAGCAGCAGCGCCAGTCCCGGCGCGGCCAGCAGCAACGGCAACGGCCGGCGATGCCGGCGATAGCCGCCGACCAGGGCAAACAGCGCCAGCGTGGCGGCGAACATCACGAAGCCGCGTTCGAAGCGATGCCCCGCCAGGAAGCCCAGGCCCAGCAGCGGCAACACGGTCAGCACGAACGGCAGCAGCGCGCAGTGGATCGCGCACAAGAACGAGGCGGTGGCGCCCACACGATCGGCCAGATGCCACCAGCGCGTGGACTTCGGCGCGTCGCCCACAACGACGGACCCCATCGCCATGGGGTCCAGCAGCACGCTGTCGGCTTCGGCGGAGCTTGCGATCCTGTCCATGCGGTCAATGTTACTTTATAACAATCGCACTGCACAAGCGGCCGTGCGGCCAGCGGTGGCACCGGATCAGGGCTTGCGGCAGCGCTTGCAGACGCCGTGCACTTCCAGCGTCTGCGCCTGGGCGCGGAAGCCCAGCGCCTTGGCCTGCGCCTCGATCAGTTCCGCGACGCGTTCGTCGCAGACTTCCTCGGCGCCGGAACAGACATCGCAGATCAGGAACGGCACCTGGTGCGCCTCGGCCGGGTGATGGCAGGAGACGAAGGCGTTGATCGATTCCAGCTTGTGGATGAAGCCCTGCTCCAGCAGGAAATCCAGCGCGCGGTACACCGTGGGCGGCGCCGCGTTGCCGTGCTTCTCGCGCAACTGGTCGAGCAGGTCGTAGGCCTTCACCGGCTTGGCCGCGGCGGCGACCAGCTCCAGTACCTCCATGCGCAGCGGGGTCAGGCGCAGACCGCGCTCCTCGCTGACATGCGCCACCTCGCGCACGAAACCTTTCGCATCATGGTGGTGCGAATGATGGGCGTGCGGCATGCGGGTGACGTCGTGTACCAAGGGGCTCTCCTCGCGGGGATGATACATGCCCGCCAACGGGAAGATGCGGGCACGGCCCGGCGAATCAACGTGGCAGCGGCGGCGGCGCCGAGCGCGCGCGGACACGCGTGCGCAGCCACAGCACGATCCAGCCGATCGGCCCCAGTACCCAGGCCCAGGCGACGCCTTCCCAGAGGCGCCCGCGCCACCAGCCCAGCAGTGCCCCCACCGCCACGAACAGCAGGTTCCACCAGAACAGCGCGGCCCAGGGCATCATTGCCCACAGGTTGAGGAAGACGTGCCAGAACGCGCCCGGCGCGTCGGGATCGACGCCTTGCATGGCACGGGCGAGCAATTCATGCATCCCCTCGCCCTACCCGTAATCAGCCGCGCGCCAACACCAGCGCGTGGTCGATGCGCTTCAACGCCTCGGCGCGGCCGCACAGATAGATGGTGTGGTCGATCGACGGCGACACCTGGGTGCCGGTCATCGCCACGCGCAGCGGCTGGGCGATCTTGCCCATGCCCAGTTCCAGCTTCGCGGCCACCTGCTCGATCACGCCGTGGATGGCCTCCGGCTTCCATTCGACGTCCGTCAGCAACGCCTTGGCCGCTTCCAGCACGGCCACTGCGCTGTCGTTCTTCAGATGCTTGGCCACTGCCTTGTCGTCCCACTCGGTGATGGGGCCGTACCAGAGTTTCGCGCGCTCGGCCATTTCCTTCAGCGTGTGCACGCGGTCGCGCAGCGCCACGATCACGTCGGCGGGCGCGGGGCCACGCGCCGCGTCGATGCCGGCGCGCGCCAGATGCCAGGCGAACTCGGGCGCCAGCGTGGCGGGCTCGTCGGTCTTCAGGTAATGCTGGTTCAGCCACTTGAGCTTCTCGGTATCGAAGCGCGAGGCGGCCTTGTTGACGCCGGCGATGTCGAACAGCCGGATCATCTCTTCGCGCGAGAAGATCTCCTGGTCGCCATGCGACCAGCCCAGGCGCACCAGGTAATTGAGGATCGCGTGCGGCAGGTAGCCTTCCTCGCGGTACTCCATCACGCTCACCGAATTGGTGCGCTTGGAGAGCTTCTTGCCCTCCTTGTCGAGGATCATCGGCAGGTGCGCGAACTCCGGCACCGGCGCACCCAGCGCGTGGTAGATGTTGATCTGGCGCGGCGTGTTGTTGACGTGGTCGTCGCCGCGGATCACCTCGGTGATGCCCATGTCGATGTCGTCCACCACCACGGCGAAGTTGTAGGTGGGCCAGCCGTCGGAGCGGAAGATCACCAGGTCGTCCAGCTCGGCGTTGGACCATTCCACCCGGCCCTTCACCTTGTCCTCGAACACCACCGCGCCTTCCAGCGGGTTCCTGAAGCGGATCACCCGGTTCGGGTCGTCGCGACAGGGTTCGTTGCGGTCGCGGTAGTAACCGTTGTAGCGGGGCTTCTCGCCCTTCGCCATCGCGGCTTCGCGCATCGCCTCGATCTCCTCCTTGCTCTCGTAGGCGTAATACGCCTTGCCCTCGGCGAGCAGGCGCTCGGCCACTTCCGTGTAGCGGGCGAGGCGATGCGTCTGGTAGACCGGCGCCGCGTCGGCGGAAAGCTCCAGCCAGGCCATCGCGTCGAGGATCGCCTGCACCGCTTCGTCGGTGGAACGCTCGCGGTCGGTGTCCTCGATGCGCAGCAGGAATTCGCCGCCGCGCCGGCGCGCCTCCAACCAGCAGTACAGCGCGGTGCGCGCGCCGCCGATGTGCAGGAAACCGGTGGGGCTGGGGGCGAAACGGGTGCGGACGGTCATCGGGGCATGGGCAACGACTGGAAACGCGTGATTCTACCCGATGGCCGCGCGGCGTTTAGCGCTGGACGAAGGTCTCGCAGGCCCAGCTCTCGCAGATTTCCACGTTCGGCCCGGGGCCGGGCCAGCCGAGTCGGCGATAGGCCTGCCGATCCCGAGGCACCGGCACGATCGCGGGCGCCTGGTTGTCGAACCGGATGCTCGGCAGGCCGTCGCCCTGCTTCGGCGCCGGTCGCAGGACAAACTTCACCTCGAACAGGCGCGGATGGTGACTCGGTGCAGTGGACGGCGCCGGCGCATCCTGCTGCATCGGCAGACCGGCCCAGGCAGCACCGGGCATGCCCAGGGCGAGGACAAGCAGCATGCGTTGCATGGCGCACCTCCGTGGGGATCGGATGGGCTCGGGCGACATAGTACGCTCGCCTGTGGTGACCGTCATGGCGACATCGCCCCGACCACGGAACCCCGGCATGAGATCCCGACGAAACGGCCATCGCCACCGATACATCCCTGCCGCACTCGCTGCGCTGTTCGCGCTGGCCTTGACTCACGCGGCGCGGGCCGACGACAACCCCGGTTACGACCGACCCGGCCTCGGCTTCACACCGCTCGTGCTCAGGGCCGGTGACGTCATCTGGGAACAGGGCCTGCCCGATTGGAACCGCAGCCGCGACGCAGGCGTCGCCAGCGCGCAATACACCACCGACTGCCTGTTGCGCGTGGGCCTGGGCGGCCCGCTGGAACTGCAACTGGGCAGTTCGTGGAATCGCCTGCATCAGAGTGGCGCGGGCACGGACCTTCGCAACGACGGTCGCGGCGACAGCACGCTGGGCGTGAAATTCGCCCTGCCCGCTTCCGGCGCCTTCAGCTGGGGCCTGCTGGGCAGCGTGGAGTTCACCGACGGCGCGCGCGCGTTTCGCAATCCGCAGCGGCAATACCTGCTCGGCGCCGATTTCAACTGGCAGTGGAACCCGCGCAACGCCACGGCGCTGTACCTGCAGGACGTGCGGGCGGGCGGCCGCGACAGCCCATTGTTGGCGTTGAACGAAGGCTACGCGCTCACGCACACACTGAACGTCTACGCCGAAGCGGCGCTGTTGCGCGACGCCACGACCGGCCACGGCAGCATGGCCGGCGCCGGCGTGGCCTGGCAGGCCACGCCGCGCGTGCAACTGGACGCCAGCGCGCGCCACCGCCTGTCCGGCCACGCCGACGAATGGCAGGCCGGGCTCGGCGTGGCGGTGTATTTCGGTCGCTGACTATTGCACGTGCACGGTGATCCGCTTCGACACCAGCGGCGGATCGAACGGCACGTGGCTGGCATCGCCCAGTTCCAGCTGCAGCGTGTGCGTGCCCGGCGGCAAGGTGAGCGTGGTCTCGGTCTGGCCGCCGCCGAAGTGCCGGTGTTGCGCATCGTTCGGAATCGGCTGGCCGGCGGCGGGCAGCTGCTTCACGTCGATCAGCAGGTGATGATGGCCGGTGTTCTCCCTGGCCACGCCGGCCGGTGCCACGCCCATGCCCTTGAGGCCGAAGCGCACCGTGAAGGTCGCAGGCACCGTGGCGCCGTCCTGCGGCGAAATGAAATAGACGCCGACACCGGCTGGAGCCTTGGTAGTCGGCAGGCCGGTGGCGGCCTGGGCCGCAACGGTGCCCGTGGCGGCGAACAGCAGGGCGGCGAGCATCAGGCGGGTCATCGTCGCATCTCCTCGTTGGCTGAATCCGCAGTCTAGCCGCACGGTGTGGCACCAAGGCCCGGCCGCGTCATCGTCGCGTCATGCGGTCGCCACGCCTGCGCAAACCGCTGCCACGACACTGCATGCAATCCACGCGAGGGCCGTCGTCATGCGCATCGGTATCGTCAGCGAAACCTGGCCGCCGGAGATCAACGGCGTGGCGCTCACCGTGCACGGGCTTGCCGCCGGGCTCGCCGCGCGGGGCCATTCCATCGACGTGGTGCGCCCGCGCCAGGCGCGGCAAGGCGTGGCCGAGCCGGGCTTCGACACCTTGTTCACGCGCGGCGTGGCGCTGCCGCGCTATCCCGGCCTGCGCCTCGGGCTGCCGGCCGGGCAGGCCTTGCGCGAACGCTGGACGCAGCAGCGCCCCGACGCGATCTATGTCGCCACCGAAGGCCCGCTGGGCGGATCGGCGCTGCGCGTGGCCAACGCCCTGCGCATCCCCGCGGCGACCGGCTTCCACACGCGCTTCGACAGCTACGCCGGCCACTACGGCCTGCGCTGGCTCACGCCGCTGGTGCGCGGCCACCTGCGCCGCTTCCATCGCCGCGCCGCCGCCACCCTCGTGCCCACCGATGCGCTCGCGCAGGAACTCGCCGGACTGGGTGTGGACAATGCGCGCCTGCTGCGCCGCGCAGTGGACACGCGACTGTTCCATCCCGGCCGGCGCGATCCGGCGCTGCGCGCGCAATGGGGCGTCGACGCCGGCACGCCGGTGATGCTGTACGTGGGCCGCATCGCGCCGGAGAAGAACCTCGAACTGGCGGTCGAGGCCTTCCGCGCCGCGCAGCAAAACTTGCCGGCCATGCGCTACGTGTGGGTGGGCGACGGCCCGGCGCGTGCCGCGCTGCAGGCCGCACATCCGGACTTCATCTTCGTCGGCATGCAGCGCGGCGAGGCGCTGGCGCGACACATCGCCAGTGCGGACATGTTCCCCTTCCCCAGCCTCAGCGAAACCTTCGGCAACGTGATCCTGGAGGCGCTGGCCTCCGGCCTGCCGGTGGTGGCCTATCGCGAAGGCGCGGCGCGCGAACACCTGCGCAGCAACTACAACGGCTACTGCATCGCCACCGGCGAGGCGGCCGCGTTCGTCGAGGCCACAGTCAGGCTGGCGGGCAACCCCGGCCTGATCCGCCACATGGGCCGGGCCGCGCACGAGAGCATGGCGCGGCTGTCGCCGGAGATGGTGATACGCGAATTCGAAACCCTGCTGCGCGAACTGGCCGAGGAGCGCGACCATGGGCACGACACCGTTGCCATCCATGCCTAGAAGCCTCGCCTTCGATCGCCGCGTCTGCGTGGCGGCGAACCGCTGGGGCGCGCGGCGCGCGGTAGGCGTGTTCTTCGGCGTGATCAGCCGGCTCGGCAACGGCATGTTCTGGTATGCGCTGATGCTGGCGCTGGTCGCGCTGGATGGCTGGCGCGGCCTGCTCGCCGCCGCGCACATGGCCGCCACCGGGCTGGCCGCCTTGCTGCTCTACCGACTGCTGAAGCGGCACACGCGACGGCCGCGGCCGTTCCGCGCCTGCCCCGGCGTGATCGCGCACGTGCCGCCGCTGGACGAGTTCAGCTTTCCGTCCGGCCATACCTTGCAGGCGGTGGGCTTCACCGTGGTGGCACTGGCCTGGTATCCGCTGCTGGCGCCGCTGCTGCTGACGATCACCGCGCTGGTCGCCGCGTCGCGGGTGATCCTCGGCCTGCACTACCCCAGCGACGTGCTGGCCGCGATCGGCATCGGCGGCGCGCTGGGCACGCTGTCGCTGTGGCTGGTGCACGCGGTGGCCGCGCTCGCCTGAGCAAGGTCTGCGCAGCGCGTCGCGCAGTGCTGCGCACTCAAGCACTTGCGCCACCTATCCACAGGCTGTGCCCATGCGCTTCCACAATCGCTGTGGAAAACGCGCCGCGCGCTGCGCAGAAATGCATCAACGCGTGCCAAGTGCTTGTCGCCAAAGCGGTGAACGCGGCTTGTCCACAGCTTTGTCCGGCAGGCATCCACATCGGCTGTGGAAAACCCGGTCACGAAACGACGATGCCGCCCGTGGGCGGCATCGTGCATGCGAAACAGGTATGCATCACGCCGCGCGCGGCGCCTTCTGCATCAGGTTGAGCAGGTCGGCCAGCTTGTCGCGCATCTCGCGGCGGTCGACGATCATGTCGATCGCGCCGTGCTCGACCAGGAACTCGGAACGCTGGAAACCCTCCGGCAGGGTCTCGCGCACGGTCTGCTCGATCACGCGCGGGCCGGCGAAGCCGATCAGCGCCTTCGGCTCGCCGATGTTGATGTCGCCCAGCATGCCCATGCTGGCGGAGACGCCGCCGGTGGACGGGTTGGTCAGCACGCTGATGTAGGGCACGCCGGCATCGCGCAGCTTCGCCAGCACCGCCGAGGTCTTGGCCATCTGCATCAGCGAGTACAGGCCTTCCTGCATGCGCATGCCGCCGCTGGCGGCGAAGCACACCAGCGCGCTCTTGTCGGCCAGCGCGCGCTCGCCGGCGCGGGCAAACTTCTCGCCGCCCACCGAGCCCATCGAGCCGCCCACGAAGCCGAACTCGAACGCGGTGGCGACCAGCGGGCGACCCTTCAGCCGGCCGCTCATCGCGACCAGCGAGTCCTTCTCGCCGCTGGATTTCTGCGAGGCGACGATGCGGTCGCGGTACTTCTTGGAATCGCGGAACTTCAGCGGATCGGTGGCCTCCATGCTCGGCCACAGCTCCTGCGTCGAGCCCTCGTCGAGCAGCGCGAGCAGGCGGGTGCGGGCGCGGATCGCGTGGTGATGGCCGCACTTCGGGCAGACCATCAGGTTGCGCTCCAGCTCCGGCTTGTACAGCACCGAACCACAGCCCGCGCACTTCTCCCACACGCCCTCGGGCACCTTGCCCTTGCCGGCGGCGGAGCCTTGCGCGTGCACGCGCGGGGACATGATCTTCTGCAACCAGTTCATAGCGACGCCTCTGGTGAAGCGCGCATTCTAGCCGAGAACGACGGGGTGCTCCGGACGGCGGCGTGTGGTGCTGCGCACTGTTCGATCAGCCGGCATCCAGCGCGCTGCGAATCGGCGCCAGGAAATCACGGACGCGCTCAGCGATTTCCGCTGCCGATGCCGCGCCGGCCAGCCGCTCCACCAGCGCGCTGCCGATCACCACCGCATCGGCGAAGCCCGCAATGGCCTTGGCGCTCTGCGCGTCGCGCACGCCGAAGCCCACCGCCACCGGCGCATTCGCATGGCCACGGATATCGGCCACGCGTGCGGCGATGTCCGTGGTGCTCAGGCGCGCTGCGCCGGTGATGCCGGCGAAGGAGACGTAGTAGAGGAAGCCCTCGGCCGCCTTGCACAGTTTCGCCAGGCGATCCGGCGCCGTGGTGGGCGCGGCAAGCAGGATCTGCCGCAGTCCCGCCTCGCGCAGCGGCGCCAGCACCGCCGATTCCTCCAGCGGGCAGTCCACCAGCAGCACGCCGTCCACGCCGGCCTGCACGGCCTCTTCGGCGAAGCGCGCGTAGCCGTGGATCTCGATGGGGTTGAGGTAACCCATCAGCACCACCGGCGTGTCGGCATCGCGCCGACGGAACTCGGCGACCCAGCCCAGCACGTCGGCCAGCCCCGCGCCCTTGGCGATCGCACGCTCGCTGGCGTGCTGGATCACCGGGCCATCGGCCATCGGGTCGGAGAACGGCACGCCCAGCTCGATCAGGTCGGCACCGGACTCGACCAGCGCGTGCATCAGCGCCACCGCGTGCTCGGGCGCGGGATCGCCCGCGGTGACGAAGGGAATCAGGCCGGTGCGGCCGGCGGACTTGAGTTGTGCGAAACGGGCGTCGATGCGATTCATAGGGCAGGAGTGAGTGATCAGTAGTGAGAAGTGAGAGAGAGCCTGGGGAGTTCGGGCGGTTCAGAGTGCGAAGCTTTCTCTCACTTCTCACTCCTCTCCACTCACTCCTCCACTACACGCTCACGCCCTCGCGCGCCGCGATGGTATGCACGTCCTTGTCGCCGCGACCGGAGAGGTTGCACAGCACGATGCCGTCCTTCGGGTATTCGCGTGCCAGCTTGATCGCCTGCGCCACGGCGTGGCTGGATTCCAGCGCCGGCAGGATGCCTTCGGTGCGGCACAGCAGGTGGAAGGCTTCCAGCGCCTCGTCGTCGGTGACGCCCACGTATTCGGCACGGCCGGCGTCCTTGAGGAAGGCGTGCTCGGGGCCGACGCCGGGGTAGTCGAGGCCCGCCGAAATCGAGTGCGTCTCGGTGATCTGGCCGTCGTCATCGCACAGCACGTAGGTGCGGTTGCCGTGCAGCACGCCGGGGCGCCCCGCGGCCAGCGAGGCCGCGTGATGGCCGGTGGCGATGCCCTCACCCGCCGCCTCGGCGCCCACGATGCGCACGTCGCGGTCGTTGAGGAAGGCGTGGAACAGGCCCATCGCGTTCGAGCCGCCACCCACGCAGGCGGTGAGCACGTCGGGCAGGCGCCCGTATTGATCGAGCAATTGCGCGCGCGCCTCGCGGCCCACGATGGCGTTGAAGTCGCGCACCATCAGCGGGTACGGGTGCGGGCCGGCCACGGTGCCGATGATGTAGAAGGTGTCGGCCACGTTGGTGACCCAGTCGCGCATCGCTTCGTTCAGCGCATCCTTCAAGGTCTTCGAGCCGGAAGTCACCGGCACCACTTCGGCGCCCAGCAGCTTCATGCGGTAGACGTTGATTTTCTGCCGCTCGATGTCCACCGCGCCCATGTAGACCACGCACTTGAGGCCCAGCCGCGCCGCCACCGTGGCGCTGGCCACGCCGTGCTGGCCCGCGCCGGTCTCGGCGATGATGCGGGTCTTGCCCATGTGCCGCGCCACCAGCGCCTGGCCCACGGTGTTGTTGATCTTGTGCGCACCGGTATGGTTCAGGTCCTCGCGCTTGAGCAGGATGCGCGCGCCGCCCACATGCCGGGTCAGTCGCTCTGCGAAGTAGACCGGGCTGGGCCGGCCCACGTAGTTCGTGAGGTCGCGGTCGAGTTCCGCGATGAACGCGGGATCGTCGCGCAAGCGCAGGTAGGCCTCGGTCAGCTCGGCCAGCGGCGCCATCAGGGTCTCGGCCACATAGCTGCCACCGAACTGGCCGAAGCGGCCCTGGGCGTCGGGGTAAGCGTGAAAATCCCGGATCTCGGGCATGGCGATCTCATCCAGCAATCGGCAACAGGCTCACACCTTAGCGCCGCCAGGCGCCATGAAAAAGCGAAAAGATCGCCGCGACACTTGAGCTAGACTCACAGCATGTCGGATCGCGACCTGCCCTCGCTGAATGCCCTGCGCGCCTTCGAGGCCGCCGCACGGCTGGGCAGCATGAGCCTCGCCGCGCAGGAACTGCACGTGACCCACGGCGCGGTGAGCCGCCAGGTACGTGCGCTGGAAGAGGCGCTGGGCCAGCCGCTGTTCGTCCGGCAGGGGCGTGGCGTGGCACTCACCACGATCGGCCAGCAGTTGCGTGAGCAGTGCAGCGCTTCGTTCGGGCAGCTGCGCGAGGCATGGCTGCAGCTGCGCCATGCACGCGCCACGGCGGCCTTCGTGCTCGGCTGCTCCGGCAGCGTGCTGGCGCGATGGATGATTCCGCGGCTGGAACGCCTGCGCCACGAGCTGCCCGCGCTGACCCTGCACCTCGCCGTGCAGGAGGAACCGGTCGCCGGGCATCTGGCCGACGTCGATGCCGCGCTGTTGCTGGCCGCGCCGCCCTGGCCTGCGGGCTGGCAGGTGCACGAACTGGCGCCGGAGCGCATCGGCCCGGTGCTCAGCCCGCGCTATCCCGGCGCCGAGCGCCTGCGCGAACTGCCCGCCAGCGCGCTGTGCGACGAGCCGCTGCTGCACACCGCCTCGCGCCCGCAGGCCTGGCCGGAGTGGGCGCGCGCGATGAAGCTGTCGCCCGAATCGCTGCAGCAGACCCAGGCCCTGCCCCACCTCTACTTCCTGCTCGAAGCCGCCGCGGCCGGGCTGGGCGTGGCGATCGCGCCGCAACCGCTGGTGGCCGACGACCTCGCCAGCGGCCGCCTGCTCGCACCTTGGGGTTTCCGCGAAACCTCGGCGCGCTGGATATTGGTCTCGGCACGCCACGCCGACGATCTGCGACTCGCCGCGCTGGCCGATTGGCTGCGCAAGGAACTGGCCGAAGCTTGACTCAGCGATCCGGCGACGGCGCGAATTCCCGATCCGTGACATGCACCGCGGCCACGAAGGCGGCGAGCTTCGCCGCATCCTTGATGCCGGGCGCCGACTCCACACCGCTGGCCACGTCCACCGCCCACGGCCGGGCCGCGCGGATCGCCGCGCCCACGTTGCCCGCATGCAGACCACCGGCGAGGATCACCGGCTGCGCGAGATCGCGCGGCAGCAACGACCAGTCGAAGGCCTTGCCGCTGCCGCCGGCCTCGCCCGCGGCATGGCCATCCAGCAGCAGCGCAACGGCGTGCGGGTAGTCCTGCAGGCGCGGCAAGGCCGCCGCGCCCTCACCCATCGCGATGGCCTTGAGGTAGCGCCGGCCGAATTGCGCGCACCAGTCGTCGGCTTCGCCGCCATGGAACTGCAGCAGGTCCGGTTGCACGGCCGCGATCACGTCCGCGACGAAGGCCGCGTCGTCGTCCATGAACAGCGCCACTGCGTCCATGAAGGGCGGCAGCGCGCGGCGTATAGCCTGCGCCTGCTCCAGCGACACCTGCCGCTTGCTGCGCGTGGTGAACACCAGGCCGATCGCATCGGCACCGAGCCGCGCGGCCAGCAGCGCGTCCTCGACGCGGGTCATGCCGCAGCATTTGATGCGGGTCATGGCTGGCTCACCTCGGCGGGCAGGCCCCAATGCGCCTCGTAGCGCGGCCCGAGAAAGGCGAGCCCGGACGACGGTGCGGTGGGCCCGGCCACCTCGCGGTTGCGGCCGGCCAGCAGTTCGCCGACCCACGCGACGGGCCGCTCACCGCGCCCCACCGGCAGCAGCGAGCCCACGATGTTGCGCACCATGTGGTGCAGGAAGGCGTTCGCCTCGATCTCCACGATCACCTGCTCGCCTTCGCGCAGCACGCTCACCGCAAGCACGCAGCGGCGCGGATGCGCGGCCTGGCAGGAGACCGCGCGGAACGCGGAGAAATCATGCTCGCCCAGCAGTGCCTGCGCGGCGGCATGCATGCGCGCGGCGTCCAGCGGCTGGCGCTCCCAGGTGACATAGCGTGCATCCAGCGCCGCGCGTATCGGCCGGTTGAGGATGGTGTAGCGATAGCGCCGGCTGCGCGCGGAAAAGCGCGCGTGGAATTCGTCGGCCACCGGCTGCGCCCACAGCACCGCCACGCCGGTCGGCAGGTTGGAGGTGGCGCCCAGCAGCCAGCCGCGCATCACGCGTTCCACCGGCGCATCGAAATGCACCACCTGGCAACGGCCATGCACGCCGGCGTCGGTGCGGCCTGCGCAAGTCACCTCGACCGTCTGCGCGGCGACCTTCGACAGGGCTGCTTCCAGCGCGCCCTGCACCGTGTTCCCATGGCTCAGGCGCTGCCAGCCGAGGAAGTCGGTGCCATCGTATTCGATGCCCAGGGCGATGCGCATGGATCGGAAGAATCGCGGAAAGTGCGCAGCGTAGCAGGGGGGCTTTACTCGTGCGATCGTCCCTGATCGCGAAAGTCAGACGGGTGGCCATCCGTGGCCACACTCCTCAAAGTTCACTTGCGATCGTCCGTGGCCGCGAAAATCAAACGGGCGGCGTCCATGGCCACACTCTTCAAACCTTGCGATCGTCCCTGATCGCGAAAAAATCGCCCGGAGCGATTTTTGACATCGCGCCAGCGATGGCCCGAAGGGAGACCGCCAAGGATGGTGGTCGCAAAATCGAACGGGCCGGCATGGCCGGCCCGTTCGGGGTTCATGCGGACTCGATGTCGCTCAGTGCAGATCGTCGAGCATGCGCTTGGCCACGTCGCGCTGCGTCTGGCTGCCCTCGTGCAGCACCTCTTCGAGCATGGCGCGGGCACCGTCCGGATCGCCCATGTCGAGGTAGGCGCGCGCCAGGTCGAGCTTGGTGTCCGCCGGGTCGTCGCTGAACTCGCGCGGCTCGATGTCATGTCCGGCCGCCTGCACTTCCGGCTCGTCGAAGTGCCAGTTCGACGCCGTCTCGCGCAACACCGTCGCGTCCTCGTCGGCGGCGTGATGCGTCACGGCCGGCTCGGCACCGTCGGTCCGCTTCGGCGCCGATTCGTGTGCCGGCGTCAGGTCGAAGTTGAAGTTGTACTCGCTCACCTTCACCGGATTGGCGGGCAGCGGCGGCGGGCCGGCCGGCGCGGGCGCCGGAGCCGTCACCGGTGCGGCGACGGGCTCGGCGGCGTACCGGTCGATGTCGAAGCCGTGGTGCGCCTCGACCTCGTCCGCCGACATGCCGCCGTGGCCAGCGAACAGCGGATGGCCGGGCACCAGGTCCTCGCCCATGTGCACCACGTCCTGCCATTCTTCCTGCTGCGGGTCGGTGACGTGGGCATGCATGGCCTCGGCGGCCGCCTCGAAGCGCTCGATGTCGCGGCGGCCGTAATACAGGCTCACCAGTTCCAGGTGCAGGCCGATGTCGTCGGGATGCTCGGCCAGCTGGTCGAGCAGCATGTTCTGGTCGACATCGTCGCCACCGTCGGCGGGCGACGCATCGCCGAAGCGATCGGCCAGCGACGGCGCCAGCTTCGGCGACGCGGCCCCGGGCTTCGCCTTGCGGCGGCGACCCAGCAGCGCGCCCAGCAACAGCAGCACGATGACGGCGGCGCCCAGCGCCTGCGCCCACAGCTGGGTATACCAGGGTTCCTCGCTGGCGACCGGTGCCGCCGGCTTGATGACCGTCGGCTTGATCGGCGTGGTGCTGGCCGGCGTGGCGGCCGGCTTGCTCGCCTCAGGAGCGCTCGACGCGGCCGCCGGAGTTTCCGCCTTGGCGGTCGAGGCCGCGGTCGCAGCCTCGCTGCCGGCAGCCGGGGCCGAGGCGGCGCTGGCCGGCTGTTCCGCCGGCTTCGAAGCGTTCGCGCCGGCCGCGGCGGCGACCGACGCTGCGCCCGCCGTGGCCGCATGCGCCGGCTCCGTCGGCTGGCCGGCGGCCTTGCGTGCCGCGGCCAGCTTCTGCTGCAGCTCGGCGATCTCGTTGTCCTTGAGCGCCAGCAGGCGTTCGTTCTTGCTGTTGATGTCGCCGAGGTCCTTCAGTCGCGACTTCAGGTCCTCGCCCTGCTGCTGCAGGCTGGCCATGGCTTCCTGGTTGCGCAGCAGGTCCTGGCGCAGGGCATCGCCCTTGTCCGATCCGGACGCCGTCGGGGCAGCCTTGCCGCCCTGCTTCGCCGGCACCAGGGCCAGGTGGTCGCCGGCGCTGGCCGCGGCCGCCGTGGGCGAGCTGGACGTGGTGGCGCGCGTGCCGGCGTCGGCCACGCTCACCGGCGAGCTGCTTACCGTGCCGCTGCGCCAGTCGCCGTTCTGGCGACGCACTTCCGCGGCGGCAGCGGCCACCGCGACCGCTTCGGCGGCGGCCTTGTCGGGAATGCGCAGCACCGCGCCGGCCTTCAGCGCATTGATGTTGTCGCGATAGAACGCGTCGGGATTGGCCTGCTTCAGCGCCAGCAGCATCTGGTTGAGGTCGACGCCGGCCGGCGCCGTCTGGTGGGCCACCGCCGACAGGGTCTGGCCACGCTCGACCGGCCCGAAGCGGCCGTTGGCCACCTGTTCGCCCGAACCCGCGTGCGTGGCCGCGCGCGCAACCGGCGCGGCAGCCGCCGGGCGGGCCGCGCGTGCGGACGGACGCGATGCGACCTGCGTCGGCGCGGAGCTGCTGCCCGGCGGATCGAGCAGGATGGTGTACTCGCGTACGCTCTTGCCGCTGCCACCGTGGATCTCGATCAGCAGGTCGAGGAAGGGATCGTTGACCGCCGTATCGCTGGTGATGCGGATCACCTTGCGGCCGTTGCCGCCATCGACCACGTCGAAATGCAACGGAATCGTGGGCCGTCCCCCGGCAACCCCCGCGCGTGCGAATTCCTCGCCCGAGGCCAGCTGCACGTTGAGCTGCTGCAACTCGGCCGGCGTGGCCTTCTGCACCGGAATCTCCGCCAGCAGTGGCTGGCCCAGCGCCGACTTGACCTGGATCTGGCCCAGGTCCAGCGCCAGGGCATGGCCGCTGCCAAGGGCCAATGCCACCAGCAACGGCAGTTTCAACGAACGATTCATCACGCGTTCCCCCGAACAAGCCTTGGCGTCAGGTAAGGCCACCACGATGATGGCGCTTCGCCCGGACGAGGCGCCACTTTAGTGAGATGCGGACGGATCAACAATAGCAGGATCGCAGACTTGCGACGTATTGCTGTCGCGCATTCCAGAACCTGCCAAAGGCCCGGAGAACGTTCGGCGCCCCTCCCCCTCAGCGGCCCTTGCCGGCGGCCGCCCCGGACTGCTGTGCTGTCTGCAGCTGTCGCTGCAGTTCGGCGATTTCCGCGTCCCGCTGCTTGAGCCGCTCGGCGGCCGCGCGACTGCCGGACTCCTGTGCGGCGACGTCGCGCTGCAGGCGCTGCACCTCGGCACGCTGCCGGGCCACCGCAGCCGTCTGCTTGCGCACGGCCTTGGAGGCATAGGCGTCGGCGGACTGCTGCGCGCGTGCCCACAGCGGCGTGACCGCCAGCAACCCGGCCAGCGCCAGCCAGTACAGGCCGCGCCTCACAGGTAGTCCTCAATCAGCAGTTCGGCGATCTGCACCGCGTTCAGCGCCGCACCCTTGCGGATGTTGTCCGAGACGATCCACAGATCCAGCCCCCGCTCGTGCGAGATGTCCTCGCGGATGCGGCCCACGAACACCGGGTCCTTGCCAGCCACGTCGCCGACCGGGGTGGGATAGCCGCCGGCCTTGCGCTCGTCCATCACCACCACGCCCTCGGCCTGCTCCAGCAATTCGCGGGCCTGCTCGGCGGTGATCTTGTCGCGGGTCTCGATGTGCACCGCCTCGGAATGGCCGTAGAACACCGGCACGCGCACCGCGGTGGGGTTCACGGCGATGGATTCGTCCTCCAGGATCTTGCGCGTCTCCCACACCATCTTCATCTCTTCCTTGGTGTAGCCGTTGGGCTGGAAGTCGTCGATGTGCGGGATCACGTTGAACGCGATCTGCTTGGGAAACTTCTTCGACTCCACGTCCTGGAAGTTGAGCAGGGCCGCGGTCTGCTTGCCCAGTTCCTCCATGCCCGAGCGGCCCGCGCCGGAGACCGACTGGTAGGTGGCCACGTTGATGCGTTCGATACCGACTGCACGATGGATCGGCGCCAGCGCCACCAGCATGCCCATGGTCGAGCAGTTCGGATTGGCGATGATGCCGCGGGTGGTGTACTGGGCGATGGCATGCGGATTCACCTCGCTGACCACCAGCGGGATGTCGTCCTGGTAGCGGAACTCGGAAGTGTTGTCGATCACCACCGCGCCGGCCGCCGCCGCACGCGGCGCATGCACCTTGCTCACCGAACCGCCGGCCGAGAAGAACGCGATGTCCACCCCGGCAAAATCGTAGGTATCCAGCAGCTTCACCGTCACCTGTTTGCCGCCGAACGAGATCTGGCTGCCGGCAGTGCGCTCGCTGGCCAGCGGCACCAGTTCGCTGACCGGAAAATCGCGCTCGGCGAGGATGGCGAGCAGGGTCTCGCCCACGGCGCCGGTGGCGCCGACCATCGCAACCTTGTAACTGCTCTTCTTGCTCATCGGGTGCGGCTCTTCTAGGTAAGTATTGGGTGGGTGGGAAAGGTCACGCCGGCCACGGCCAGCGCTTCGGGGTTCAGCAGGTTCGGCGGATGTCCCGCGTGCGGGCCGTGGCCGAAAAACGCCAGCACATTGTCCACTGCCACGGCGGTCATCGCGCGACGGGTATCGGTCGTGGCACTGGCGATATGCGGGCTGAGCAGCACGTTGTCGAGCGCGAGCAGGTCCGGATGCACCCGCGGCTCGCCTTCGAACACGTCCAGGCCGGCGGCGGCGAGCCGGCCTTCGCGCAACGCGGCGGCCAGCGCCGCGTCGTCCACGATGCCACCGCGCGCCACGTTCACCAGCACCGCAGTGGGCTTCATCTGCGCCAGCTCGGCGGCGCCGATGGCGTGGCGGGTTTCCGGCGTCAACGGCAGCACCAGCATGAGGCAGTCGGACTCGCACAGCAGGGTGGTCTTGTCCACGAGGCGGGCGCGGCATTCGCGCTCGACGGCCTCGGGCAGGCGCGAACGGTTGTGATAGAGCACCGGCATGCCGAAACCCTGCGCGCGCCGCGCGATCGCCTGGCCGATGCGCCCCATGCCCAGGATGCCCAGCGTGCGGCCGCGCACGTCGGTGCCCAGCCAGCCCTTGAATTCGGTGGTGTGCCAATGCCCCGCGCGCAGCCAGCGCTCGGCGGCACCCATGCGCCGCGACGCGCCCAGCAGCAGCGCCCAGGCGTAGTCGGCCACGCTCTCGTTGAGCACGTCGGCGGTGTTGCTAGCCGCGATCCCGGCGGCACCGAGCGCGGCGAGGTCGAGATTGTCATGGCCCACGGCGAGGTTGGCCACGATGCGCAAGCGCTTCGCGCCCGCCAGCTCGGCCGCGCCCACGCGCTCCTTCAGGCCCACGATGGCGGCGTCGCAATCGGCCAGCTTCGCAGCCAGCTCGGCTGGGCCGAACTTCGTCTCCACCGACTCGGCCGTCACCTCGAAATGCGGCTGCAGCCGCGCGATCACGTCATCGAAGGTGGGGCGCGAGACCCATACACGCGGCCGCATCGGCATCCGTCACGCCCCCGCCATGGCGCGCACGGCGGGATAGATCTCGTCGGCCATCCAGTAGTACGCCAAGGCCATCGCGAACAGGGTGCCGAACGTCCACAGCATCCAGCGCCGGCGGCGCCAGGCCGCCCGGTACGCCGAGCACTGCATCGGCAAGTCGACCAGATAGGCCGCGCAGTAACAGGCATTGGCCAGCACCGCCAGCACGACCAGCGCCAGCACCGGTTCGAACGTCAGCGCGGCGCGGAAGTACGGCCAGGCCGCCACGACCCATCCGATGACGACGGCGGCCAACAGCAGGTTGAAGGCGATGCGGCGCCGCTCCCAGTAACGGATCGCGTCGCTGAGGGCGTCCCGCAACGGGGCGTGCTCAAGCTTCGACAATGTCACCATGACCCATCCTCCGGCTGCCTTCAGACGATGCGCGGCTGCACCACGCCCACGTCGCCGCATTGCGCACGGTGGCGCAAAGCATGGTCCATCAGCACCAGCGCCATCATCGCCTCGGCGATCGGCGTGGCGCGGATGCCGACACAGGGGTCGTGTCGACCCTTGGTGACCACCTCGACCGGCTCGCCGGCCAGGTTCACGCTGTGGCCGGGGATCAGGATGCTGGAGGTGGGCTTCAGCGCGATCGAGGCGACCACCGCCTGCCCCGTGCTGATGCCGCCAAGGATGCCACCGGCATGATTGGACGTAAAGCCGTCCAAACGCATTTCGTCGCGATGCTCGCTGCCGTGCTGTGCGACTGCGGCAAAGCCGTCGCCGATCTCCACGCCCTTCACCGCATTGATCGACATCAGCGCGCTGGAGAGGTCGCCGTCCAGCTTGCCGTAGATCGGCTCGCCCCAGCCCGGCGGCACGCCCTCGGCCACCACGGTCACTCGCGCGCCCACCGAATCGCCGGACTTGCGCAAAGCGTCCATGGCCTTTTCCAGCGCCGGCACCTGTTCGGCACAGGGCCAGAAGAACGGGTTCTGCTCGACCGCATCCCAGTCGAAGCCCGCCGGCGCAATGCTGCCCAGCTGGGCGAGGTAGCCGCGCACGCGCACGCCGTAGCGCCCGGCCAGCCATTTCTTCGCGACCACCGCGGCAGCCACGCGCATGGTGGTTTCGCGCGCCGAGGAGCGTCCGCCGCCGCGCGGGTCGCGGATGCCGTATTTCTGCCAGTAGGTGTAGTCGGCATGGCCGGGGCGGAAGGTCGAGGCGATGTCGCCGTAGTCCTTGCTGCGCTGGTCCGTGTTGCGGATCAAGAGCGCGATCGGCGTGCCGGTGGTCTTGCCCTCGTACACCCCGGAGAGGATCTCCACTTCGTCCGCCTCGCGTCGCTGCGACGTGTGGCGGCTCTTGCCGGTGGCGCGGCGATCGAGGTCGTGGCGGAATTCTTCCTCGCCGATCGGCAGGCCCGGCGGGCAGCCATCGATCACGCAGCCGATGGCCGGCCCGTGGCTTTCGCCGAAGGTGGTGACGGTGAAGAGCTTGCCGAAGGAATTGCTGGACACGGGTTTGGACGTCCAAAGGAAACCGCTACAGCTTACCGCAATGCAGCAATCCCTGCGCCCTTACCCGGCGATACCGGACCACTCGCTGGTCAGCAGCCCGAAGACGACATCGTCGACCCACTCGCCATGGAACCGCAGGCTTTCGCGGAAATGGGCTTCCTTGCGCATGCCCATCGCCAGCAGCAGCGCCATGCTTGGTGCGTTGCGCGGATCGACCGACGCATGCACGCGATGAATGCCCAGCTCGCCGAACAGCCAGCCGAACAGCGCATGCAGCGCCTCGCGGGCGTAGCCGTTGCCTTGAGCAGCGGGCGCCAGCGTGATGCCGAATTCGGCTTGTGCATCGGCAAGGCAGAAGCCGACGTCGCCGATCAACACGCCGTCGTCGCGTTGGCGGATGGCACGCTGGAACCACTGGCCTTGCGATGGCGCGGCCATCGCCGATTGATCCCTGATGAAACGCCCGGCATCGGCCAAGATGGCCGGGCGCCAGCTCTGATAACGACAAACCTCGGGATCGGCGCGATAGCGGAACAAGGCCTCGGCGTCGCCCTCCCGCAGCGCATCCAGTCGCAGCCGCGCCGTTTCGAGTTCCATGGTCTCAGCGGCGCGCGGCCGCGGCGGCACGGATTGCCGCCTTGTGCTCGATCAGGTCGCGTCGCTCCAGCGCGAACACGCCCATCTGCCCTACCTTGAACTCGATCCACACGAACGGCACTTCCGGCAGCAGCGCCGCCAGCGCGTGCTCGCTCTCGCCCACCTCGACAATCAGCAAGCCATCGTCGGTCAGCAGGTCGGCGGCTTCATCGAGGATACGCAGGCAGATGTCCAGACCGTCCGCGCCCGAGGTGAGGCCCAGCTTGGGTTCGTGGGCGTATTCGCCGGGCAGCGCGGTGTACTCGTCCTCGGTGACGTAGGGCGGGTTCGACACGATCAGGTCGTACCTGCGCCCGCGCACGCCCTCGAACAGGTCGGACTTCACCGCCTCGACGCGCGACTCGACGTGCTGGAACACGATGTTCTCGCGCGCCAGCGCCAGCGCGTCGTCGCTGATGTCGACGATGTCCACGCGCCAGTCCGGGTTGTACTCGGCCATCGCGATGCCGATGCAGCCCGAGCCCGTGCACAGGTCCAGCGCGCGCTCGACATGGCGCTCGTCCAGCCACGGCGCGAAGCCCGACTCGATCAGTTCGGCGATCGGCGAGCGCGGCACCAGGGCGCGGCGGTCGCTCTTGAACTTCAGCCCCGCGAACCAGGTTTCGCCGACGAGGTAGGCCACCGGCAGGCGCTCGTTGACGCGGCGCTCGATCAGCGCCAGCACGCTCGTACGCTCCTCGGACGTGAGCCGGCCCGCGCCGTAGGCCGGCGGGATGTCCGGCGGCAGGTGCAGGCTGGCCAGTACCAGGTGGGTGGCCTCGTCGATCGGGTTGTCGTGGCTGTGGCCGAAGGTCAGCCCGGCCGCCGAGAAGCGGCTGGCGCCGTAGCGGATGAAATCGATGATGGTGGCGAGTTCGGCGGTCACGGCGGTTCGATGGCGGCAAGTTGGCCGGCGATTATAAGCCCGCGCCCCGTATACTTCGCCGGATGACTTTCAAGATCCTGCTGCAATACATCCTTCCGCACCGCTTCCTGTCGCGCCTGGTCTACTGGGGCACACGCTGGACCTTCGCGCCGTGGAAGAACTGGCTGATCGGCACCATCGTGCGCAACTACGGCGTGAACATGGCCGAGGCGGCGCAACCGGATCCCTTCGCCTACCAGCACTTCAACGCCTTCTTCACCCGCAAGCTGAAGCCCGGTGCGCGCACGGTCGATGCCGATCCGGCCGCCCTGCTCTCGCCCGCCGATGGCCGCATCAGCCAGGCCGGCCGGATCGTCGACGGGCGCATCTTCCAGGCCAAGGGGCAGGACTACAGCGCCGCGGAACTGCTGGGCGACGAGGCTGCCGCCGCACCCTACCGCAACGGCCGCTTCGTCACCGTGTACCTGTCGCCGCGCGACTACCATCGCGTGCACATGCCGCTGGCCGGCACGCTGAAGGAAACCGTGCACGTGCCGGGGCGCATCTTCAGCGTGGCACCGTTCGCGGTGGCAGCGATTCCGCGGCTGTTTGCGCGCAACGAGCGGCTGGTCTGCCATTTCGAGGGCGAACACGGCCCGTTCGTGGTGGTGATGGTAGGCGCGATCCTGGTGTCCTCGGTGGCCACGGTGTGGGACGGGCTGGTGATTCCGCCCTATGCGTCGTCGATCCGGCGCAAGTCCTTCGCTGGCCAGAACGTCACGCTGGCGGGCTTCGCCGAGATGGCACGCTTCAACATGGGCTCCACCGTGATCGTGCTGCTGCCCGAAGGCGTGACCGAGCTGGATGCGCTCGAACCGCAGCAGGCCGTGCAGGTGGGCCAGCGACTGGGGCAACTCGCGCGCACAAACTGACGCGACACGTCATTTTGTGACGCATTGGGCGCCTCATGTGCCAGCCGCCCACTATCCTCCCGCCATTGCCGCACCTGTCGCGGTGTCAGGGGACGAGGATTCCATGCAGCTGCTCAGCCCGGCCATCGCCTTCCTCCGTGCACACCAGCTCACCCGCCAGTTGCGCGAGATCGAGCGCAGCGTGCGTGCCCTGCCCCAGCGCAGCCGCGCCCAGTTGAGCGTGCTCACCCTGCGCGAAATCGGCCAGGCTTCGCGCAGCGAATACCCGCACCTGTACGGCACCTCGCCGGAGGCGCGCTACCTGCCTTGGGGTCAGGGCACCGGCGCCGGCTACGAGCGGGCACGTTCGGACAATCCCGAGGTGGCGCTGCGCGGCATCGCGCTGTGGCTGGCCGTGGCCTACCACGAGACCAAGCACTCGCCGCAGGATCGCCTGCAGCTGCAGCACCTGGCGGTGCTGCGGCTGCTGAACGAGCTGAAGCGCCTGCATCGCCCGGCCGACCCGGTCAAGGAGTGGATGCGCGTCGGCGCCACCGCCTGAGCGTCAGTCGCCGGACGGCGGCTCAGCGGCACTCCGGCACCTTCAACTCCTGCCCCACCGAGATATGGTGGTGGCGCAGGTGGTTCATCTCGGCAAGTTCCTGCACGCTGGAGCAGCGCAGCTGGCGCACGATGCCGACCAGGGTGTCGCCGTGGCGCACCTTGTAGCGACGAATCTTCGCAGGGCTGGGCGGTGGCGGCGGCGGAGCGGCCACCACCGGCGCGGCCGCGTTGTGCAGGTCGGCGGCGAGGATCGGCCACGGCCCGTCCACGCAGCGCGAGGCGTAGGAATGCTCCAGCAGCTTCGGCACCTGCAGCACTGCGCCGGCCGGCTGCTCCTGCTGCGGATCCAGCCGCGGGTTGAGGTTGCGCAAGGTGCGGAACCAGCCCTCCTCCATGCCGCCCGCCGAGCCCAAGCACACGGTGAGCTCGTCGAGCGAGGCGGCTCGCTTCAGCGTGATGCTGCCGGGTACGCCGTCGATCTTCGGGAAGCGCAGGTTGTAGCTGTCCGGATGCAGGAACAGCCACGCCGCCGCCAGTACCGAGGGCACGTAGTCGCGGGTCTCCTGCGACAACTGGCCGTAGATGCGCGGGTCGTAGAAGCTCACCGAGGTATCCGGCCCCACCAGCCGCTTCATCCGCCCTTCGCCGCCGTTGTAGGCCGCCAGCGTCAGCTCCAGGTTGTCGTTGAACACCTTGAGCTGCTCGTTCATGTACTCGGCGTTGGCGCGCGCCGAGGCGGCCGGATCGAAGCGCAGGTCGAAGCCGTTGTAGTTGGTGAGGCCGAAACGCATGCCGGTGGCGTACATGAACTGCAGCGGGCCGGCCGCGCCGGAGCGCGACACCGCATGCACCTTGCCGCCGGACTCCTTGGCCATGATGCCGAACAGCAGCGCCTCGGGCAGGTCGGCGTTCTTGTACTGCGGCCACATCTCGCTGCGCAGGTACTGGTAGTTGATCCAGGCATCGATCAGGTTCGGCCGCCACTGGGTCAGCCACATCTGCAAGGCGGCCTTCACCGCGCCGTTCATCGCGATCAGCTCGGACAGCTTCTGGCCGTGCAGCAGGGTCACGCTGCGCTGCGCCTCGGGCAGGGTCGCGGCGCCGCGCTGGTCCAGCGCCATGCCGGTCTGCGGTTCGTCGTCGGGAGTCTCGTCGCCGATGAAGCTGCCGTCCTTGAGGCGCAACATGCGGTCGTAGGCGGAAAAGAAGCGTTGCGGGTCGCAACCGGCGGTGCTGCCGCATTGCACCGAGGTGCTCTTCAACGTGTCCAGCGCCTGGCCCAGCGTCTGTTGTCCCGCCGCGTCATTGCCGGCGCGGATCTGCTGCAGCGCGGTCTGGTAACCCTGGGTGGCCTGGTCGAGCCGGGTGTACAGCGCAGCCACCGTCGCCGGCGGCTTGCTGCCGCCCGTGCCTGCACAGGCGGCCAGCAAGCCGAAGGCCGCCGCCAGCGGCGCCAGGCGCAGGGATCGAACGACACGAACAGACCGCATGAGCAAAACCATCCGACGAAAAGCGGACACCATAGCCCGCGGCACCGACGGACTCAATGAACCGATCTTCGGCAACGGCTGGCTACAATCGGACTCGACCGCAACGAAGGGACTCCCATGACCGACATCCTGATCGGCCGCAACGACCACGCCAGCGTCGTGCTCGAACCGCGCTACGGCAACCGCCACGGCATGATTGCCGGCGCCACCGGCACCGGCAAATCCGTCTCGCTGATGGTGCTGGCCGAAGGCTTCTCGAAGCTGGGCGTGCCCTGCTTCCTTGCCGACGCCAAGGGCGACCTCGCCGGCCTGGCGATGGCCGCGGGCGAGCCGGGCGACAGGCTCAAGGCGCGGCTTGCCAAGCTGCAGCTCGCCGACTGGAAGCCACAGGCCAACCCGGTGATCTTCTGGGATCTCTACGGCAAACTGGGCCACCCGGTGCGCGCCACCGTGAGCGAGATGGGTCCCGCCCTGCTCGGCCGCGTGCTGGAGTTGAACGACACCCAGCAGGGCGTGCTGGAGATCGTGTTCAAGCTGGCTGACGACAACGGCTGGCTGCTGCTGGACCTGGACGACCTGCGCGCCCTGCTCGCCTTCGCGGCGGACAACAGCAAGGACATCTCCGCCCACTACGGCCTGATCAGCAAGACCAGCCTCGCCGCCGTGCAGCGCGCTCTGCTGCAGCTGGAGCAGGATGGCGCCAACGCCTTCTTCGGCGAGCCCGCGCTGGAACTGGCCGACCTGATGCGCCAGGACATGAGCGGCCGCGGCGTCATCAACATCCTCGCCGCCGACCAGCTGATCCTGAAGCCCCGGCTCTACTCCACCTTCCTGCTGTGGCTGCTGTCCGAGCTGTTCGAGCAGTTGCCCGAAGTGGGCGACCTCGACCAGCCGAAACTGGTGTTCTTCTTCGACGAAGCGCACCTGCTGTTCGACGACGCGCCGCCGGCGCTGCTGCAGCGCGTGGAACAGGTGGTGCGGTTGATCCGCTCCAAGGGCGTGGGCGTGTACTTCTGCTCGCAGAACCCGGACGACGTGCCCGCGAACATCCTGGGCCAGCTCGGCAACCGCGTGCAGCATGCGCTGCGCGCGTTCACCCCGCGCGACCAGAAGGCGGTGAGGGCCGCGGCCGAGACCTTCGCGCCGAACCCGAAGCTCGACGTCACCGCGGCGATCGGCCAGCTCGGCGTGGGCGAGGCGCTGGCCTCCACCCTGCGCGACGGCGGCGTACCTTCGCCGGTGGAACAGGTGCTGGTGACCTCGCCATGCTGCCGCATCGGCGCGATCACCGACGCCGAACGCGCCACCGTGCGCCAACGCTCGCCGGTGGGCGGCAAGTACGACACCGCCGTCAACCGCGAATCCGCCGCCGAGATCCTCGCCAAACGCGCGGAAGACAAGGCCGCCGATGCGAACGCCGTCGCCGCTGGAACGCCAACGAAAGACGGCGACGGCGGCTCGGCCTGGAGCGGCGCCGTGCACGACGCACTGTTCGGCACCAAGCGCCGGCAAGGCATGATCGAGACCATGGGCAAACAAGTGGTGCGCACCATGGGCAACCAGCTCGGCCGGCAGATCCTGCGCGGCGTGCTGGGCGGCATCTTCGGCGGCAAGCGCTGAGTGAGAGTCAGCTCCATGCTGCGCATCGAAACCGTCGCCGCCGACACGCCGTTCGGCGAACGCCTCGTCGCCGGCTTCGGCTATCCGCTGCGCGGTGCCGGGCTGGCCACCTGCACCGCGCTGACGCTGGTGCACTACGCGGGCTTCCTGCCCGCCGTCGGCACGCTGGCCAGCCTGCTGGTGTGGGCTGCCACCTGGCGCTATGCCGCCGACTGCCTGCTGCACACCGCCCACGGCTACGCCGACCCGCCGGACGTGGGCAGCGAGGGCAACGGCGCCAGCGGCTGGGGGCTCACCGCGATCCACCTGCTGCTGGTGGCGCTGTGCGTGCTGGCGGTGGTGTTCTTTCCGCGCGCGTTGTGGCCGGTGCTGGTGGTGGCCGCCATGGCGCTGCCGGCGGTGGACATGTCGCTGGCCTTCGACGGCAACCTGGCGCTGGCGCTCAACCCGCTGAACTGGATACGCGTGGTCAACACGTTCGGCCCGGTCTACCTGGTGCCCGTGGCGATCAATCTGCTGCTCGGCCTGCTGGTCGTGCTGGCCTCGCTCGGCTCGCACCTGCTGCCACGCATCCTCGCGCTGCCGCTGTTCGCCTTCGCCAGCACGTACCTGATCGTCCTGGCCTTCCACCTGATGGGCGCGCTGATCCACCTGCATCACGAGCGCCTCGGCCTGGTGCCCGAGGCGCCGCAACTGGCAAACGCCTTGGGCCAGGACGAGGACAGCCGCCTCGTCGACGAGGCGCGTGCGCAGGCCGCGGACGCCCCCGTCGCCGTACTGCATCGCCTCGCAGAACGCCTGCGCCAGCACAACGCGCCGGCGCCGGTGCACCAGCTCTACCGCGAACTGCTGCGCCGTCAAGGCTTGCGTGACGACCTGCTGGTGCACGGCCAGATCTGGATCGCCGCGCTGATCGCGCAGAACGAAGCGCGCCGCGCACTGGGCGTACTGCAGGAATGCTGCACCATCGACCCCGCCTTCGTGCCCGACGACCCGCGCACCTGCGGCGAACTCGCCGACCTCGCCGCGCGCCTCGGCATGGAGCGCCTCGCCATCCACCTGGGCCGCGGCTACCTCGCGCACTGGCCGCGCGATTCGCAGGCGCCGCACTACGGCCTGCTGGTCGCACGCCTGCTGGCCATGCAGCCCGAACGGCGCGCCGAAGCGATCGTGCTGCTGCAGAAACTCGCCGCCGCCTGGCCCGACCACCCGCAGCACGACGACATCGCCGCCCTGCAGCGGCAACTGGCGGGTGGCATGTGAGCGAACCAAGAGGTCCCCTTGTTCTGTCGTCATTCCCGCGCAAGCGGGAATCCAGGTTGCTTTCCCGACGGATGCCCGCTTGCGCGGGCATGACGTCCATGCAGGGAAGGCGGCTCTTTTCCAGGCTCGCGGCGGCCATCGCCCTCGCCGGCATGCTCGCCTTCCTCGCCACCGGCCTCGCGGCACAGTGCCTGCGACCCGAGCTCGACTGGACGCGGGTGCCGAACAGCTTCTACCTGATCGGCCCGTGGGGCAGCATGGTGCGCGCCGGCTACGACGCGATGGCGCTCGCCCTGGCGCTGCTCGGCGCAAGCGCGTATCGCACACTGTCGCCCGCGACGCGCAGCGCGGCACCGCTGCTGCTGTTCGTGGCGGGCGGCATCGCGCTGGCCGTCACCGCGCTCGCCCACACCGACACCTGGAGCCGGCCGCCCACGTTGCACGGCTACGTGCATGGCGTGGCGGCGCAGGCCGCGTTCCTGTGCACCGCCACCGCGATGCTGCTGCAAAGCTGGCGGCTGCGCGGCGACGCGCACTGGCGACGCTGGTTCCGCCTCGCCTTCGCCTGGGCCGCGCTCTGCTTCGTGCTGCTGTGGGTGCAGGCGTTCTGGCGCACCCTGCCGCGCGGGCTCAGCCAGAAGGTGTTGATCCTGCTGATCCTGGCTTGGCTGCTCGCCGCCGCGTGGCGGCTGCTGCGCGGTCCCGGCCGCGACGAGGCCAGCCCATGAGCCGCTGGCGCCCACCCGCTCCCCGCTCCACCGCGATCATCACCCGCGCCGGCTTCGAGAAGCTCAAGGCCGAGCTGGATCACCTTTGGCACACCTTGCGCCCCGAAGTGGTGAAGGCACTCGCCGCAGCGGCCGCCGAAGGCGACCGTTCCGAGAACGCGGAATACACCTACCGCAAGAAGCAGCTCGGCGAGATCGACCGCCGCGTACGTTACCTCAGCAAGCGCATTCCCTCGCTCAAGGTGGCCGAAGGCACGCCCTCGGATCGCGAGGCGGTGTTCTTCGGCGCCACCATCACGCTGGAGAATCTCGCCAACGGCGAGGAAGTCCGCTACCGCATCGTCGGCCCCGACGAGACCGACGCGAAGCTGGGCTGGATCAGCATCGACTCGCCCATGGCCCGCGCGGTGCTGAAGAAGCGCCTCGACGACGAGTTCGAGGCGGAGCTGCCGGGCGGGCGCACGAGGTTCCTGATCGTGGAAGTGCACTACCAGGCGTGAGCTGCGCAAGCGATGCATCCACGCAGCGGAAAGCCAGCCCGCAGGTTCGCCGTAGGTCGGGCTTCAGCCCGACCCGCGCGCTCCCGGCATGCATCGTCGGGATGAATCCCGACCTACGGCGGGCCGCACGTTGCGGTGATCCGAGGCTTACTGGAGCGGCGTCAACCCACGCTGCCGGCCCTCAATCCGCCTGCCGCGCCAGCGCTTCCGCCAGCGCCAGGTATTCCTCGCCGTTCTGCAACCCCGTGATGAAACGCGGGGGGATCGCCTCCAACCCGCCGATGGCGCCGCACAGCGCACCGGTGAGCATGGCGCGCGCCTGGTTCTGCCCGCCCGCGTTCACCGCGTCGAGCACACCCTGTTCCACGTCGCCCTGGAAGCGCGCCGCGAGGTAGTAGGCCGCGGGAAACTGGTGGTACACCGCGCACGGCAGGCCGTAGACCAGGCCCACCTTCGACGCCGGTTCGATGGCGACGCCGGGATCGTGCGCCGCCCGCGCGATGGACGACACCGTGAGCAAGGCGTCGGGCGAGGCGAACTGCCCCGCCTGCAAGGGCGCCTCCGCGCCTTGCGGCACGTCCAGCTCGCCGCTGGTCACGGTGTGGAACGGCAGCTCGCCGGACTTCACCATGCCCATCAGCCGGCCGGACAAGTCCCCGTCCAGCGCCACCCCGTTCACCAGCTGCCCCAGCACCGCGGCGAACGCCAGCGTCATCGCGCCCACCGTGGGATCGCGCTGGGTGAGCGCCACGTTGCTGCTCACGTATTTCGCCAATCGCGCCGGCTCACCCGCGTAGCGCAGCGCGATCGCCAGCACCCGCTCCGCCGCCTCGGTGTTGTCCGCCAGTCCCGCCACCTGCCCCCACGGCAGGCCGGCATGGCGCTTGCGCCAGGCCTCGCGAATCGACTGGCTGGTGTAGCCACCCGGCCCCGCCATAGGCGTGCCGTCCAGCAGCGGGAACAGTTCGCGGTCCATCCGCGCACAAAAGTCCGCCTCGTCATAGCCGCCGCGCTCCACCAGCGAGCGCGTCGTCAGCGCAAGGATGAAGCCCGCCTGCGACGAGGCGCCCGCCGACAGGCCTTCGTGATAGCGCCCCGGCTTCGGCGCCGTGTAGTCGCTGATCCAGTCGCCGTAATCGCGCCGCAGCGCATCGAGGTCGTAGTACCAGTGCGGGCCCAGGGCCAGCGCGTCGCCGATGAAGGCACCCAGCAGGGCGCCCTGGATGCGGCTTTTCTTCGAAACGGGGGATGGGGTCTGTGGCATGTCGGCGAGCCTGCAGTGCGGAACCGCAGGACATCGTACGCTCGGCCCCCGCACTCCCCAAGGGAAGGTGGGAGTCAAGCCCATGCCGACTCAGGCAGGTGAGTCGAGTGGCGCTGGCCGTGTCCTCCACTCCTGCAGGGTGACGGAGGTGCCGGCACGGATCGTGTTGTGGACCTCGGCGACCTTGTCGGTCATGGCAAGCAGTTCCTCGATCCGGTCCTGCGACGCGTCGGATTTGATCCGGGCCGAGTAGTGGATGTTTTCGGCGCTCAGGCCGATCCCGGGAAAATCCGCGCTGACCGCAACCTCGACTTCATCCAGAACAATCCCGAGATGCCCGGCCTCGCGAAACAGGTCATTGCAGTAGCAGGTGGCCAGGGCCGCCAGCAGCAATTCGCCGCCGTTGACGCTCGAACCGCGGCCGCCGGATCTTGGTGGAATCGGGAGATCCGTGGAAGAGTCGTCTGTAGCGACCGCCACGGCGTGACCGAGAGGGCTGTTGCGGACGAAGGCGCGGATCTTCATGGACTTCCCCCGAGAACCGTATCTGCAGGCTGACGCCTGATGGCACGCAACGCACCGGCCGGCGCGCCGGGCGATGCTCTCACCCGCCGGCCAAGTTCACCAGCGACAAGGGGGCCGTGTAGATGCGCCCTGCGCGCACCGGCCGGAAACACGCCGCCTCACGACAAAACGCCTCCCTTTCGTTGCCCGGATACCAGCCGGGCACGCCGGCCAGGGGCAAGGGCCGCAACTCCAGCGGATCGCACAACACCTCACCTGCGCTGATCGCTCGCACACAGACGTCGATGGCTGCCACTGGCGATGCGTCGGAGCCAGCCACTACCAACGTCTTTCCCACCAGCAATTGCGCTGGCGTCAACGCATGTTCCAGCAGCGCATGGCCGAACAGCTCCACCTGGATGCGACCGTCCAGCCACGCCGCGCGCTCGCGCCAGAACAGGCCATGCCAGTCGTGGGCATCCCACAGCACGAGCAGCGCAGGATCGCGCAGCGCGACCACCACGCCGGCTTCGTCGAAGTGGGTGAGCGCGTATTGGGCGCGGGAGCGTTGCTTCGGTCCCATGTGCGCGATCTCGGCCACTTGCCGCGCGTTGAGCGCACGCTTCAAGGCGGGATGGCGCAGCCAGGCCAGGGCGTTGAACAGGTCGTGCCAGCTGTTTTCGCGGGTGGCGATGTCGCCGCGTTCGGCGATGCGCTGTTCGTAGTGCAGGCCGTCGGCGAGCAATTCGCGGGTTTGCGCCACGAAGCGCTCGCGCATGCCAGAGGGCCGACGCGCGTTGAGGATTTCGATGGATGGCCAGTCGTGGCCTTCGATCAGGTCGGCGTATTCGCGCCACGCGGCGAACGGCATCCGCTGGAATACCTGCGGGTCGACCGCGGCGCGGGGCGGCGCCAAGTAGCGGGTTTTCTTCATGCGCCCCTCCCTGTGCGCAACCATCCGCCGATGGCCGTGACGTTCATGGCGAGACTCGCGATCAACTGCCCTTCGACTTCGGCCCTGCGGGCCTACGCTCAGGATGAACGGTGAGGGGCTGGCTGAGTTTTGTCGGTAATCAGATCGTCAGAAGCGGCCATCCCTGATCGCACTTTCAAATGAGCTTGAGCTCCGGATACGCCAGCCGCGCATGCAAGTCGTGCTCGCTGGCGCCCTCCACCACCACGTCGACGAACTGGCCCGGCTTGAGGCCCTTCCCGTCGGCGATCAGCACGCTGCCGTCGATCTCCGGCGCGTCGGCGGCGGAACGCGCCACGGCGCCGTCGACGTTCGCTTCGTCCACCAGCACCTTGATGGTGCGCCCGATCTTGCGTTGCAGCTTGGCGGCGGAGATTTCCGCCTGCACGGCCATGAACTGTTCGAGGCGGTCTTCCTTGAGTTCCTCGGAGACGGCGCCGGGCAGCTCGTTGGCCTTGGCGCCGTCCACGGGCGAATAGGCGAACGCGCCCACGCGGTCGAGTTCGGCTTCGCGCAGGAAGTCCAGCAGTTCCTCGAACTCCGCATCCGTCTCGCCGGGGAAGCCGACGATGAAGGTGCTGCGGATCGTGAGATCGGGCACCAGCTTGCGCCAGTTCTGGATGCGTTCCAGCGTCTTGTCGATGTTGCCGGGGCGCTTCATCAATTTCAGGATGCGCGGGCTGGCGTGCTGGAACGGGATGTCCAAGTACGGCAGCAGCCTGCCCGCGGCCATCAGCGGCATCACCTCGTCCACGTGCGGGTACGGGTAGACGTAGTGCAGGCGCGTCCACACGCCGAGCTCGGACAGGCCTTCGCACAGCTCGGTCATGCGCGTGCGCCAGGCCTTGCCGCGCCAGCTGCGCTCGACATATTTGAGATCCACGCCGTAGGCACTGGTGTCCTGCGAGATCACCAGCAGTTCCTTCACGCCACCCTTGACCAGCTTCTCGGCCTCCAGCAGCACCTCATCCACCGGGCGCGAAACCAGGTTGCCGCGCATCGACGGGATGATGCAGAAGCTGCAGCGGTGGTTACAGCCTTCGGAAATCTTGAGGTAGGCGTAGTGCTTCGGGGTGAGCTTCACTCCCACCGAGTCGTCACCTCGGGCGTCAAGACGCCCGAGCGGCCCGATGTCGAGGAACTTGTTGCGTACCGGCGGCAGCGCCTCGTGCACCGCGTGCATCACGCTGGCGTAGTCCTGCGGGCCGCTGATCGAAAGCACGTCGGGGTAGGCCTCGCGGATCAGCTCCGCGCGCTTGCCGAGGCAGCCGGTGACGATCACCTTGCCGTTCTCGTTGAGCGCGGTGCCGATGGAGTCCAGCGACTCCTGCACCGCCGCGTCGATGAAGCCGCAGGTGTTCACCACCACCGCGTCGGCCTCGCCGTAGCTGGGCACGATCTCGTAGCCCTCGACCTTGAGCTGGGTGAGGATGCGCTCGGAATCCACCAGCGCCTTGGGGCAGCCGAGGCTGACGAAACCGATCTTCTGCGTGGCCTGCGACATGCGGCGGCAACCGTTGGGCGTGGGAAAACAATGAATTATACGGGGATCGTCTGTGTGACGTGGCCGAAGCCACTCTCCCGTCGGGAGAGGGGCTGGGGTGAGGGTTCGGCAATGCCGCTGCATTCGCTCCGCCCGCACCCTCTCCTGGCTGGAGAGGAGTTCGCTGGAAACCCTTCTGCAACCGTGTCGGCGCCGCATGCGCTTTCACCGCCCCCTTGCACCCCGGCCCGCTAGAATCCCCCGCATTCTCGCCAAGGAGACGCCCGCCATGGGCCAGCACATCAACATCCCCACCTCGCGCACCCAGTGCATCGGCGGCTACCTCGCCCAGCCCGAGGGCAAGCCGAAGGGCGGCATCGTGGTGGTGCAGGAGATCTTCGGCGTCACCGCGCACATCCGCAGCGTGGCGGACCGCTTCGCCGCCGCCGGCTACACCGCGATCGCGCCGGCCTTCTTCGACCACCTCGAAGCCTGGCTGGAACTGGATTACGACGAAGTGGGCATGGCGCGCGGCAAGGCGCTGGTGGGCGAACTGGGGCTGGATCGCCCGCTGGAAGACGTGGCCAGCGCCGCCGAATCGATTGCCTCGTCCGGCAAGGTCGGCGTGGTGGGCTACTGCTGGGGCGGCACGATCGCGCTGCTCTCCGCGCTGCGGCTGGGCTTGCCCGCGGTGAGCTACTACGGCGCCCGCAACGTGCCCTTCCTCGGCGAGAAGCCGAAGGCGCCGGTGATGTTCCATTTCGGCGAGAACGATCCCTCGATCCCGCCCGAGGCGGTGGCGCAGCATCGCGAGCTGCTGCCGCAGATGGAAGTGTTCACTTACCCCGGCGCGGGCCATGCGTTCAACCGCGACGTGTCGGGCGACAAGCACTACCACGGGGCCAGCGCGATGCTGGCGTGGCAGCGCACGCTGGAATTCTTCGACCGGCAACTGGCCGGCGCATGAGCGAGGCCGCGTTCGCGCTCGACCCACGGCTGCAGGCCGACACACACCCCGTCGCCATGCTGCCGCTATGCGAGCTGCGACTGATGGATGATGCACGCTACCCGTGGCTGATCCTGGTGCCGCGCCGCGCCGGCGTGACGGAGATCGCCGACCTCACCGAGTCCGAACAGGCGCAGCTGTGGCGTGAGGCGAACCAGGCCGCCGCCGCGCTGCGCGCCGTGGCGCCCTGCGACAAGCTCAACCTCGGCGCGCTCGGCAACATCGTGCGCCAGCTGCACCTGCACGTGGTGGCGCGCACCGAGGGCGACGCGGCGTGGCCCGGCCCGGTCTGGGGCAGCGGCGCCGCCGTGCCCTACGCCGCCGATGCGTTGGCTGCGCGATTGGCCGCGCTGCGGCAAAGGCTCGCGTAAGGGCGCGCCGCCCGTTTGATCCTGGCGATCAGGCATGATCGCAAAAACCATGAAGAGTGCGGCCATGGACGGCCGCCCATTTGATTCTCGCGATCAGGGATGATCGCAAAAACCATGAAGAGTGCGGCCACGGACGGCCGCCCATTTGATCCTCGCGATCAGGGATGATCGCAAAAGCAAAAGCCCGCGGATCGCTCCGCGGGCTTTTTGGCATGGAACTGGAATCCGGCTCAGTGTTGCTGCGCGGCCTGGTCGACGGAATCGCAACCGGCCGCGGTCTTGCACTGCTGGCCGTCGTCGATCTTCACCGGCGCATGGTGATCTTCCAGCTGGCGCGCCTTGGTGTTGATCGCGTTGATCTCGGTGAGCTGGCCGCCGTTGTCGTAGTACGCGGTGAAGCCGTAGTCGATCGACATGCGCGCCAGGTACTGCAAATGCACCTTGCGGATCTTGGAATCGTCGCTGGGCAGCAGCAGCACGGTCTTGGGCATCTTGCCGGCGTCCTTGAGGTAGGCGAAATGGCTGCCGGCATCGACTGCGGACAGCACCGCGCCGTCGATCACGAACTGGCCTTCCTTGTAGGCCTCGATGGTGGTGTCGAACTTGCCCTTCCACTGGGCCGTGGTCGCCTGCTCCTTGACGCCGCCCTTGTGGCAGCCACCGAGGACGAGCGCACTGCCGATCACCAGCGCGACGGCGATGCGGGTCAAGAGGGTGGAAAGACGGATCATCGGGTTCTCCTGCATAAAGCGGTCGTGATGGCTTGGCGAGTTTAGCGCGGCGCCCCGCAGCGGGCGCTGGCGGCGGATGGTTGTCGAACGCCGGTTCAGGTACGCGGCAGGGTCACGCCCTGCTGGCCCTGGTATTTGCCGCCGCGGTCCTTGTAGCTGGTCTCGCAGGGCTCGTCGGATTCGAAGAACAGCATCTGCGCCACGCCCTCGTTCGCGTAGATTTTCGCGGGCAGCGGCGTGGTGTTGGAGAACTCCAGCGTCACGTGGCCCTCCCACTCCGGCTCCAGCGGGGTGACGTTGACGATGATGCCGCAACGCGCGTAGGTGCTCTTGCCCAGGCACACCACCAGCACGTCGCGCGGAATGCGGAAGAATTCCACCGTGCGCGCCAGCGCGAACGAGTTCGGCGGGATGATGCACACGTCCGAGGTCACGTCCACGAAGCTGTTCGGATCGAACGCCTTCGGGTCGACGATGGTGGAGTTGATGTTGGTGAACACCTTGAACTCGCGTGCGCAGCGCACGTCGTAGCCGTAGCTGGAAGTGCCCCAGGACACCGCCCGGCTGCCGTCTGCGCCCTGCTTCACCTGGCCCGGCTCGAACGGCTCGATCATGCCGTGGCCCTCGGCCATGCGGCGGATCCACTTGTCGGACTTGATGCTCACGTGCGCTCCGCGGTCGGCTGGCGCCCGGTCGGGCCGGGCGTAAAACGGCAAAAATACATGGTCGGGGCGGCGTGGCGCCAGCGGATCAGGCCAGTTCAGCCGCCAGATGGCCCAGCGCCGCGCGCAGCTCGGCGCAGCGTTCCGTGCTGACCAGAATCTGCTCAGTCGTGCAACCCGCGCCCGGCAAGGCCACCGGGAATGGCTGTGTGGACAGCAGCTCGGCCGACATGGTGCGCAGGATCTCGGCCAGCGCCTCCTGCGCGTGGTACGAGCCACGCGCCGAGGCGTTCAGCAGCAGCACCGGCTTGCCGGGGAATTCCAGGCTGCCGACCAGCCAGTCCAGCAGGTTCTTGAACGCGCCGGGCACGCCGTGGGCGTATTCGGGACAGGCGATCAGCAGCGCGTCAGCCTGCCCCACGGCTTCGCGCAACGCCAGCACGGAAGGCGGCAGCGGATCGCGCTCGTCGTCGGGGTTGAACAGCGGCAGGGTGGCGAGGCCGTCGTACATCGCCAGTTCCAGCGACGCGGGCGCCAGCTGTCGCGCGGCCTCCAGCGCGGCGCGGTTGGACGAGACCCGGCGCAGGCTGCCGCAGAGGCACAGCACGCGCCGTGCCGCACTCATGCGGCGGGGGCGCCCTGCACCACGATCTTGCCCAGTCCCAGCGACTTGTTGCGCGGCTGGCGCGACAGCCGCCCGGCCGTGTTGCGTGCGATCTCGCGGTAGCGCGCGGCGAGATCGGATTCCGGCATCGCCACCACGGTGGGCGTGCCGCCGTCGGCCTGCTCGCGGATGCGGATGTCCAGCGGCAGCGAGCCGAGATACGGCACGTGGTACTGCTCGGCCATGCGCGCGCCGCCGCCCTCGCCGAAGATGTGTTCCTCGTGGCCGCAGTTCGAGCAGACGTGGGTGGCCATGTTCTCCACGATGCCCAGCACCGGCACTTCCACCTTCTCGAACATCTTGAGCGCCTTGCGCGCGTCCAGCAGGGCGATGTCCTGCGGCGTGGTGACGATCACCGCGCCGGCCACCGGCACCTTCTGCGCCAGCGTGAGCTGGATGTCGCCGGTGCCGGGCGGCAGGTCGATGACGAGATAGTCGAGCATCTCCCAGCGCGAATCGGTGAGCAGCTGCATCATCGCCTGGGTCACCATCGGGCCGCGCCAGATCATCGGCGTCTCCTCGTCGACGAGGAAGCCGATCGACATCGCCTGCAGGCCGTGCGCCTGCATCGGCGTGATGCTCTTGCCGTCGGGCGACTCCGGCTTGCCGCTGATGCCGAGCATGCGCGGCTGGCTGGGGCCGTAGATGTCGGCGTCGAGCACGCCCACCTTGGCGCCTTCGGCCTTGAGCGCCAGCGCGAGGTTGGCCGCCACCGTGGACTTGCCCACGCCGCCCTTGCCGGAGGCCACCACGATGATGTTCTTCACGTTGGGCAGCGGCCCCAGCGTGCCCTGCACCTTGTGCGACTGGATGCGGCTGGTGACCGACACCGTGGCCGCCGCGATCGCCGGATCGGCCTCCAGCGCCTGCTTCGCCTGCGCGGCCAGTGCCCCGGTGGCGCCGGCGGCGGGATAGCCCAGCTGCAGGTCCACCGACACCTTGGTGCCGTCCACGCCCACCGCGCGCACGGCCTCGGCCAGCGGCGCGCCGGTATGGGGATCAATGGTTTCGCCGAGGAGGCGGCGGACCAGGGCTTCGTTCGCCTGCGTCATGTCGTGTCGGAATGCTTCAATAGGGACAGCGCATTATGCCAGCCACGACCGGTGCGCCGACTGATGCAGATCAGCATGGCGCGGCGCAGCTTGACGGCCTCGCCGAGCCCCGGCAGGCTCCAACCATACTGTTTCGTACGGGAGGTTCGCCATGAAGCACGCTGTTCGTCTTGCCCTCGCCCTCGGCCTGCTGCTGGGCGCTGGTGCCGTGTCCGCCGCCGACACGAGCACTCCGGTCGGCACCTGGAAGCAGGTGGACGACGTCACCGGCAAGGTGAAGTCCATCATCCAGATCAGCGAGACAAACGGCACGCTGGAAGGCAAGGTGATGCAACTGCTCAACCGCAGCCCGGAAGCCATCGCCCGCGACGGCGAGCATCCGAAATGCGCGAAGTGCGACGGCGAGCGCAAGGACCAGCCGATCGAGGGCATGACCATCCTGTGGGGCGTGAGCAAGGACGGCGACGTGTGGGACGGCGGCAAGATCCTCGATCCCAAGAACGGCAAGGTCTACAAGGTGAAGCTCACGCTGGAGGACGGCGGGCAGAAGCTCGACGTGCACGGCTACATCGGCTTCGCGCTGCTGGGCCGCAGCCAGGTGTGGGAACGTCAGCAGTAAGCGCCCACGGCCAAGCCTGAGCGATGACGGAACGCGGGCCGATGGCCCGCGTTCTTCGTTGCCCTAATCGCCGGCCACGTCGGCCCGGTGCACCGCCACGCCATGTGCCGCGTAGGCATTGCGCGTGGCCTTGTCCACGTCGTGTTCCACCACCAGGTGCTGCACTTCCGCCAGCCCGGCCACCCGGTGCGTGGCGACCGCCCCCAGCTTGTCGCTGGTGACCACCACCACGGTTTCGCCGCTGGCTTCCACCATCGTGCGCTTGAGCAGCGATTCCTCGCTGTCGAAGCCCCACAGGCCGCCTTCCACGTCCAGCGCGCACGCGCCGGGAAAACACAGGTCGGCGCGGATCCGCTGCAACTCCTTCACCGCCTGTGCGCCCACCGCACCGCCGATGCGCGGATCGACGCGGCCGCCGATCAGCTGGATCTCGAAACCCTCGCGATCCAGCAAGGCCAGTGCGACATCCGGTGCATTGGTGACCACCGTCAAGCCGCATCGCTCGGGCAAGGCCGCGGCGATCGCGGCATTGGTGGAGCCGGCGTCGATCAGCAGGACCTGCCCCTGGCGCACCAGCGTCGCTGCCTTGCGCGCCAGCGCCTGCTTGCGCCCGGTGTGCTCGACGCGCCGCTGCTTCAGCGGCGACGACGCCACCGGCAGCGGCAAGGCGCCGCCATAGACGCGCTTGCACAGCCCCTGCCCCGCCAGTTCGCGCAGATCGCGCCGGATGGAATCCTCGGAAACCTCGAACTCGGTCGCCAGCTCCACCGCCACCACGCGGCCGTGGCTGCGCAGCCGCTGCAATATCCACTGTTGCCGCTCCTGCGGCATCGCCTCGCCGGGGGGAATCGGCGCTGCTGCGCGTGGCTTGCTCATGCCGCCACCAGGCCGTGCGTGGCGAGCCACTCGCGCAAGCCCTCGGGGCCGCGGAACCACCACGCATGCATTCCCTGCGCAGCCGCCGCATCGACGTTGCGCCGCGCATCGTCGATGTAGGCCGTGCGCGCGGGATCGATCGCATAGCGCTCGAACAGGCGCCGGTAGATGCGCGGGTCCGGCTTGATCAGCCGCTCCTCGCCGGAAACGACGATGCCCTCGAACCAGTGCAGGAAGCCGAACATCTCGATCTCCTTCGCGCGCGGGAAGGTCTCGTGCGACCAGTTGGTCAGCGCATACAGGCGCACGCCGCGCGCCTTCAGCTCGGCGAGCAGGTCCACGCTGCCCTGGATCACGCCGCCCAGCATCTCCCGCCAGCCATCGCGATACGCCGCGATCAGGCCGGCGTGCTCGGGAAACTGCGCCGTGAGGCTGGCCACCGCTTCGTGCCACGGCCGTCCCGCGTCCTGCTGCTCGTTCCATGCGCCGGTGCAGACCTCGGCGAGGAAACGCTCCATCGCCGCCTCGTCGTCGAACAGCCGGCGATAGAGGTAGCGCGGGTTCCAGTCGATCAGCACGCCGCCCAGGTCGAATACCACGGTATCGATCATCTCGTGTTTCCCGTTCATCGCCGCACGATCCTTGCGGAGGCGGCCACCAGCAGCAGCAACCCCGCCACCACGGCCAGCGCCAGCGGCAGGCTGGCCAGCCGGGAGATGAAACCGATCAGCGCCGGCCCGCTGAGCAGGCCCGCATAACCGAGCATGGTGACCGCCGCGATGGCGATCGCCGGCGAACTGCCCGGCAGGCGTCCCGCCGCACTGAACATCACCGGCACGATGTTGGAGGCACCCAGGCCGACCAGCACGAACCCGGACAGCGACGCGCCCGGCCACGGCACGCTGGCCGCCAGCGCGAAACCCGTTGCGGCGAGGCCGGCGCCCACGCGCACGGCCCACACCGGCCCGATCCGCTGGATCAGGCGATCGCCGGTGAGCCGACCGAGCGCCATGGCGACCGAGAAGCAGGCGTAGCCGATCCCGGCCGTACTCGGCGCGAAACCGCGGAAATCGCGCAGGAACACCGCGCTCCAGTCCAGCATCGAACCTTCGGCCACGAAGCTCACGAAGCACAGCAGGCCAAGCAGCAGTACCGCGCCGTGCGGCATGCGGAACGGCGCGTGCCCGGCGGCCGCGCCGTCCACGTTCGGCAGCAGGCCGCCACGCAGGTACAGCACGAGGGCGGCCAGCAAGGCCGACACCGCCAGCGCAGCCAACGGCAATGGCAGACCGAGCGCGAGCAAGGCGCTCATGCCCGCCGCACCGGCGAGGCCGCCCAGGCTGAACAAGCCGTGGAAACCCGACATCAGCACGCGGCCGTCGCGCCGTTCCACTTCGACCGCGTGCGCGTTCATGGCCACGTCCACCGCGCCCAGCATCACGCCGAAGTACAGCAGCGCCGCGGTCAGCACGGCGACGTTCGGCGCCAGTGCCAGCACGGGCAGCGCCAGGCACAGCAGCCATCCCGACGCCACGATCACCCGCCGGTTGCCGAACCGATGGCTCAGCCAGCCCACGAACGGCATCGAGGCCATCGAGCCGCCGCCGAACGCCAGCAGCATCAGTCCCAGTTGCGCATCGTCCAGCCCTAGCCGGGCCTTGGCGTAAGGCACCATCGGCGCCCACGCCGCCATGCCGATGCCCGACACCAGGAAGATCAGCCGCGTGGAACGCGTGGCGGCGGCAAGCCGGTCGCGCCCGACCAGCACGGGTTGGGAAAGCATGTCCACAGGCAATCACGCACGCTCGATAGAACAGGTGACATCGTATACAAACATGCATAAACGTGCAAACGAGCACATGCCCACGCGCTGTCGGGATACGGAAACCGGCAGGACCGGTTCTCCCGCAACGATCGCGTCGCCGCGGGAAGGCTGTCCAGGGATTCCGAGACGCAGGACGAGCGGAGCTATGCGACAACCAGCCGTGGCGCGCCCTTCCGCGTCGTGATGGTCAACGAAGCCGGGGCCAGCGGCCTACCCGCCGCCCCTTCTTCGATCGCCTCGATGCGGATCGTGCCGGCGCCGTCCGTCGACTGGACGATGACTTGCGCCAGACCGTTGAACAGGGAGCGCCGGGGCTCCTTGTCGCTTTCGTGGCAATTGGGGTCGCCGTTGCCCACGCCGATCAATTTGCCCGCACCGGAAATACGGAACGCGAGCTTGTGGTTCGCCGTCGGCACCGGGCGGCCATGCGCATCGAGCACGTCGACCGTGAGCATGGCCACGTCCTGCCCGTCCGCCGTGATCTCTGCCCGATCGGCCGTCAGCCGCAGCTTGCGCGCGGGGCCGGTGGTTTCGCGGCGCTCGACCAGCACGACCTGGCCGTTCCGGCGGCCGCGCGCCTCGATCACGCCGGGGGCGTACGCCACCTTCCATTGCACGTGGCCGAAGCGGGGTACCTGCTGGATACCCAGGCTCTTGCCGTTGAGCAGCAGTTCGACCTCGTCCAGGTTGGTGTAGACCCACACCGGAATTTCCTGGCCTTCCTTGCCAGCCCAGTTCCAGTGCGGGAACACGTGCAGGCTGGGCGCCTTCGTCCACCAGGCCTTGTAGTAGTGGTAGTAGTCCTTGGGGAAGCCGCACAGGTCGACAATGCCGAACTGCGAGCTCACCGAAGGCCAGCCATACGGCGTCGGTTCGCCGCGATAGTCGAAGCCCGTCCACGCGAAGCCGCCGGCCAGCCAGTCGCGCGTGGCGTAGAAGCTCCACCACTGCTCCGGCGTTTCGCCCCATTCCACCACGCCGTCGTAGCTGTTGACCGTGTTCTTCTTCGGGTCGGTGACGTATTCGCCGCGGGTGGCGATGGCGCTGGAGGTTTCCGATCCGTACACCGCGCGCCCGGGGTGCTTCTTGTGGAACGCGTCCGGGTACTTCAGGTTGTAGTTGAAGCCGATGACGTCCAGCGTGTCCGACACGCCCTGCTCGTTGTCGCCGTTGACCGCCGCCGACACGACGCGGGTGGGATCGAGTTCGTGGCAGCGCGCGACCATCGCCGCGCCGATGCGCTCGCCCTGCTGTTCCAGCGCGCCCTTCTGCAGCCGCCATTCCTCGTTGCCGATCGACCAGAGGATGATCGAAGGCGAGTTGCGATAACGCTTCACCATGACGTCGAGCTGCTGCAGGCCGCTGGGGCTGGAGCTCATGTGCCGCGTCTCGCACATCATCAGCATGCCCATGCGGTCGCAGGCCGCCACCCATTCGGGCGTCGGCATGTTGTGCGAGGTGCGCACGGCGTTGCAGCCCATGCCTTGCAGCACGCTCACGCGGAACGATTGCAGCCGGTCCGGCAAGGCCGCGCCCACGCCGGCATGATCCTGGTGGTTGCAGGTGCCCTGGATCTTCAGTGGCTTGCCGTTGAGGAAGAAGCCGCGGTCGGGGTCGAACGCCGCCGTGCGGACGCCGAACGGGAACTGCTCGGCATCGCGCGTGGCGCCATCGACGATCACCTTGACCAGCGCGGTGTAGAGGTGCGGTTCGTCGGGCGACCAGAGCGAAGGCGCATCGATGCGTGCCGTCGTCCTGCAGTCCGCCGATGCGCCGGGCGCGATCGCCTGCGCGGGTGTCGTCGCCTGCGCGACCACGCGGCCGGAGGCGTCGGTGATGCGCCATTCCAGCGACGCCTGCACGGCGTGTTCGCCTTCGTTCTCGACGAGGGTGGCCAGGTCGAGTTTGGCCGCGTCACCCTCGACAGCCGAGCGCACCACGCTCTCCCAGCGACCGAGATGCACCGGGTCCATCTTGGTCAGCCAGACATGGCGGTAGATGCCGGCGCCTTCGTAGAACCAGCCATCGCCGAAGCTGGCATCGACGCGCAAGGCGATGACGTTCTTGCCGCCGTAGTTCAGGAAATCGGTGAGGTCGAAACGGAACGGCGTGTAGCCGTCGTCGTGCCGGCCGATGAAGCAGCCGTTGACGAACAGCACGACGTCGCGCATCGCGCCGTCGAACTCGATCCAGATGCGGCGGCCGCGGTCGCTGGCGGGAAGCTCGAACGTGCGCCGGTACCAGCCCACGCTGGTCGCGGGATAACGGCGCCCGAGCGGCTTGTAGCCGTGCGAGGTCAAGCGGGTGTCGTCGTCGCCGCTGTCGTCGTGCACGGGCGCCAGCTCCACCGCCCAATCGTGCGGCAAGTCCAGCGCGCGCCAGCCCTTGTCGTCGAAATCGGTCGTGGCGATCTTGAAGTCGCCGGTCTTGGAAAAATCGCCCTGGCCGTATCCGTAGCCGAAATCCCTGGTCGGATCGACACCGTTGCCGAACGCGAAGCGCCAGTCGAAGTCGAGCAGCCATTGCTCGCGCGGCGCCATCGGCGACTCGCCAGTGTGCACGGGCAGCGACGACTTCGCGGCGGTCCCGCCGCCGATGCCGGCGGCCCACAAGGCACGCGGCAAGAGCCCGTAGCTTGCCAATCCCATGCTGGAAAGAATGAAGGTACGGCGCGTGGTATCGACCATCGGCTCAGATCCCGGCAACGTGCGATCCCACGAAAACTACACGCTGCACCACCGGTTTCCAAGCTTGCTGCAGGCGCACGCGTGGTGCGCCCGTGGATGCCATAATGCGCGGTCACCAAGGAGTGTCCGCCCACCATGCCCCGCCGCCTGCTCGTCACCCACGCCCTGCCCTACGCCAACGGCCCGCTGCACCTGGGCCACATGCTGGGCTACATCCAGACCGACATCTGGGTGCGCGCGCAGCGGATGATGGGCAACGAGGTGCATTTCGTGGCGGCGGACGACGCGCACGGCACGCCGATCATGCTGGCCGCCGAGAAGGCCGGGATGACGCCGGAGGCGTTCATCGCCGGCATCCGCGCCAGCCACGAGGCCGACTTCGCGGACTTCCACTTCAGCTACGACCACTACCACACCACGCATTCGGAAGAGAACCGCGAGCTGGCGGAACTGATCTACACGCGTCTGCGTGACGCAGGCTTTATCGCCAAGCGCAGCATCCAGCAGCTGTACGACCCCGAGAAGCAGATGTTCCTGCCGGACCGCTACATCAAGGGCACCTGCCCGAAATGCGGCACGCCCGACCAGTACGGCGACAACTGCGAGAACTGCGGCGCCACCTACGCGCCCACCGACCTCATCAACCCCTACTCGGTGGTCTCCGGCGCCACGCCGGTGCTGAAGGACTCGGAGCACTACTTCTTCGAGCTGTCGAAGTTCCAGTCGCTGCTGCAGGACTGGTTCGCCGGCAAGTACACCGGCGGCAAGCCGGTGGCGAACAGCGGCGTCGCCGCCAAGCTGCGCGAGTGGCTGGACGGCGGCCTGAAGGACTGGGACATCTCGCGCGACGCGCCCTACTTCGGCTTTCCGATCCCCGACGCGCCGGGCAAGTTCTTCTACGTGTGGCTGGACGCGCCGGTCGGCTACCTCGCCAGTTTCAAGGCGCTGTGCGAGCGCACCGGGCTGAAGTTCGACGACTTCCTCGGCGCCGACAGCACCGCCGAGATGCACCACTTCATCGGCAAGGACATCATCAACTTCCACGGCCTGTTCTGGCCGGCGATGCTGCACGGCGCACGGATGCGCGTGCCCACCGCGCTGCACGTCAACGGCTACCTCACCGTGAACGGCGCGAAGATGTCCAAGTCGCGCGGCACCTTCATCCAGGCGCGCACCTATCTGGACTCGGGACTCAACCCAGAGTACCTGCGCTACTACTTCGCCAGCCTGCTCAACGACACGCCGGTGGACGTGGACCTCGACCTCAAGGCGTTCGAGGAGCGCGTCAACTCGCACCTGGTCGGCAAGTGGGTGAACATCGCCAGCCGCACCGCGGGCTTCGTGCAGAAGTTCTCCGACGGCAAGCTGGCGGCCAGCTTCGACGCCGAACACACCGCGCTGTGGCAGAACCTGCTCGCACAGTACGAGGGCGTCGAGGCGCTGTATGAGGATGGCGAATTCGCCGAACTCACCCGCCGCTTCGTGGCGATGGCCGACCTGGTCAACGGCCACATCGCCGGGAAGGCGCCGTGGACGATGGCCAAGGACGAGGCGCGTCGCGCCGAGCTCGCCCAGGTGTGTTCGTTTGCGCTGGCCGCGTTCCGTCTCCTGGCCGGCATCCTGAAACCCATCCTGCCCGCCACCGTGGCTGACGCCGAGCAATTCCTCGCTGCGCCCATCGCCGGCTTCGCTGACGCGCGCAATGCCTTGCACGGCCACAGCATCCACGCCTTCGAACCGCTGCTCGCACGCCTCGACCCCAAGCGCATCGAGGCCATGGTCGAAGCCTCCAGGGAATCGCTGGGCGCGCCCGCGCCTGCCACCGAACCTGCCAAGAAGAAAACCGTGAACGACACCGCCAAACCTGCCGCCGCTCCTGCCACTGCCGACGCCCCCGCCACCATCGCCATCGACGATTTCGCCAAGCTCGACCTGCGCATCGGCAAGGTCGTCGCCTGCGAGTTCGTGGACGGCTCGGACAAGCTGCTGCGCTTCGAGCTGGACGCCGGCGCGCTGGGCAAGCGGCAGATCTTCTCCGGCATCCGCGCCGCCTACGGCGAGCCGGAAAAGCTGCTAGGCCGCAACGTGGTGTTCATCGCCAACCTCCCCCCCCGCAAGATGCGCTTCGGCCTCTCCGAGGGCATGATCCTCTCCGCCGGCGACGGCGGCAGCGACCTGTTCCTGCTCGACGCCGACCAGGGCGCGCAGCCGGGCGCCACGGTACGCTGAAGCTAAGGTCTGTCGCGGCTGAAGCCGCTCCTACAACGCCGCGTTTCGTAGGAGCGGCTTCAGCCGCGACCTGGATAAATGACATACGCGCCGTGACACAAACACTCGCCGACCGTATCGACGCGCTCCTGCCGCAGACGCAGTGCGAACAATGCGGCTACCACGGCTGCCGACCCTATGCCGAGGCGATCGCACGCGGCGAGGCGGAAATCAACCAGTGCCCGCCCGGCGGCGCGGCCGGCATCGCGAAGCTGGCGACGCTGCTGGGTCGCCCGGTGCTGCCGCTGAACCCCGCCAACGGCACGGAGAAACCGCGCACGCTGGCGCGGGTGATCGAGGACGAGTGCATCGGCTGCACCAAGTGCATCCAGGCCTGCCCGGTGGACGCCATTGTGGGCGCGGCCAAGCTGATGCACACCGTGCTGACCGACGACTGCACCGGCTGCGAACTGTGCGTGCCGGCCTGCCCGGTGGATTGCATCGTGCTGGAGCCGATGCCGGCGGAGCAGATCGACCTGGCGCATGCCGATGCGGCGCGCGAACACTTCCGGAAACGCGAGGCACGGCTGGCACGCGAAGCCGCCGAGCGCGAGGCGGAGCTGGCCGCGCGCAAGGCGGCGGTGGACACCGCCGCCTCGACCAACCCGGTGCTGGCCGCGCTGGCACGGGCCCGCGCGAAACAGGGCAAGACGCCATGAAACGACCTCACCTCACGCCGTCACTCCGGCGAAGGCCGGAGTCCAGCGTCTCCCGTGCTTCGACAGCTGCAAGTCACTGGATTACTCGCTGCGCTCGCCCCTTCGGGGCCAGCCTTCGGCTGTTCAACGCTCGCGTGGCTCGCTTTTGTCCGGCTTTCGCCGGGATGACGAGCGTGATGCGGGACGGCTCACCATGCCCATGAAACGCGCCGACGTGGTCGAGCTGTTCACCCGCCTGCGCGAGCTGAATCCGCAGCCCACCACCGAACTCGCCTACACCACGCCGTTCGAACTGCTGGTGGCCGTGGTGCTTTCCGCGCAAGCCACCGACGTGGGCGTGAACAAGGCCACGCGCAAGCTCTATCCGGTGGCGAACACGCCGCAGGCGATCCTCGCGCTGGGCGAGGAAGGGCTGAAGAAATACATCTCCACGATCGGCCTGTTCAACGCCAAGGCGAAGAACGTGATCGCGCTGTGCGGCATCCTGCTGGAACAGCATGGCGGTGAAGTGCCGCGCACGCGCGAGGCGCTGGAGGCGCTGCCCGGCGTGGGCCGCAAGACCGCGAACGTGGTGCTCAATACCGCGTTCGGGGAGCCCACCATCGCGGTGGACACGCACATCTTCCGCGTCGCCAACCGCACCGGCCTCGCCCCCGGCAAGGACGTGCGCGCGGTGGAGGACAAGCTGGAGAAGGTGGTGCCGCCCGAGTTCAAACGCGACGCCCACCACTGGCTGATCCTGCATGGCCGCTACGTGTGCAAGGCGCGCAAGCCGGATTGTCCGCAGTGCGTCATCCGCGACCTGTGCCGTTACAAGGACAAGACACTGGAGTGAGCAGCGACCTGTTCCGCGTCCGCGGAAAGCTTGTCGCCAGTGCGCCCCTCACCCCAACCCTCTTCCTCGCTCCTCAAAGCAGGGCCATCCGTGGCCCTTCCCGGCGTCCCAATTGGGAGAGGGAGAAAAACCAAAGCAAACGGCGGGCATCGTGCCCGCCGTTTTCCGTCCCTGGGTCGAACTCCATTGCGATAAACGATGCTTCAGGGCGCCGGCGAGAGCGTCGAAGCGACCGCGGCATGCCAAGGCATTGGCCGCTAGTACGCAAACACCCGCCTCATGGAACCTCTGGTTGCATAGGTCGGGATTCATCCCGACCTATGCCCCGGCAAGCGGCAGGCGGGATGAATCCCGACCTGCCTGCCGTTCGCTTCAGAAGGCCACTTCGCCGAACACGCCGATCTCGTTGGTCTTCACGTTCTGCACGTGCGGCGGCAGCGGCGTGAGCACCGACTTGTCGCCCTTCTCGTGCTTCCACACGCCGGCCAGCTTGAAGCCCTTGGTCACCTGGTACTGCAGGCCGACGTTGTAGTAGGTGTCCTTGGCGTTGTGGTCCAGGTCCTTGCTGAGCTTGGCTTCGTCGTAGCGGGCGAACAGGGCGAGGTCGTCGGTCAGCGCCACACTGCCCCACACCGACCAGCCGTCGGCCTTGTCGGCCTGCGGCGTCAGCACGTTGTTCCAGTTCTTCGCGGTGAAGTACTCGCCGCCCACGCGGAACTGCTTGTTGACGTAGGCGATCAGGAAGTCGCCGCGCTGCGCGGTGTGGTCGGCACCGGCGGTCTGGGTCTCCTGGCCGCGGTGGCCGGAATAGCCGCCCAGCGCCACGGTGAGGCCATCGAACGGCACGAAGCCCACGCGCGCTTCCACGTCCACGCCCTTGCTGCGGTTGGGGTTCTTGTAGCCGGCGCCGTTCACCACCGACACCGCGTAGTTGAACATGTTGTTGGCGCCCACGTCGCCCAGCGCATGCAGGCCCCAGTCGGCCGAGTTGCCGTACTTCAGGCGATCCGTGAGGGTGTTCTCGACGTAGCGGAAACCATAGAGGTTCTCGACGAACGGGATCCACGGCATGTCGGCCGAGCCGACGCGGAAGATCGCCGCCTTGTCGAACTTGCCCTGCACGTAGGCCTTCTTCACGAACAGGTTGGTCTCGCCGTCGCTGCTGACGTAGTTGAAGTCGGTGGTGAGGTTGGCCGACCAGATGTCGTTGAACTTGTGGTCGATGCCCAGGTAGAAGCGCTTCACGTCCAGCCCGACGCCGTTGGCGGCGGTCTTGCCGGTATCGCTGTTCTTCTGGTCGATGTTGCTGAAGTCGAAGAACATCTTGCCGGACACCTTGGTGTCATTGACCAGCTTGTCCAGCGCATCCACGCGCTTGCTCAGCGCGTCGCTGGGCGCGGCGGCGATGGTTTCCTGCTTCGCCTGCACCTGCTGCACGGCCTGGGCGGTCTGGCTCTGCGCCTCGTTCTGCGCGGTGGACTGCGCCTGCAGTGCGTCCACCTTCTCCTGCAGAACGGCGAGCTGAGCCTTGAGCTGGGCCACCTCGTCGGCGCTGACGGTAGCCTTGGCGACGGCCTTGTGGTGCGTCGTCTTCTGCGCCGGGGCGGCGCTGGCCGCGAAACTGGTCAGGCCCAGACCGGCGGCGATCGCGAGCGCGAGCGTCTTCGAGTGCATGCATTTCTCCACTAGTAGTGATGGCGGGATCCGCCTCGACCGTCCCCTGGCTGACGCCGGCCGGCAAGGCTCGAACGGGTCGCAGCATGCTGTCCGATCTTTGCGCTTGCATGCACATCACATGACAGAATGAAGACATGCCGCAGGATCATGCCGCCCGCCGGAAGCCGGGCGGCGGCTGATATGCTTGGTCGATGGACGTTTCGAACAACAGCATGGCGGGCCGCATGGCCACGCGCTTCCGCGGCTTCCTGCCGGTGATCGTGGACGTGGAAACCGGTGGTTTCGACGCCGAACGCGACGCCCTTCTGGAGATCGCCGCGATCACCGTGGGCATGGACGCGCACGGCTTCCTGCACCCGCAGGCCACCGTGCACGCCCACGTGGAGCCCTTCCCCGGCGCCAACCTCGACCCGCGCGCGCTGGAGATCACCGGCATCGACCCGGACAACCCGCTGCGCGGCGCCCTGGATGAGCGCCTCGCGCTGGAGCACGTGTTCCAGGCGGTGCGCACGGCCGTGCGCGACCACGGCTGCCAGCGCGCGATCCTGGTGGGCCACAACGCCGCGTTCGACCTGGGCTTCATCAATGCCGCGGTGCGCCGCACCGGCAACAAGCGCAACCCGTTCCACCCCTTCAGCTGCTTCGATACCGCCACCCTGGGCGGCCTCGCCTACGGCCAGACCGTGCTGGGCAAGGCGGTGCAGGCCTCCGGCCGCACGTTCGACACCCGCGAGGCGCACTCGGCGATCTACGATGCCGAATCCACCACCCTGCTGTTCTGCGACATCGTCAACCGCTGGCGCCAGCTGGAGATGTTCGAGCGCGAGCGGATCGGGGCCGGCCAGGACGCGGTCTGAGCCCCGTCCAGGCGGCATTGTCATCTGCCTGCAACATTCATCTCATTTCATTGCAACACGCCACCGCTGCAATGGCGGGCACCGGGCACCGCCCCGTGCACCCCAAGGAGCCAACGTGTTGACCTCATCCCGTTCCATGTTCCGCCTCGGCGCGCTCGCCGTGTTCATCGCCGCCTCGCTGGGCGCCGTATCCGTGCAGGCCACCGACATCACCGGCGCAGGTTCGAGCTTCGTCTATCCCGTGATCTCGAAGTGGTCGGCCAGCTATGCCGAGAAGACCGGCAACCGCGTCAACTACCAGTCGATCGGCTCTGGCGGCGGCATCGCCCAGATCAAGGCCGGCACGGTGGACTTCGGCGCCAGCGACATGCCGCTGGACGAGGCCACGCTGACCAAGTTCGGCCTGGGCCAGTTTCCCGACGTGATCGGCGGCATCGTGCCGGCGTTCAACGTGGCGGGCGTGGCGCCGGGCAAGCTGGTGCTGGACGGCTCCACCCTGGCCGGCATCTTCCTCGGCAGCATCGCCAAGTGGAACGACCCGGCGATCGCCGCGCTGAACCCGGGCGTGAAGCTGCCCGACTCCAAGATCACCGTGGTGCATCGCTCCGACGGTTCGGGCACCAGCTTCAACTTCACCAACTACCTGTCCAAGGTCAGCGCCAACTGGAAGGCCAAGGTGGGCGAAGGCACGGCAGTGAGCTGGCCGACCGGCATCGGCGGCAAGGGCAACGAGGGCGTCTCGGCCTACATCCGCCAGATCCCGAACTCGATCGGCTACGTCGAGTACGCCTATGCGCTGAAGAACCACATCGGCTACGCGCTGATGAAGAACGCCGCCGGCAAGGTGGTGGAGCCGAAGACCGCCAGCTTCCAGGCCGCCGCCGCCACCGCCGACTGGGCGCACGCGAAGAACTTCAACCTGCTGATGACCAACGCGCCCGGCGCCGACGCCTGGCCGATCACCGCCACCTCCTGGGTGATCATGTACAAGCAGCCGAAGAACGCCACGAACAGCAAGGTCAGCTTCGACTTCTTCAAGTGGGCCTACGAGAACGGCCAGGAACAGGCCCGCTCGCTGGACTACGTGCCGCTGCCCGCCTCGCTGGTGAGCCAGATCGAGAACTACTGGAAGACCGAGTTCAAGCAGTAAGCCGCAAGAAAGCCCCTCTCCCCTTGGGAGAGGGGTTGGGGTGAGGGTTCGGGCGTGGCGAAGCGTTTCGTCACGCCCGAACCCTCATCCGGCCCTTTGGGCCACCTTTCTCCCGGCGGGAGAAGGAAAAGCCCCCTACGTGGTAACCGCATGTCATCGACTCCAGCCACCAACCTCGCCATCGACGCCGACCAGCGCAGCCGCATCGACGCGCGCCATGACGCGTGGTTCCGCGGGCTGCTGAAGTTCTGTGCGCTGCTGGTGCTGGCGGCGCTGCTCGGCGCGGCGCTGTCGACGCTGTGGGGCGGCCGCGAGGTGCTGTTCAAGGACGGCTTCCATTTCCTGACCAGCGACACCTGGAACCCGGTCACCGACGACTACGGCGCGCTGGCGCCGATCTTCGGCACTCTGGTCACGTCGCTGATCGCCCTGGTCCTCGCGGTACCGGTGAGCTTCGGCATCGCGCTGTTCCTTACCGAGATCGCGCCGACCTGGCTGCGCGGCCCGGTCGCCACGGCGATCGAACTGCTGGCCAGCATCCCGTCGATCATCTACGGCATGTGGGGCCTGTTCGTGTTCGTGCCGTTCATGGCGAGCATCGAACCGACGCTTTCCGACACGCTGGGCAAGCTGCCACTCATCGGCAAGCTGTTCGAGGGGCCGCCGCTGGGGCTGGGCCTGCTCACGGCGGGCATCGTGCTGGCGGTGATGATCCTGCCCTTCATCTGCTCGGTGATGCGCGAGGTGTTCCAGACCGTGCCGGTGCGGCTCAAGGAATCCTCCTACGCGCTGGGCTCGACCACCTGGGAAGTGGTGTGGGACATCGTGCTGCCCTACACCCGCTCGGCGGTGATCGGCGGCATCTTCCTGGGCCTCGGCCGCGCGCTGGGCGAGACGATGGCGGTGACCTTCGTGCTCGGCAACGCCTACAGCATCACCAGCTCGCTGCTGATGCCGGGCACCTCGATCTCCTCCTCCATCGCCAACGAGTTCAACGAGGCGGTGGGCACGCACCGCTCGGCGCTGATCGCGCTGGGCTTCCTGCTGTTCGTGGTGACCTTCATCGTGCTGCTGATCGCCCGCCTGATGCTGCGCCAGCTGGCGCGGCGGGAGGGCAACTGATGGCATCTTCCGTCTACCTGCGCCGGCGCGCCGTCAACGTGATGGCGCTGGCCCTGAGCGCCTGCGCCACCGTGCTGGGCCTGGTGTTCCTGGCCTGGATCCTGTGGGTGACGCTGAAGAACGGCTTCAGCGCGATCAGCCCGCGCCTGTTCACCAAGATCACCGCCTACGCCGAGCAGGGCGGCCTGTCGAACGCGATCGTGGGCAGCCTGATCATGGACCTGATGGCGCTGCTGATCTGCGCGCCGATCGGCGTGCTCGCCGGCACCTTCCTCGCCGAATACGCGAACCGCACCAGACTCGGCGCCACGATCCGCTTCCTCAACGACATCCTGCTGTCGGCGCCATCGATCGTGCTGGGCCTGTTCGTGTACGTCATCATCGTGCTGCCGATGTCGAACCTCACCCACGGCGAGGTCTCGTTCTCCGCCTTCGCCGGCGCGGTGGCGCTGGCGCTGATCGGCCTGCCGGTGATCGTGCGCACCACCGACGAGATGCTGCAGCTGGTGCCCGGCACGCTGCGCGAAGCCACGCTGTCGCTGGGCATCCCGCAGTGGAAGATGACCGTGCAGGTGCTGATGCGCGCGGCCACCTCCGGCATCGTCACCGGCGTGCTGCTGGCGCTGGCGCGCCTCGCCGGCGAAACCGCGCCGCTGCTGTTCACCGCCTTTGGCAACAATTTCATGACCGTGCACCCGCTGGACAAGATGGAAAGCCTGCCGGTGGCGATCTACCAGTACACCAACGACCCCAGTCCCGACCTGCACGCGATCGCCTGGGCCGGCGCATTGCTGATCACGCTGTTCGTGCTCGCGCTCAGCCTGCTGACCCGAATGCTGTTCACCCGCCACAAGGTGCGTTATGACTGACCCCGCAGCCAATGCCGCGGATTTCACGGCTGCCGCGGAAAGCGCCACGGCACGCACCAAGATCACGGTACGCGACCTGCACTTCCACTATGCCGGCTCCCATGCGCTGAAAGGCATAGCCATGGACATCCCGGAGAAGCAGGTCACCGCGATCATCGGCCCTTCCGGCTGCGGCAAGTCCACCCTGCTGCGCATCTTCAACCGCATCTACGCGATCTACCCGAAGCAGGTCGCCAGCGGCGAGGTGCTGCTCGATGGCGAGAACATCCTCGATCCGAAGTATTCGCTCAACCGCCTGCGCAGCAAGGTCGGCATGGTGTTCCAGAAGCCCGTGCCGTTCCCGATGACGATCTTCGAGAACGTGGCCTACGGCATCCGCCACCATGAGAAACTCGGCAAGGCCGACATGGCCGAGCGCGTGGAACAGGCGCTGCGTCGCGCCGCGTTGTGGGACGAGGTGAAGGACAAGCTCAAGCACAGCGCGCTCGGCCTCTCCGGCGGCCAGCAGCAGCGCCTGTGCATCGCCCGCGGCATCGCGCTCAAGCCCGAAGTGCTGCTGCTGGACGAACCCACCTCGGCGCTGGACCCCATCGCCACCGGCCGCATCGAGCAGTTGGTGGAAGAGCTCAAGCACGACTACACCATCGTGATGGTCACCCACAACATGCAGCAGGCCGCGCGCGTCTCCGACCGTACCGCCTTCATGTACCTGGGCGAGCTGATCGAGTTCGACGTCACCGAGAAGATCTTCACCAAGCCCTCGAAGAAGCAGACCGAGGACTACATCACCGGCCGGTTCGGCTGATGGAATGAAGCCCCTCTCCCGCTCGCGGGAAAGGGGTTGGGGAGAGGGCATGCTTTTCGCTCCGCCCACTCCCTCTCCCGCCCTTCGGGCACCCTCTCCCGCAAGCGGGAGAGGGAACAAGACACGAGGCACACCATGAGCACCGGCAAAGAACACATCATCAAGAGCTACGACGACGAGCTGACCCGCCTCACCGGCGAGCTGGTGCGCATGGGCGAGCTGGCGGTGAGCCAGCTGGAGGCCGCGATCGACGTGGTGGAACGCCGCGACGAGCGCGCTGCCCAGCACGTGGTGGGCAACGACGACGCGATCGACCAGCTGGAGCAGGAGATCAGCCACGACGTGGTGCGCTTGCTGGCACTGCGCGCGCCGATGGCCGGCGACCTGCGCAACGTGTTCGCCGCGCTGCGCATCGCCGCCGACATCGAGCGCATCGGCGACTACGCCGCGAACGTGGCGAAGCGCTCGATCCCGCTGTCGATGGCCGCGCCGATCAACCCTACCAGCGGTCTCGCCCATCTCGCCGAACTCGCCGCCGCCGAGGTGCGCGGAGTGCTGCGCGCCTACCGCGACCGCGACGCCGAGCGCGCCTACCAGGTGTGGGAGGACGACGTGGAGCTGGACGATGCCTACACCGGCTACTTCCGCCAGCTGCTCACCTACATGATGGAAGACCCGCGCAACATCACGCCGTGCACGCACCTGCTGTTCATGGCGAAGAACATCGAGCGCATCGGCGACCACGCCACCAACATCGCCGAGAGCGTGTGGTACCAGGTCACCGGCGAACCGCTCACCGCCCAGCGCGCCAAGCGCGACCTCACAGCGAGCCCCGAGCTGCCGAAGCTGGGCGACCGCGGGGATTGAGGCCCGACAACGCTTCACGCCGCCCGCACCGTAGGAGCGCACCCTGTGCGCGAATGCTCTGGCGCTTGATCGAGGCCAAAAGCATTCACGCACAGGGTGCGCTCCTACAGCATTTCGTTCGACGGCCCAGGCATCAATCGACCATCCGCCCCGTACGCCGCAACTGCACCCCGCGCGCAATGCCATAGACGCCAATCGCAATCCATGCCACTTCCAGCAGGAACGCCGACCAGTTGAAATTGCCGAACGTCAGCGACAGCAGCACGCCGAACGCGCCAAGGATGTTCATGAGCTGGTAGGCCAGCTTGTTGCCGTGCAGCTTGCGGGCCTGCAACAGGAAATACGCCAGCAACACCAGCAGCACGCCGATGTAGCCGGCCCAGTCGTACCAGTGGAAGGTCATCGCAGTCCGCTCCTTTGCCGCAGGACCTCGAACAACACGACACCGGTCGCCACGGAAACGTTGAGGCTTTCCATCGCGCCCGGCATGGGAATCTTCGCCGTGAAATCGCAGGTCTCGCGGGTGAGCCGGCGCATGCCCTCGCCTTCGCTGCCCATCACCACCGCCACCGGCCCCTTGAGGTCGATGCCGTAGATCGACTGCTCGGTGTCGCCGGCCAGCCCCGTGATCCACACGCCGGCATCCTTCAGCACCTTCAGCGTGCGTGCGAGATTGGTCACCGCGATCAGCGGCACGCGATCGGCGCCGCCGGCCGAAGCGCGGCGTACCACCGGCGTCAGGCCCACGGCGCGATCCTTGGGCACGATCACCGCGGTGACGTTCGCCGCCGCCGCGCTGCGCAGGCAGGCGCCAAGGTTGTGCGGATCGGTGACGCCGTCCAGCACCAGCACCAGCGCCGAGCTGCCGACCTGTTCCAGCAAGGCCGGCAGATCGCCCTCCGTCGCCATCGCGGGCGCTTCGTACAACGCGGCCACGCCCTGGTGGCGCGCTTCGCCGGCGAGTTTGTCGAGCTGCTCGCGCGGGCGATGGTGCACCGGGATCTTCAATGCCTTGGCGCGTTCGGCCAGTTCATGCACGCGCGGGTTGCGCTGGCCGTTCTCGACCAGCAGCTCGCACACGCGCGCGGCGTCGTTGTTGAGGGCGCCGTCGACCGGGTTGATGCCGACGATCCAGTGTTCGTTCATCGCTTGCCTTTGGGTTTCGGTGGGCGCGCGGCCGGCTGCTTCGCGGCACGCGGCGCCTTCTGCGTGCTCATATGTTGCTTGCCGTCGCTCTTCCTGGCGGCCTTCTTCGCCACCGGCCCGGACGGATGCGCGGCGGCGGGCGGCGGATTATCGCGCGATGGCGGCACGGTGGGCGACACCGGCTGCTCGCGCCGGCCAAACATGCGGCCGATCGCCTGCGCCGCCTTGCCCACCATGCCCGGTGTCTTGCTGCCCGGTGCCTTGCTTCCGGGCAGCGAATAGCGCTCGCCCGCGGCGGCGTAGTCGTAGGCCTTGCCGGGGCGCGGCGGCGGCGCCGCAGAGGCGCGCGGCGCCACCAGCCGGAAGTCGATCTTGCGATCCTCAAGGCTGGCCCGCAGCACCTGCACGCGCACATGGTCGCCGAGGCGGAACTGCGCGCCGGTGCGCTCGCCCTTCAGCAGGTGGCGCTGCGGATCGAAGTGGTAGTAGTCGTTGCTGAGCTGGCTGATGTGCACCAGGCCCGACACCTTGGACTCGTCCAGTTCCACGAACAGGCCGAACGAGGTGACGCCGGTGACGAGCCCCGCGAATTCCTCGCCCACGTGCTTGGCCATCCACGCGCATTTGTAGCGCTCGTCCACGTCGCGCTCGGCTTCCTCGGCGCGGCGCTCGCGCTGCGAGCAGTGCACCGCCATCGTGGCCATCTGCGCCGGCGTGTACTCGTAGCCGGACGGCTTGCCGCCGGTGAGCGCGTAGCGGATCGCGCGATGCACCAGCAGGTCGGGATAGCGGCGAATCGGCGAGGTGAAGTGCGCGTAGGCCGAAAGCGCGAGGCCGAAGTGGCCGCGGTTGTCCGGCTGGTAGGCCGCCATGCTCTGCGCGCGCAGCAGCACGCTCTGGATCAGCTCGCGCTCCGGGCGCTCCTGCACCATGCGCAGCACGTCGGCGAAGTCGGCGGGACTCACCTCCTCCACCGGCGGCATGCGCAGCTTGAACTCGCGCAGGAACTGCTGCAGGTCCTCGTACTTCTCCGCCGGCGGCGGCTCGTGCGCGCGGAACAGCGCGGGTATCTTCTTCTTTTCCAGGAACAGCGCTGCCTGCACGTTGGCGGCGATCATGCATTCCTCGATCAGCTTGTGCGCGTCGTTGCGCGCGGTGGCGCCGGCCGACTCCACCTCGCCGCGCTGGTCGAGGCGGAACTTCACCTCCGGCGTCTCGAAGTCGATCGCACCGCGGCGCTTGCGTTGCGCCGCCATCGCCCGGTACAGCGCGTGCAGGTTTTCCAGCTGCGGCAGCACATCGCGCACCGCGTCGAGGGCGCCGGATTCGCGCAGGCCCACCGCCTGCCACACCTGGTCGTAGGTGAGCCGCGCATGCGAGCGCATCACCGCCGGATAGAACTTCGACTTCGCCACCTCGCCTTCGGCGTCGACCAGCATGTCGCAGACCATGCACAGCCGGTCCACCTTGGGGTTCAGCGAGCAGATGCCGTTGGACAACGTCTCCGGCAGCATCGGCACCACGAAGCCGGGAAAATAGGTGGAGGTGCTGCGCTCGAACGCCTCCTTGTCCAGCGCGCTGCCCACCGGCACGTAATGCGACACGTCGGCGATCGCCACCACCAGCCGCCAGCCGCCGCCGCGCTTCGGTTCGGCGTACACGGCGTCGTCGAAATCGCGCGCGTCGGCGCCGTCGATGGTGACCAGCGGCAGCTTGCGCAGGTCGATCCGGCCCTCGTGCTCGGCCGCGGAGACCACGGGCTCCACCTCGGCCGCCGCGCGCAGCACTTCGGGCGGCCATTCGCGCGGCAGGTCGTGGCTGGCGATCGCCATCTCGATCAAGAGCGAAGGCTGCAGGCGCTCGCCCAGCACGGCGCGGATCGCGCCCAGCGGGCCGCGGTGCGGCGTGGGCGGATCGGTGATCTCGGCCACCACGATCTGGCCGGCGCGCGCGCCCTGCGTTTCGCCCGGCGGAATCATCACGTCCTGGTGCAGGCGACGGTCGTCCGGCGCCACCAGGGTCACGCCGTTCTCCACCACCACGCGGCCCACCAGCCGCGGCGAGCGGCGCTGCAGCACTTCGGCGATCGCGCCCTGGCGACGACCGCGCCGATCCACGCCCACCACGCTGGCCAGCACGCGGTCGCCATGCAGCACGCTGCGCATCTGCTGCGGCGAGAGGTACAGGTCCTCGCCGCCCCCGTCGGGGCGCAGGAAGCCGTAGCCCTCGGCATTGGCCAGCACCACGCCGGGAATCAGGTCGAGCTTCTGCACCGGCGCGTAGCCGCCGCGCCGACCCAGCAGCAACTGGCCGTCGCGCACCATCGCGCCCAGGCGCTTGTGCAGCGCGTGGAGGTCGTTCGCGTCGTGCAGGTCCAGCGCCTCGGCGATGCGCGCTTCGGTGAGCAGTTCGCCGCGTTCCTCCAGCAAGGCGAGGATGGCCTCGCGGCTGGGGATGGGGCGCTCGTAGCGCTGCGCCTCGCGCTCGGCCTGCGGGTCGCGCCCGGCACCGCCGCCGGCGCGCTTGCGCTGGCCGGCGGCCGCGTCCGCATGCTTGCGGGCGGATGGGGTTTTGCTGGCCGGCGCGCGGCTGTCCGCGTGCTTGCCGTCCTTGTTCTTCTTGGTCACGAATTTGCCTTGTGTGAATGGCCGCGCCGCGCACGGTGCAGCCTGATGAGTGGGGCCGTCGACAAAGTGTTGACAGAACCCGGAGTGATCCCTAATCTACGCGGCTCACGCAGCCCGCAAGGCTCGCGCGACACCTGCCCAGGTGGCGGAATTGGTAGACGCACTAGTTTCAGGTACTAGCGGGTAAAACCGTGGAGGTTCGAGTCCTCTCCTGGGCACCAATTGTAGACGAAGCCCGCCGCAAGGCGGGCTTCGTCGTTTCTGCATTTGCCTTTTCCCTCCGGGAGACAAATCGGCAGGATGGCCGATTTGCACGGCGGAGCCGCCCGAAGGGTGAGGCACATGGATGTGCCGAATGCAGGTGGCGCGCAGGACGGATGAGGGTTCGGTTCTCAAGCTCATGTTTCGCCCGAACCCTCACCGCAGCCCCTCTCCCGCAGGGAGAGGGGCGCAAACCGCCGGCCCCTTCAATTCGACCGTGTTGCCCTGCGGATCGTGGCAGTAGATCGACGGGCCTTCGCCACGCGCGCCGTAGCGCGAACCCAGCTCGCCGATGCGCACACCGTGCGCCTTGAGGTGGGCGAGGATCGCCGCCTCGTCCCAGTCCTCCGCGCGCAGGCAGAAGTGGTCCATGTTGTGACCTTCCCTGCCCGGTGCGGCACCGCCCGATCGGCCGAGCTTGCCGTCCATGCTGACCAGGTCGACCAGCGAGGCGCCGGCGCGCAGCTGCACCAGGCCGATCGCGTCCTGCCGCCGCTCCTCGCGGCAGCCCAGCACCTCGCAATAGAAGCGCCGCATCGCTTCGAGGTCGATGGCGCGCAACACGACGTGATCGATTTCGCCGATGCGTATCATGGTGCTCCCATGGGCTGACGGATGAAGGGCCGAGCATAGCCCACGCCCGCCATCTCACCGCCCCGACGAGATCCCCATGCCCCGCCCTCGCGTCCACCTGCGCCGCGCCTTTGCCATCCTGCTCGCCGGCACGCTGGCCACTGCCTGTTCGACCCTGCCCAGCCGCGACGCGGCGCCGCTGTTCGAGCGCGTCACGCTGGCGAAGCCGGGCGACAACGGCGTGCACACCTATCGCATCCCCGCGCTGGCGGTGGCGAAGGACGGCACCTTGCTGGCGAGCTACGACGCACGATTGGACTCGGCGCACGACCTGCCCGGCAACATCGACATCCTGCTTCGTCGCAGCCGCGACCAGGGCCGCACCTGGAGCGCGCCGCAGACCGTGGTGCGCCACGCCCACGGTTCCGGCGCGGGCGACAGCAGCCTGCTGGTGGATCGCGATACCAGCCGCGTGTTCCTGTTCCATGCCTGGGCGCCGCCCGGCGTGGGTTTCTGGAACGCGCAGGCCGGCAATGCCCCGGACAGCCGTACCCAGCATCCGCGCTACATCTGGTCGGACGACAACGGGCTCACCTGGCAGGGGCCGCGCGACTTGCTCGCGGCGATCAAGCGCCCCGACTGGAAGGGCATGTTCGCCACCTCAGGTCACGGTATCCAGTTGCTCGATGACCGCGTCGCGCGCGGACGATTGATCCAGCCGTATGTGTTCCGCGGCCCCGACAACCTGATCCACGCCGTCAACGCGTACAGCGACGACCACGGCACCCGCTGGCACATCGGTGAACCGCTCGGCGGCCGGCTGGACGAGAACAAGGCGGTGGAACTGGCCGACGGCACCGTGATGCAAAACAGCCGCTCCTCCGATCCGAAGGTGCATGCCCGCGTGGTGGCGCGGTCGCGCGACGGCGGCATCCGGTTCGGCCCCGCGGAGCCCGACCCGCAACTGCCCGACCCGCAGAACAACGCCGACATCATCCGCGTGGCGCCGCTGGCCGACGCCGGCCGGCCCGAGGCGCACTGGCTGCTGTTCAGCAACACCGCCGACCCGGACGAACGCCGCCGGCTGACCATCCGCCTGTCCTGCGACGACGGCCGCCACTGGAACGCCGGCCGCGTGCTCGATCCCGACGACGCGATGTACTCGGCGATGGCGCGCCTGCCCGACGGCACGTTCGGCATCCTCTGGGAGGCCGGCGACGGCAACCTGGATTTCGCCCGCTTCAACCTGGCCTGGTTGGGCGACTCCTGCCCTGCCTGAACCGCGTGCGCGAACCGGCCTGCACGGCCTGCCGTCCCTGTATAATCGCCGGCTGAAAACGCATGGTGGGAGAAGCGGCGCCTCCGCAGGGAACGCGCCGCTGCCGAAGGCGCAACGCCCGTAATCGCTCAGGCCCCATACCATCCTGCGTGAAGCACTCTGGAGAGAGCGGTTGAATCCGCCGCCGAAGGGGCACGAGGCGCAAGCCTCCAAACTCTCAGGCAAAAGGACAGAGGGGCGCCCCGCGTGCGGCTCGCACGTTGATTTCGGACGCCCCTGCCATGAGCCAGAACCCTCCCTCCCTGCGCGAGCTGGAACACCACGACGCCTTCATCGCGCGCCACATCGGCCCCAACGACGCCGAGATCGCGCACATGCTGCACACCGTCGGCCACGACTCGCTGGAGGCCATGACCGACGCGATCGTGCCCGCGAAGATCAAGTCCGCCGCGGCGTTGGCGCTGCCTGCCGCGATGAGCGAAGTGGATGCGCTGGCGAAGATCCGCGCCATCGCCGGCAAGAACCGGGTGTTCAGGAGCTTCATCGGCCAGGGCTATTACGGCACCCACACGCCGAACGTCATCCTGCGCAACATCCTCGAGAACCCGGCCTGGTACACGGCCTACACGCCGTACCAGGCGGAGATCTCGCAGGGCCGCATGGAAGCCCTCATCAATTTCCAGACCATGTGCGCCGACCTCACCGGCATGGAGATCGCGAACGCCTCGCTGCTGGACGAGGCCACTGCCGCTGCCGAGGCGATGACCTTGGCCAAGCGTTCGGCCAAGGCCAAGGGCAACACCATCGTGGTGTCCGGCGACGCGCATCCGCAGACCATCGAGGTGATGCGCACGCGCGCCGAGCCGCTGGGCCTGACGGTCAAGCTGGCCAACTCGGCCGAGGAATGGGACGCCGCGATCGCCGCGGACGACTATTTCGCGGCGCTGATCCAGTACCCGGCCAGCAGCGGCTGGCTGATGGACTGGAGCGAGGACGTCGCGAAGATCCACGCCAAGGGTGCGCTGGCCATCTTCGCCAGCGACCTGTTGGCGCTGACCCTGCTCAAGTCGCCGGGCGAGATGGGCGCGGACATCGTGATCGGCAACACGCAGCGCTTCGGCGTGCCGTTCGGCTTCGGCGGCCCGCACGCCGCGTTCATGGCCTGCCGCGACGCCTACAAGCGCTCGATGCCGGGCCGCCTGATCGGCGTCTCGATCGACGCCGAAGGCAACAAGGCCTACCGCCTCACCTTGCAGACGCGCGAGCAGCACATCCGCCGCGAGAAGGCCACCAGCAACATCTGCACCGCGCAGGTGCTGCTGGCCGTGATGGCCTCGATGTACGCCGTCTACCACGGCCCGGAAGGCCTGGTGCGCATCGCCTCGCGCGTGGCGCGGCTCGCCGCGATCCTCAAGGCCGGCCTGCAGCAGCTCGGCTTCACCGCCAGCCACCACGACACCGCGTTCGACACGATCAGCCTGAAGACCGGCGAGCGCACCGACGCCATCGCGGCGCGCGCGGTGACGCTGGGCGCGAACCTGCGCAAGGCGTGGGGCGAGTACCTGTGCATCTCGCTGGACGAGACCACCACCCGCGCCGACATCGAACTGCTGTGGCGCATCTTCGGCGGCGACGACGCCAAGCTGCCGAGCATCGACGCGCTGGACACCAGCGCGCCGTCGCTGATCCCGCAGGCGCTGCGGCGTACCTCGGCCTTCCTCACGCACCCGGTGTTCAACACGCACCACAGCGAGCATGAACTGCTGCGCTACCTGCGCGCGCTGGCCGACAAGGACCTGGCGATGGACCGCACGATGATCCCGCTGGGCTCGTGCACCATGAAGCTCAACGCCACCGCCGAGATGATCCCGGTGACCTGGCCGGAGTTCGCCAACATCCATCCGTTCGCGCCGGCCGCGCAGACGCAGGGTTACCAGGAACTGATCGCCGGGCTGGAAGCACAGCTGGTGGAGATCACCGGCTACGACGCGGTGAGCCTGCAGCCGAACTCCGGCGCGCAGGGCGAATACGCCGGCCTGCTGGCGATCCGCGCCTACCATCAGTCGCGCGGCGAAGGTCATCGCGACATCTGCCTGATCCCCGAGTCCGCCCACGGCACCAACCCGGCCTCCGCGAACCTGTGCGGCATGAAGGTGGTGGTCACCAAGTGCGACGCGAACGGCAACGTGGATCTGGAAGACATCCGCGTGCAGGCCAAGAAGCATTCGGCGAACCTCGCCGCGATCATGCTCACCTACCCGTCCACCCACGGCGTGTTCGAGGAGGACGTGGTGGCGATCTGCGACATCGTCCACCAGCACGGCGGTCAGGTGTACACCGACGGCGCCAACATGAACGCGCTGGTGGGCGTGGCCAAGCCCGGCAAGTGGGGCTCGGACGTTTCCCACCTCAACCTGCACAAGACCTTCTGCATCCCGCACGGCGGCGGCGGCCCCGGCGTGGGCCCGTGCGCGGTGCGTTCGCACCTCGCACCGTTCCTTCCCCGTGCGCTGGGCAACGACGGTGCGCGCACGCAGGGCACCGGCAACGGCGCGATGGTCAGCGCTGCCACGTTCGGCAGCGCGTCGATCCTGCCGATCTCGTGGATGTACATCACGCTGATGGGCACGTCGGGCCTGCGCAAGGCCACCCAGGTGGCGTTGCTCAACGCGAACTACATCGCCAAGCGCCTCGCCGCGCACTACCCCACCTTGTACACCGGCCGCAACGGCCTGGTGGCGCATGAGTGCATCCTCGACCTGCGCCCGCTCAAGGACGCCACCGGCATCAGCGCCGAGGACGTGGCCAAGCGCCTGATCGACTTCGGCTTCCATGCGCCCACGCTGAGCTTCCCGGTGGCCGGCACGCTGATGGTGGAGCCCACCGAGAGCGAATCGCAGTACGAGCTGGACCGCTTCATCGACGCGATGATCCAGATCCGCGACGAGATCCGCGCGGTGGAGGAAGGCAAGCTCGACCGCGACGACAACCCGCTGCGCAACGCCCCGCACACCGCGTTCGCGGTGAGCGCCAGCGAGTGGACGCACGCCTACCCGCGCGAGCTGGCCGCCTTCCCGCTGCCCTCGCTGAAGCTGCAGAAGTACTGGCCGCCGGTGGCGCGCGTGGACAATGTGTACGGCGACAAGAACATCATGTGCGCCTGCATCCCGGTGGATGCGTACAAGGAAGAAGTCGAGGCCTGAGCGCTCTACTCCCCTCTCCCATTCATGGGAGAGGGGCCGAGGGAGAGGGCAGCTTTTCGCACGATGAGCATGCCCTCTCCCCAACCCTTCTCCCGCAAGCGGGAGAGGGGCTCTCGACACTGCAAGCCCCGCCATGCGCGGGGCTTTTTGTTGGCGCGGCATATTGAATTGCAGGCGGCTTCCCGCATGTACCTTGGTTGGATCAGCCTGATGCAAGACAGGATCGCGCCGGCCACCGCATGCCAGAATGCAAACCCCGCCGCGCCTGACGCCGTCCATTCCCCGGGATCGAGAGGTATCGCCTTGAACGCTTCCACGCTCGCCGAAGCCGGCCGTCGCGCCGACGCCGCCACGACGCCGCTGCCGCGCAGCCCGAACCTGCACGAAACCGATCCCGCACGCATGCGCGCGGTGCTGCGCGAGTACTTCACCAGCACCTTCGACCGCTACGAATCGCTGTTCCAGACACTGGCCGTCGATGCGGCCTGGTACGAGCCGGCTATCACGCTGCGCCACCCGCTGATCTTCTACTACGGTCACACCGCGACGTTCTTCGTCAACAAGCTGCTGCTGACGCGGATGATCGGAGAGCGCGTCGACCCGTACCTGGAATCCGTGTTCGCGGTGGGCGTGGACGAGATGGGTTGGGACGACCTCAACGATGCGCACTACGAGTGGCCCAGCGTGGCCGAGGTGCAGACCTACCGCGACAAGGTGCGCGCGCTGGTGCTGCGCTTGATCGCCGAGGCGCCGCTGGAGCTCCCCATAGCCTGGGACAACCCGTGGTGGGCGATCGTCATGGGCATCGAGCATGAGCGCATCCACCTGGAAACCTCCTCGGTGCTGGTCCGTCAGCACAAGCTGGCCTACGTGAAGCCGCACCCCGCATGGCAGCCATGCACGCAGACCGGCGTGGCGCCGGAAAACACGCTGGTGAAGGTTGCGGCCGGCAGCGTGACGCTGGGTCGCGAGACCGGCAGCGCCGTCTACGGCTGGGACAACGAATACGGCCACCACGAAGCCGAAGTGCCGGCCTTCGAGGCCAGCCGTCATCTGGTCAGCAACCAGGAATTCATGGCCTTCGTCGAGGCCGGCGGTTACGCCCAGTCCGGGTATTGGGAAGAGGAAGGCAATGCCTGGCGTGAATTCGCCAAGGCCGCCAACCCCACGTTCTGGCGTCGCTCGGCCGAGGGCTGGCAACTGCGCCTGATGACTGGGGAAGTACCTATGCCATGGGACTGGCCGGTGGAGGTGAACTACCACGAGGCCAAGGCGTTCTGCCGCTGGAAATCGGCCCACAGCGGCCAGCCGGTGCGCCTGCCCACCGAGGACGAGTGGTACCGCCTGTACGCCGAGAGCCGCCACGGCGCGCCACACGGTGAAACGCCGGACGCCAACCTCAACCTCGCGCACTGGGCCTCGTCGTGCCCGGTGAACCATTTCGCGCAAGGCGAGTTCTTCGATGTCGCCGGCAATGCCTGGCAGTGGACGGAAACGCCGATCTATCCGTTCGAAGGGTTTGCGGTGCACCCGATCTACGACGACTTCACCACGCCCTGCTTCGACGGTCGCCACAACCTGATGAAGGGCGGCTCGTGGATCGCCACCGGCAACGAGGCCGAGCCCGCCTCGCGCTACGCCTTCCGCCGCCACTTCTTCCAGCACGCCGGTTTCCGCTACGTGGTGTCCAAGCACCTGAAGCCGGCCCCGGCCTCGCACTACGAAACCGACAAGCTGCTCAGCGAATACGCCGAGTTCCATTACGGCGACAGCTACTTCGGCGTGCCGAACTTCCCGCAGGCGCTGGCGGAACTGGCGATCGACGCGATCGGCGACGCGCCGAAGCGCACGGCGCTGGACCTCGGCTGCGCCTCCGGCCGCGCCAGCTTCGAACTGGCGCGCCACTTCGGCCACGTCACCGGCGTGGACTTCTCCGCACGCTTCATCGGCCAGGGCGTGGCGCTGGCACGCGGCGACAGCCTGCGTTACCTGCTGGCCGACGAAGGCGAGCTGGTCGAGTACAAGTCGCGCAACCTCGCCGAACTGGGCCTCGCGGATACCGCCGCGAAGGTGGAGTTCTTCCAGGGCGATGCCTGCAACCTCAAGCCGCAATTCACCGGCTACGATTTCATCCTCGCCGCGAACCTGATCGACCGTCTCTACAACCCGGCGCAGTTCCTCGAAGCGATCCACGAACGCCTGAACACCGGCGGCGTCCTGATGATCACCTCGCCCTACACCTGGCTGGTCGAGCACACGCCGCGCGCGGACTGGCTGGGCGGCTTCAAGAAGGACGGCGAGAGCTACACCACGCTGGACGGCCTCGACGCGATCCTCGGCGCGCACTTCGAGCGGCTGGGCGAACCGCGCGCGGTGCCGTTCGTGATACGCGAGACGCGACGCAAGTTCCAGCACACCTTGTCCGAGGTCACGCTGTGGCGGCGGCGGGCGTGAGTCGAATGGGCCGCCGCCCTGCTCCCCTCTCCCCCCGGGAGAGGGGCCGGGGGAGAGGGTTCGGGCTCGCCACAGCCCACCGCTCCGCACCAGCCGGTCTACCTGCCGCCAGGCAGGTTGCGCGTGGCCGCCCATGAGCTTCGACTTCGACCAGCCCATCGACCGCCGCGGCAGCCACGCGACGAAGCTCGACGGCCGTGTGCGGAAGTTCGGCACGGCCGATGTCCTGCCGCTGTGGATCGCCGACATGGATTTCGCCGCGCCGCCCTGCGTGGTCGAAGCGCTGCAGGAACGCTCACGCCATCCGATCTACGGCTACACGCAATACCCGGCCAGCCTGTCCGATGCGCTGATCGGCTGGTGCGCGCGGCGCCATCGCTGGGCGGTGACGCGCGAGGCCATCGTACCGGTCAACGGCGTGCTGGCCTCGCTCTCCGCCGCGCTGCAAGCGGTGACGGCGCCCGGCGACGCGGTGATCGTGCAGCCGCCGGTCTACGGCGGCTTCTTCCACGCCACCAGCGCCAGCGGCCGCAAGCTGGTGTTCAACCCGCTGCGCGAAAGCGATGGCCACTACACGATGGATCTCGCGCAGCTGGAGCAGTGTGCGAAGGACGGCGCCCGCGCCCTGCTGCTGTGCAACCCGCACAACCCGGTGGGCCGCGTCTGGAGCGAAGGCGACCTGACCGAACTGCTGCAGCTCGCGCGCCGCCACGAACTCGCCATCATCAGCGACGAAGTGCACGGCGACCTCGCCCTGCCCGGCGCGCGCCACATCCCGCTGGCCACGCTCGCCCACGCGGACGACCGCATCATTTCGATGGTCTCGCCCAGCAAGAGCTTCAACCTGCAGGGCCTGGCGCTGTCCGTGCTGGTGGCATCGCGGCCGGAGCTGCATGCCGCGGTGGCGCGCAAGGTCGACGAGCTGCATCTCGAAGGTGCCAATCCATTCGCGGTCGCCGCGGCCGAAGCCGCATGGTCACGCGGCGACGACTGGCTGGACGCCCTGCTCGCCTACCTCGCTGGCACGCGCGACTTCGTTGCCGAACGCCTGCGTGCGCGACTGCCCGCGCTGCGCATGCAGCCGGCCGAGGCAGGCTACCTGCTGTGGCTGGACTGTCGCGCGCTGGGCATGGATGACGCCGCGCTGCGCGATTTCTTCGTGCAGCGCTGCAAGCTGGGCCTGAACCCAGGCAGCGACTTCGGCCCCGGCGGCAGCGGCTTCATGCGCATGAACATCGGCACGCCTCGGCAGAATATCGAGGCGGCGCTGGATGCCATTGAGGCGGCGCTGGGCTGATGCTATTCGCCAAAGCCAACGATGGCTTTGACCCTCAGCAGTCGCTCGGAAGTGCACTCTGACCCGGGTTTCCGGATTTCCAGCCCGCAATGGAAGGTCGGCTTCAAGCGGTCTGCGGTAGGTAACTGGGCCGGGCCGCTGTCATTCCCTGCTTCACTTGCACGGTGACCTCATCCGCCAGCACCTCATCCAAGCCCGATTCGAGTCCGTCGAGCGCGCGTTTGACGATCTCCCCCGGACTGGATTTCGGGACATCGAATCCGTGCGTGAGATCCGTATCGACGTAGCCCATGTGCAGCGCCAACACTTGCGTTTTCTGTGCTGCCAGTTCGTTGCGTAAGGCGTTCGTGAGCGACCACGCGGCCGACTTGCTAGCCGAATAGGCGGCCAACTCGCCGCCATTCACCCACGAGGCGACCGACAGCACATTGAGCAAGGCACCGCCGCCGTTGGCCTTGAGGATCGGTGCAAACGCCTTGCTCATGCGCAGCACAGCGAAGAAGTTCGTCTCGAAGAGCCGTCGTGCAACGTTCTCGCTGTCCGGCAGAAGAAAGCCACCGGGTTGGGCAATGCCGGCGTTGTTGATCACCAGCGTCACATCCGATGCCAACGCGGCAGTCGCCGTCACATCGTCCGTATGATTGACGTCAAGCCGCACTGCTTGAACACCGGCTTGCGTGATGGTCGCCGTGTCGCGCGCACCGGCGTAGACCTTGCGGGCACCGCGGGCGAGCAGCTCGCGGGCGAATGCCAGTCCGATGCCGCGATTGGCGCCAGTGACAAGGGCAACAGCGTTCTCAACTTTCATGGGGGACTCCGGGAATGAGGGGAGCCAAGCTCATTTGAGCTTGACGACGACCTTGCCCTTCGCGCGGCCCTTCTCGACATAGGCAATGGCTTCGTTGGTCGATTCGAATGGAAAGATCTTGTCCACCACCGGGCGTATCGCACCGGCGTCGATGAGCGATGTGATCTGATGCAGCTGACTCCCGCTGGCTTTCATGAAAAGGAAGGCGTAGTCGACGCCGAGGGCATTGGCTTTTCGCCGGGTCCCGGAGCTCAACAGGCGCAGGATCAGTTTCACGAAGCCGGGTGCGCCAATGTCTTTTGCGAAACCGGGATCGGGTGGGCCGGAGATGGAAATGAGCTGGCCGCCAGGCTTCAGGATACGCAGGGATTTTTCCAGCGTCTTGCCATCCTGGCTGTTGAGCACCACGTCGTAGTCGCGCAGGATGGTTTCGAAGTTGTCCTTCTTGTAGTCGACGATGACGTCGGCGCCGAGGCGTTTCACCCAATCGACATTGGCCGTGCTGGTAGTCGTCGCCACGGTCGCACCCAGATGCTTCGCCAACTGGATCGCAAACGTGCCCACGCCACCGGAACCAGCCTGGATGAAGACTTTCTGACCCTTCTTCAGCTTCGCTTTTTCAACGAGGGCCTGCCAGGCGGTCAGGCCGACCAGCGGGATGGCGGCGGCTTCCTCCATGCTCAGGCTCTTTGGCTTGTGGGCCAGAGCACTTTCCTTGACTGCTATGGATTCGGCGAAGCTACCGATGTGGAAGTCCGGTGCGCGGGCATAGACCTCATCGCCGACCTTGAACCGCCGCGCGCGTGACCCAACGCGAACCACCATACCCGCGAGGTCGTGGCCGAGCACGAGCGGCATGTGGTACGGCAGGATGAGCTTGAACTCGCCGCTCTTGATCTTGGAGTCCAGCAAGTTCACGCCAGCGGCGTGGATCTGCACCAGTACCTCGTCATCGCCCGGCATGGGCTCCGGCATGTCGCCTAGCCGCAGATTGGCATTTTTTGCGTAACGATCGAGCAGGAAGGCTTTCATGATGTCTGTTTCTCCGGTCTCGTTAACGTGAGAGCGGAATGGCGGCTGCGTCGCGCGGTGGCATCGTTGCCGACGTGTCGAGCCGTAGGTCTTTCCGAACGCCGGCATCCAACACGCTGGCTGGTGCAAACCGACGTAGCAAGCGCATGCGCTTGGCGAGTCCAGGGGCGTACCGAATTTCTGGGCTCGTTGCCATGGCTGCTTTCACCACGATTTCGGCCACCACTTCTGGGCCGTCTGCGCCCACGAGTACTTCTTTCACCCGCCGCTCCACACCCCCGCAAATGCCGCGATACACGTCGAGCGGTGCGTCTGGTTTCATCAGGTTCGCGTCGAACGGCGTGTTGATGTAGGCAGGCTCGACGACGGAGACATGAATGCCCAAGGTGCGCAGTTCATGGTCGAGCGCTTCCGAATAGCCTGCGACTGCGTGCTTGGTGGCGGAGTACAGCGCCATGTAGGGCATCGGCAGGAAGCCCAGCACGGAGCCGATATTGATGATGCGGCCGCTGTGCTGCTGACGCATGTGCGGAAGCACGGCGCGCGTCATGCGGACGATGCCGAAGAAGTTGGTATCGAAAATGGCGCGGGCTTGGTCGAGCGAACTCTCCTCCGCCGCGGCGGGCGCGACGCCGAAGCCGGCGTTGTTCACGAGCAGGTCGATGCGGCCTTCGTAATGGATCAACGCGTTGACGGCTGCTTCGACCGAGGCGTCGCTAGTCACATCGAGCGCCAGCATCTCGAACCCGCGCTGACCTGATTGCGCACCGCGCCGGCTGGTGCCGTAGACCTTGTAGCCGGCCTTGGCGAGTTGCCCGGCGGTCGCTTCGCCGATGCCTGACGATGCGCCCGTGACGAGCGCAATGGGTTGCCTGGATTTCATGGGGATACCTGCCTGTGAGTCTTCATGGTATGGGTGGCGGCGATGGCACGGCGCTGCTTGCCGAAACGGATCGGTGCCGCCAGTTGTGTTGTACAAATATGATAGTCATCATATTCGTTTGCAAATGAAAATTCGCCACCACGATCAGGTGTCGGCAGTAGACAAATACTTCAACGCGGCTTTTCGTAGCGCATCGGACAGTTTCGGTTCGTCGACCGCTCGTGCCAGGAGCAGGGCACCGACCATGGTGGCCACCGTGACGAGTGCACGCTCATGCGCACCGGGCTGCCCCCAGTCAGGTGACTGACGGGCGACGACATCGATCATCTCCTTGATGCGCCGCGTGGCTGCGCGACGTACTTCGGGCGCTTGACGCGGCATCTCCGAACCGAGCGCAACGACCGGACAGCCCAGTTCCGCGCTCTCCAGGTGCTCCTTGGACAGATAGGCCTGCACCAGCGACTGCAAAGCGTGTTCAGGCGGTGCCAATGCAGCGACACGGGACGACGCGGTAACGGCATCAGCACCGGCACGGTCAGCCGCCTCGGCAAGCATCGCTTCGCGCGAAGGAAAGTGCGCATAGAAACCGCCGTGGGTAAGGCCAGCCTCCTTCATGATGTCGGAGACACTGGTGCCATCGTAGCCCGTACGCCGAATTGCTCGCGCAGCAACCTCCACGATACGTTCGTGCGTGACCTCTTTGGATTTGCCAGCGATCTTCGTCATATGATGTGCATCATACACAAATTAATCTGAAGCTGCAAGGTGGCATGCTTGTACACGCCACCCGTTCCAACGATTCAAGCCTCGAAGGACAGCATTGGGGCGACAGGGTAGAAGTGGCGACTGTCTCAAATGGCCGAAAGCGAACACGCAAATTCTTCAGCCTCCGATGGCTGATCGACACCAGCGCGATGGCAAGCATTTTCAGACTGAGTCATCAACGACCACTGGAAGTCCAGTCAGGCGATACCGGGATCTGTTACCCCAAGGAACAGAAAAAACAAGGCCCCGCATGCGGGGCCTTATCGTGTCGTCAGCAGCAGGAATCAACCGCCGTGCTTCGCCAACCACGCATCCACCGCCGGCAGGCGATCCTTGCGGATCATCAGGCGGTACTGGATGTTCGCGATGGCGGCTTGCGCGGGACGGCGCGAGGAGGCCGGCAGGCTCACCTCGTAGGCCTTGATCTTCTCGATCATCGCCGGGTCGAACGAGCTGCCACCCAGGCGCGGATAGAACTGGCTGCGCGAGGTGGAGTCGACCAGCTTGTCGACCTGGGCGCGGTGCGCCATCGCGAAGTTCCAGGCCAGTTCCGGGTGATGCCAGGACACGGCACCGATCATGCCCGCGCCGTTGGTGGCACCCGGCTCGTCGGTGAGCGCGAGATCCAGCGCGCGCTGGGCCAGTGCCTTGTCCTCGGCGATGGCGAGCAAGGCGTACAGGCGGTCCTTGATCATCGGCGACTTCTCGGCCTTGGCCTCGGCATGCAGCTTGTCCCAGGTGGCCGCGTCCGCATGCTGCGCCACGATGGCGTAGATGATCTTGCGCAGCGCCGGCGGCACGGCCTTGGGATCGCTGGCCTGCGCGGCGTAGCGGCGGCGCACCTCGCTGAGAAGATCCTGGTCGCCCAGTTCGGCCAGCGCGCTAATCAGCTGCGTGCGCAGCAAGGTGGTGGAGGTGCTCTCGTCCGGCTTCGGCGCCCAGCCCACGCGGGCGAACACCGGCTTGAGCTGTGCCACCGCGTACTTGCGGAAGCTGGCCTGCCGTGCCTTGTCGCCGCGGTAGTAGCTGTCCAGCGCAGTGAGGCTGCCGGCCACTTCGGACCAGATCTCGGGATTCGCGTTCGCCGGCGTGGCCTTGGCCATGTCGAGGAAATCCGAGACCGGCTGCAGGCCCACCATACCCTCCGCCCAGGCGTCGCTCATCAGGCCGAGCTGGTCGATCGGCGCGAGCTTGTCGAAGCCCTGCTTGAGCGCGGCGAGCTGCGCGGGCGCATACAGCGTGCGGTAGTAGCCGCTCTGCCCCGCGTTCACCAGCACCGGGCCGCAACCCTGCAGCTTGAGGGTGGCACTGCCGTCGACCAGGGTGCTGGTGGCGGGATGGCCCACGACCTCGGCGCTCACCGGCACATGCCAGCGCAGCGGCTGCTTGTGCGGGCGATCCTTGGTGAACTCGCCCTGGGTGAGCTTCACCGTGGTCTCGCCGTTGCTGCACATGGCGGCGCCCACGTTGATCAGCGGAACGCCCGGCTGCAGGGTGAAGTCGTGCGCCACCTGGGTGATCGGCTTGCCGCCGGCCACGCCGTCCATCGCGTGCCACAGGTCATCGGACACCGCGTTGCCGTAGGCGTGCGCCTTGAGGTAATCGTGCACGCCCTGGCGCCAGGCCTCGGGGCCCACGTAGGCCTCCAGCATGCGGATCACCGCCTCGCCCTTGGAATAGGTGATGGTGTCGAAGGCCTGGCTGGCCTGCTCCACCGTGGCGATCTGCTGCACGATGGGATGGGTCGACGCCACCGCATCGGCGGACATCGCGCCCTCGCGCACGCGCACGGCGCCCAGTGCGGTGTTCCATTCCGGATGCTGTTTCTCGGTCTCGCGCGCCTCCATCCACGAGGCGAAGCCCTCGTTCAACCACAGGTTGTCCCACCAGCGCATGGTCACCAGGTCGCCGAACCACTGGTGCGCCATCTCGTGCGCCTCGGTGGAGAACACGTTCTGCTTGTCGCCCTGGGTGGAGTACGCCGGATCGAGCAGCATCGCGTACTCGAAGGTGAAGATCGCGCCCCAGTTCTCCATCGCCGAGAAGAACTGGCTGCTGCCCGGCGCGGCGATGTTGTCCAGCTTCGGCAGCGGGTACTTGATGCCGAAATACTCGTTGTAGTCGTGCAGGATCGCCTTGGCCGAATCCAGCGCGAACTTCGCCTGCGCGGCCTTGCCCTTCTGCATCACCACGCCGATCTCGGTGCCGTCGGACATGGTGGTGGCACGGTCGAAATCGCCCAGGCCGAAGAACAGCAGGTAGGTGGACATCTTCGGCGTGGTCTGGAACGTGACCTTCTCCAAGCCGTTGCCCGCCGCGGTCCTGCTGGCCACCGGCATGTTGCTCACCGCCATCTCGTCGGCGGGCACGGTGACGCTGAGGTCGAACGCGGCCTTGTAGTTCGGCTCGTCCCACGAGGGGATGAAGCGGCGCGCGTCGGAGTTCTCGAACTGGGTGAACAGCGCGCGCTTCTGGCCGGAAGTGCTGGGGTAATCGATGGCGAACAGGCCGTTGGCCTGGGTGCCGATCTTGCCGGTGTAGTCCATCGCGAGCCGGTAGCTGCCCGGCGCGATCGGCTGGGCGAAGCTGAAGGTGGCAGTCTGCGTCTTCTCGTCCACGCTCACCTTGGCGGCTTCACCCTGCTTGCCCGAGGCCGGCGTCAGCTTCACCGAGGAGAACGTCATGCCCTCGGCATTCAGCGTGATGCTGCGGGTGGGTTGCTCCACCTGGATATCCACGGTCACCTGGCCGTCGAAGCTCAGCTTGTCCGCATGCGGCGTGATGCCGACGGCGTAGTGCACGGGCCGAACGCCACGCGGCAGCTGGGTGGGGGCCAGCGACGACGCGGCCGCCGCCGGCTGCGCCGGTAACGCCAGCACGCTGCCGGCGGACACGGCGAGCGCCAGCGCGATCGCGGAAACCAGGGACTTGCGCATGAGAACCTCTCCTGATGGTCATGCATGGGGTGCGGCGCCATGCGGCGTCGCACACGGAAACGGAAAAACGGGTGTCGCGCATCGTCGCGCCAGCGACGGCGGGCAGGAACGGCCGGAAGTCATGGCCGAGCCGGATGCGCCGCCGAGGCTTCACGTCCTGTTTTGCCGGCTTTGCGCCCGCCAGGCCGGCCTTCATCGCATGACCGGCGAAAGCCGCCGGGGCGGCAGCTATGCTCGCCTCCATCGATCCAGCAGCGGGGGCATCACCGTGATCAAGGGCTTTTTCTTCGTGGCGAGGCTGGCCGTCGCCTGGCTGCTGATGTTGGCCTTGGTGCTGACCCTGATCTTCAGCAGCGGCCCGTTCCATGGCATGGATCCGCTGCCGGAGATCATCGTCATCGTGGTGTTGGCGCTGGTAATCACCGGCGCGTTCTCGCACCTGCGCCGCGTGCGCCTGATCGCCGGGCACGTGAACCTCGACACGCTGGGCAATCGCCAGCGGCGCCAGATCGAGCTGCCGTTCGAGGCCGGCGAGGCGTTCGACATGCTGGACGCGGCGATCCGAGAGCTGCCCCACACCGAGGAAATCGAAAGCGCCCGCGACAGCCTGCAGGTGCGCGCCAAAGTTCGCCGCCCGAATCCCTATGGCCGCACCGTGCTCGGCTGGCTCAACCCGTTCAGTTGGCTGGGCAGCCGGCGCAACCAGATCTTCGCCACGGTGACGCCGGGCGACGGCATCGGCAGCGTCACCCTGGTATGCGAACCGGAAAGCGGTGCCTGGACCGACTGGTTCCGCGTGGACGACGGCACCAACCTGATCAACGCCGAGGCGATCTCCCGCGCCCTCGCCCGCCGCGTGGCCGAACGCCGCCGCCGCGAACAGCAGGCCGCTACCCAAGCCGCCACCGACAAGGAACTGGCGCAGGCCAGGCTCAATCTGCTGCACGCGCAGGTGGAGCCGCACTTCCTCTACAACACGCTGGCCAGCGCGCAATACCTCACGCGCAGCGAACCTGCGCAGGCCGACCGCATGTTGGGCCATCTCATCCAGTACCTGCGCCACTCGCTGCCCAGCGCGGAGGAAACGCTGTCCACGCTCGGCGAGGAGCTGGAACGCGCCCGCGCCTATCTCGAAATCCTGAAGATCCGCATGGGTGCGCGGCTGGAGATGAAGATCGACGTGCCCGACGCGCTGCGCGCCGTCATGCTGCCGCCGATGATGCTGCAGACCCTGGTGGAGAACGCGATCAAGCACGGCCTGGAACCCAAGCCCGGCGGCGGCACCGTGTGGATCCTCGCCCGTCGCGACGGCGACAACGTGGCGATCACGGTGGCGGACGACGGCCAGGGCTTCGGCGCGGCTGGCGGCGGCACCGGCATCGGTCTGAAGAACGTGCGCGAACGCCTGCAACTCGTGTACGGTCCGCGCGCCTCGCTGGCGGTGGTCGCCAACGCGCCGGAAGGCGTGGCCGCCACGCTCACCGTGCCGGCGCAACAGGTTGAACTGATCGCAACGGAATCGCGCCCATGAGCCGCGCCGTGATCGCCGAGGACGAAGCGCTGCTGCGCGACGCGCTGCGCCGCCTGCTCCAGGCTGCATGGCCGGAACTGGACGTGATCGCCGACTGCGACAACGGCGCCGACGCGCTCGACGCCATCGCCACGCAGCAGCCCGACGTGGCCTTCCTCGACATCCGCATGCCCGGCCTGAGTGGCCTGGAAGTGGCCGCAGCGGCAGCCGAGGCCAGCCCCGCCACGCAGGTGGTGTTCACCACCGCCTACGACCAGTACGCCATCGACGCCTTCGAGCGCGGCGCGATCGACTACCTGCTCAAGCCCATCGCCGTCGAGCGGCTGGCCGCCACCGTCGAACGGCTGAAGCGCCGCGCCACGGCCGGCCAGGCCGCGCGCGGCGACCTCGCCCTGTTGTTGCGCGAGCTGGCGCAAGGCACCGGGCGGACCGCCGACGCGCCGCCGCTCACCTGGATCACCGCCGGCACCGGCCGCGAGACGCGGCTGATCATGGTGGACGACGTCGCCTACTTCCGCGCCGACCACAAATACACCGTGGCGATGACCGCCGACGGCGAAGCACTGCTGCGCAAGCCGATCCGCGAGCTGCTGGAGCAGCTTGATCCAGCCGTGTTCAAGCAGATCCACCGCTCCACCATCGTCAACCTGAAAGCGATCGCCTCCATCGTCCGCGACGACAGCGGCAAGGGCACCGTGCGCCTCCGACAACGCCCCGAGACCCTCACCGTGAGCCAGCCCTTCATGGCGCTGTTCCGCAACATGTGACCCCGCCCGCGGCTCGCCATGCACGAGCCGCGCATGAACCCCACCACTCCGGGAAAACCCATCATGCTGAAGCCGACGATTGCCGGCCTGGCCTGCCTTTGCCTTGCCGCCTGCGCCACCCATCTCATCGATCGCGACGTGCAGCGCCTGCACGCCCAGCGCGACTGCAGGGTACGTGCCGCTGTTGCCCCCGCCTATGCCGTGGACAGCACCGGCGTCGGCTTGCGCAACGTCGCGTTCGACCGCTGCATGCGCGCGGCCGTTCTCGCGAAGGGGCGGTAAGCACGCTCCGTCGCTGTCCCATCTTCCGATCGATGGCCGACTGCATTGCCGGCGGACGCGCGCTCGTCGCGGCACCGGCAGCCATGGCGCGCTGATCGACCGGCGGCAAGCCGATGCACCGCCGCCATGGAGGCACCTCGCGGCACGCATCCGCGCATCCATGCACCGCACCCAGGATCACCGGCGCACCGCGATGCGCGGCGACTTCAGCGCCAGCCCGCCGCCCGCGCCGTGCGTTCCTGCCGCGCGTCGAAAACATTGCCGCGCAAGCGCGCATCGATCGCGGCCTGCACCGCTGGCGGCAACTCGCTGGCCGCTTGGCGCAAGTCGCCACCTTCGGGCAGGACCGAAGGCCCCAGCACGGGCAGCGCCCAGCCCGCGGCGGAATGGCAGGCCAGCCCGGCGCGCGACGGTGGTATGCGGATGGTGAAAGTGCGGCAGATATCCCCGTCGGCAGAACGGAAACTCAGGCCGATCGCAACCGGTGCACGCGCATCCGGCGCGCTCGCCAGTTCGTGGTCGAGCGCGCGGGCCAGCGTGCCCGCGGCGAATTGCTGACCGCCCTGCGTGCGCACCAGGGCGCTGCCGGATTGCCACCACCACAGGCCAGCGGCAAGCATGGCCAGCGATGCCGCAAGCGCGGCCCCCGGCAACCACCGGCTGCGCATCGCATGGCGACGGACGGCGGCCGTGCCGCGTGCATCGAATGGCACGACCGTCGCCGCCGGCGCGGACCGCGGCTGCAACAGCGCGGACAGATGCTCAGGCACCGGTTCGTCCAGCACCGGATCGAACGCGGCCCGGAGTCGCGCATTCAGGGCCTGCAACTGCCGTACGCGGCGGGCCAGTGCCTCGTCCTGCGCCAGTGCGGCATCGACGCGCGCACGCGCCGCGGCGTCGAGTTCGCCGTCCACGTAAGTCTGCAAGGTGTCGTCGTCGATCGGATTCATGCATCGTTCCCAAGATGGGCCTGCAAGCTGGCACGGGCACGGGCCAAGCGACTGGTGACGGTGCCCACCGGCACCTCCAACAAGGCGGCGGCCTCGTCGTAGGACAGGCCTTCAACCAGCACCAGCGCCACCACTTCGCGATGGTCCGGCGGCAACATCGCCAGCGCCTGCGCCAGTTCCATCTGCTGCGTGCGCCGCGCTTCGCTGCCATCGGCCACCGCCTCGCCGGCTTCCTCCGGCGCGAACACATGCTGTGCCCGGCCGCGCGCGCGCAACTCGTCCCGCCAGGCGTTGCGCGCGATCGCGAACACCCACTTGTCCAGCGCGGCGTCCGGTCGCCACTGCGCGGATCGGGCGAGCGCGCGTTCCAGCACGATTTGCACCAAGTCGTCGGCATCGGCGACCTGCCCGGCCAGCGCCCGCGCGAGACGGCGCAGGCGCGGCAGCAACGGGATCAGACCTTCGCGCACGGCATCGCTCGAATGCACGCATCACCTTCCACTACGTCTGGCGGGGCGGATTCCTTCCCTCGCGCGCGACGGCGCGGTTCGGGGGAATAAAGCGAGGCAATGCTAGCATCTGGCCCCATCGTCCCCGAGGTGCATGGCGATGCCTCCGCTACGCGTTTCCACCCTGTTCGTGCCGATGCTGCTCGTGCTGCTGTCGCTGGGCCGCGCCACACCGGTGCAGGCGCAGGTGCTCGGCCCGCTGCAGCGCCTGCCCAGCAGCCTGCCGCTTCCCGCCACGCCGCTGCCCCTCAGCGTGCCCGCGACGAACCTGCGCGGCGTCGACGACCTGCTGCAGCAGACGCAGACCCTCAGCCGCAAGCTGCAGATCCGCAACCTGCTGCGCAGCGAGCCGCGCCGCGTCGACGTCGATCCGCGGGGCGCGCCGATCCTGCGCGGCGAATTCCTTGTCACCGGCCTGACGGGGGCGTCGCTCGACGCGGTGCGCGCGCTGGGATTCGAGGTGGCGCCCGCGACCACGGCGGACACGACGCTGGGATTGGACTTCGCAGTCCTGCACGACACCCGCGGCCGCGGCACGGCGGCGGCGCTGCGCGCGCTGCAGCAGGCCGCACCGGCGGCGACCTTCGCCTACCAGCACCTCTACCTGCCGGCAGGCAGCGGCGATGCAGGCACAACCAGCATGCCCGCCACGCCGTCATCCACCGCAACAGCGCACCGCATCGGACTGGTCGACGGCGGCGTCGACCCGAGCGATCCCGCGCTGGCGCAAGCGCACATCGAACGCTACGGCTGCACGAAACCCAACCCGTCGCGACACGGCACGGCGGTCGCCGCGCGCCTCGTCGCCGGCGATCCGGACACTTTGTACGCCGCCGACCTGTGGTGCGGCGACGCGGTCGGCGGCACCACCTCCGGCCTCGTCGACGCGCTCGCGTGGATGGCCGGCGAAGGCGTGCCGGTGATCAACATCAGCCTGGTCGGGCCCGACAACCCGGTGCTCGCGCGCGCGGTGCAGGCGATGATCGCGCGCGGCCACGTGCTGGTCGCCGCGGTCGGCAACGACGGACCTGCGGCACCGCCGCTGTTCCCCGCGGCCTATCCCGGCGTGATCGGCGTCAGCGGCGTCGACACGCACGACCGCGTGCTGCCCGAGGCGGCCAGCGGCGCGCAGGTGGCGTTCTGCGCGTCCGGCGTGATCGGCCACGGCCGCGCGATGCTGCGCGGCACCTCGTTCGCCGCGCCGATCGTGGCGCGCCTGGCCGATCGCCTGCTGGCTGCGCCCCGTCCGGACGCCGCGGCCCAGGTGCTGCAATCCCTGATCGGCGAGGCGCATGCGCTCGGCCCGCGCTGCGGCCACGGCCTGCTGTCGCCGGGAAACTGAACGTTTTCCAACCGCGCCCGCGCGTCGCGGAAGGATCGCCCAGGCCCACGCGTAATGGACCCTGCAAGCCGCGGATTCGCCGCCGGCAGGAGGTCCTTCCATGCGCAACACGACACTCAACCTCACCCTGCTCGCCGGCAGCCTGGCCTTGGCCGCGATCACGCCGACGCACGCCCAGGTCCTGGGCAGTGGTGGCCTCGCCGGCAGGCTGGGCGGCCAGGTTCCCGCCATGACCGGGCAACTGGATGGCCAGATCGGCGGCTCCGCGCGCGGCATGGGCGCCCTCGATCTGCCCGACATCAATCGCCGCGCCGCCGAACGCCGGGCCGAACGCCTGCGCCAGCGTGCCGCGTCGAACGCCGCTGCGACGACGCATGCCGTGACGCAAACCGCGACGCAAACCGCGACGCAGGCAGCCCTTCCGTCGAATAGCCAGGCGAGCGCGAACGGCGTCGCCAGCCTCGCCGGCGCTGCGAACGCCAACCATGCCGGCCAGACCGCGGCGAACGCCGCGGCCAACCTGGGCGCCGCCGCGACCGGTGGCATCGACGGTTCCGGGATGCGCGATGCGGCAACGGGCGCGGCTGGCCAAGCCGTGGGTCAGGCGCGTTCCGCGGCTTCGTCGGCCGCAAGCAGTGCCCGCGGCGCGTTGAACAGCGCGCGCAACGCGGCCGGCAATGCGGCCACGAACGCCGAAGGCGCGGCCGGACAAACCATCGGCAATGGCGTGTCCTCGGCCCAGGGCGCCGGCGCGCTCGCGGCGAATGGCGCCGGCAACGCTTCCTCGCCTGCGGGTTTGGTCGACTCGAGCACGGCGAGCCAATCGTCGGGCCAGGCGTCGGGCAACCAGTCCGCTCCGTCGTCACAGACGTCCAAGCCCATGAGCAGCGCCGACAACCGCTCGGCCCATGCATCGGGCGCGACCACCGGCAATGGCAGCACGCAGGCCGGTGCCGGTTCGATGTCGGGCGCGCAGGGTTCGGCGGCCGCCAGCGGTCAGGCCGGTGCCCAGGGCTCGACCAATGGCGGCCTCTCCGCCTCGGCGCAGGCCGGCGGCAGCGCCAATGCGGACGCGCAGCAGCACTGAGGGTTTGCGGTTTCTCAACCTCTCGGCCCGGCCACGGATGGCCGGGTGACCACGACAACAGAAAGCCCCGCATGGCGGGGCTTTCGTGTGTGCAGCGAGCGGCGACCGGTGCTCAGGCGAACGGATCGTCCAGCACGATGGTGTCGTCGCGATCGGCGCCGGTGGCGACGATGGCGAGCCTGCAGCCGGAGAGTTCCTCCACCGCACGCAGGTAGGCGCGGGCGGCGGCGGGCAGCTTGTTCCAGTCGCGGATGCCGGCGGTGGATTCCTGCCAGCCGGGGAACTCCAGGTACACCGGCTTGCACTCGTCCCAGCCGTCCGCGTCCAGCGGCGCCAGCTCGCGGCGCTTGCCGCGGTATTCGTAGGCGATGCAGACCTTGATCGTCTCCAGCCCGTCGAGCACGTCGAGCTTGGTGATGGCCAGGCCGTTGATGCCGTTGATCTGCACGGCGCGCTTCAGCGCCACCAGGTCGATCCAGCCGCAGCGGCGCGGACGGCCGGTGCTGGCGCCGAACTCGTTGCCGACCTTGCGCAGGCGCTCGCCCATCTCGTCGTGCAGCTCGGTGGGGAACGGGCCGCCGCCCACGCGCGTCGCGTAGGCCTTGCAGATGCCCAGCACGTAGTCGATGTCGTGCGCGCCCACGCCGGTGCCGGCCAGCGCGCCGCCCACCGTGGTGTTGGACGAGGTAACGTAGGGATAGGTGCCGTGATCGATGTCGAGCAGCGCGCCCTGCGCGCCTTCGTACAGGATGTTGCCGCCGTCCTTGCGCACGTCGTGCAGGATGGTGGCGACGTCGTCCACCAGCGGGCGGATGTACTCGCCCCAGGCCAGCGCGTCCTTCAGCACGGTGTCGTAGTCCACCGGCTCGGCCTTCAGCCACTGGGTGAGGATGAAGTTGTGGTAGTCCACCGCGGTCTTCAGCAGCGCGGGCAGCTCGTGCGGGTACATCAGGTCGGCCACGCGGATCGAGCGGCGCGCCACCTTGTCCTCGTAGGCCGGGCCGATGCCGCGGCCGGTGGTGCCGATCGCGCTCTTGCCGGCGGCGGCCTCGCGCGCTTTGTCCACCGCGATGTGGTACGGCATGATCAGCGGCGTCGCCGGGCTGATCTTGACGCGCGAACGCACGTCGACACCGTTCGCCTCCAGCTCGGCGACTTCCTTGATCAGCGCTTCGGGCGAGAGCACCACGCCGTTGCCGATCAGGCACAGCGCGTCGTCGCGCAGGATGCCCGAGGGGATCAAGTGCAGCACCGTCTTCTTGCCCTTGATGACCAAGGTATGGCCGGCATTGTGGCCGCCCTGGAAGCGCGCCACCGCGCTGACCCGTTCGGTCAGCAGGTCGACGATCTTGCCCTTGCCTTCGTCGCCCCACTGCGCGCCGAGGATGACTACTGACTTGCCCATGATGTTCTCGCTCAAGTTTGAAGCGCCCTCACAGGGGCGCGAAAAGATAACCGTGTCGGCGCCTGGCTGCCGTGAACTCATCCGGTGCCGCACGCGCCATGTCGCCATCCCGGCGACGCGGCGCTCAATGCTTGGCCGGCTCCGGGCTCCCGAAGTAGCGCAGGAATTCCGAGTCGGGCTTCAGGATCAGCACGCCGTTGCCGTCGTCGAACGACTTCTTGTAGGCGGCGAGGCTGCGGTAGAACGCGAAGAATTCCGGGTCCTGGCTGTAGGCCTGCGCGTAGATCGCCGCGGCCTGCGCGTCGCCCTCGCCGCGCACCTTGGCGGCGTCGCGCTCGGCGTCGGCGCGCAGCACCTGGCCCTGGCGGTCGGCATCGGCCTTGATCTTCTCCGCCGCTTCCTGGCCGGTGTAGCGCAGTTCGTTGGCCAGCTGCAGGCGTTCGGCGCGCATGCGCTTGTACACCGATTCGCTGACCTCGTCCGGCAGGTCGATGCGCTTGATGCGCACGTCGACCACGGCGATGCCGAGGTTCTTCTGCGCCGAGGCGTCGGTCTGCTGGCGCACCCGTTCGGTGATGTCCTTGCGACCGCCCGAGATCAGGTCCTGCAGCGTGCGCGCGTTGAACTCGAAGCGCAGCGCGTCCTTGATGATCGGGGTGAGCCGCTGCTCCGCCTGCAGCTGGTCGCCGCCGGTGGCGCGGTAGTAGGCCGCGTTGTCGGCGATCCGCCACTTCACGTAGAAGTCGACGTTGACGCTCTTCTTCTCGGAGGTGAAGTAGCGCTCCGGCTGCGCGTCCAGCGACAGGATGCGCTTGTCGAAATGCAGCACCTGCTGGACCACCGGCAGCTTGAAGTGCAGGCCCGGCGCGTAGTCGGTACGCATGATGCGGCCGAACTGCAGCAGCAGCGCGCTCTGCCCCTCGCTGACCACGAACATGCTGTTGAGGCCGAGCAGGGCCAGCAGCACGACGGCGACGATCGCGACGATCCTCTTCATGGCTGGCCTCCCTTGGCCGCGGCTGCATCGCTGCCGGAGCCGGCCGAAGCCGAGGTCGCCGCGGCGGCCTTGCCGCCGGTATCGACGGCATCGCGCGCCTTTTCACCGGCCGGCAGGTTGATGATGTTGCGGCCGCCGGAGCCGTCGATCACCTTCGGGTTGTCGGCCATCACCTGTTCCATCGTTTCCAGCCACAACCGCTTGCGGGTCACCGCGGGCGCGGCCTTGTATTCCTTCAGCAGCAGATCGAAGCGGGCGGCGTCGCCCTGTGCACGGGCGATGCGCTCGGCCTGGTAGCCGGAAGCCTCGGCGGCGATGCGCGCCGCGTCGCCGCGCGCCACCGGCACCACCTTGCTGGCATAGGCCTGCGCGGCGTTCTCGATGCTCTGCTTGTCCTCGCGCGCGTTGTTGACGTCGTCGAAGGCGTCCTTCACCTCGGCCGGCGGCGCCACGTTCTGGAAGCTCACCTCGGTGACGCGCAGGCCGCTGTGATAGCTGTCCAGCGTCTTCTGCAGCGCCTGCTGCGCCTCGGTCACCAGGTTGGCGCCGGCGGCGGAGAGGATCTGGTCCATGTCGCTGGAACCGATCACCGAGCGCACGGCCGCCTCGGCCGCCGCGCTGACGCTGCCGTCCGGGTCGTTCACCGAGAACAGGTACTTGCGGGCGTCGTCCACCTGGTACTGCACGGTGAAATCGACGGTGATGATGTTCTCGTCGCGGGTCAGCATGGACACGCGGTCGTTGACCGAGCGGATGCGCGTGGCCTCGACCTTGTCCACCGCCTCGATCGGGCGCGGCAGCTTGAGGTGGAAGCCCGGCGGCAGCGTGCGCGAGTACTCGCCGAAGCGCAGCACCACGCCGACCTGGCGTGCGTCGATGATGGTGTAGCTGCTCATCAGCAGGCCCACCACGACCAGCACGATGATCGCGGTGAGGATGCCGCCGGGGCCGCGGCCCAGCCGGCCCAGGTGATCGCCGAGGTTCTTCAGCAGCTGGTCCGCCGAAAACTTGTTGCTGTTCGGGCGCTGCCGGTTCCAGGGGTCTTTCTGCCCGCCACCGGGTTCATTCCAGGCCAATGTCAGTCTCCTTCGGGCCGCTGGGGAGGCCGGCAAACCGCGCCGGAACACATCAGGTTGAACAGAAATCGCATGAGGCGTGACCGGGCTGCCTGTCGAGGTGGCGCCGAAGATTTTTCGGCCGCGCAAACGATTGGGATTCTAGCAGAGCGTGGCGGAATCCGGGGCTGGAGCGACCAGCAGCGCACGCAGCAACTCGGTTTCCGCCGCGCTGCCGCCGTTGAGCGGCGCGATCACGCTGCGCGGCGCGTCGATGCGCAGACGCCAGCCGTGCTCGTCCACCTGCTCGCCGGCGATCGCACCCACCGCCTTGAGCCGCGCATGCAGCCGCCCGGCCGTCAGCGGCAGGCGCAACTCGGACTGCACCCGCTCGCCACCGAGCAACTCGCCCAGCGCCTGGCGCAGCAGCTCGATGCCCGCACCGGTGGCGGCCGACAGCCACACCGCCTGCGGCCTGCCCTCGGCATCGCGGTCGATGCGCGGCTGCATCCCGGCTTCACCTTCCATCAAATCTATCTTGTTGAACACCCGCAGCTGCGGCACGTCGCCGGCGCCGATCTCCTCCAGCACCTGGTCGACCACGCGGCGCAGCGGCTCGCGCTCCTCGTCGGCGGCATCGCTGACGTGCAGCAGCAGGTCGGCGTCGCGCGCCTCGGCCAGGGTGCCGCGGAAGGCCGCGACGAGGTCGTGCGGCAGCTCGCGGATGAAGCCCACGGTGTCGGCGATCACCGCCGGGCCGCAGGCGAGGTCGTCGAGCCGACGCACGGTGGGGTCGAGCGTGGCGAACAGCTGGTCGGCGGCATACACGGCGCCGGCGGTGAGCGTGTTGAACAAGGTGGACTTGCCGGCGTTGGTATAGCCCACCAGCGCCACCCGTGGCACCGTGTTGCGCAGGCGCGCACGGCGCTGCTGGCCGCGCTGGGTCTGCACTTTCTCCAGACGCTTGGTGAGCTGCTTCACCCGCTCGGCGAGCAGGCGGCGGTCGGTTTCCAGCTGGGTTTCGCCGGGGCCGCGGTTGCCGATCGCACCGCCGCGCTGGGCGTCCAGATGGGTCCAGCCGCGCACCAGTCGCGTGGCCAGATGCTTGAGCTGGGCCAGCTCCACTTCCAGCTTGCCTTCATGCGAGCGGGCGCGCTGGGCGAAGATGTCCAGGATCAGGCCGGCGCGGTCGACCACGCGCGCGCTGAGGTGCTTTTCGAGGTTGCGCTCCTGCACCGGACTGAGCAGGTGGTCGACCAGCACCAGGTCGGCGTCCAGCGCGCGCACCATCTCGGCCAGTTCGTCGGCCTTGCCGCTGCCGATGTAATAGCGCGGGTTCGGCGCCTCGACCCGGGCGGTGACGCTGCCAAGGATCTCGGCGCCGGCGGATTTCACCAGTTCGGCGAACTCGGCGGCGCGACGCTCGGCGTCGCCGCCACCGCGGGCATGCGGGAGCACGAGGACGGCGCGCTCGCCTTTCTTCTGACGATCAAACACGTGGGACGACGGCCTCTGTGCGTGGACGGAACCGGAGGGATTCCGTCTTCATGTGGGCCGACCGGCGATCAATCAAGCATCCGGCGCGTCGGCGGCCGGGGCGGCATCGGCATGCCCCTCGTGGCCGTCGTGACCCTCGTGGCCATTGCCGAGGCGCACGTTGCGGCTGGGCACCACGGTGGAGATGGCGTGCTTGTAGACCATCTGGCTGACCTGGTTGCGCAGCAGCACCACGAACTGGTCGAACGATTCGACCGTGCCCTGCAGCTTGATGCCGTTGACCAGGTAGATGGCCACCGGAACGCGCTCGCGGCGCAAGGCGTTCAGAAAAGGATCCTGCAGCGATTGTCCCTTGGACATTTCTTGTTCTCCCCTGAGCGGCGAACCGGCCGGGGAAAAAACGCCTGCGGCGCCCCGGCCCAACAGCATCGATGTTAACCGGGTTCAAGGGCTTGAAGGAAGCGGTTTTTTGGGGAATCGGCGCACGAAAACGAGGCCTCGCCACGGCCACTCATGCCGGCGTGCCGAGGAACAGTCGCACGGCCTCGCCTGCCCGCGCCAGCGGCGGTGCCCGCTCCGGATCGAACACCCGCGCGTCCAGCTCGGCGCGCAGCCAGGTGATCTGCCGCTTGGCCAGCTGGCGGGTGGCGAAGATCGCGCGCTCGCGGAAGCCGGCAGCGTCCGATTGCCCATCCAGATGCTCCCAGCCTTGCCGGTAGCCCACCGCGCGGATCGCCGGCAGGTCGGCGTGCAGGTCGCCGCGGGCGCGCAGCGTGCGCAACTCGTCGAGGAAGCCCGCCGCCAGCATCGCGTCGAAGCGCTCGGCGATGCGCGCATGCAGCGGCGCACGGTCGGCGGGCAGCAACGCCAGCTTCAGCACCCGCCACGGGAACGCTTCGCCGCGACCGCCGCGCTGCAGTTCCGACAGCGGTCGCCCGCTGAGGGCTATCACCTCCAGCGCGCGCTGCAGGCGCTGGGCGTCGTTCGGGCCGATGCGTGCGGCGGCCGCGGGATCGAGCCGCGCCAGCCGCGCGTGCATGGCCGGCCAGCCGATGCGCGCGGCCTCGTCGGTCAGTCGGGCGCGGAGCGCCGGATCGGCCTCCGGCAGCTCGGACAGGCCGCGCTGCAACGCCCGGAAATACAGCCCCGTGCCGCCCACCAGCAACGGCACCCTGCCCCGCGCCGTGATCGCATGCATCGCCGCCAGCGCGTCCGCGCGGAACTCCGCTGCGGAATACGGCTGCGCCGGATCGCGGATGTCGATCAGCGCGTGCGGATGACGCGCCAGCGTAGCCGCGTCAGGCTTCGCCGCGCCGATGTCCAGGCCGCGATAGACCAGCGCCGAATCCACGCTGACCAGTTCCACCGGGAAACGATCCTCCAGCTCGCAGGCGAGCGCGGTCTTGCCCGAGGCCGTGGGGCCCATCAGGAAGATCGCGAGCGGGCGGTGGTCGAGGCTCATGCGTCGCGGCAGGAAAACGGATGCGCAAGGGTAACTCAGCGCAGCTGCGCAAAACTTCGGCAATCCGTGCCAAGTGCCTGTCGCGACGGAGCGAAACGGACTTGTCCACATGCTTGTCCAGCAGGTATCCACATCTGCTGTGGATAGAACCGTGCGCCGAAAAACGAAGGGCCGCCCGGAGGCGGCCCTTCGCGTCACGCACGGCGCGGCTTACTTCGCCGGCACGCCCATTTCCTTGAGCAGGTTGTCGGCGTGGTCGAGCTGGTGCATCACCCACAGCATGTAGCGCACGTCGACCTGGATCGAGCGGTTGAGCTGCGGGTTGAACAGCCAGTCGCCGCTCACCGATTCCCAGTTGCCGTCGAAGGCGAGACCGACCAACTGGCCGTTCGCGTCCAGCGCCGGCGAACCGGAGTTGCCGCCGGTGATGTCGAGGTCGGCGAGGAAGTTCACCGGCAGCGTGCCCAGCTTGGACGAGGCGTAGCCACCGAAGGCCTTGGCCTTGATCGCGGCTAGCTCGGCCTTCGGCGCATCGAACGGTTCGACGCCGGTGGCCTTCTCCACGATGCCTTGCGCGGTGGTGAACGGCGCGTAGCTCACGCCGTCGCGCGGCGCCACGCCCTGCACGTTGCCGAAGGTAACGCGCAGCGAGGAGTTCGCATCCGGGTAGACCGGCAGGCCCTGCGATTCCTTCCACGCGATCATCGCCTGCATGTAGCGCGGGCGCAGCTTGCTCATCTCGCCGGCGCGGGCATCCTGCGCATCCTCCAGCTTCTGCAATTCCGGCTGCACTGCATTGGCGAGCTTGAGCATGCTGTCGTTGCTGGCGGCGATGGCCTGGCTGTCGGCCGCGAACCACTTCATGCGCTGGTCGACCTTGCCGAGCTGGCTCCCCGCATACAGTGCGGCAACCTTGGCCTTGAGCTGCTCGGGCGTCTTCGCGCCGTCCAGCCACGCGTCCAGCGCGGGCAGGCGCTGCGCCTGCGGCAAGGCCACATAGCGCGTGAGACCGTAGACCATCAGCTGCTGGTCCACACCCGCGTCGTAGCGACGATCCAGCTGCTTCAGGCCGCCCTCGATGCGCACCCAGTCGCGCTGCTGGTAGCCAGCGTCACGTTCGAGATCGGCCTTGGGACGCTCCTTGGCCAGATGCACCAGGCGCACCGCGGTGCTGAACAGCGACGAGCGCTCGACCAGACCCAGCGCCAGGTTGCGATCGCGGTTGTCGCGCTCGGCGGCGATCGCCGCGCGCAGCTTGCCGATGTCCGCGGCCAGCGCAGTGTTCTCCGTGCCGCCCTGCTGCTTCAACCAGGCTTCCAGCTGCGCTTCCTGCGCGCGCTTCACTTCCACCGCGTCGGCACGACGCAGGCCTTCGAGCTGGCCGCCGAAGTTCTTCAGGTAGTTGTTGAGGCCGGCGACCATGCTGGCGTACTTCACCGCCACCTTGGGATCGGCCTTGCCGGCGGTGTTGATGATGTCCAGCGTGTCCTGGTAGATGCCGATCTGGGTGGGATAGGTGTAATCGATCGCACTCTGCACCTCACCCGCGAGGCGGTAGCGGTTGGTGCGGCCCGGATAGCCGGTGACCATCACGTAGTCGCCCGCCTCCACGCCCTTGGCGTTGACCTTGAGCACGTGTTTCGGGCGATACGGCACGTTGTCCTTCGAGAAAGCGGCGGACTTGCCGTCCTTCGACACATAGGCGCGGAAGTAGCCGAAGTCGCCGGTGTGGCGCGGCCACATCCAGTTGTCCACGTCGCCGCCGAACTTGCCGATCGACTGCGGCGGCGCGTAGACCAGGCGCACGTCCTTGATCTCCAGCTGTTTGATGAGCTGGTAGCTGTAGCCGCCGTGGAAGGTGTAGACGTCGCAGCGGTAGCCCTCGCTCTCGCAGTCCTTCACCTGCTGCTTGATCGCCTGCTCGATCGCCTTGTAGCGTTCGGCGCCGCTCATCTTGTCGTTGAGCTTGGCGTTGATGTCCTTGGTGACGTCGCGGATTTCCTCGGTGACGAAGATGCGCGCGGACGGGCCGGCGGAGAGCTCTTCCGCTTTGGTCTTGGCGAGGAAGCCCTTGTCGATCAGGTTGTTCTCCGGCGTGGAGTTCAGCTGCAGCGCGCCGTAGACGCAGTGGTGGTTGCTCACCGTCAGGCCCTCGGGCGAGACGAAGGAGGCGGTGCAGCCGCCCAGGCTCACGATCGCGCCCAGCGGATAGGCGGTGAGGTCGGCCAGCGTGTTCGGGGCTAGCTTCAGGCCGTGCTGCTTCAGCGTGGCGGCGATGCCCGGAAGCTGGGCGGGCTGCCACATGCCTTCGACGGCGTGGGCGGACGAGATCAGGCCGAGGGACACGGCCGCGGCAAGCAGGAGACGACGCACGATAAACCTCCAGAGGAAAACCGCCGCGGCCGAAACCGCAGCGCAAGAACTTTCGAGTTATGCCCGAGCCGGGCCGGCGCGGCATATGCCGCAAGTCATGGTTGAGTGCTCAGCGCGCGGGCGTGCCCAGTTCGGCCAGCAGCCAGTGCGCCGGATAGACCTTGTCCATCAGCCAGCGCATGTAGCGCAGGTCGACATGGATCGCGCGCTTGTAGCGCGGGTCGAACATCCAGCTGGCGCTGACCGCCTCCCAGTTGCTGTCGAAGTTGAGCCCCACCAGCTCGCCCTTCGCGTTCAGCACCGGCGAACCGGAATTGCCGCCGGTGGTGTCGAGGTTGCTGAGGAAGTCCACCGGCAT
>Ga0209026_1000163_pt1 | contig 102814 bp, 66 predicted proteins | sample AraplaCL_Col_mCL_FD_184262 | JGI IMG/M metagenome (GOLD analysis project Ga0209026, IMG submission 184262) | Arabidopsis root microbial communities from the University of North Carolina, USA - plate scrape CL_Col_mCL (SPAdes) (version 2) | ecosystem: Host-associated > Plants > Roots >...
GACGCTCACGCAAGCCCCAACCCCTCACCCCAACCCTCTCCCTTGGGGGAGAGGGAGTACGAGTGTCAGACCGCCTCGAACACGCCGGCCGCGCCCATGCCGGTGCCGATGCACATGGTCACCATGCCGTACTTCTGCTTGCGCCGGCGCAGGCCGTGCACCAGGGTGGCGGTGCGCACCGCACCGGTGGCGCCCAGCGGGTGGCCGAGCGCGATGGCGCCACCGAGCGGATTCACCTTGGACGGGTCCAGGCCAAGGTCGCCGATCACGGCCAAGGCCTGCGCGGCGAAGGCTTCGTTCAGTTCGATCCAGTCGAGCTGGTCCTGGCCGATACCCGTCTGCTTGAGCGCCTTGGGAATCGCTTCCTTCGGGCCGATGCCCATGATGTCCGGACGCACGCCAGCCACGGAGTAGCCGACGAAGCGGGCGAGGGGCGTGAGGCCGTAGTCCTTGATCGCCTGCTCGCTGGCCAGCAACACCGCGGCGGCGCCATCGGAGGTCTGTGAGGAGTTGCCTGCGGTCACGCTGCCGCCGAACTGGCCGTTGCGGAAGACGGTCTTGAGCTTGCCCAGCACCTCCGGCGTGCTGCCGGCGCGCGGGCCTTCGTCGGTGTCGATCGTGCGGCTGTCGGTCTTGATGCCGCGGGTAGCCAGGTCGGGGTAATGATCGTCGAGCTGGAACGGGGTGATTTCATCCTTGAATTCGCCGGCCTTGATCGCGGCCAGCGCGCGCTCATGGCTTTGCGCGGCGAAGGCGTCCTGCGCTTCGCGCGACACTTTCCATTGCTTGGCGACGTTCTCGGCGGTGATGCCCATGCCGTAGGCGATGCCGATGTGTTCGTTGTCGAAGATGCCCGGGTTCATCGCCACCTTGTGGCCCATCATCGGCACCATGCTCATGCTTTCGGTGCCGGCGGCGATCATCAGGTCGGCTTCGCCCAAACGAATGCGATCGGCGGCCATCGCCACGGCTTGCAGGCCCGACGAGCAGAAGCGGTTGATGGTCACGCCCGGCACCGTGTCCGGCAGACCGGCCAGCAGCAGGCCGATGCGCGCCACGTTCATGCCTTGCTCGGCCTCGGGCATGGCGCAGCCGACGATCACGTCGCCGATGCCGTGCGGATCGATGCCCGGCGCCTGCGCCATCACGGCGCGGATCACGTGCGCGAGCAGGTCGTCGGGACGGGTGTTGCGGAATACGCCGCGCGGCGCCTTGCCGACCGGGGTGCGGGTGGCGGCGACGATGTAGGCGTCTTGGGTTTGCTTGGTAGTCATGGTGTTCCTCGTCGGGAATCGTCAATCTGGATTCGAGGAGCGTGAATCGTCAATCGTCAATCGGGAATCGTAAGAGCAGGGTGCGGCGATCCCGCTGGCCATTGCTCTCAACGATTCACGATTTACGATTCTCGATTCACGTGCTTGATTAATTCCTCAGCGGCTTGCCGGTGGTCATGGTGTGCGCGATGCGCGCCTGCGTTTTCTCGGTTTGCGCAAGCTCGACAAAATGCTTGCGTTCCAGATCCAGCAGCCACGCCTCATCCACCAGCGAACCGCGTTCGATGGCGCCGCCGCACAGCGTGTCGGCGATGCGCGTGGCGATCGCGACATCATGTTCGGAAGCGAAATAGCCGGCCTGCAGGTTGGCAAGCGAGGCCTTGAACGTGGCCGTGCCGACGTCGCCAGCCACCGGGATGTTGCGCGCATACAGCGGCGGGCGGTAACCGCTTTCGGCAAGCGATGCGGCCACCTGCTTGGCGACGTAGAGCAGCTCGTAGGCGTTGAACACCACCACGTCGCTGTCGCGCAGCAGACCCAGTTGCCTGGCTTCCAGCGCGCTGCCGGAGACCTTCGCCATCGCCACTGTCTCGAACACTTTCTTCAGCGCCTCGAACGGATCGGCAGGATTGCTCTGTGCCGCGCGGATGGCCAGTTCATGCAGACCGCCGCCGGCCGGCAGCAGACCGACGCCGGCCTCGACCAGACCGATATAGCTTTCCAGCGCCGCCACGGTACGTGCCGAATGCATCTGGAATTCGCAGCCGCCGCCCAGGCACAGGCCGCGCACGGCGGACACCACCGGCACCAGCGCATGCTTGATGCGCATGCTGGTGCGCTGGAAGTTGGCGACCATCGCGTCGAATTCCTTGACCTTGCCGGCCTGCAGCAGGCCCAGCGCGCCCTTCAGGTCCGCGCCGGCGGAGAACGGTTCGCTGCTCTGCCAGATCACCACCGCCTTGAGCTTGTCCTCGGCGATGCCGATCGCGTGCTGGATGCCGTCGAGCACCTGGTCGTTGACCGTGTTCATCTTGGTCTTGAACGAGATGATGCCGACGCCGTCATCAGCTTGTGTCCAGAGACGGATGCCGTCGTTCTCCCACACCGTCGTGCCCTGGTCGAACTTCTCGCCAAGAATTGCGTCGGGGAACAGCTGGCGCTGGTACACGGGATGCTGCGAGCGCGGCTTGTCGGCGTTGGCGGCGGCGGAATACGAACCGCTCTTGCCGTGCACGCCGTTGCGCCCATCGGTTACCCATTTCGGTAGCGGCGCCTTGCTCATTGCCTTGCCGGCGTCGATATCCTCCTGGATCCACGTTGCCACCTGCTGCCAGCCGGCGGCCTGCCAGGTTTCGAACGGACCGAGCTTCCAGCCGTAGCCCCAGCGGATGGCGAAATCGACGTCGCGCGCGGTGTCGGCGGTATCGGCCAGGTGATAGGCGGTGTAGTGGAACAGGTCGCGGAAGGTCGCCCACAGGAACTGCGCCTGCGGGTCGGTGGAGGCGCGTAGCTTGCCGAACTTCTCGGCCGGATCCTTGATGGCGAGGATGGCGGCGACTTCGTCCGAGGCCTTCTGCTCGGAGGCGCGATAGTCGCGCTTGGCGACATCGAGCACCACGATGTCCTTGCCAGCCTTCCGGTAGAAACCGGCGCCGGTCTTCTGGCCCAGCGCACCCTGTTCGATCAGGCCGCTCAGCCACACCGGCGCCTTGAAATACTGATGCCACGGATCATCGGCCAGCGTATCGGCCATGGTCTTGATCACGTGCGCCATGGTGTCCAGGCCGACCACGTCGGCGGTGCGGTAAGTGGCGCTCTTGGGACGGCCGACGGCGGGGCCGGTCAACGCATCGACCACGTCGAAGCCGAGCTTGAACTGCTCGGTATGATGCATGGTGGCCAGCATCGAGAACACGCCGATGCGGTTGCCGATGAAGTTCGGCGTGTCCTTCGCATACACCACGCCCTTGCCGACGGTGGTGGTGAGGAAGGCTTCCAGGCCGGCGAGCACGTTGGCGTCGGTAAGCCGGGTCGGAATCAGCTCGACCAGGTGCATGTAGCGCGGCGGATTGAAGAAGTGCACGCCGGTGAAGCGGTGGCGCAGCTGTTCCGGCAGCGCCTCGGCCAGGCCATTGATGGAAAGGCCCGACGTGTTGCTGGCCAGCACCGCGCTGGGCGAGACGTGCGGGGCGATCTTCTTGTAGAGATCCAGCTTCCAGTCCATCCGTTCGGCGATCGCCTCGATCACCAGGTCCACATCCTTGAGCTTGTCGAGGTCTTCCTCGTAGTTGGCCGGGATGATCGCCGCGGCGCGGTTGCCGTCGGCCAACGGGGCGGGAGAGAGCTTCTTGAGGTTCTCGATGGCCTTCAGCGCAATGCCGCTCTTGGGGCCTTCTTTCGCCGGCAGGTCGAACAGCACCGTTTCGACGTCGGCATTGGTCAGGTGCGCGGCGATCTGCGCGCCCATCACGCCGGCGCCCAGCACCGCGGCCTTGCGGATGCGCAGGGCGGACCTGGCCTGGGTCGGGCGATCCGAATACGTTCGGGTTGAGTCGTTCATAGGCTTCTCCGTAGTACGAATGCGTAACGAAAGGCTGGCCGCGGGAGGCGGGGCTTCCCGGCGGCGGAAACTCAGGGGGCGCGCAGGCCGGCGGCGGCGAAGCGGATCAGGTGCTCGGCGGTCTGTTCGCGATGGATGACTTCGCTGACGTCGCTCTTGCGCTGGATGATGCCGAAGCCCGACATGGCATGGGTCAGGGCGCCGGTGACCAGGTCGATGCGCCAGTACAGTTCTTCCTTGCTCAGGTTGGGCAGCAGGCGGGCGAACTCGGCGGTGAACTGGCGCATCACGTGGCCATAGTTCTCGGACAGGAACTTGCGCAGGCTGTCGTCGTGCTCGGCGAAGGCGCGCGCCAGCACGCGCATGAACAGGCCGCCGCCGCCGTCGTGGGACAGGTCCAGGGCAGGGCGGATAAAGGCGGAGAGCACGTCCTCCAGCGTCGTTTCCGGCTGTGCGGAAATCTGCTTCAGGGCGGCCAGGCGGCGCGCGTTGAGCTGGTCCAGGCGGCGCTTGAAGACCTGCTCGACCAGGTGATCCTTGGAACCGAAGTGGTAATTGACCGCGGCCAGGTTCACCCCTGCGGCGGAGGTGAGCTGGCGCAGCGAGGCGGCCTCGAATCCCCGTTGCGCAAACAACGCCTCGGCCGCCGTCAGGATGCGTTCCTTGGTAGAAGCGGAGCTGTTCATGGGCACGCCTGTCGCAGGGAATCAAACGATCGTTTGAGGATACGCGCGGCGCGCCGGAGCAGTCAAACAATCGTTTGCCTAGCGCTCGGATCGGGGTTGCTTATGGGCTAGAATCTGTCAAACTTTCGTGAGCTAAATCCGCATTCCGATACGGGTTTAGTTCTATCTTCCCTTCTGACGGCAGTCCCGTCAGGCCGCCCGTTCAACCCGTCCGCATAACCCGGAGCAGATTCGCATGGCGCTGGAGCGCACCCTTTCCATCATCAAACCCGATGCCGTCGCCAAGAATGTGATCGGGGAAATCTACGCACGCTTCGAAAAAGCCGGCCTTAAAGTCGTTGCCGCAAAGATGAAGCATCTTTCGCGCAAAGAAGCGGAAGGTTTCTACGCTGTGCACCGCGAGCGTCCGTTCTTCAACGCGCTGGTGGAATTCATGATCTCCGGCCCGGTGATGATCCAGGTGCTGCAAGGCGAAAATGCCGTGCTGAAACATCGCGAACTGATGGGCGCGACCAATCCGAAGGAAGCGGCCAAGGGCACCATCCGCGCCGACTTCGCCGAATCGATCGACGCCAACGCCGTGCACGGTTCGGATGCTGCCGAAACCGCCGCCGTTGAAATCGCTTATTTCTTCGCGGAAACCGAAGTGTTCCCGCGCTAACTGAATCTACGCACGTGAATCAGGTGGAAAAAGTCAATCTGCTCGATTTCGATCGCCAAGGGCTGCGTGAATTTTTCGCGCAGCTCGGCGAAAAGCCGTATCGCGCCGAGCAGGTGATGAAATGGATCTATCACCGCCTGGAAAGCAACTTCGAAAACATGACCGACGTGGGCAAGGCGCTGCGCGCCAAGCTCGAAGCGTCATGCTACGTCGGTCCGCCCAACACGCTGTTCGATAAAGGCGCTGCCGACGGCACGCACAAATGGCTGCTGGGCATGGATGGCGGCAACGCCGTCGAAGCGGTTTATATTCCCGAGCCCACTCGCGGCACGCTGTGCGTGTCCTCGCAGGTGGGCTGCGGTTTGAACTGCCAGTTCTGCTCCACCGCCACGCAAGGCTTCAACCGCAACCTCGCCACGTCCGAGATCATCGGCCAGATGTGGGTGGCGGCCAAGCACCTGGGCAATGTCACGCACCAGAACCGCCGCATCACCAACGTGGTGATGATGGGCATGGGCGAACCGCTGCTCAACTTCGACAACGTCGTGAAGGCAATGAGCCTGATGCGCGACGATCTCGGTTTCGGCCTGGCCTCCAAGCGCGTCACGCTGTCCACCGCGGGCCTCGTGCCGATGATCGACAAGCTGTCCGAAAGCATCGACGTCTCGCTGGCCGTGTCGCTGCATGCGGCCAATGATGAACTGCGCACCGAACTGGTGCCGCTCAACAAGCGCTTCCCGATCGCCGAGCTGATCGCGGCATGCCAGCGCTGGATCGCGCGCAAGCCGCGCACCTCCATCACCTTCGAATACACGCTGATGAAGGGCGTGAACGATCAGCCCGAACACGCGCGCCAGTTGATCAAGCTGATGCGCAAGCTGCCGACCTGCAAGGTCAACCTGATTCCGTTCAATCCTTTCCCCGGCACGCGTTTCGAGCGCTCCGAGGCGGACACCATCCGCGCATTCCAGACGCAGTTGCTCAACGCCAACATTCTCACCATGTTGCGCCGTACGCGCGGCGACGACATTGACGCTGCCTGCGGGCAGCTGAAAGGACAGGTACTGGACCGCACGCGTCGCCAGGCCGAATTCCGCAAGCGTTTGGACGAGGGAACAGCCCATGCGGCGTAATCGCATTTTGCTCGGCGTCGGCATGATGGCGCTGCTGGCAGGTTGCCATCGCGAAATGACGGCACCGAACCCGCCGCCGCAGCCTTCGCTGCCCGAGCAGAGCAAGGCGGAGAAAGCGCAGAACGCCGCCGACGTGCATACCCGACTGGCGCAGCACTACATCGAAATCGGCAACCTCCAGGGTGCGCTGGAAAAGATCAAGATCGCCGTTGCTGAAGACCCGCAATTCGTGCCGGCGCAAACGGTGATGGCGTATATCTACGAGCGCATCAACGACATGCCCAACGCGGAGGCTCACTACCGCCGCGCGGTGGAGCTGCAGCCGGACAAGGGCGATACCAACAACAACCTCGGGCAGTTCCTGTGCCGCATCGGCAAGAGCCAGGACGCCATGCCGTATTTCGCCAAGGCGCTGGCCGATCCGTTCTACAAGACGCCCGACATGGCCATGACCAACGAGGGCATCTGCCAGTTGCAGGCCGGCGATCGCGCCGGCGCCGAGGCAAGCCTGCGCAAGGCGGTGCAGCTCAATCCCAACAACGCCAATGCGCTGCTGCAGCTCGCCCACGTGCTCTACCTCAACCAGGATTACTTCCGCGCCAGCGCGTTCCTGCAACGCCTCGACGGGCTGGGGCAATTCAATGCCGACTCGCTGAAGCTCGGCTACGACATCGAATCTCGCTTGGGCAACAAGGATGCCGCCCAGAACTACAGCAAACGGCTGCTTAGCCAGTTCCCGGATTCGGAACAGGCCCAAGCCCTCAATCAATCCGTACGCCCATGATTTCCGAGCAGTCCAATCCGGCAGCGCATGAGGAAGCCTCTTCCGAAGCACCCGCCACGACCGCAGCGAACATGGAACAGAGCGCTGCCGAATTTCGCTTCAACGATGCTCCCGGTTTTGGATCGCGCCTGCGTGCTGCGCGCGAAGCACGCGGCCTGGATCTGGAAACCTGCGGCCACGCAACGCATCTGCCGGTGCGCGTGCTGCGGCAACTGGAAGGCAACGACTTCGACGGCATCGACTACCAGGTTTACCTCGGGGGCTATCTGCGCAAGTACGGCAGCTACCTGGGCGTGGAGGAAAGCGAGATCGAAGCGGCGATCGCCAAGTCCAGGCCGGCCCAGCCCAAGCTGGTGGCCACCGGCGGCGTGTCGCATTCGCGCTACCTGCTGGATCAATACGCCAAGGCCGCTACCTACGTGGTGCTGACGCTGGTGATCGCCGTGCCGACCGTGTGGCTGGGCATGCGCGGCACGCTGTCGCGCGACATGAGCCGCCTGGCCCCGCTCGATGCCGCGCCGGTGGCGCAGCAGGATGCGCCGCCCCCGGCGGCCTCGAGCAGTGTCGCCAAGGCCGTGGCCGGTGCGCCCGTGCTCGCGCAAACCACCGCGCCGGCTTCAACGCCGGCCGCCGCCGCATCCGCGCCGCACGTAGCCGCGACGCAGCCCTTGCTGGCTTCGATGGTGCCGGTGCCCAATCTCGATGCCGATGTGGCGATTTCGCCGCCGCCATCCAGTACTGCCCCCGCGGCGCCGGTCGGCGCCGGCGCGCACAGCCTCACGCTCGAGCTGCCCAACGCCAGCTGGGTGGAAGTGATCGGCAAGGACGGCACCCGTCTGGAATACGGCCTGCTGCCGGCCGGCACCAGCAAGACGTTCCGCAGCGACCAGCCGCTGGAAGTGCGGCTCGGCAATGCGACCGGAGCGCAGGTGAGCATCGACGGCCAACCGATGGCGCTCGATCCATACCGTCGTTCCAACATCGCGCATTTCCGGGTCGAGATTCAGGACGGCAAGGCCACGCCCGCGGGCGCCTGAGCGCCCTGGCGTGCTGCAGCGGGCGGGCTCGGTAGTCTTCGCCCCCCTTCGATCGGTTATGCTTGCGCATTGCCCGCCCCGCGGATGGGCAATGCCGCCTGCCGCCGGACAGCGGCGGTACTCGAACGCCTTTTCTGACGCCTTGCGGCGTTTCTTTGCGATACGGTGATTGCATGGCATTCAATGCTTACGACGACTTCGAACAGAGCGAACGCGTACAAAAGTGGCTGCGGCAGAACGGCCTGTCGATCGTTGTGGGTGTCGTCATCGGCCTGATCGCCATCTTCGGCTACCAGAAGTGGCGCGATCATCACGTCGGCCACCAGATGCTGGCTTCCGGCCTCTACCAGCAATTGCAGGGCGTGATCGATAGCGGCAACAGCAACGCGGTGGACGTCATCACGCAGCAGCTGATGAAGGATTACGCCGATACCCCGTACGCGTTGTTCGCGGTCAGCGAGCGCGCGCGCCGGCAGGTGGAAGACAAGCAGTTCGACAAGGCGCTCGATTCGCTCGCCTGGGCGGAAAAGAATGCCACCAGCCCGGAGCTGAAGGCGCTGGTGCAACTGCGCATCGCGCACGTGCAGCTGGCCAAGGGCAATGCGCAGGAAGCGCTGAACGCGCTGGATCGCATGCCGGCCAACGGCTACGCCGTCGAAAGCCAGGAACTACGCGGCGACGCGCTGGTCAAGCTGGGACGGCGTGACGACGCGCTCAAGGCCTACCAGGCCTCGGTGAGCGCGATGGGTGCGCACGCATCGCAGGACAACGAAGTGCAAATGAAAATCGACGATCTGGCCACGGCCGGGAAGCAGGGTGCATGAAACGTTTTTGGCTGATCGTGGTGACCGGTTCGCTGGTGGCATTGGCGGGCTGTCATTCCTTCAAGAAAGAAAACATCCAGCCGCCGACGCCGCTGGCCAAGGATTTCAAGCCGACCGTGCAGGTCACGCGCGTATGGAAGGATCGTGTCGGCCATGGCGCCGGCGTGAGCGGAGTGCGCATGGAGCCGACCGTGGTCGATGGCGTGCTGTATGCCGCCAGCACCGACGGCGTAGTCGCCGCCTATGACGCCAACACCGGCAAGAACCTGTGGAAACAGAAGAGCCGCACGCACGGCTGGTTCGGCTGGGGCGACAAGAAGCGCAAAGACGCGTTCTATGCCGGCGGCCCGGCGGTTGCGGGCGATCTGCTCGCCATCGGCACGCTTGATGGCCATGTCTATGGCTTGAGCTCCAAGGACGGCAGCCAGCGTTGGGTCGCGACGCTGCCGTCGGAAGTGATCGATTCGCCCGTCATCGGCGGCGGGCTGGTGATCGTGCGCACGCAGGACGGCCGCGTTTACGGCCTGGACAGCAGCACCGGCGATCGCCGCTGGGTGAACGACCAGGGCAGCGTGCCGCTGCTCAGCCTGCGCGGCAACGGCCCGCTGCTGGTCACCAATGGCGTGGTGTTCCTCGGCAGCGACGACGGCAAGCTGATCGCGCTGCGCCAGGACAACGGCGACAAGCTGTGGGAACAGAAACTGGCTACCGGCGAAGGCCGCACCGACATCGATCGCATGAGCGACGCCGACGGCGCCATCGTGATCGACGGCAGCACGCTCTACGCCTCGGCCTACCACGGCAGCCTCACCGCCGTGGACGGACCCAGCGGCCGCCCGCTGTGGGCACGCCCGTTCTCGACCTATACCTCGCTGGCGCTCACCGGCAACAGCCTGTTCGGCGTCAACACCGATTCGCAGGTGTGGGCGTTCGACAAGAGCAGCGGCGCCGACATGTGGAAGAACGACGAGCTGAAATACCGCTGGCTGAGCGCGCCGGCGGTGCAGGGCAACTACGTCGTGGTCGGCGACTCGGAAGGCTACGTGCACTGGCTGCAAACCGGCGACGGTGCGCTGGCCGGCCGCGAGCGCCTGTCCAAGAAAGCCATCCGCGCACAGCCGGTGGCGGCCGGTGACCTGGTGTACATCGAAGACGTGCAGGGCCACATCGCCGCCTACCGTCTCGGTGCGAAGTAATCACCGGAAACATGCTGCGTGCTGCCTGTCATCGCCCTGGTCGGTCGTCCCAACGTCGGTAAATCGACCCTGTACAACGCGCTGACGCGCAGCCGCGACGCCCTGGTGGCCGACATGCCGGGCGTCACCCGCGATCGCCACTACGGCGTATGCCGCACCGGCGAACGCCCATTCGTGGTGGTCGACACCGGCGGCTTGTCCGGTGTCGAAGAAGGCATCGACGCGCTTACCGCACAGCAGGTACGTCTGGCGATCGACGAAGCCCAGGTATTGGTGTTCGTGGTCGACGCGCGCGACGGTCTGCTGCCGCAGGATCGCAGTATCCTCGACGAGCTGCGCCGCAGCGGCAAACCGATCATCGCCGCGGTCAACAAGACCGACGGCCTGGATGAGCAGAACGCGCTGGCGGAATTCGCCCGCTTCGGCATCGCGCAGACACTGCCGCTGTCGGCCGCGCACAACCGCGGTACCGAAGAACTGATCGCGGCGCTGCTGCCCCTGTTGCCGGAAGACGCGCACGAAGAACTCGCGCCCGAAGACGACGGCAGCATCCGCGTCGCCATCGTCGGCCGTCCCAACGCGGGCAAGTCGACGCTGATCAACCGCCTGCTCGGCGAAAACCGCCTGATCGTTTCCGACGTCGCCGGCACCACGCGCGACCCGATCCGCGTGCCGCTGGAGCGCGACGGCAAGCGCTACACCTTGATCGACACCGCCGGCGTGCGGCGCAAGTCGAAAGTCGATGAGGGCGTGGAGAAGTTCAGCGTCATCAAGACGCTGCAATCGATGGCCGCCGCGCAGGTCGTGGTGGTGATGATCGATGCGCGCGAGAACTTGGCCGACCAGGATCTCACCCTGATCGGCCATGTGCTCGACGAGGGCAGGGCGCTGGTCATCGCGGTCAACAAGTGGGACGACATGGACGCCTACGCGCGCGAACAATGCCAGCGCGCGCTGGAGCGCCGGCTCGGCTTCGTCGACTGGGCCAAGCAGGTATTCATTTCCGCATTGCACGGTTCGGGCCTGCGCGAGCTGACGCGCGCCATCGTGCGCGCGCACGCCTCGGCCACGCATCAACTGGGTTCCTCCGATCTCACCCGTACGCTCGAGCGCGCCTACGAAAGCTACCAGCCGCCGCTGGTGCGCGGCCATGCGCCGAAGCTGCGCTTTGCGCATCCGGGCGGCAACAATCCGCCGACCATCGTGATCCACGGCAGCCGCACCAAGCACATCGCGCCGGCGTATCGCCGTTACCTGGAGAATTTCTTCCGGCAGCGCTACAAGCTGGAAGGCACGCCGATCCGCATCGACTTCCGCGATGGCGAAAATCCCTATGCCGACAAGAAGAACGTGCTGACCGAAGGGCAGCAGCGAAAGCGGCAGCGCATGATTCGCGAGATGAAACGGCGGAAGAAGTAGCCTTCGCTTTCTCACTCTCCTCCCGCGCGCCTGATTGGCGCGAATCTCAGCTGAGCCGTTCATTTCACGCTCGTCGCCCCGGCGAACGCCAGGGCCCAGCGACTTTAAAGCGTATAGACACTGGATCCCGGCGTTCGCCGGGATGACGGACAAAGCATTGCGCTGCACCCGCCCCGTCTCAGCTGAGATTCTGCGCTAGTCAGGTCCGGGAAGAGGGGGCTGGTCCGAGGCGAGCTAAACTACCGCCCATGAACACCCCCCTCGACCGCGAATCCTGGCTGACCTCACTGCGCCAGCGCGTACCTGAGCTGGCTCCTGCCGACGCCCTGCGCAAACAGGCGCAAGGCGCCTTGCTGATCGACGTGCGCGAAGACAACGAGCGCGCCACCGGATCGCCCACCGGTGCGCTGCCGCTGTCGCGCGGCTTCCTCGAATTGCGCATCGAAAGCCTGGAATCCAACCGCGAACGCGAAATACTCACCTTGTGCGGGAGCGGCGTTCGCTCGCTGTTCGCCGCCGAGGCGCTGCAACGCATGGGATACCGCCAGGTCGCATCCGTCTCCGGCGGTTTCGAGCGCTGGAAAACCGAAGGCCTGCCGATCAGCGCCGCCCAGCTCGACATCGATTCCGCCGAACGCTACGCGCGCCAGCTGCGCCTGCCGCAACTGGGCGAGGCCGGCCAGCTCAAGCTGGCGCAAGCCAGCATCGTATTGCTGGGCGCCGGCGGCCTCGGTGCGCCGGCAGCGCTTTATCTCGCCGCCGCCGGGGTAGGGCAGCTCACGCTGATCGATGACGACCGCGTCGAGCGTTCCAATCTGCATCGGCAAGTGATCCATGCCGATGCGCGCGTCGGCATGCCGAAAACCGAATCGGCGCGCATGACCCTGGCCGCGCTCAACCCACGCGTAAAAGTCGCGCTGCATAACGAGCGCCTGCGCGCCGACAACGTGGAACGCCTGCTGCAGGAACACGACCTGGTCATCGACGGCGCGGACAACTTCCCCGCGCGTTACCTCCTCGCCGCAGCGACGCGGCGCTTGAACATGCCGATGGTCTACGGCGCGGTCGAGCGTTTCAGCGGCCAGGTGGGCGTATTCGATCCGCGCCGCGACGATTCGCCGTGCTATCGCTGCCTGTTCCCGGAGCCGCCCGATGCGGCCGACGCGCCCAACTGCAGCGAGGCCGGCGTGCTGGGCGTATTGCCGGGCATCGTCGGCCTGTTGCAGGCGACTGAGGCGTTGAAACTCATTTTAGGTATAGGCGAGCCGCTGGTTGGGCGTCTGCTGTCGTTCGACGCCTTGACCATGCGCTTTCGCGAAACGCGGTTGCCGCGCGACCCGGCCTGTCCGGGGTGCGGCGCCGATGCGCATTTCCACGGTTACGAAGACATCGAACGGCTCTGTGCGGTAGGGAACTAGCGAACTCTGTTTGCGCGAGGTTGGCCCCTCACTTCAATCCTCTCCTCGGAGGGGAGAGGAGGCGAACGCGAAGAGCGGCGTTATTGGATAAAGGCGTGGGATAATGCACGCTTCGCAAGCCAGGAATCCCCATGAGCGCACGCATCCTCGACGGCAAACGCATCGCACAGGAATTGCTTGAGCGCATCGCCAAGCGCGTCGGCGAACGCAAGGCCCTGGGCAAGATGGAGCCTGGCCTGGCCGTGGTGCTGGTGGGCAGCGATGCCGCCTCGTCGGTCTACGTGCGTAACAAGCGCAAGGCCTGCCACCAGGTGGGTTTTCGCTCCTACGACTACGACCTGCCGGCCAGCACCACGCAGGAAGAACTGTTCGCGCTGATCGACCAGCTCAATGCCGATCCGGACGTGCACGGCATCCTGGTGCAATCGCCGTTGCCGGAGCACATCGACGAAGACGCGCTGGTTGATCGCATCGATCCCAACAAGGACGTGGATGGCTTCCAGGCCGTCAATGTCGGTCGCCTCGCCTTGCGCCGTTTCGGCCTGCGCCCATGCACGCCGCGCGGTGTGATGACGCTGCTGGGACACACCGATCGGCCGGTGCGCGGCCAGCATGCCGTGGTGGTCGGTGTGTCCAACCATGTCGGCCGCCCGCTGGCGCTGGAGCTGCTGATTGCCGGCTGCACCACTACCTGCTGCCACCGCTTCACCCGCGGACTGGAAACCTATGTACGGCAGGCCGACATTCTGATCGTCGCCGTGGGCAAGCCCGGCCTGGTCAAGGGCGACTGGATCAAGCCGGGCGCGGTGGTGGTGGACGTGGGCATCAATCGGCTGGATGACGGGCGTCTGGTCGGTGACGTGGATTTTGACGTGGCCGCGCAGCGCGCAAGCTGGATCACGCCAGTGCCGGGCGGGGTAGGGCCGATGACCGTCGCCACCTTGATGGAAAACACGCTGGAAGCGGCTGAGGCTACCGGGCGGGGATCGTAAATCGGGAATCGGGAATCGTAAATCGTAAATCGTAAATCGTAAAAAGCGAAAAGTGAGGCACTACGCTCGCCCGAGTCCCGAGTCCCGCCAAGCAGCAAAGCAAATCTCGCGCCGCGGCCGCATCCCGCGTATAATCTCCTCTTTGGAGCGAGACTTTTCGCATGCGCATCCTCGCCGAGGCCCTTACCTACGACGACGTCTACCTCGTCCCGGCCCACTCCCAAGTCCTGCCGCGCGACGTGGACACCTCCACGCGACTCACGCGGAACCTTCGACTGAACATCCCCATCGTGTCCGCCGCCATGGACACCGTCACCGAAGCCCGGCTCGCCATCACCATGGCGCAGAACGGCGGCATCGGCATCATCCACAAGAACATGAGCGCCGAGCAGCAGGCCGCCGAAGTGCGCCTGGTGAAGAAATTCGAAGCCGGCGTCATCCGCAGCCCGATCACCGTCACCCCGCACACGTCGATTCGCGACGTGCTCAAGCTCACCCGCGCGCACAACATCTCCGGCGTGCCGGTGGTGGAAGGCGAGCAACTGGTCGGCATCGTCACCAGCCGCGACCTGCGCTTCGAGCGCAAGCATGACGATCCCGTGCGCAACATCATGACCCGCCAGGAAAAGCTGGTCACGGTAAAGGAAGGCGCCAGCCAGGACGACGTGCTGCAGCTGCTGCACAAAAATCGCATCGAGAAAGTGCTGGTGGTGAACGACGCGTTCCAGCTGCGCGGCCTGATCACGGTGAAGGACATCCAGAAAGCCCGCGACAATCCCAACGCCGCCAAGGATGCGCATGAGCGCCTGCTGGTCGGTGCGGCGGTCGGCGTGGGCGGCGATACCGAGCAGCGCGTGGAAGCCTTGGTGGCTGCCGGTGTGGACGTGATCGTGGTCGACACGGCGCATGGCCATTCGCAGGGCGTGATCGAGCGCGCTGCGTGGGTCAAGAAGAACTTTCCGCAAGTACAACTGATCGCCGGCAACATTGTCACCGGCGAAGCGGCGATCGCACTGATGCATGCCGGCGTCGATGCGGTGAAGGTGGGCGTCGGTCCCGGTTCGATCTGCACCACGCGCGTGGTGGCGGGCGTGGGCGTGCCGCAGATCACCGCCATCGACATGGTGGCCACCGCATTGAAGGATGAAATTCCGCTGATCGCCGATGGCGGCATCCGCTATTCGGGCGACATCCCCAAGGCGCTCGCCGCCGGCGCATCCACCGTGATGCTCGGCTCGATGTTCGCCGGCACCGAGGAATCGCCCGGCGAAGTGGAGCTGTTCCAGGGCCGCTCCTACAAGAGCTATCGCGGCATGGGTTCGCTTGGCGCGATGGCGCTGGGTTCCAAGGACCGCTACTTCCAGGAAGAAGCCGACGCCGACAAGCTGGTGCCCGAAGGCATCGAAGGCCGCGTGCCGTATCGCGGCCCGCTGCGCAACATCATTCACCAATTGATTGGTGGGTTGCGCGCTTCGATGGGTTACCTGGGCGCGGCCACGATCGAGGATGTGCGCAACAAGGCGCAGTTCGTGAAAGTGACCTCGGCCGGCGTTACCGAAGCGCATCCGCACGATATCCAGATCACGAAGGAAGCGCCGAATTATCGGTTGAATTCCTGAGGGGAAGGGAATGGGGAATGGGGAGTAGGGAATAGTGAAAAGCAGCTCCTCGTTCCCAACATGTTCCCAGTTAAAGCATTCGATGTCAGGGCGCGGTGACGCTCTGACTATTCCCTATTCCCTATTCACGATTCCCTATTCCCTAATTCCCTAATTCCCATGACCAACATCCACAGCGACAAAATCCTCATCCTCGATTTCGGCGCGCAATACACGCAACTCATCGCGCGCCGCATCCGCGAGATCGGCGTGTACTGCGAGATCTGGGCGTGGGACCATAACCCCGCCGACATCGCGGCGTTCGGCGCCAAGGGCATCATTCTTTCTGGCGGCCCGGAATCCACCACCGAACACGGTGCGCCGAAAGCGCCGCAGGAAGTGTTCGATGCAGGCCTGCCGATTCTCGGCATCTGCTACGGCATGCAAACGCTGGCCGCGCAGTTAGGTGGTGCAACGGAAGCGGCCGATGCGCGCGAGTTCGGGCATGCGCGTGTCGATGTCGTCGCCAGCGATAAATTGTTCGACGGCCTCAGCGATCATGCCTCGTTCCAGGCGCTGGATGTGTGGATGAGCCACGGCGACCATGTCGCCAAGGCGCCGCCGGGTTTCACCGTCACCGCCACCACCGACCGCATTCCGGTCGCGGCGATGTCCAATGAAGCCAAGCGCTGGTACGGCGTGCAGTTCCATCCGGAAGTCACGCACACCAAGCAGGGCACGGCGCTGCTCATGCGCTTCGTCAGCGACATCTGCGGTTGCCAGACGCTATGGACCGCCGCGCATATCATCGATGACCAGATCGCCCGCGTGCGCGAGCAGGTCGGTCAGGACCACGTATTGCTTGGTCTTTCCGGTGGCGTGGATTCCTCCGTGGTCGCCGCGCTCCTGCATCGTGCGATTGGTGACCAGCTCACCTGTGTGTTCGTCGACACCGGCCTGCTGCGTTGGCAGGAAGGCGACCAGGTGATGGCCACCATGGCCGAGCACATGGGCGTCAAGGTGATCCGCGTCAATGCCGCCGAGCGCTATTTCAAGGCGCTGGAAGGCGTCGCCGATCCGGAAGCCAAGCGCAAGATCATCGGCCGCCTGTTCGTGGAGATCTTCGACGAGGAATCGGCCAAGGTCACCGCCGCCGGCAACGGCCACGTGAAGTGGCTGGCGCAGGGCACCATCTATCCCGACGTGATCGAGTCGGCCGGCAGCAAGACCGGCAAGGCGCACGTCATCAAGAGCCACCACAACGTCGGCGGCCTGCCCGAGCACATGAAGCTCAAGCTGGTCGAACCGCTGCGCGAGCTGTTCAAGGACGAAGTACGCCGCATCGGCGTCGAACTCGGCCTGCCGCGCGAGATGGTCTACCGCCATCCGTTCCCAGGCCCCGGACTTGGCGTGCGCATCCTGGGCGAAGTAAAGCCCGAATATGCCCAGCTGCTGGCCCGCGCCGATGCGATCTTCATCGAGGAGCTGCGCAAGGCCGATCTCTACGACCGGGTCAGCCAGGCCTTCGCCGTGTTCCTGCCAGTGAAATCGGTGGGTGTGGTTGGCGATGCGCGCGCCTACGAATGGGTGGTCGCCCTGCGCGCGGTGGAAACCATCGACTTCATGACCGCGCACTGGGCCGAGCTGCCGTACGACTTCCTCGGCAAGGTCTCCAACCGCATCATCAACGAAATACGCGGCATTTCCCGCGTGGTCTACGACATCAGCGGCAAGCCGCCGGCGACGATCGAGTGGGAGTGAAAGAGCCTTAAGGCGATACTTGATCAGTGTTGCCTTAAGCAGCGAACAGAATGGCAGCAGGCTTCCTGTTCGCCTCCGCAGAGCTTGAGGTCTGCGTTACAGCTCAGTGCGGACCACCAGCCGCCAGCAAACTCAACGTTGTGTGGTCGGTGGGCCGCGCCGGCCTGGCATGCCAAGCCTGTATCATCTGGCAGCCCTGCCAGCTCTGAAAACGCACCAGCCGAATGGTCGACGAATTGAACAGCCCTCGCGCCTTGCCTGACTTCAGCGCCGAGGACGAAGCCTATATGCGACGCGCGCTGCAGCTCGCCGAACACGCGCGCGACGCCGAGAACGAAGTGCCGGTGGGTGCGGTGCTGGTGCAGGATGGGCAGATCGTGGGTTTGGGCTGGAACCGCAACATCACACTGCACGATCCGACCGCGCATGCCGAGATCATGGCCTTGCGCGCGGCGGGGGAGAAAGTGGCCAATTACCGCATCGTCGGCGCCACGCTCTACGTAACGCTGGAACCGTGCGCGATGTGTTCGATGGCGCTGGTGCATGCACGGGTGGGGCGCGTGGTGTACGGCACCACCGATCCCAAGACCGGCGCGGCCGGCAGTGTGTTCGATACGCTGGTTTCCGAGCGCCACAATCACCGCATCGCGGTGCAGGGCGGTTTGCTGGCCGAGGAATCGGCGACGCTGTTGCGCGATTTCTTCCGCGCGCGACGCTAACGTAGGTTGGGGTGCAAACCCCAACATCGCCATCTCCATGCATCTGGACGTTGGGGTTTGCACCCCGACCTACAGAAACGCCAAGGCTTCCGCGCAGGGTTGTTCCACCTTCAGGCTCAGCAGCGGATCGGCGCGCGTACAGCCCAGGTTGACCACGGCGACCGGCTTGCCGGCTTTGACGGCCGCATGGGCGAAGCGGTAGCCGGAAAACACCATTAGCGAGGAGCCGACCACCAGCATGGCGTCGGCCGCGTCCAGGGCCTGCATGGCGGTGGCGACGCGTTCGCGCGGCACGTTCTCGCCGAAGAACACCACGTCCGGCTTCAGGATGCCGCCGCAGTGCGGGCAGGACGGCACGGTGAAAGTGCTGAAATCGTGGCCGTCCAGATCCGCGTCGCCATCGGGCGCGTCGCTGGCGTCGAGTTCGATCCACTGCGGGTTGAGCGCAAGCAAGGCCTGCTGCAGCGCATGGCGCGGGGAGCGGCGCTCGCAACCCATGCAGCGCACGGTATCCAGGCGCCCGTGCAGGTCGACCACGTTCCGGTTGCCGGCCCGCTGGTGCAGGCCGTCCACGTTCTGCGTGAGCAACAGCTCGAGCTTGCCGAGCCGTTCCAGCCGGGCCAGGGCATGGTGGGTGGCATTGGGCAGCGCCTTGCCGAACCGCCGCCAGCCGACCAGGCTGCGCGCCCAGTAGCGCTTGCGGGTGAGTTCCTCACCCATGAAGGCCTGGTAGGTCACCGGCTGGGCACGCTTCCAGCCGCCATCGGCGTCGCGATAATCCGGAATGCCCGAATCGGTGCTGCAGCCGGCGCCGGTCAGCACGAACAGGCGCCCGTGCTGCGCGACGAAACGCTGCAAGGCGCCGCTTTCCGGTTCGGGGGAGATCGCTTCGGCGAGCGTCATGGTGACCTCTTCGTGATGGCGGCATAGATGGGGCGTCTTCGGGCTTAACGCAAGCGAAAACGCCGTGGGGCTGGCCGAAAAGCTTCTCTACGGCCCCGTTTGCAGGGTGTAAAATCATCGCCAAGTCGGGCCAGGCGAGTGATCCAGCGATCGTAGCCATGGCCGACGCATTGAACACGATGCGTTCGCGAAGGGTGTTTCGCCCGAAGGAGGCATCATGTTCTCGCATATCCTGGTTCCCACGGATGGCTCCGATCACGCGATGCACGCCGCGCAAATGGGCATCGAGCTGGCGCGTTCGGTGGGTGCGCGCATCTACGCCTTCCACGTGCTGGCGCCGCTGGCCGCAGTGGCCTACTTCTCCGACGTGATCCAGCACACCGAAGATTCCTACGTCGACCGCGCGATCACCCGCGCGGAACAGCGCCTGGCCGAAATCGAGGAGATGGCGAACAAGGCCGGCGTGCCGTGCCATGGCGGATACGCGTTCGACCGTCGCCCCTACGTCGCCATCGTCGGTGCGGCGAACAAGGAACACTGCGATTTGATCGTGATGAGCACGCACGGGTACACCACGCTCGATCGCATGCTGCTGGGCAGTGAAACGAACCGGGTGCTGGGGTGCTGCGATATTCCCGTGCTGGTGTGCCACTGAAACACAGCAGGCCGTTTACGGCGCGCCGTGCGGCTCCGCCTTCGACCAGCTTGCCGATTTCGATGCCAAGGCCTGCCGCAGCGCATGCACGTCGGGGGTGCCGGGAAGCTGCTCGACCGCAGCGAGAAAGATCTGGAAATCCTGGCGCCAGCCAAGTTGATCGGTGATTGCGCTCAACTGTTTGGCTTGCTCGCCGTAGCGTTTCGTGCGCGCTTGCTTCATGCCGGCCATGCGGCGCGCCTTGCGCAGGAATTCCAGCTGATAGCGAAGCTTCCGCGCCCGCCGCCGCCAACGATGCCTGGCCGGAGGCGTGCGTTCCGAGTGTGCTTTTTCACGCGCGCGCTTCACCTTGCGCCGGGCTCGTTTCACGGTCTTCCTGGTTGGCCCGGGACGGATCTCCTGCCACGGCATGGCGCTTACCGCCGCCGCCATGTGCTGGACGTCGGCGCGTAGCCGGCGCCAGTTGGGATCCTCGTTGAGCGCATGGCCGAGCAGGGCATTGGTGCGATCGTCGAATGCGCGGATGATCTCCGGCGTGAAGCGGCCGGGATGCGCGCTGGCCAGCACGCGCGCCGTGCGCCCCGCGATATGCGCATCGCGTAGCGGCGCCAGGTGGCGCGCCAGTTGCCGCAGTTCTTGATCCAGCGCGTCGATGGACGCATCGGGTGGCAACAAGGGAAGCACGCTGCGCAGGCGTCGGATTGACTTGCGCGCTTCGTGAATGCCTTCCTGACGTTTGCTGCGCATCGCCAGCGCGCGTTGCAGCGCCCGGCATTCGCGCGCTGCCAGCGTGCCCAGCGCGGCGCCCAAGGTCGGCAAATTGTCGTGACTGGATGTATTCATCGCTCCATACACGTTGGAAACGGACGATACGCTCCGCTCAGATCATAGCTGGCCGGCCAGTTTCCCGGAGCTTGGCGGCGGCAGGTTGCTGCAGCCGGGGAACGCGGGGTCCGGCCAGACGTCCCAGTTGGATTTGGTGACCGGCGCATCGCAAGTCAAGCGGTGCACGGCGATGAAATCCTGATGCACCGGCACCCGTGCAGTCTTTTTCCGGTCCCAGCGCTGGATGGTGTAGAGATCCACCTGGTACGCCGGCTGTGTCGGGTTGGTATACGTGCTCAAGTATTCGACCACCACCTGGTCGCCCAGCGCGGCGGCGTTGTCCTTGCTCAGATGCATCGCGGGTACGGCGGGCGGCGCGGCCGTTCTGCCAGGTGCCGCTGTGGGCACGGCGAGATAGACGTAGCCGTCCACCACGTCTTGCCATTTCACCCCTCGTGGCTGGTACGAGATGAACTCCTGCATCAGCACCCGATGCGGTGGCACGCCGGGCTGGCGTGCGAGATCGAGCGCGATTTTCAAGGCGGATGTTTCGTCCAGATCATGCACGCCCCAGGCGAGCAGGGCGCATCCGCCGGTATCGGCGTTGGCGGCGCGCGATGCCAGCAAAGGCGGCAGCTCCTGTACCGGATGGCGCGCCGCCAGTTCCGCCGGCATGTAGGCGCGTATCTGCGTGCCTTGCGGCATGTAGTAGCCAAAAAAATCATGCTCGGCCAGCGCACGGAAATACGGCGAAGCATGGCCGAAGCGGAAAGGCAGAATCGCCGGCAGCCATTGTCCTCTGCAACCGGGCAACTGCGCCACGAATTGCGCGGACGGGCGCCAAGCTTCTCTGCGCGGCAGTTCGCGCCCCGGCAGTCGAAGCAAATAGCTGCCCACCAGCAGCATGGCCAGTACGGCAAGCGCGATGCTGCCGCGCGTGTAGCCGCGTGGCCCGCATGCATCGTAAAGCAGCCCCACCAGCAACCATGCGAACGGCGCGCAGGTAAGCAGGTTGCGATCGGAAAACGACGGCGCCACCGCCAGCGACACACCGATGCCACAGAGGGCGACACCGACCAGCACAAAACCGGCCAGCCACGCGGCCCAGCGCGTGTCGTGCGCGTCGTTGGCGAAGTACGGTTCGCCGGCCATCTTTTGCCGGATGCCGAGCAGGATCAGCAAGGCGGTCACCACGATCACTTGCCGTTGCATCAAGCCGTAGAAGGCGAAGCGAATCTGCTGCTTGAAGAACCCGGCGCTGTTGCCGAACCACAAGTCGTGCAGGTCCTGTTCGGACGAATGGATCATCATCTTGTAGTACGCGGCGTTGATGCCAAGCACCACCAGCCCGGTGGCTACCAGCGCCAGGCGAACGCGCCACGAGGGCGCGCTGAGCAGCAGAAACGCCAGCACCATGCCCAGCGCCAACAGCATGTAGGCGTGCGTAAGACTGGCGACCAGCCCCAGCACGCTCAAGCCAAGCCAATGCGCGACGGGAAAATTCGCGCAAGTCCGTACGCGCCGGCGAAACGCCAGGGCAAGCGACAGCAAGCCGGCAGCCAGCGCAAAACACAGCGCGTAACTGCGTGCGTTCTGTGATTGATCGAACCAGAACGCCGATACGGAGGCGACCGCGCAGGCGAACGCGCTGGCGCTGCGGCTCAGTACGCGTCGCGTGCCGAACGCGAAGATGACGATGGCCGCAACCGCAAACAGCGCGCTGGGCAAACGCAGCGCGCATTCCGACAAGCCGGCCAGGCGCGTCCATGCATAGAGGAAAAAATAATAGAGCGGCGGATGCGTGTCGGTGAGTGCGCGACGGAACACTTCGCCGAACCCGCCGTCGTGATGAATCAGGTAAACCGTAAACAGCTCATCGATCCACAAGCCACTGGCGGACATCCCTGCGAAAGCGCCGAAGCACGCGATCAGCGCGATCGATCCATAGACCCACGCCTGCCAGCGGGCAGGCGCCCGAGATGTTTGATTCACGCATTCGCTCCCGCTTGGACTCCGAAGTAGTAGCGGACTTCCGCCAGCGCTACGCCAGCCAGTACAGCGATGGGCCACGGACAATGCGCCATGCAGAGCGCCAGGGCGGAGCCGGTGATCAGCGGTACGTCGGTCCAGCGGCTTGGACAGTACGCCATCCACTGGCGGCGCAGTTCGAGCAGGTTGCGCGGACGGCGCGAACGTGGCGTCATCAATACCGCCAAGCCAAAGCGGCTCGTCATGCCGACGCCTGTCGACAGCAGCAGCGCGAGCCACAGCGGTAGCGCAAGCGTCCGCAGTACAGCCAGCGAAAACCACTGCATGAGCAGTGCGCTCAGCATGCTCATGCTGCTCATGAACGCTCCGGCGCTGAAGCGGCCGCGCGTGCGTTTTTCGATCAGCAGCGCGATCAGGTCGATGACCACGCGCGTGTCGAGCTTGGATTCACCGCCCGCGCGGGCACGCAGCAATGTGGGTACCTGAGCGGTGCGCGGCTTCCTGGTGCCGGATGCCACGACGTCGATGAGGATCTTGAAGCCGAGCCCGGACAGTTCGCGCCGCACTTGCATATACCATTCGCGCTTCATCGCAAAGCAGCCGCTCAGCGGGTCGGCCAGCGGTACGCCCAGCATCACGTCGGTCAGCCAGGTGCCGGCGCGGCTCAGCCGATGACGCAGGCCATGCAGGCCCGAGCGCATATCGTCGAGGTAGCGGCTGGCCACGGCGATATCCATGTCCGGGTTCGACAGTTTGTCCAGCAGCACGCGCATCAGCGCCGGATCGTGCTGGCCGTCGCCATCCATGATCGCCAGATAGCGGCCAGTGGCCACATCCCATCCTTTGATCGCCGCGGAAGACAGGCCGGTGGCCAGGTAGCGGCGCACCAGTTTTACCTGCGGATGCGCGGCGGCATAGGCGCTTACGACATCGGCGGTGCGGCTGTCGGAGGAATCATCCACCACGATGATTTCGTGGCTGATACCTTGAAGCTGTTGATCGACTTCATGCAAAACGCAGCCAATGGCGTCGAACTCGTCAAGCGTGCAAATGACGAGGGAGAGCAACGGTGCATCCTGCGAAGCGGTCTCTCCTGAGTGGCTGTCGGGCAAAGGCGTCGATGCCGCCTTGACCGCTGGAACGTGCAATGTATCCACGCGTTATGCCGCCATGACAGAAGCTGGTGAAAGAAAGCGTACAGGCCGATGCCCGGTTGTCCCTGGCGGCGCAACGTGTGTCCTGTATGGATCCCCCGTCGGCGGCGCGGAAAGGCCATCGCCCGCCGATTGTGAGCCAGGATTCTGGCAGAAAACCCTTGAGCGGGGCTTTCTTCACAATTAATCCTTACTGTTCTCCGTCAGGAGTGCGACGGACATCGCATGTTTATGTGGGAGGGCGGAGCTGCGGTCATGGGCCGCTGGCCCATGTTTCAAAGATTGGAGCTTGCCAAGGGTATCCACAGGCCTCGCCGCCCATCCAGATTTCGCGGGAAGGACGACGAGGCCGGCACGCTTATCGACTCTGCCCGACCTCGAACAACTGAAACTCCCGAATCCGCGCCGTGCACGCGCTGGACAAGATATTCAAGCGCACCTTCGAGGCCGTGACCGACGCAAAGCGATCGATCTTCATATGGCCAAGCGCCTCGGCTTTGGCGACGGGCGTCCAGGCGCCGTTGGTCCATGCTTCGATCGCGTATTTCTGCACGCACTGTCCGTCGTTCAGCCATTCCATCGTAAGCGCGTGATCGAACGTAACGGGTTGCGAGAAGTCCACTTCGAGCACGGCGTGGCGCGAGCCTTCCGGGGCCGACCAGAAGGTGTCGCGATCGCCGTCCAGCGCGGCGGTGGTGTTGGCGTCGGTGAAGGCGTGCTTGCGCGCCAGGTTCTTGTCCGCGCCGTAGCGCGCCTGCAGTGCGTCGCCGAATGCCTTCAGGCGCTTCACGTCGGCGTCGGGCAAGAGACCATGGCGGTTCGGCGCCAGGCCAAGCATCAGCTGGCCGCCGCGGCCGACGCTGTTTTCCCAGATGTCCATCAGCTCATCGACGCTCTTGAGCGTGGTGTCGCTATCCGGATGCCAGAACCACTGCAGCTTGTGCAGTGGCGTATCCACTTCCACCGGACGCCAGCGCAGCTCGGCGTGGCGATCGATCACGTTCCAGTTTTCGCCGCGGATATGGCCGTCTTCCTGGCCTACCCAGCGGATGTCGCCGTAGGCGAACAGCGCCACGTCGGCGAATACCATGGTGTTGGATTGATAGGTGCGCAGTTCTTCCATGTACTTCTTGAAATCGTAGACATGGCCCGCGCTGCCGGCGCCATCCAGCCACCATTCCACCAGCGGGCCGTAGCCCTGCACCAGTTCGTCCATTTGCGCCATGTAGAACTTGTCGTAGGCGGCCGAATCCTTGTACTTCGGTTCGTGGCGATCCCACGGCGAAAGATAGATGCCGAAATCCATGCCTTCCTTGCGCACGGCCTCTTCGGTCATTTTCACCAGATTGCCTTTGCCGCCCATCCACGGGCTCGCTTTCACGGAGTAGTCGCTCTGTTCGGTGGGCCACAGCGCGAAGCCGTCATGATGCTTGGCCACCAGCACCATGTAGTTCGCACCGGCCGACTTGGCCGCGCGCGCCCATTGGCCCGGGTCCACATGATCGGGATCGAACACCTTCGGGCTGGCGGTGCCGTCGCCCCATTCGCGATCCAGGAAGGTGTTGGTGCCGAAGTGAACGATCACGCCGAATTCCAGATCCTGCCAATGCGTCTGCTGCGGCGAGGGTTTGACGTCGGCGAAGTTTTGCGCGGCGGCGTCACCGGCGAAAAGGGAAAGGGCCAGGGCGGCGGCGGGCAGGGCGCGACGTATCAGCATCTTTAAAACTCTCGTGGCGGTTCAACTGTTGCGGGACGGCGATCCGAAATGCAGCGCTTCGGAAATCTCGCCGGTGGCGCGGAGCAGGGCGGCGATCACGTCGTCCATGGTCTGCGCATGTTGTTCGATGTAAGGAATGGTGAGCGCGCATACCGCAGCGCCGTGCTGCAGGATGGGCGCGGAAAGATCGGTGACCGCGTCCACCACATGGCTTTTTTCGCAGGCATAACCGCGCGTGTGTATTTGGTTCACCAGGCGCATCAGTTTCTTGCGGTCCAGCGCGGGTTCGAAGCGCGTGATCAGGTCCAGCCAGCGTTCGCGCGTCTGTTCTTGCTGAAAGGCCAGCAGCACGTGGCCGGAGGTGGATTGCGACATCGGCCGGCGATGGCCCACGCGCACCACCAGCGCCACTTCGCCGGGAGGATCCACACGCGCCACCACCACGATCTGCTCGCCCGATGGCACCACCAGATGACAGGCTTGGCCGCAGGCGTCCGCCAGCCGATGCATCACCGGCAAGGCCGTCTCGATCGCGCTCTTGACTGGGGGTTGTTCCATGCCCAGACGAAACAAACGCGGTGTCACCGAGTAGCCGATGTCCCCTTCGCCGCGTGCGATATAGTCGCGTTCTTCCAGCACCTGCAGCATGCGGAAGATCTCGCCGCGGGAACGGCCCACGCCTTCGGAAATCTCGGCGATGCTCAATGGACGGCTGGAACCGGCCAGCAATTCCAGAATATCCAGCCCTTTGTCGAGCGCAGGCGCGCGGTACTTGGGTGTCGGATTGGGCATGATGTCCCCTTATCGATCGATTGGACTGATCGCGCCATCTTGCCCAAACTCGTCGATGGCATGTTGCGGCGCGACTTGTGCTATCAATGAATAACGGTTTCATATTTGCACAAACGGGCGGGGCCGTCACGCAGGAAGGGCGGCTTGGCGCGGGTCTAGCGTAGGAGAAGCAGGTGGAAGTACAGACTGCAGCAGAACATCCCCCGGTGCCGGTGGCCGGCGCGTCGGAAAATGGCCGGGCATGGTTGCCGCTGGTGCTGATCGTCAGCCTGTTCTTCCTGTGGGGCGGCGCCAACAACCTCAACGACGTGCTGATCGCCCAGTTCAAGAAGGCGTTCGTACTCAGCGATTTCCGCGCCGGCCTGGTGCAGAGCGCGTTCTATCTTGGCTATTTCCTGATCGCCATGCCGGCGGGCATCTATATGCGCCGCTTCGGCTACAAGAGCGCAGTCATCTTTGGCCTGGTGCTTTATGGCCTCGGCGCCTTGCTGTTCTGGCCGGCGGCGGAAATGGCCACCTACGGCATGTTCCTGGCTGCACTGTTCGTGATCGCCAGCGGCCTGGCATTCCTGGAAACCTCGGCCAATCCGTTCGTGACCCTGCTGGGGCCGCCGGAAACGGCCACCTCGCGGCTGAACTGGGCGCAGGCGTTCAATCCGCTCGGTTCGATCGCGGGCATCCTGATCGGCCAGCACTTCATCTTTTCCGGCGTCGAGCACACGCCCGAACAAATCGCCGCGATGAGCCAGGCGGAGCGTGCCGCGTATTACGCCAGCGAAACCAGCGCCGTGCAGTGGCCGTACCTGGTGATCGGCGTGGTGGTGCTGTGCTGGGCGCTGTTGATCCTGGTGACGCGGTTTCCGCGGCCGATCACCGCGCACGCGGCCAGCGCCAGTTCGGCGGTCGGCGGTGGCGTGATGGGCAAGCTGCTGCGCGACAAAATGTTCCTGGGCGCGCTGCTGTCGCAGTTCTTCTACGTGGGCGCGCAGGTGGGCGTGTGGAGCTACACCATTCGCTATGTGCAGGCGTCGATGCCGGGCATGACGCATCGCGAAGCGGCCAACTTCCTCACCGCCGAACTGGTGTGCTTCATGTTGGGCCGTTTTGCCGGGGCCGCCTTGATGAAATACGCCGCGCCGGTGCGCCTGTTGATGACCTTCGCGGCGATCAACGTGGTACTGATGCTGTATGCCCTGGCCATGCCGGGTTTGAGCGGTGCGTGCGCGCTGGCCGCCTGCAGCTTCTTCATGTCGGTGATGTATCCGACCATCTTCGCGCTGGGCGTGGAAGGGCGCGGCGACGACGAGCGCAAGCTCGGCTCGGCCATGCTGGTGATGACCATCATCGGCGGTGCGGTGCTTACCGCGATGATGGGCGCGGTATCCGACCATTCCACCATCGCGGACGCGATGATCGTGCCGGCCTGCTCGTTCGCCGTGGTGGGCCTGTTCGCGTGGCGGCGCGGCCGCACGACACGGAGCGCAAGCTGATGCAACGCTACTACTATGCGCTGGACCTTAAAGATGACGCCGCCGCCATCGCCGAATACGAACGCTGGCATCGTCCCGGTGTGGTCTGGCCGGAGATCATCAGCTCGATTCGCGCTTCAGGCATCGAGGAGATGGAAATCTTCCGCACCGGCCATCGCCTGGTGATGGTGGTGCAGATGGCCGATGACCACGTGCCTGCGGCCAAGCGCGAAGCGGATGACGATGCGCGTACGAAAGAATGGGAGCAGCTGATGGATCGCTACCAGCAGCGGCTGCCATGGGCGCCCGAAGGCGTGAAGTGGGTGCCGATGGGCCGAATCTTTTCGCTCAAGGAAGCCCTGGCCGTTCTGTAGGCTGGGGTGCAAACCCCAACATCGCATCGTACACGTTGGGGTTTGCACCCCAACCTACGCGCGCCAGATGATGTCCGAGGAAATGTTGCGCACATCGGTCTGGCCGGTCAGCGCCATGCTGACGCTGAGCTCGCGGCGAATCAGCTCGATGGCCTTGGTCACGCCTGCTTCGCCCATCGCGCCCAGTCCGTACAGGAACGCCTTGCCGATCAAGCCGGCGTGCGCACCATAGGCGAGGGCCTTGAGCAGGTCCTGGCCGCTCTGGATGCCGCTGTCGAACAGCACCTGCGTACGGCCGCCGACGGCTTCCACGATGGATGGCAGCACGTCGATGGTGGCGGGTGCGCCATCGAGCTGGCGGCCGCCGTGATTGGAAACGACGATGGCGTCGACGCCGTGTTCGGCAGCGATGCGTGCATCGCGTGCATCGAGAATGCCCTTGATGATCAGCTTGCCGGGCCACAGCTCGCGAATCCATTCCAGATCCTTCCACTCCAGCGTGGGATCGAACTGGTTGGCGATCCATTGCGCGAGGGTGGTGAGGCTGTCGGTGTTGTCGATGCGGCCCTGCAGGTTGCCGAACGAACGGCTGGGCGCACGCAACATGCTCCACGCCCAGCGCGGTTTGCTGGCCATGTCGAGCATGTTGCGCAACGTGATCTTGGGCGGCACGGAAAGGCCATTCTTGATTTCGCGGTGACGCTGGCCCTGGATGGTCAGGTCCGCGGTGAGCATCAATGCTGAGCACTCGGCGGCTCTGGCGCGCTGGATCAAGTCGCGCGTGAAGCCACGATCGCGCATCACGTAGACCTGGAACCAGAACGGCTTTCCCGTCGCCGCGCGCACCTGTTCGATCGAACAGATCGACATGGTGCTGAGGCAGAACGGAATGCCGGCCTTGTCGGCGGCGCGTGCGCCGAGGATTTCCCCGGCGCCATGCTGCAAGCCGGTAAGCCCGGTCGGCGCGATCGCGAGCGGCATCGATACTGGTTGGCCGACGATATCCGTGGCCAGCGAGCGGTTGTCCACGTTGCCCATCACGCGTTGCCGCAAGGCGATGCGTTCGAACGCGGCGCGATTGGCGCGCAGCGTCACTTCGTCGTAGGAGCCGCGGTCGGCGTATTCGAAGAACGCGCGCGGGACGCGGCGCTTTGCCAGTTCACGCAGATCGGCGACGTTGGTGATGGGGGAGGTCATGCACGCTCCGTTTTTTTTGCGTCTCTACGGCGAGCAGTAGGCAGTCGACAATTTTTCCATAAATTCAACGCTAGCGATTCGTCATCCCAGCGAAAGCTGGGATCCAGTGCCTTTGAAATCTGCAAGTCGCTGGATCCCAGCTTTCGCTGGGATGACGGAGCTAATAGCGGCAAGACGTGCAGAGGCTACTCCCTGATGGCGGCCTTGCTTTACTGCACACTCGCCGCATCAACCACCTCGGACCACACCGGCCCATCCGGATAGCAGAACTGCTCCAGCGTATCGGCATGCATCTGCGCGGAGAAACCCGGCGTTTGCGGCGCGATGTAATGGCCGTTGCGAATCACCACCGGGTCCACGAAATGCTCGTGCAGGTGATCGACGAATTCGATCGCGCGATCGTCCTTCTTGCCGGTGATCGCCACGAAATCGGCCATCGCCAGGTGCTGCACCAGCTCGCACAGGCCCACGCCACCGGCATGCGGATATACGCGCACGCCATACTTTGCAGCCAGCAACAGAATGGCGAGGTTTTCGTTGACGCCGCCGACGCGCGCCGCGTCGATCTGCACCAGGTCCACCGCGCCGGCCTGGAACAACTGCTTGAAGATCACGCGGTTCTGCGTGTGCTCGCCGGTGGAGATCGGCACGGGTGCGACGGCGCGGCGGATGGCGGCATGGCCGAGCACGTCATCGGGGCTGGTCGGTTCTTCCACCCATTCCAGACCCACATCGACGAGGCGCTTGAGCCATGCAATCGCGTCGGGCACGTTCCAGCGCTGGTTGGCATCGACGGCGATGGCGACGTCGGGGCCCACCGTTTCGCGCGCGAGATGGCAGCGGCGCACATCGTCTTCCACGTTCAAGCCGACCTTGAGCTTGATGGTGCGGAAGCCATCGGCCACCGCTTCGCGTGCGAGGCGCTGCATTTTTTCATCGGAATAGCCGAGCCAGCCGGGCGAGGTGGTGTACGCCGGATAGCCTTCGGCCAGCAGTTGCTCGATGCGTTGCGCCTTGCTGGGCGCGGCGGCATGCAACATGGTCAAGGCTTCTTCGGGCGTCAGCGCGTCGGTCAGGTAGCGGAAATCGATGGCGGCGACGATCTGCTCCGGCGTCATGTCGGCGATAAAGCGCCACAGCGGCTTGCCGGCGACGCGCGCGGCCAGATCCCACGCGGCGTTGACCACCGCGCCGATCGCCATGTGCATCACGCCTTTTTCGGGGCCGAGCCAGCGCAGTTGCGAGTCGCCGACCATGCGCATCGAAAAGCCGCCGAGGTCGCCGATCACTTCGTTGAGATGGAGGCCGATCACGTGATCGGCCAGCGCATCGATGGCGGCCTTCTGCACGTCGTTGCCGCGGCCGATGGTGAAAGCGAGCCCGTAGCCGGCCAGGCCCGGTTGATCCGTGCGCATCACGACGTATGCGGCCGAATAGTCCGGATCGGGATTCATCGCATCCGAGCCGTCCAGTTCACGCGACGTGGGAAAGCGAATGTCGTAAGTGTCGAGCGCCGTGATCTTGGTCATCGTGGTCGTCCCTGCATCCATTGAAGGTGGGAAAGAAAGGTTCATACGAGTCATCGATCGTTGGGATGCGCACGCACGCGCTGGCGCTGCGTACCCATCCCATCGATGCCCAGCTCGATGGTGTTGCCGGCGCGCAGATAGGTCGGCGGTTTCTGGCCCAGGCCCACGCCCGAAGGCGTGCCGGTGCTGATCACGTCGCCGGGCAGCAGCGTCATGTAGCGGCTGATGTAGCTCACCAACTGCGCCACGCCGAAAATCATCGTGCGCGTGTTGCCGTCCTGGTAGCGATGGCCATCCACTTCCAGCCACAGGCCAAGGTTCTGCGGGTCGGGCACTTCGTCGGTGGTCACCAGCCACGGGCCGATCGGGCCGAAGGTGTCGCAGCTTTTGCCCTTCACCCATTGGCCGCCGTGTTCGAGCTGGAATTCGCGCTCGGACAGGTCGTTCACCACCACGTAGCCGGCCACATGATCCAGCGCCTGTTCCACGCTGACGCTGCGCGCGGTTTCACCGATCACCACGCCCAGTTCCACTTCCCAGTCGGTCTTGACCGAGCCTTGCGGAATGATCACGTCGTCATTCGGCCCCATCAGGGCGCTGGTGGCCTTCATGAAGAGAATGGGCTGCTCAGGAATCGGCGCGTTGGTTTCGGCCGCATGCTCGCTGTAGTTCAAGCCGACGCAGATGAACTTGCTGACGTGTGCGACCGGCGCGCCGTAGCGCGGTTCGCCCGCGACCTGCGGCAGGCTTTGCGGATCGATCGCGGCCAGGCGCGCGCGGCCTTCGCGGCTGAGCGTTGGTGTATCGATGTCATGGATGACGGAAGACAGATCGCGCAACACACCGTTTGCATCGATCAGGCCGGGTTTTTCCTTGCCGGCTGCGCCATAGCGTACGAGTTTCATGGTTTTCTCCTTGGCGTAAATCGGGAATCGTGAATCGTGAATCGTTCAGAGCGGTCATTCGCACGCTCGCGGAAGCTCGCTCTTACGATTTTCGATTTTCGATTCACGATTGACGGCTCCCAATCAATTGGACCAACCACCGTCCACAATGTGCACGGTGCCGGTAGTGAATGCGGATTCGTCGGAGGCGAGGTAAAGCGCCAGCGCGGCGATTTCTTCGGGCTCGCCCAGGCGGCCCATCGGTTGGCGCTGCACGAAGCTGCGCCAGTTGGCTTCTTCATCGCCGCCCAGCGCGCGTACGCGATCGCCCAGCGAAGGCGTTTTCACCGTGCCGGGGCAGATCGCATTGCAGCGAATGCCGCGCGCGACAAAATCCGAAGCGATCGAACGGGTAAGGCCGATCACCGCCGCCTTGGTGGTGCTGTAGGCGAAGCGGTTGGGCACGCCCTTGATGCTGGATGCGACCGAGGACATGTTGATGATGCTGCCCTTGCCGCGCTCGAGCATGCCGGGCAGCACGGCCTTGCAAAGCTGGAACATGCTGTCGACATTGATCGCGAACGAGCGCTGCCAGCTTGCGTCATCGGTATCCAGGATGGTGCCGGCGTGCACGTAGCCGGCGCAGTTGAACAGCACGTCGAGCGGGCCGCTTTCACGCACCAGCGCCTTGATCTGTTCGGCCTGGGTGACATCGAGCGTGCGGGTGATGATGGATGCGTGCTCGGCGGCGAGGCTCGCCAATGCATCGGCATTGATGTCGGTAGCCAGCACCTTGGCGCCTTCTTTCGCAAAGGCGAGCGCGGTGGCGCGGCCGATGCCGGCGCCTGCCGCGGTGATCAAGGCATGTTTGCCGGAAAGACGTCCGTTCATGTTCTTTTCTCCTTGCGGTGGCAGCCCCCTCTCCCCTTCGGGAAGAGGGTTGATGTGAGGAGCGACTTTTGCGAGTGGCGTGTTTTGTTCAACAATTCCGTACTCATCTCATGCATGTCAGCGGTTCGGCGAGATTCGCCCCTCACCCCGGCCCTCTCCCCGAAGCGGAGCGGGAGCGTTCTCGCGAAGATCGATATCCAGCGCATAGAAGCGCACCGCGTTGGCGGCGAACACGTCCGCCTGCGCACCGGGTGCGTAGCGCTCGGTCAGTTGCATGGCCACCTGCAGCCAGTGCGCGTAATTGGCGTGCGTGGTAAGCACCGGCCAGTCGCTGCCCCACATCAGGCGCTCGGGGCCGAAATGCGAAAACAGGTCGGCGACATACGGTTCGATGGCGTCTTCATGCACCGGCTCGCCCAACAGCGTGAGCAGGCCGGAGAGCTTGCAATGCAAGCTCGCGTGCTGCGCCAGTTCGTCGATCCAGCTGGTCCATTGATCGAAGCGGCCATCGCCGATGGCGGGCTTGCCGGCGTGATCCAGCACGACGTTCAGCTGCGGGTGCCGGCGCAGGCGGCGCAGCAGGGCAGGGAACTGGCGTATATCCACCAGCGCATCGAACGCAAGGCCGCAATCGAGGATGCAGTCGAAGGCGCGATCGAGCGACGATCGCGCCAGCCAGTCCGGGTCGGCCAGGTCCTGCGCCATCGGGCGCAAGCCGCATAGCAGGCCGTTGCCGTCGCGAATCAGCGCGTCGATGCGCGCGCCCACGTCGCCGGCTTCCATGTCGACCCAGCCCACCACGCCGGCCACGGAGGCATCTTCGCGCGCCAGCTCGAACAGATAGCGCGTTTCGTCCTCGGTGGGCGCGGCCTGCACCAGCACGCTGTATTGCACGCCGGCGGCTTCGCGCTGTGCACGAAGGTGTTCCGGCAAGAACGCGTGTTGCAGCGATGCCGGCGCTTGCGCAAGCCAGCCGTAGTCGCCGCGCGCGGGCTGCCAGTAATGCTGGTGGGCATCCACGACGATCATGGCGTGGGTACTCCCTCCTGCAGTAAGCCTGCCTCATGCAGCGCGCGCCAGGCATCGGCAGGGACGTTGGCTTGCAGGCGCGCGGCGGCCTGGTCGACTTCGGCGATCGAGCGCAGGCCGCAGACCACGCTCGCCACTGCCGGATGCGCCAGCGGAAACTGCAGCGCCGCGGCACCGACGTCGGTGTGCGTGCGGGCAAGCACGTCGTAGAAGCACTGCGCGCGCGCCACGGTCGCTGCATCGGCCGGTGCGTAGTTGTAGAACTTGCCGGGGCCGTGCGCGTCACCGAGCAGGCCGGAGTTATAGGGGCCCGCCGCGAGAATGGCGACGCCATGTGCTTGCGCCTGCGCCATCACGCGCTGGCTTTGCGCTTGCTCGAATAGGGTATAGCGGCCGGCCAGCATGATCACGTCGAGCGGAAAGCGCGGCATCACTTCCAGGCACACCGCTTCTTCGTTGACGCCGATGCCGATCGCCTTGCATGCACCCTGTGCGCGCAGTTCCGCCATCGCCGGCAGGGCTTCATCCAGCGCCTGGCGCAGGATCGCCGGATGGTTGGCGCCGTGCGTGAGTTCACCGATGTCGTGCAGCAGCAGCACCTCGATGTGATCGGTGCGCAGGCGCTGCAGGCTGGCGTCGAACGAACGCAGCACGCCATCGCGGCTGTAGTCGAAGCGTGCGCGATGACCGTCCACGATAAAGCCGTCGGCGTGGCTGTGCTGCTGCGCGTCGTCCTCGATCAGGCGACCGACCTTGGTCGACAGCGTGAAGCTTTCGCGCGGCATGCCGTGCAGGGCGTCGCCGAGACGCGTTTCGCTGAGGCCGTAACCGTAGTAGGGCGCGGTATCGAAATGGCGGATGCCGCGTTGCCAGGCGTGGGCGATGGTGGCGGTGGCGGAAGCGTCGTCCACCGATTCGTACAGGTTGCCGATCGGCGCACCGCCGAACGACAGCGCCGAGCCCAGCCAGGCATGTTTCCGTGCGCTGGCTTCGCCTGGGTGTTGCCTGGCCGGCTTGGTCGTTGATACCGCCATGGGTCCTCGCGATGGCCTCTTGAACCGCCCGCGGCAAGGCGATTGCACGCCTTGACCGCCCCCGTTTCTGCGCATCATCGCGCATCTTCCGGGCTGTGTATATATAAACAGTTGATTCATAGGTGCGGTATTTGTCCTTGCAGGCCACCCGAAAAAAGTTGTTGCATTTGAGTTTCACTCGATCTAAAACATATATGAAATTTGATTTTGCTAATGAACACGCAAGCAGGCGAGCGCATGCTTGCGTGTAAGCGGCGGAATCGGGAATCGGGGCTGACGCATGAGCTGTTCGTCAGAAAGAACTGCACGGGCCGTGTTAAGCGGCCTGGCACTGGCTTGAGAGGTAAGGGGTATGCCCGCGAGCGCGCTGCTGAGCATTGCGTCGATCCGCGATCGAGCGGCTCCGGCCCGTCCGTCCCGCGTAACTGCCTGCGATGACAGCTTTCTGGCCGCCGACATCGGCGGCACGCACGCCCGGCTGGCCCTGATGACCCGCGCCACCGGCCAGGCGCCCAAGCTGGCCGCTTATCGCGTTTACCGCTGCGCCGACCATCCGCATCTGGAAGACATCGTCCGCTGCTTTTGTGCCGAGCTGGATGCACAGCCGCGCGAACTGGTGCTGGCCTGCGCCGGCTACGTGCATGCCGGCTCAGTGATCAACAAAAACCTGGTCTGGCCGGTGTTGCTGCAAAACGTGAAGGAGCGGTTGGCGCTGGATCACGTGTGGTTCCTCAACGACCTGCAAGCGCTTGCATATGCCGTGGGCCATGGCGCCGCCGGCGGCGCGAGCGTGTTGAAGGCGTCGATGACGCGGAACATGCACGCCGGCCCTGTCGTCGTGATCGGGCCGGGCACCGGCCTGGGCGCGGCAGTGTGGCTGCCTGGACAGCCCTCGCGCGTGATCGCCACCGAAGCTGGCCACACGCAATTGGCTGCGCGCGTCGGCAGGGAACAACAGGTCTTGGCGCAGCTTGCGCAAGCCGATTGCCACGTCTCGCACGAGACGGTGCTGTCCGGTCCCGGTTTGCATCGCATCTACACCGCGCTGTGCGCCATCCACGATCGCTATCCGTCGCTGCACGAACCGTCGGCAGTGACGCAGGCCGCGCTTGCCGGTCGCGATGAGATCGCGCACGAAGCGCTCACCTTGTTCTGCGGCTGGTTGGGTTCGTTCGCGGCGGACCTCTCCATGCTCTACGGCGCCACCGGCGGCATTTATTTGGCCGGTGGTTTTTTATTCCAGATGGTCGATTTCCTGCGCAGCAGTCCGCTGCTTGAGCGCTTTCTCGACAAGGGCGTGATGCGCCCGTTCCTTAAGAACGTGCCGATCCGCGTGATGGATCACAGCCATCACGGCGTGATGGGCGCGGCCAGCTGGCACTGGAATACGCATAGCGATACCGACGCTCGTACGGGAGACGAGTGCAAACCCTGCATCGATTTCAACGATGCAGTTTTTCCGCCAGGCCGCTGAGAAGTCGCGGGGACGCTCGGCAAGTCTGGATCAACAAGAAACGGCAGTACGTAGCTCGGGGAGAGCAAGCAATGACATTTCGCAGGACCGTTTTAGGGTTGAGCATTCTCGTGGGGTTGAACCTGGTCGCCGTCGCGCAGGCGCAGGATGCTCCGGCATCGGCGCAGAGTACGGCCGGCCAGGGCGCCTCGTCACAAGTCCAAAAGGAAAAAGCCAAGACGCTGCAGACGATCACGGTCACCAGCTATCGCGGCAGCCTGGACAAGGCGCTGAACATCAAGCGCGAAGCCGGCGCCATCGTCGATGCGATCAGCGCGGTGGATATCGGCAAGTTCCCCGATACCAATGCCGCCGAATCGCTGTCGCATCTGCCGGGCATCACGGTGGATCGCCAGTTCGGCGAAGGTGAAAAGGTCAGCATCAACGGCACCGACCCGGCCTTGAACCGTGTGCTGCTCAACGGGCAGACCATCGCCTCCGGCGACTGGGGCGGCAATCCGACCGACACCAGCGGCCGTACCTTCAACTACACGCTGATTTCGCCGGAAATCATCGACCAGATGGAAGTGTACAAATCGCCGGAAGCGCGCATCGACGAAGGCAGCATCGGCGGCACGGTGATCATCCATACACGCAAGCCGCTGGATCTGCCGGCCAATACGCTGCGCGGATCGGTCGGCTACAACTACAACGATCGGTCGGGAGAAGGCAACCCGCGCGGATCGTTGCTGTATAGCTGGAAGAACAGCAGCGATACGTTCGGTGCATTGGTCTCCGTCACGCATGACAAGGAAAACCTGTCGCGTGCGGGTATCGAGTTCTTTGGTTACACCACCGGCAGCGGTATTCCCAACACGGCTACTGTGACCGGCAGCGGCAACGTGGCGACGGCCAAATTGCCGGTCGGCATCAACGCCTCGTATTTCCAGCAGACGCGCGAGCGCAACGGCCTGCAGACGGCGTTCGAATGGCGACCCAACGACAAGAACGAGTTCAACCTCACGGGCTTGTACATCAAAGGTACGTACAACAACTACAGCGAGTCGGAGTACGTGTGCCCCGGTTGCGGCGATCTCAACAAGATTACCGCTGCCAACGTAAACAACGGCTACATCACCTCCGCGACCGTATCGCCGAACACCGGCAACGGCCAGCCTTACGCGGAGCTCGACGCCAATTACCGCAAGACGCACGTCGACACCAAGAGCATCAACCTCAAGCACAACTATTACGGCGATCTGTGGACCTTCGAAAGCCAGGTGGGCTACACCAGCGCCACCGGCGGCAAGGACCCCGAGTACCTGATGAAGTATCTGCTGCAGTCGGGCGGCTATAACTTCGCGTACAACGGCGTCAACACCGCGGTCAACTACGACAACGCCAGCGCCAGCAACTGGGGGCTGAAGGCCGGACAGCAGGCCGGGGGCATCTACTATTCCCGCACGGGTGATCGCGAGGCTTACGCCCAGTTCGATGCCTCGCGCGATCTGACCTGGGGTCCGCTGAGCTCGCTGCAGTTGGGCGCCAAGTACCTCGACCATCACAACAACAGCAACGCCTACGGCAATTCGATCTTCGCGACCGACTACGTCTCGCTGACGCAGTTCAATCCGGGCGGCACGCCGAGCGGATTGTTCAGCGGTCTCGGCGCCAGCGGTACCCTCACCAACTGGGCGACCGCCAATCTCGGCGATGTGCAGAATTATCTGAAGTCGCTGCCGCAGGGTGCGTATCACATCGACTACGGCTCATCCTTCGGCGTGAAGGAAGTGACCACCGACGTCTATGCGCAGCTCAACTTCAAGAGCGACGTCGGCCTGCGCGGCAACGTCGGCCTACGCTATGTCGATACCAAGGACACCGCCGATTACTGGAACAGCACCGACGCCGGCAAGACTTGGGCGCCGGCCACCGCGAGCTCCAGTTTCAGGAAGCCGCTACCCAGCTTCAACCTGATCTACGATCTGGCCAGCGACAAGGTGCTGCGTTTCTCCGCGTCGAAGGTGATTGCACGTCCGCGCTACTCGGATCTGGCCGGCAGCTACAGCATCGACGACAGCCAGCACACCGCCAGCGGCGGCAACCCGAACCTGCGGCCGTACCAGTCGACCAACTTCGACTTCTCGGCGGAATGGTATTTCGCGCCGACCAGCCTGCTGTCGACCGAGTTCTTCTACCGCAAGATCGGTACGTACATCATCTCCAAGACCAACGACGAGGTGCTGTACGACGTCACCACCGGCCAGAACGCGACCTACAGCGTCACCCGTCCGTTCAACGCCGCCAACGCGGACGTGCGCGGCATCTCGCTGCTGTACCAGCAGGATCTGGGCCTGGGCTTTGGTGTGCAGACCAACTTCACTTACGCGCACGCCAACACCACCAACGGCTACAACATGCCGTACCTGTCGCGCGACACGATCAACATCATTCCGTACTACGAGCATGGTCCGTGGTCGGCGCGCATCAACTACAGCCGCCGTTCGGCCTACTTCACCCAGATCGGCCGCCTGGATTCGCAGGTGTTCGCCGATGCGTACAAGGAACTGGATTTCACCGTCGGCTACCAGGTCAACGACTGGATGGGCGTGACGGCCAGCGCGACCAACCTGCTGGATTCCACCTACTACTGGTACAACGGCGTGAAGTACGCACCGATCGGCATGTACAAGAACGGCCGTACGTTCTCGCTCGGCGCGAACTTCAAGTTGTAAGTTTTCGCAGTACCGATCGCGGACAGTTACCTTCCCCTTGCTGCCGCGATCGGTTTTTTTTATTCAGTAGCCCCTCCCCTGCGGGGGAGGGGCTTGTTTCATGATTCTCGTGTGAGCGGGTGCCCAGCTTCGATTTGTGCATCGAAGCACAAGAAAATGGAATCCCGTTCCGCGGAAATGGCAACGCAGCCGATGGGGTCGTATGGCACTATGTCGGCTTCAACGCGAAACGGATAAAGGATTCAAAGCCATGCAGCGATCCATGTTCTATCTCGGCTTTGCGCTGGCGTGCGCAACGGGTGTGGTGGCTGCCCAGCAGTCGCCCACGGCGCCGACCGCCAGCACGCTTTCTCCGCGCGATGCCGATCTGGCCTGGCAAAAAGCCACCGCCAAGTTCGCGCCGCAGCGGCAGGCGATCCTGGCTCACGTCGCGCAGCATATGGACGACGGTCCGTTCCGTGCCGACTGGGCGTCGCTGCAGCACTACCGTTCGCCGCAGTGGTACGACGACGCCAAGTTCGGCATCTTCATCCACTGGGGCGTGTATTCGGTGCCGGCGTTCGGCAGCGAATGGTATTCGCGCAACATGTATCAGCAGGGTACGCCGGATTTTGCGCATCACGTGGCCACCTATGGCCCGCAATCGAAATTCGGCTACAAGGATTTCATTCCCATGTTCAAGGCGGAGCATTTCGATCCGCAGGCATGGGCCAAGCTGTTCAAGGAGGCCGGCGCGCGCTACGTGGTGCCGGTGGCAGAGCACCACGACGGCTTCGCCATGTACGACTCGAAGCTCTCCGAATGGACGGCCGCGAAGATGGGGCCGCATCGCGATGTGATCGGCGAGCTGTCCAAGGCCGTCCGCGCCGACGGCATGCATTTTGGCGTGTCCTCGCATCGCGCCGAGCATGACTGGTTCTTTGACGGTGGCCGTAATTTCGATTCCGACGTGAACGATCCGCGCTATGCCGGCTTGTACGGTCCCGCCGAAGCGCATCTGTCGAAGGACGACCAGAATCTCGCGCAGGACTGGACTTACGTGTCGCAAGCGTGGTTGGATGATTGGCTGGCGCGCACCGCCGAGCTGATCGACGACTACCATCCCGACATTCTCTATTTCGACTGGTGGATCGGCCATCCCACCTTCCGCAACACGCTGCCGAAGATGCTGGCCTACTACTACAACCAGGGCGCCAAGCGCGGCGGCGTGGTGGTGAACTACAAGCTGGGCGATTTCGCGCCGGGCGCGGGCACGCTGGATATCGAGCGCGGCCAGCTCACCGGCATCCAGCCCGATCATTGGCAGACCGATACGTCGATCAGCAATGCATCCTGGGGCTACATCAAGGGCGACACCTACCGGTCGCCGAAGGAGCTGATCCATTTGCTGGTGGACGTGGTCAGCAAGAACGGCAACCTGCAGCTCAACATCGGCCCGCGCGCGGACGGCACCATTCCCGAAGAAGCGCAGAAAATCCTGCTGGCGATGGGCGGCTGGCTGAAGGCCAACGGCGATGCGATCTACGGTAGCAAGCCATGGCGCACGTTCGGCGAAGGCCCCACCGAAGTGGTCGGCGGCACATTCCAGGACAGCAAGACCAAACCCTATACGGCTGAAGATTTCCGCTTCACCACGCACAACGGTGCGCTCTACGCCATCGAACTGGGATGGCCCGAAGGCGGCAAGGCGGTGATCCATTCGATCAAGCCGGAAGACCACGTCCAGGCGGTCACCCTGCTTGCCGATGGTCAGCGGGTGGCATGGCAACAGCAGCCCGATGGCTTGCATCTGACCCTGCCGGCGCAGCCGGTGGGTGACTACGCTTACGTTTACCGCATCGAATTGGCCAAACCGTGATGAAAAAGTTCGCCTGTTTTCTGGCCGCAGCCTTGGCCTGCGGCATTGCCTGCGCAAAGCAGCCGACGGCGTTGTTCTATTTGATGGACGCGCAGAAGTCGACCAACTCCTTCACCGCGCACATCGACAAGATCGGCCTGCTGGTGCCGACCTGGTACGGCGTGGACGGGCAGGGGTTGGTGAACGGCGGGCCGAACAACTACGTGCTGGATCTGGCCAGGCAGCACCGGCTGCCGGTAATGCCGATCATTTCCATGTCGGCGGGACGCAAGGGCTTTCATGATCTGATTCATGATGAAACCGCCAAGCAGCACATGATCGAATCGATGCTGCAGCAGGCGGTCGAACACGGCTACGTCGGTTATCAGTTCGACTTCGAAAGCATCTCCTGGACCGACCGCGACGCGTACACTTTATTGGCGAAGCAGACGGCCGAAGCCTTGCACAAGCACGGCCTGAAGCTGTCGATTGCGGTGGTGCCGAACGGGCCGGGGCACGCGGGTGTTGGCGCATTCTCGAAATGGATGTGGCAGTACTGGCGCGGCGCCTATGACTTGGCCGCACTTGGCAAGTATGCCGACCTGATCTGCCTGATGACCTACGACCAGCACACCCGCTGGACCACGCCGGGCCCGGTGGACGGCATGCCGTGGATGCTTGATCAGCTCAAGTACGCGGTCACCCAGGTGCCGAAGGAAAAGCTGTCGTTGGGCATTGCCTTGTATGGCTATCGCTGGTACACCGGCAATCCCGTGCGCGACGATGGCACCGAAGCGTCCAATATTTCGGCCACGTATATCGATGCGGACGAGTCGATGCCGCTGATCCAGGAACAGAAGGCGCAGGTGCAGTGGGATCCGGTGGAGCACGAATCCTGGTTCTATTTCTACCGCGACGACATGCGCGAATGGGTGTTCATGCCCGATGCGCACAGCTTCCGCGATCGCTATGCGCTGGTGAAGCAATACGACCTGGAAGGCTTCTGCGCGTGGGTGCTGGGCGCGGAAGATCCCAAGGTGTGGGATGAGTTGCCGGTCGTATCCAGGTAGGTTGGGGTGCAAACCCCAACATCTCCATCGATTGACGTGACAACGTTGGGGTTTGCACCCCAACCTACGCAAACCGGACATCACGGAAGCTTGAAACGATGCGCTTAACCGTTACGTGTCTCGCGGCAGGTCTTGGCATCTTGCTGGTCGGTGCGGGCATGGCAATGCCGATGACGTCCACGCCGGATGCCAAAGCCGCCGCGCTCGTCGCCAGGATGACCCTGGCCGAAAAAGTCTCGCAGCTGCAAAGCGGCGCACCGGCCATTCCGCGCCTTGGCATCGCGGCCTACGATTGGTGGAGCGAGGGCCTGCATGGCATCGCCCGCAACGGTTACGCCACCGTTTTCCCGCAAGCCATTGGCCTGGCCGCAAGTTGGGACACCGGCCTGATGCAACAGGTCGGCACCACCGTATCCACCGAAGCGCGCGCCAAGTTCAACGCGATCGGCGCCGGTCATGACCATCCGCGCTATGCGGGCCTGACCATCTGGTCGCCCAACATCAACATCTTCCGCGATCCGCGCTGGGGCAGGGGGCAGGAGACTTACGGCGAAGATCCGTACCTTACCGGTCAACTCGCGGTGAACTTCATTCGCGGCATTCAAGGCGACGATCCGGCACATCCGCGCGCCATCGCCACGCCCAAGCATCTGGCCGTGCACAGCGGCCCGGAAGCCGGCAGGCATGGCTTCGATGTGGACGTATCGCCGCACGATCTGGAAGCCACCTATCTTCCCGCCTTTCGTGCGGCGATTACCGAAGGCCGCGCCGACTCGGTGATGTGCGCGTACAACGCGCTGCACGGTACGCCGGTGTGCGCGAACAGCGATCTGCTAACCACGCATCTGCGTCATGCTTGGGGTTTCCGCGGTTTTGTCGTTTCCGACTGCGATGCGGTCGACGACATGACCAAGTTCCACTATTTCAAGCCGGACAATGCGCAGTCGTCCGCGGCATCCATCCAGGCCGGTACCGATCTCGATTGCGGTTTTGCATATGCCGACTTGCTCGAGGCGGTGCACAAAGGCTACGTCAAGGAATCGGTGCTCGATACCGCGCTCACACGCTTGTTCGCCGCCCGTTATCGTGTGGGCGAATGGGGTGGCGGCTCGAATCCTTACGCCAGCATCGGCTTGGATCAAGTGGACAGCGCGGCGCATCGCAAGCTCGCCTTGCAGGCGGCGTTGGAATCGATCGTGCTGTTGAAGAACGATCATGGCGCATTGCCGTTGCGCAACGGCGCGAACGTGGCGGTGATCGGCCCCAACGCCGACACGCTGGAAACCCTGGAGGCCAACTATCACGGTACGGCGCGTGCACCAGTGACGCCGCTGGAAGGTTTGCGCGAGCGTTTCGGTGCCGAGCGCGTCCACTATGCGCAAGGCGCACCCGTTGCCGAGGGCGTGCCGGTGCCGATACCGGAAACTGCGTTGCGCGCGAACGGCCGTCCTGGCCTAACTGGCGAGTACTTCGGTCGTCTCGATTTCAGCGGTAAACCGGCCGTAACGCGCACGGATCGGACGATCGATTTCGACTGGGATCATGTAGCGCCGGTCGACGCGCTGCATGCCGATCGCTACGCCGTGCGTTGGAGCGGTGAATGGCTGCCGCCGGCACCAGGCGATTACACGCTCGCCGTGCATGTGGACCGCTGCTTCGACTGCAACAAACAGCACGATCCGCTGCGCCTGTATATCGACGGCAACAAGGTGCTCGACGACAGCGGAGACGATGCGCACATGCAAACCACGCTGCACGTGACTGATGCCAAGCCGCACGCGATCCGCCTGGAATACGTGCACAGCGGCCAAGACCAGGGCGTGCGCTTGCAATGGCTGGCGCCTGCTGACGCGCAGTTGGCCAAAGCCCAGGCTGCCGTAAGCCATGCTGACGCGGTCGTGGCGTTCGTCGGCCTTTCGCCAGATGTGGAAGGCGAAGAACTCAACATCGACGTGCCTGGCTTCAACGGTGGCGATCGCACGGATATCGGCCTGCCGCAACCGCAACAAGCCTTGCTCGAACGCGCGGCGGCCAGCGGCAAGCCGCTGATCGTGGTGCTGATGTCCGGCAGCGCCGTCGCGCTCAACTGGGCCAAGGCGCATGCCGACGCCATCGTGGCGGCGTGGTATCCCGGTGAAGAAGGTGGGCGCGCCATTGCGCGGGTGCTGGCGGGCGATTACAACCCGGGCGGACGCCTGCCGGTGACGTTCTATCGCTCCACCCGCGATCTGCCGCCGTTCGTCAGCTACGCCACGCAAGGCCGGACGTATCGGTATTTCGAAGGCACGCCGCTTTATCCGTTCGGCTTTGGTTTGAGCTACACGCAGTTTGCGTACGCAGAACCGCAGCTGTCAGCTACAAAGCTCGATGCGGGCGGGACACTCGCCGTAAGTGCCGTCGTGCGCAACGAGGGCGATCGCGAAGGCGACGAAGTGGTGCAGGTTTACCTGGATGCGCCGGACGATCCGTTGGCGCCGCGACATGCGCTGGTTGGTTTCCAGCGCATCCACCTGGCCAAAAAGGAAAGCCGTCGCGTGAGCTTCGAACTGACGCCGCGACAGCTCAGCGTGGTTGATGCGGCCGGCGAGCGTGCCGTGAAGGCAGGGCACTATCGCGTATTTGTCGGTGGTGGCCAGCCTGGCGATGCAGAGGGCGTAACGGCGACGTTTGCGATCGACGGTCGCATGGTGTTGCCGAAGTAGCCTTCCACCGCAGGTTGGGGTGCAAACCCCAACATCGCCATGTCGATGGAGATGGCAATGTTGGGGTTTGCACCCCAACCTACGATTCATCGTAACTGCAAGAACCATCTGCATGATCCGCATCTCACGAACAATCAGAAGCTCCGTCGCCGCATGCATGCTCGGTATGTTGACTTGGATCGGGTGCGCCGCCGCAAGCACATCCATCGCCATCCAGGGCGATCATTTCGTTCGGGCCGGCAGGATTCACCAAATCATTTCCGGCTCGATGGACTTCCAGCGCATCCCGCGCGCGTACTGGCAAGACCGCCTGCGGAAAGCACGTGCGATGGGCCTCAATGCCATCACCACCTACGTTTACTGGAACGCGGTCGAATCCAAGCCAGGCCAGTTCGATTTCAGCGGCGACAACGACGTGGCCACCTTCGTACGCATGGCGCAGGAACAAGGGCTGGACGTGATCCTTCGCCCTGGCCCGTATGTATGCGCCGAATGGGAAGCGGGCGGCTTCCCCGCTTGGTTGTTCGCCGATCCGCATCTGCACGTGCGCACGCAGGATCCGAAATATCTGCAGGCGGTGGAACGCTACTTCCAGCGGCTGGGCAAGGAACTGGCGCCGTTGATGGCCGCGCATGGCGGGCCGATCATCGCCGTGCAGGTCGAGAACGAATACGGCTCCTACGGCGACGATCGCACGTACATGGAGCAGATCCATCAGGCGTTGAATCGCGCCGGCTTCGGCACCGATCTGCTGTTCACCTCCGATGGCGCGGACCTGCTGGGCAACGACGCATTGCCCGGCGTGCTGGCGGTGGTCAATTTCGGTACCGGCGAGGCGAAAGACGCGTTTGCGAAGCTCAAGGCATTTCGGCCCGATCAACCGCGCATGGCCGGCGAATACTGGGCCGGCTGGTTCGATCATTGGGGCGAACCGCATGCGCACACCGATGCCGGCGTGCAGACGCAAGAACTGGCGTGGATGCTGAATCAGGGTTACTCCTTCAACATTTACATGTTCGAAGGCGGCACCACCTTCGGCTTCATGAACGGCGCCAATTTCCAGGGCAATCCTGCCGATCATTACGCGCCGCAGACCACCAGCTACGACTACGACGCGCCGCTGGATGAAGCGGGCCGGCCGAAGCCGAAATTTGCGCTGTTCCGCGCTGCGATCGAAAAGGCCACCGGTATCAAGCCGCCGCCGTTGCCTGCGCCCACGCCGTTCATGGCGGTGCCTGCGTTTACGCTTACCGAATCGGCATCGCTATGGGACAACCTGCCCGAAGCGATCGCGACCGAGCAACCGCAGCCGATGGAACAGTTCGGCCAGGCGTACGGCTACATCCTCTATCGCACGCAGGTGAACGGTCCGGTGACAGGACAGCTTTATCTGGGCGAGGTGCGCGATCACGCGACGGTGTACGTCGATCGCAAGCCGGTCGGTACGGTGGATCGGCGTCTTAAACAAGTGGGGCTGCCGGTCACGCTTGATGCGGGCACGCATACGCTCGACGTGCTGGTGGAGAACACCGGACGCATCAATTACGGACCGCATCTCGCGGATGGCCGGGCAGGGCTGGTCGATCCGGTGATGCTGGATGGCAAGGAACTGCACGGCTGGCAGACCTATCCGCTGCCGATGACCTCGCCGGATGCGATCCGCGGCTGGACCACGCAACCGCTAAGCGGACCTGCCTTTTATCGCGGCCACTTCAAGGTGGCCTCGCCGGCCGACACGTTCCTGGACATGAGCGCGTTCGGCAAAGGCTTTGCCTGGGTGAATGGACACAACCTTGGGCGCATCTGGGATATCGGTCCGCAGCGTTCGCTGTATTTGCCTGCGCCGTGGATGGCGCAGGGCGACAACACGGTGGTGGTGTTTGATTTGCAGGCGCCGAACGGAAGGGTGGTGCGCGGCGCCACGCAGCCGACCTGGTACGAGCCGTACGTAAAGACGGCCAAATGACATTCACGCGTTCGCTCATGCGCTCGGCGCTAATGTCCATGCTGATCGCCACTGCGCCGCCAGCCATGGCAACCGACCCCATCGTGCTGCGCGAATTCATCGCCGCCACGCCACCTACGCCGCAAAGCCACGCCTCCACCCTCGTGGAGACGCCAGCCGGCCTCGTCGCCGCCTGGTTCGGCGGCAAGCATGAGCGCGATCCCAGCGTGGGCATCTGGCTGTCGCGCCATGTGCAAGGTCATTGGACGGCGCCGGTCGAAGTGGCGAACGGTGCGCGCGCAGATGGACCTCGCGAGCCCACATGGAACCCGGTGCTGTTTCTGCCGCAGCACGGGCCGTTGATGCTGTTCTACAAGGTCGGCCCCGATCCGCAGCATTGGCGCGGCATGCTCAAGACGTCCAGCGACAACGGTGAGCATTGGTCCGCCGCACGCGCACTGCCGGCCGGCATACTCGGCCCGATCAAGGACAAGCCCGTGCAACTGGCCGACGGCACCATCGTCAGCCCGTCGAGCACGGAGCAGGGACGCTGGACGATCCACTTCGAGCTTTCCGCCGATGGCGGCGCCACCTGGCAAACCAGCCTGCCCGTTCCCAATCCCGCCGGCATCGAGGCGATCCAGCCCAGCCTGCTGCGCTGGCCGCATGGAAAACTGCAGGCCATCGGCCGCACCAAGCAGAACCGGCTGTTCTCCACCTCGTCCACCGACGGCGGACGTACCTGGTCCCCGTTGAAGCTGCTGGACGTGCCCAATCCCAATTCGGGCATCGACGCCGCGATGCTGGCCGACGGCCGCGCCTGCCTGGTCTACAACCCGACCACCCACGGCAAGGATTGGTGGGACGGCCGCGGTACGCTGGCGATGGCCCTGTCGGCTGATGGCGAGCACTGGAAGCGGGTGCTGACGCTGGAGCTGAGCCCTGGCGCGGAGTTCTCCTATCCTGCCGTCATCCAGTCCCAGGACGGCCGGATCCAGCTGACTTATACGTGGAAACGGTTACGCATCGCGCATGTCGCGATCGATCCGGCAGGTCTTTAGAGCTGCCTGATACGCCAGATGACAAGAAATCTTCAAATTCTGTTGCGTCGCGACTTGCCACGATCTAAATCCCCCGTATAAGCTCTGTACGAACTACATATGAAATGGACATTCGTATATGAATGGCGCAAGCGTGCGCCGCGGTGCCGGAGGGGTTATGCGGGATTCGATCCAAAATAGGACTAAGATCGTCACAGCTCGACCGGTTTTGGGTACGGGGGCCAAGCGTGCGTGACGGCGGCGGCTACGAGCGATACGGTGACGCGCGGAGTTCCTCCGCCGCGGATGCATTCCTCGGCCAAGACGAGCGCAACGAATCGGCTGCGCTGTCCACACCCGTGATGCAGCCCTCCGCCATGCACGATGCTTTTCTCGCCGCAGACGTCGGCGGCACGCATGCTCGCATCGGGCTGATTGCATTTCAACCGGGGCAGGGCATCCCGGTTACCCTCGCATACCGCATCTATCAATGCGCGGACTTCGAGAGCTTCGACGCGATCGTGCGCGCCTTCTGCGAAGAGTTTTCGGTGCAGCCGCAGCGGCTTGCGCTGGCCTGCGCGGGTTTCCTGCACGAAGGCGAAGTCGTCAACAACAACCTGCGCTGGCCGATCGTTCCGGCCAAGCTGGAACAGAGCCTGGCGTTGAGCGAAGTGAAAGTGCTCAACGATTTCGAAGCGCTGGCCTATGGCACGGCCTATCTGGATCCGGCGAGCATGATCACGCTGCACGATCCTCGCCGCAGCAAGAGCGCCGAAGAAGGCCCAGTGGTGGTGGTCGGTCCCGGCACCGGACTCGGTGTCGCGGTGCGCCTGCCTGGCACGCCGCCGCAAGTGCTTGCCACCGAAGCCGGGCACATCCAGTTGGCGGCGCGCGTTGGCCGTGAACAAGCCGTGCTCACCGAGCTGGTGCCGCCCGACACGCATATTCCTTATGACTCGGTGCTGTCGGGCCCTGGCCTGCTGCGCGTGTACCAGGCGGTTTGCCGTCTCGATGGTGCATCGGCCGAATTGCGCGAGCCTTCGGCGATCACCGCCGCGGCCTGCGCGGGCACGCATGCGCAGGCGGTGGAAACCCTGCAGCTTTTCTGCGGATGGCTGGGCTCCTTTGCCGGCGATCTGGCCATGCTTTACGGCGCTAGCGGCGGTATCTATGTAGCTGGCGGTTTCCTGTCGCGCATGACCGATTTCATGGCGCAGAGCCACTTCGTCAGCCGCTTCCTGGACAAAGGCGTGATGCGTCCTTTCCAGCAGACCGTGCCCGTGCATGTGGTCGATCACGCGCAACTGGGCGTGGTCGGCGCGGCGAGCTGGCTGATGAATCACGCTCCGCAAGCTTTGCAAGAGTGACGGGAACGCCTGCGCGCAGGCGATCTTCTTGGCGCATCGACAGGAAGACGATGTTCTGAAACCTGACCGGAGGAACGTACTGATCTTCCACATGACCGATGCCGTTTGACCAATCAGCTTCGGCGCGACCGAAGCACGTATAAACAAACAGACCCACACATGCCAGCTTCGACGCGATGAGGAATCAGGGGTGTCGAGGCGGCAGCACCATCGCTTTTTACCGGGAGGGGACATTATGAATACCATTCACGTACGCCGCGGCGTACTGGCCAGTTCTTTGGCGTTGGCGCTTTTTGCGCCATATGCCGTCGCGCAGACGTCGACGGCGTCGGGCGGCGACCAGCAGCAGGGCACGTCTTCCAGCAATTCGCAGCAGAGCAAGCCGAATGCGAAAGAGCTGAAAACGGTTGTCGTGACCGGTTCGATGATTCCGCGCGTGGAGGTCGAAGGGCCGACTCCCGTGGTTTCCCTCACCGGCGAACAGATCAAAGAGCAGGGCTTCACGACGCTGTATGAATTCCTCGATTCGCTGCCGCAGGTAGGCCAGCAGATTTCGGACCCGGCATCCTGGGGTTCCAGCTCCGTCAACGCGCGCTCGGTCAACCTGCGCGGCGTAGGCCCTGGCTTCAGCCTCTTGATGATCGACGGCCATCGCATCGTCGATTACCCGCAGCCGCTGAACAAGCAGAGCAATTTCCAGAACTACAACAATATTCCGATCGGCATGGTCGACCATGTCGAAGTGCTCGCTTCCGGCGCCTCGTCGATCTACGGCTCGGATGCGGTCGCAGGCGTGATCAACGTCATCCTGAAGAAGAATTACCAGGGTGACGATCTGCAGGTCACCGGCGGCGGTTCTACCCGCGGCGGGCGCGCCTATGGCGATATCAACTTCACTGGCGGCAAGTCCGGTGAAAACTGGCACGTCATGTACAACCTGGAAAAGTCGAACCGCACCGCTTTGTGGGGTTCGGATCGTCCGTATCAGGACTCGGTGGCCGATGCAGGCTACGGCTCCTGGGGCCCGGCTGACCGCATGTTCGGCTATCAGTATGACCAGCGCGGCTCCATTGCGCTCTCTGCGCAGGACGCTTCTGGCAATTACATTACGCCGCCGGCGGGCACTTGCGGAAAGTTCACCAACTCGCAGTTGAGTCACTCGTACGTCACCACCACCAATGGCACCCAGGTTGCCAGCGTGACCGATCGTGGCTTTTATTGCTCGCAGCCCACGATGTGGCAGAACTGGGTGCTGACACCCGGCAGCCGCAGCAACAATGCTTACGTGTCCGGCGAGTACGACTTCAAGAATGGCCTGCAGCTCTACGGCTCGGTGGCCTTGTACAACACGGTGGGTATCTCCAACACCCAGCTGATCGCGACGGGTACCGGCAAGTTCTACGACCAGACCACCGGTCAGGTCATCAGCCAGGCTGTTCGCCAGCTGACCGCGCAGGAAATGGGCACGGCGGCCAATACCCACGATCGCGAGACCAACTGGAACATCCAGACTGGCCTGCGCGGCACGTTCTTCGACAGCCGCTTCAACTGGGACTTGAACCTCAACTCCCAGAAGTACATCGTGCGCGAGGACTACACGGGCATCAATCAGGACGGCATCAACAACTTCTTCCTTGGGAAGCAGCAGGGCACCACCGCCGACGGTACGCCCATTTACGCCTTTAATTGGCAGCAATGGTGGAATCCGATCACGCCGCAGCAATACAGCCAGTTCGCGGTCAACGGTGAGGATACTGCCACGTCGTGGTTGAACCAGGTGCAGTTCCGCGTCAACGGCGACCTGTACACGCTGCCCTGGGTGCACGACCAGCCGATCGGTTGGGCGGCGGTGCTCGAAGCGGCGGACAACGGCTACAACCTCTCGCCCGATCCGCGCGGCGCCAACTCAAGCTCGTTCGTGAACCCGTTCTATGCGTATATCCTCGGCGGCGGTACCCGCCAGCGCTATTCGTTCGGCAACGAGTTCCGCGTACCGGTGCTCGATTCGGTGACCTGGACCATCTCCGGCCGTATCGACAAGTACCACGACGCCAGCAGCGCCGATATCGCCCGCACCTGGGGCACCGGTCTGGAATGGCGTCCGTATGATGGTCTGCTGCTGCGCGGCAGCTACGGCACCAACTTCAAGGCGCCGGACATGCAGGCGATCTACCTGAAGGGTTCCACCTCGCCGGTTGGTCTCTACGTCGACCCCTTGCAGTGCATCAACGACCTCAAGGCTGGTAACTCCGCCAGTACATGGTGTCAACCGGTACAGCGCCCGAGCTCGCAGTGGTACACGGTAAACACGAATGGCAGCCGCTTGTTGCTGCCGGAGACCGGCCATTCCTGGACCTACGGTTTCGTGTGGCAGGTTCCGGGAGTGCAGGGTCTGTCGTTCTCTGCCGACTACTGGCACATGGGTGTGGACAACGCCATCGAGTACCTCGGCGCAGACACCGTGCTGACCGACGAAGCCGGCTGCCTTACCGGCTTGCAGGTAAACGGCACGACCTTGTCGCCCTATACGGCGCACGCGCCGGGTTCGGCGTACTGCCAGTTGGTAAGCAAATACGTCCAACGCAACGCGGCCGGCCAGATCGTTACCGAACAGTCCGGCCCGATCAACGAAGCTTCGCTGTACGTAAGCGGTATCGATGCTTCGCTGGATTACAAGCTGCACACCGACGATTGGGGTGACTTCCGCGCCAACATCAACTACACCGACAACCTCTCGTACAAGCAGCGCGTGCTGGCTTCGGACCTGCTGCAAAACACCCGCTACAACTACGCGGCGAGCAGGATCACGTGGATTGCCGACTGGCACAAGGGCGATTGGAGTGCATCGATCTCCGGCGTGCGTATCGGCGGCATGCGCGCTCCGAACTACGGCGGTTGTACCGTGCTGCCCAACGGCATCCAGCCGGGCATGGTCACGGTGCAGAACGGTACCGAGTCGGTCAGTACTGGTGTCTGCCAGGTGACGCAAGATGGCAACCTGGTCACCGTTCCGCAGAGCACCACCTACCAGGGCCACACGCCGGTGTGGATCACCTGGAACGGTTCGGTCAGCTGGCAGATCAACCACATGACCAAGCTGAAGCTCACCGTGAACAACATCTTCGACAGAGTCTCGTCGATTCCGTACTACGCGGGCGGCTTCGAGTACGTCACCACCGGTCAGACCGGTAGTGAATACAACGGTCGCGAGGTATTCCTGACGTTCGACTACAAGCTTGATTGACGCAACAAAGCGAGCCCGGCCCAAAGCCGGGCTCGCTGCTTTCTGGTGTAGTGATGGCAGTGAAGGTGCCACAAGTGCTTTCGCTGCCGCCACACGATGAGTTGTTAGGGAGCCCCATCGATGCTGAAACCTCTCCTGGCCTGGTGCCTTGGCCTGTCCATCATCGTCGCCAGCACGCAGGCGGTTGCGGACATCACCATCATTCCGAAGCCGCAACAGATGGAGACAGGGGAGGGGAGTTATCGGCTCGATGCGAAGACCGGCATCGACGCGCCGGAAGGGGCGCGTGCCGCGCAAATTGCATTCTTCCTGCGTGAGGCGATCCACGCGCAGACCGGCATCGAACTGTCGCGCAGCCCACACGCGCATGGCATCGTGCTGGCGATCGACCCTACCGTGAAGGGTGAAGAGGCCTATCGGCTGGTAGTGACGCCGCGCGGCGTGATCATCCAGGCTTCGAGCGACAGGGGCCTGTTCTGGGGTGTGCAGACGTTGCGCCAGCTGTTGCCGCAGCAACGTGCATCAGCCGTGCAGATTCCCGCCGTGCACATCGAGGACGCGCCGGCATTTGGCTATCGCGGTTTCATGCTCGACGTGGGTCGGCATTTCTACCCGGTTTCCTTTATCAAGAAACAGCTCGACCTGTTGAGCTACTACAAGATCAACACCTTCCACTGGCATCTGACCGAAGACCAGGGCTGGCGCATCCAGATTCACCGCTATCCAAAACTTACCGAGGTGGGCGCGTGGCGCACCGAGGCGGATGGCAGTCGCTACGGCGGTTACTACACCCAAAGCGAAATCCGCGAAGTGGTGGAGTATGCGCGGGCGCGCAACATCACCGTCATTCCGGAGATTGAAATGCCCGGCCACAGCGTGGCGGCGCTGGCGTCGTATCCGGAATTTTCCTGCACTCAGCAACCGTTGACGGTGCCGATCACCTGGGGCGTGTTCAAGGATATCTACTGCGTCGGCAACACCAATACCTTCACCTTCCTGCAGCACGTGCTGGACGAGACGATGGCCTTGTTTCCGTCGCCCTACGTACACATCGGAGGTGATGAAACCCCCAAGGATCGCTGGAAAGCGTGCGACGCCTGCCAGGCGCTGATGCGCGAGCAAGGCCTGAAGGACGAGGAAGGCCTGCAAAGCTACTTCATCAGGCGCATGCAGAGCTACGTCGCCGAGAAGGGCAAGACGCTGATCGGCTGGGACGAAATACTCGAGGGCGGTGCGGACAAGCACGCCATCATCGAGATCTGGCGCGGCGATGACGAAGCACGCAAGGCATTGGCCAACGGCAATCGCATCATCGTGGCCGGGCCGTTCTATCTCGACGCGCCGTTGGATGTGCTGACGGTGAAGAAAATCTACGGCACCGACATTACCGGCCACACGTCCGCTTCAGCGGCGCCGGAAGACGAGGCCGTGTTCCAGCAGCATCATGCGCAAATCCTCGGCGGCGAGGCGCCGCTGTGGAGCGAGCGCGCCAACCCTTTCAACGCCGAATCAAAGATGTATCCGCGCCTGCTGGCCCTGGCCGAAAACCTGTGGACCGGCACACATGACGATGCGGCGTATGCGGATTTCCAGCATCGCCTGCAAGCGCACTACCGCTGGCTGGACGCGCAGAAAGTGGCTTATGGTCCGGAAGACAAGCCGGTAGTGACATATACCGTCACTCCGGATGCTTCCAGCAAGGGGTGGCAACTGCACGCCAAGCGTGGCTTTGACGATCTGCAGAGCCACTACACGGTCGATGGTACCGAGCCTACGGCACATTCGCCGTCCTTCGATACGGAGGTGAGCATAGCGAAGGCCGGTACCGTACAGGTCACGCCCTTCCGCAAGGGGCTGCGTTACGACAACGCCTTCCGCTTTACGCTGGTCGACAATCTCGCCTCAGGCCACGCCATCAGCTTCGCCAACCCACCATCGAAGGGCTATGCGCCCGGCGAAGTGCTGATCGACGGCGTGAGGGGCGGCAGTGATTTTCACGACGGCCGCTGGGCAGCCTGGCACGACGATGATCTGGACGCCACCATCGACCTGCAGAAAGAAACGGCCATCCACAGCATCGACGTGGCCTTCCTGCTCGAGCCCGCATCGCGCATCCTGCTGCCGGAGCAGGTGACCTATGCCGTGTCGTCCGATGGCCAGCATTGGAACTCGCTCTACAGCGATACCGTCAACGCCGACTTCGCTTCCGCCGGACGCAACCATGCATTCCGTTTTCATTCGGATAAGCCGATTGACGCGCGCTATATTCGCGTCCAGGCGACCCAGCGCAAGACGCTGCCGGCCGATTTTTCCAACGGTGCGAAGGACATCTGGCTGTTTGTCGATGAGCTATTGATCCAGTAGCCGTCGCAATACGTGCATGGTGATGCCGGGATCGTCATCCCGGCCTTCGAATCCTCGTTGTAGTTCATGTCATCGACACGCTGACACCACGTAGCTCTTTTCGCCTTCATATCCGCAAGGCGCCGACGCATAGGTCGGTCTGATCAACCTCAAAGAAGATGTCGTTACGGCTCCGATCTTTCTTTGAGGGGAAAAACATGGTTACTTTTCGTGTGCGCCGCCGCGTGTTGGCCGGTTCCTTGGCATTGGCGCTGGCCGCGCCGTGCGCTATTGCGCAGACATCGGCCGCATCCTCCGGCGAACAGGAAACATCATCCAGCCCCAAGACGCTGGATAAGGTGACGGTGACCGGCTCGCGCATTCCCCGTTCGGAAATCGAAGGCGATGCGCCGGTTTCGGTGATTACCGGCGAGCAGATCAAGGCGCAGGGCTATACCACGCTGTACGAATTTCTCAGCTCGCTGCCGCAGGTTTCTACGCCGGAGTTCGGCAACGGCGTGTCCACCTGGGGCAACACGGCGGCCAATGCGCGCTCGATCAACCTGCGCAATCTGGGCGCTGATCACACGCTGCTGCTGATCAACGGCTACCGCGTCACCGATTATCCTTTCCCGGGCACCTTCGGCCAAAGCACCTTCCAGAACTACAACAATATCCCCGTCGGCATGGTCGACCATATCGAGGTACTGTCCTCGGGTGCCTCGTCCATCTACGGTTCCGATGCGGTGGCCGGCGTGGTCAACGTGATCCTCAAGAAGAGCTACCAGGGCGACAACATCAAGCTCACCGGCGGTGGCGCCACGCGCGGCGGCCGTGCGTACGGCGACTTTCTCTACACCGGCGGACGCTCGGGCGAGAAATGGCATCTGCTGTACAGCTATGAGCACACCAACCGCTCGCCCCTGTGGGGGCGCGACCGCCCATATACCGATGCCGAATCGGATGCAGGCTATGGCGCATGGGGACCGAGCCAGCGGCTGTTCGGCTTTGGCGGCAGCGCGGGCCTGGGGCTTATCAATAGCGCTGGCACGTACGTCACGCCGCCCGCCGGCGCCTGCGGGCGATTCGGCAACAATTTCAGCCTGTATCACAAGCAGACCGTGCAGACGAGCGGCAGCAGCGTGCTGCCCGGTGTCACGGACGGCGGCTACTACTGCCAGGAGGACGCCGCCTGGGGCAACTGGGTGCTGTCGCCGGGCCTGCGCGCCGACAATTTCTACGTCGCGGGCGATTACAAGCTGACCGACAAGCTGCAGGCGTACGGCTCGGTGGCGCTGTTTACCAATACCGGCACTACCAATACCGCACTGCCAGCATTGAGCCCGGCCGCAGGGCTCCCTGGATCGGGCCTATCGATGTTCTACGATCAGACCACCGGCCAGGTCATCGACAATTACAGCCGCCAGCTCACGCCGCAAGAACTGGGCAGCTACGGCAACACGCACAGCCGCGAAAAGAACTGGGACATCCATGCCGGCCTGCGCGGCACGGTGTTCGACGAACGCTTCAACTGGGACTTCAACCTCGGCACGGCCAGGTACATCGTGCGCCAAGATTACACTGGCCTGAACCAGCAGGGCATGTTCGATTTCTTCTTCGGGTCGCAACTTGGCAGCACCACGGTCAACGGCGTCAGCATGCCGGTGTATGCGCTAAACGCGGAGCGTTTCTGGAATCCGATCACGCCTTCGCAATACGCCAGCTTCGGCGTCAACGGCCAGGATAGCGCCCGCACCTGGATGAACCAAGCGGTGTTCAACCTCAACGGCGACCTGTTCGAGATGGGCAATGGCCAGTCGGTGGGTTTTGCCGGCGTGCTGGAAGTCAATCACCAGGGTTTCCACCTTTCGCCCGATCCACGCGGGAACACGCTTGAATTCAGCAACCCGTTCCAGAACTACATCACCGGCGGCGGTACGCGCACGCGCTATTCCGCGGCCACCGAATTCCGCGTGCCCTTGCTGGACACACTGACCTGGACCATCTCCGGCCGCCTGGACAAGTACCAGGACCACAGCGTCGCCAACCTCGCCAAGACTTATGGCCTGGGCATCGAATGGCGCCCGTTCGATGGTCTGCTGCTGCGCGGTACCTATGGCACCAATTTCCACGCCCCGGACATGCAGGCGATCTATCTGAACAGTTCAGTGCAGATGGTGGGCTTTTACGCCGATCCGCTAATGTGCATCCAGACTGGCGACCGTGCGTGCCAGGGGTATCAGCATTCCACCTACTTCCCGCAGTATCAGACCGGCAGCCGCGACCTGCTGCCGGAAACCGGCCACTCGTGGACCTACGGTTTCGTGTGGGATATTCCGGGCGTGGACGGCCTGTCGATTTCCGCTGACTACTGGCAGATGGGCATTGACAACGCCATCAAATGGATTAGCCAGGGCACTGCCCTGGAGGACGAAGCCGGCTGCCTCACCGGCCTGCAGCCCAACGGTGCGCCTTATATCGCGCATCAGCCCGGCTCGGCCTACTGCCAGCAGGCGATCCGTAACGTGGTGCGCGACGCGAACGGCAACATCACCGCTCTTTACACCGGCCCCATCAACGTGGCCTCGCTTTATGTCAGCGGCGTCGACAGCACGCTCAGCTACAAGCTCAATACCGCCAACTGGGGACATTTCAGGTTCGACCTGAACTACACCAACAACCTGTCGTACAAGGAGCGTGACCTGCCGTCCGATCCACTACTCAACACCCGCTACAACTACCCGGCGACCAAGACGGTCTTCAACGCCAACTGGCACATCAACGCCTGGGACTTCACCTTGCACGGCGAGCGCACCGGCGGCGTGCGTGCCCCCAACTACGGCGGTTGCACGGTGCTTCCCAACGGCATCCAGCCGGGCGTGGGCGATGCCGACTGCGTGGTTTACAAGGGCCATTATCCGAACTGGGTGATCTTCAGCACCGCCGCCTCCTATGCGATCAACGACAAGCTGAAGGTGGGGCTGAACATCGCCAACCTGTTCGACAAGGTCGGCGTCATTCCGTACTACGCCGGCGGTTTCGAATACATCGCCACCAACCAGGGCGCCGGCTACATCGGGCGCGAGGTGTTCCTGTCGCTGGATTGGAAGATCGATTGAGCGCTCAGGATCCGCGCATGAGGAAAAACCCGTCCCGCCATGACATGCGCTCAGGGCACGGCGGGACTGCAGGCGGAAGATCGGCTTGGGCCTTGCGGCGCACGACACGATGAGCACGCATCTGGCCCATGCCCGCACCGACTCCGTCTGTGTGGCGGCCGAACGCATCGCCAGCATTGATGTCTTCCGCGGCATCACCATGGCGGTGATGATTTTCGTCAACGCGCTCGATGAGGTGGGCGGCCTGCCATGGTGGACGCATCATGCCAAGGCCGACTGGGATGTGATGACCTATGTCGATATGGTCTTTCCCTTTTTCCTGTTCGCCATCGGTCTTTCACTTCCGCTGGCCGTCGAGCGTCGTTACAAACGCAGGCCTTCCTCGGCGGCGTTATGGGCGCATGTGCTGGTTCGATCGGTCTCGCTGGTCGTGCTTGGGCTCATGCTGGCAAATGTGGCACAGGCCGATCAGGGGCGCATGGGAATCAGCGGCGAGCTGTGGGCGCTGCTCGGCATTCTCTGTGCGGCGCTGTTTCTCCTTGACTACGCGGCGCTGAAGCGCCTGCAGCCATATGCGCGCAGGTTGCAAGCCATCGGTATCGGGGGGCTGGTCATCCTGTTCGGGATCTTCCGGCGCAGCGTCGACGGGCGTTCGGCGTGGATCGACTTTTCCTACCCCGAAATTCTTGGTCTCATCGGTTTCACCTATTTTTCGGCGGCGCTCCTATACATTCCGACCCGCCGCTGGAAATGGGCGCCGGCTATCTGGTTCATCCTTCTGATTGCCTTGTGCGTGCTTTCAACTGACCGGGTGGCGGTTGTCCGGCTTGACCTGCCGCTCTATATCTGGCCATTCGGCAATGGAGCAATGTGCAGCATCACGATGGCCGGCGTGGTTGCCTCGACGTTTCTTTACGACGCTGTCACAGGAACGCATGAACGCAAAGGCGTGCGTAAGGCGGTGGCCTTCAGCCTGATATTGCTGTTGGCAGGATGGGCACTCACATCGCTGGGCGTTTCCAAGATCCGGGCTACCCCCACCTGGTCGCTGTGGAGCAGCGGCGCTGCGGTTCTTGTGTTCGCGCTGCTTTATGGAATCTGCGACGTGAAACAGTGGCGGCGCTGGGCGGCGCCGGTTCATGCCGCCGGCGCGAACACCCTTGCCACCTACCTGCTGCCCGATACCTGGATCTTCCTCATGTTCGCACTGGGGGGCTCCCTCTACGCGGAGATCTTTCCCTATGGTTGGCCGGGCGCGATCAAGAGCTTCGTTTTTACCTGCGTGATCCTGTGGCTTGCCTCTTTGCTGACCCGCGCCAGGATTCGCCTTCAACTGTAACCGCATTGGTTTTTCCGTTGACGAACCTTACGCGCCCTCAGTAATCATAGGTGGCCGACAATCTCACATACCGCGGCAACTGCCGCGTCACCGCCGATCCATACAGCGGGTCAGGCGTACCGGGCGAAATCTGGTAATACGGATACGCGTTCAAGATCGTCTGCGAGTTGAACAGATTGAACACGTTCAACGACAACGCCAGTTTGCCCGCTGCCGCCGACGGCAAGTAGGTCAGCCCTACGTCCACCTGCTTGTACCACGGCAGTCGATACGTGCCTGGCGGCGAGGGCTGGCCGCCGCACCAGTGATAGAAGCTGCCGTAGCCGTCCGGGTCGGTCTGGTTCGGGCCGTAGTAGCCCAGGCAATTGCGCGGGCTGCCGGAGACCAGCTGCACGCTGCCCGATACCAGCCATTGCGGGTCGATCCGGTAGTAGCCGAACAGCTTGAACTGATGCGTGTGATCGTTGCTCTGCGCGCCATTGCTGTAGGACATCAATTCGGGGAAGTCCCAGTCGATGCTGGTCGACGCCGCCGTCTGCTGGATGTCCGAACGCAGTTGTCCTTCGGTGTCGCCATAGCTGCGCGAAAACACGTAATCGACCTTGCCGTACCACGTGCCATCGAACGGATGTTCCAGGAAGGTTTCCAGCGCGTAGTACTTGCGCTTCATCTGCGGGAAGCCCATCTCCGCGTTGGTCAGCGGCACGCTGCGGTAACTGCCGCCGGCATCGATCACCGTGAAGATGTTTTCGCGTCCCGGATTGATCAGGTAGCAACTGTTGGTGGCGTTGACGGCATAGCCGAGCGCGGCGGCCTTGTTCTCGATCGCCTGCACGTCGCAGTAGTCGTCGATCACGTTGCGCAGGATGCGTCGCGTCAGCTTGGCGCCATACACCCAGCGGTTGTCGATCGCCTTGGTGAAGCCGAGGATGAATTCGTCCTGGTATTCGGATTTCAGGTTCGACGCCGTTACCGTCTTCGGGTCCGGCAGGATGCCGTAGGTATTGTTGGCCGATACCGCATCGGAAAACGCCGTCAGTCCGGTCGGCGTGCCGTCCGCGGCAATGCCGCCGTACGTGAAATACTGCTGCGTCGCTACATATGCGCCAGCCGCATTCAACGCGGGATTGAGCGGCATGCCCAAGTAGTAGCGGCCCACGTTGCCGTATATCTTCAGGCTGGCATCGCCAAGCACATCCCAACTGAAGCCGAGCCGCGGCGCCCACTGCGGCCGGGTCTGGCGGATATAGGCCTGCCCGTCAGCGTTGTAGTCGATGAATTGGTCGTTGCGCAAACCTAGCGACACCAGCCAGCGATCGCTCACCTGCCATTTGTCCTCGATGTATTGCGCACGCTGCGCGGAACGCACGCTGGCGATCGAGTTGTTGACGTGCTGGATGGCGTAGTAGCCCGATGCACCGTTGGGATAGTTCGCCGGCGCGCCCACACCAAGGCTGGGAATCAGCGCGACCGTCGGCGTGGTGGTGTACTCGTAGTCCCAGTAATAGCCCGGCCCAGAGGTCTGGCTGCCCTGGTCGATCGCGCGCGCGTTCTGGTTGTCGATGCCGAGCGAAATGGAGTGCTGCCCCAGTTGATAGGTAAGGTCGACGCGCAGGTTGTCGCTTTCGTTGTGGCGATTGGGATTGTAGAGCGAGCGCGTCACCTGGCTGTTCCCGATCGGCGCGCCGCCGTTCAAGGCCGGGTTCTGGTTCTGGATATTGGCAAGATACGTCAGGCTGCCGTCGTAGCCGCCGGGTACGTCATAGTTGTCCAACCGCATCTTGCCGTAGGTGGCGGTCAAGGTGAGGCTGTCGGTGATGTAGCTGGTGAACTTGCCGATGTAGAGGTCGCCGCCGGTCTTGACGCGGTCGGCATAGTTGATGAACCGGCCCGGTTGCAGCGCGTTGTAGTCGTAGCTGTAGATGGAACCCTCGGTCTGCTTGCGGTTCGACGCTCCAGTGATCTCCAGAATGTTGCTGTCGGTGATGTTCCAATCCAGCTTGCCGTACCACTTGGGCAAGGTGTAGTGATAGCGCACATAGGGTTGCGCGTTGGAGACTTCATTGACGGTGGTGCCGTTCTGCGTGCTCGCCTCGGCGGCAAGAAACAGGAACAACTTGTCCTTGATCAAAGGGCCGCCCACGTAGGCATCGTAGGTGCGCGTCCACTGCTGGTTCCTGGCTTTGGGATCGTAAAGGTTACCCGCCACCGGCGATGTCGGCAGGCCGTTGGTGTAATAGGTGTTGGTTTCGTTGGCGCGTGCAAAATCCGGCTCCCATAGCACCTGCGCACCGAAGTGCCAGTCGTTGGTGCCGCGCTTGCCCACCATGTTGATCACGCCGCCGTCCGAGCGTCCGAATTGCGCGCTGTAGCCGCCGGTATAGATTTCCTGCTGCTCGATGGCGCCGTAGGGCAGGGTAAGGCCGCCCAATCCGCGTTGTGTTTCGGTGACATTGAAGCCGTTGATGTAATACGCGTTCTCGCTCGCCGCCGAACCGCCGAAACTCACCAGTGATTGGCCGGTGGGGCCGCTATAGCCGCCGCTGTTGTTCACCACGCCCGGCGCGAGCAAGGCGATCGCCTCGGCCGAGCGTAATAGCGGCAACTGCGCCAGTTCCCTGGACGTGATCACCGTGCGCGAGTCGGTGCTGGTCACGTCGATCGGGGGGACGGAGCTGGCCGTTACCGACACCGTACCGAGCTTCTTGGCCGCCACTTCGGTGAACGAAACCTCGGTGCCGGTGCCCACGCGCAGGTTCACGTTGTCGCGCGAATCGATCACGTTGCCATCTTTCAATAGCGATACCGCATACACGCCCAGCGGCAATTCCGGTGCGACGTAGCGTCCACGGCTATCGACCGGCACCGTGCGCGAAATACCGGTGCTGCTCCTGATCTGCACGCTCTCGCCGGCGGCAGCAGGCACCTGCCCGAAGATGCTGCCGGTGGTCGATTGCGCGAAGGAGGGCGCGTTGGCCAAGGCAAGGCTGGCCGCGACGGCAGCGGCGAGTGTACGGAACGGGAACGCGAAGCTGTTTTTCATGCTGGGGACTCTCGTTATCACATCGCGACCAAGCGGCCGTGGTGCGCGCGAAGTGGGGTGGCTTCGCAAGCGGCTTGTCGGGATGAAAGTGGTCAGGGCGCGCGGAAATTCCGCTGCTTTCGCGTCCCCTGGTGCGACGGCGCACCGACGGAAAGCTGCCTATATAGATACTTTGCTGCTTTGCAAAAGGAAACGTTTAGATCGATGAACGATGCGACTGTCGGTATGACAAGCAGTGATAACAAACGCATGCGCGAGCGCGCCGACGCACGCATTCCATCGCGCAATTTTTGTTGCTTTTTTTGTAACGTTACGATAAATTCGGGCCGCCAAAAACCGGGGAGAAAGCGCCATGGTCGATCCACGCGACCCAGGAACCATTGCCATGTCTTTCAAACGGCGGCGCGGACGTCCGCCCAGCGGCAACGCGAAATCGGCGGCCGAACGCATGCGTGCCTATCGCGCGCGCCATGTGACGGTGAAGTGCGATGTGCTGCAGTCGGTGATCGCGCAGTGCCAGGAAATCAAGCAATTGCTGGAAAGCAATCAGGCGTTGCGGCATGAATTGGATGAGGCCTATGCGGAAATCGCGCGGCTTCGCTCAGGGCAATAGGCAAAAAACACAGGCACAAAAAAAGGGCGCCGCTCCGAAGGCGCCCATTGAGCAAGAACACACCTGAAATCTTAAAGGCCGGCGCTACCGCTGCCGCCGCCGTTAGCTATGGCCGCGCTCGTCACCAGGCTGCCAATCGGAAGCAGTTGCTGCAGGAAGCGGTTCCATTGCGTGATGGCCGCCGGTCCCACCCACACCACATCGCCCGCGCGCACGCGGAAATTGTCCGCCAGCGCGTAGGATGCCGGAGAGCGTGCGTTGAGCTGGTAAACCGTCGCCGGCTCGTGCGCCAGATCTTTCACGCCACGTATGACATACACCGACTTGCTGCTCGACGTGATCGGATTGAGTCCGCCGACGCGTCCCAGTGCCTGCGTGAGCGTCATGTCGTCGGTTCTGAACGGCAACGCCTGCGGCCGCAGGACTTCGCCAAGCACATAGACTTCCTTGGCGTCGTTGTAGGTCAGGAACAAGCGATCGCCCGGCTTGAGATAAATGCGCTGCTCGGCCGTCTTGCTCATGGTGTTGAGGTCGAGGTGATAGTCGCGACCGTCGCGCGTCAATACCAGGTCGGAAAGATCCGCGTGCGCAAGATCGATGCCGGCCGTCCCGATCGCCTGTGAAAGCGTGAGCGGAACAGTGGTGGCTTGCTGCGGATCGCTCTTGTTGAAAGCACCCTGCAGCGTGATCAGCTGGCTGCCATAGCTTGTGACGGCCACGTCAACTTGCGGCTTGGTCACGAACTTGGTCAACCGGCTGGTAAGCTCCTGGCGCAATTCATCTACCGTCATGCCGGCGGCCTTGACGGTGCCTACATAGGGGTAGAACAAGGTGCCGTCCGAGCGGACCAGGCGGCTATTGGCGCTGGTTTGCTGTTGCGAGCCTGCCGGCGCCGTCAACTCGGGGTGATCCCACACTGTGATGTACAGCATATCGCCGGGGCCGATGCGATACGGCTCAGGCTGGTAGCTCAATAATTCCGGTGGAAGGGTTTTTTCCTCCGCCGCAGGCTGGCTTGCCAGCCATTCGGGGGTGATCTGCACCACCTGAACATGATCCTTCTCCGGGCCATGCATAGACATGTGCTGTCCAGGTAGGGCGGCACAACCGGATAAGGCGACGGTAAAAACTGCTGCCAGAACAAACGATGCTTTCATGTGCACTCCACATGTTTTGATGTTGTGCCGCTTTGGCATGGAGCACTGCGTGTAAAAAAGTGCTGGATATAAATCGCAAATCCTCGAATCGGCCACGTTTGTTTAATTAATTAAGCTCGCGAGGTCGTCGCCGGCGCGTAAATGAACTGTGGTCGAACACGACTTTTTTTCGTCACGTGTGTGCACGGAATGTCGTGTGATGCCAAATGTTTTGGAAAATCTATGCGGCCTTGACAAAGGAAGCGCTATACCTTCATCCGGTTTTTAGATGATGGGCATGGAGCGCGGGGAGATCCACAGGTGCGCTGCAACGGCAAGCAGCGTTGAGATGCAAGGCAATGAAATGTTCGGCTGAAAGAGCAGTGATTATGGGTTTGTACAATTGCACAAGCGGCGGGAGTGTCTTCACACGTGTTCGAACGCATCCTGATCGTCTGCGTGGGCAACATCTGCCGAAGCCCCACGGCGGAATTCATCTTCCGCGAGAAGCTGAAGCATCGGGACATCCATGTCAGCAGTGCAGGTCTTAGAGCACTGGTGGGCCGCCCTATGGATGACCATGCCATGCAGATCCTGAAAGAACGCGGCATCGATGCGGCCGAGCACCGCGCGCGCCAGCTCGATCCTTCCATGCTTCGCCAGGCCGATCTGGTGCTGGCGATGGAGCGCGAGCATCTTGCCGCCGTATCACGCATGGCGCCGGAAGCCAGCGGAAAATTATTCCTGCTCGATAAATGGCACGACGCCAATGATGTTCCAGACCCTTATCGCCAGTCACGGCAGATGTTCGAACATGTCCACGGCATGATCGAACGCGGTGTCGAAAGCTGGCTTCGCTATTTATGAACGTGACTATCTGATCCCTTGAGGAGCGGCCTATGACCACCAAGCAGACCTTCGCGACACGCGACGAAGATATTGATTTGCGTGCATTGCTGGGATCGCTGCTCGACAATAAATGGTTGATCGCGTCGATTACCGTCGTGTTCCTGCTGATCAGCGTGCTGTATTCGATCTTGGCCACGCCGATCTACCAGGCCAGCGCGTCCGTGCAGGTGGAGCAGAAAGCGCCGACCTTGCCGGGCATGAGCGATCTCACCGAAACCCTGGGCATTTCCACCTCGCAGGCGGTGACTGAAATCCAGTTGCTCACCTCGCGCAAGGTGATCGGCCAGGCGGTCGAGAACCTCAAGCTGGATATCGAAGCTCATCCGAAGCGCTTCCCGCTTATCGGTTCGTTCCTGGCGCGGCAGTTCGTAGCCGATCATCCGGGCGAAGTGGCTTCGCCGGTGTTCGGCATCAGCCGCTACGACTGGGGCGGTTCGCAGCTGGACATCTTCCGGCTCGATGTACCGGCCGACCTGCTCGATGAAAAGCTGTCGCTGGTCGCCGGCGATCACGGTACCTACGTGTTGAAGGACCCGGACGGTAACGTGCTGATCAACGGTCGCGTCGGGCAGACGATGTCCGCCAACGGCGTCACCCTGCAGGTGCGCACGCTGCAGGCCAACCCGGGTGCGCATTTCCAAGTCGTCCGCCATTCGCATATGGACACCATCGCGGCGCTGCAGAAGAAAGTCCAGGCAGAAGAGGAAGGCAAGGATTCGGGCATCATCGAGCTCACCTACAACAATGCCGATCCGATTCTCGCCACCAACCTGCTCGACCAGGTCACCAACCTGTACGTGCGCCAGAACGTGGACCGCAGCGCGGCTGAAGCGGCCAACAGCCTGCAGTTCGTGCGCGAGCAGTTGCCGCGAGTGAAACAGGAACTGGAACGCGCCACGCAAGCCTTGAACGCATTCCAGCTCAAGGCGCGTTCGGTCGACCTGTCCATGCAGACGCAATCGCTGCTGGACCAGAACGTGTCGATCGATACCAACCTCGATCAGTTGCGCCTGCAGATGGCCGAAGTGCAGCGCCATTACACGCCGGAGCATCCGGAATACCGCTCGCTGCAACAGCAGATCGGCCAGTTGCAGGCCGAGAAGGGCGCACTGGAGCACAAGATCGGCCAGCTGCCCAACACGCAGCAGGAACTCCTGAAGCTGACGCGTGACGTCACCGTCACCAGCCAGACCTATACCAACCTGCTCAACCAGGCGCAGCAACTGGATATCGCGCGTGCCGGCACGGTCGGCAACGTGCGCATCATCGACCAGTCGGCGGTGAACCTGGCCAAGCCGTGGTGGCCGCGCGCGATCTGGGTGATCCCGGGTGGTGCGGTGCTTGGCTTCCTGGCGGCGCTGGCCTTCATCTACGTGCGTCAGCTGCTCAGCCGCGGCGTGGAAGACCCGGTGGCGATCGAACGCCTGGGCCTGCCGGTGTACGTGTCCATTCCGCTCAGCGATACGCAGCGCAAGGCCGCTGCGATGCGCCTGGGCCATCGACACGTCAGCAACCATCAGCATCTGCTGGCCTTGAATGCGCCGGCCGACATGGCGACGGAGGCCTTGCGCAGCTTGCGCACCAGCCTGCACTTCGCGCGCATGGAAACGAAGAACAACGTGCTGATGATCTCCAGCGCCAGCCCCGGCGCCGGCAAGAGCTTCGTGGCGGCCAACCTCGCTGTGGTGATGGCGCAGGCCGGCCAGCGCGTGCTGCTGATCGATGCGGATATGCGCAAGGGCCTGCTGCATCGGATGATCGGCGGCCGGCCTGAAAATGGCTTGTCCGAATTGATCTCCGGCCAGGTGCAGATCAGCGACGTGATCCGCCCGGTCAACGGGGTCGGCCAGTTGATGTTCATTCCGCGCGGCAAGATTCCGCCGAATCCGTCGGAACTGCTGATGCACGCCAACTTCAATACCTTGTTGGAGACGCTGCGTCCGCGCTACGACCTGATCATCATCGATACGCCGCCGGTGCTGGCGGTGACCGATGCGGCGGTGATCGGCCATCACGTCGGCACCAGCCTGCTGGTGGTGCGCTTCGGCATCAACCAGGTGCGCGAAATCGCACTGGCCAAGCAGCGCCTGGATCAGAACGGCGTCCCCATCAAGGGCGCCATCTTCAATCTGGTGGAGAAGCGCGCCGCCGGCTACTACGCGTATGCTTATTACGCGTACGAGCCGACCAAGGTCTGATCGATCTTTGGCGTGCCAATGCAGGTTCGCACCTCTCTTGCCAGAGAGGTGCGAGGCAAGGAGAGGTTTCCATCCGTCGCCCCGGCGAACACCGGGGCGACGCAGCGTGGCAGACCGTTGCAGCCTTGCCGGACAGTAAAGGGCTTTTACCGGAACCTGTAACGTGAACTCTTCCGCCTCCGACATTCCATTGTTAGGCCGACTGCCGCAAGGATGGCGCCGCGCGCTGGGCGCGATCTCCGTGTTGTGGATCGCCACCGCGCTCGGCGCGGTGATGGCGTTCCTTACCCAGGCCTTGCTGGCGCGCGAACTGGGGCCGGCCGAATACGGCCTGTTCGCATCTTCGCTGGCCACCGTCACGATGGTGGCGCCGCTGGCAGGCTTCGGCCTGCCGCCGTACTGGTTGCAGATCTACGGTGTGGAGGGTTGGCAGGGCAATCGCTGGCTGAAGCCTTCGTTGCGATTCATCACCGGCAGCACCGTGCTCACGTTGAGCCTGGTGGCGGCATGGTCGTTCGTCGGCGCGCCGTTGGATGCACGGCCGTTGTTGCTGCTGCTATTGCCGATCGTGCTGGGCGTGCTGGCGGTGAGCCTGATCAGCAGCCAGTTGCGCCTGGAGGAGCGGCATTACGCGCTGGCGCTGTGGCAATTGACGACGCCGGGCAGCCGCATGCTGGTGGCGGTGGTGCTGCTGCTGATTCCAAGCCTGGACGGACGCTTCGTGGCGATCGGCTTCAGCCTGATCTCGCTGCTGGTGGCGGCGCTCGCGCTGCCGCGCCTGGTGTCGATGATGCACGGCGGTATCCAGTTGCACGGGCACGGACCGCGGCCGAGCGAGCCGATGGCAGGTCCATCGCCCAGCGTGGCGCGCCTGTGGTCGCAGGCCTGGGCGTACGGCATGGAGGCCACGCTGTATCCGATCTTTTTCCAGGTCAGCACGGTGCTGCTGAAATATCTGGATGGCAATACGCAGGCCGGCATCTTCGGCATCGCGCTCGGCGTGATGATGGCGATCTACCTCATTCCCTCCACGGTGTACCAGAAATTCCTGCTGTCCAAACTGCATCGCTGGGCGGTGCACGACCAGGACAAATTCTGGAAGGTCTATCGCCACGGCGCGATCGCGATGCTGGCGTCAGGCATTGTCGTGGGGCTGGCGATGGTGGTGGTGTCGCCGTGGGTGGTGCCGATCATCTTCGGCGAGAAATACCGCCCGGTGATCCACGTGCTTGCCGTGCTGGCGATATGCGTGCCGGTGCGATTTCTTTCCACCGCCTTAAGTTCGGCCCTGCTCAACGAGCGGCACATGCGTTACCGCGTGCTGGCGATGGGCTTGAGCGCGGTGGTGGTGGTGCTGTTCAACGTGCTGCTGGTGCCGCGGTTTCACGAGATGGGCGCGGCGTTCGCCACGGTCGCCGGCGAAATGTCGCTGTTGCTGGCGATGTACGGGGGCGTGCGCTGGTTTCATGCGCGCAAGCTGGTTTAGATCAGAAAACAAAGAAAAACCCTCTCCCGCAAGGGAGAGGGTTCAATGCAATGGCAGCAATAAAGCCGATTACTTCCTGAGCGGCGAGACCACGTTGCTGTACTGCGTAACGTACTTCGCCGTGCTGGCGACCGAGATGTCGCGCGGCGACCAGCCTGCGGTGTAGATCGACACGCCGTGGGCGTAGTACCAGGCGTCACCGTTGTAGTTGATGGTGTTGTCGAAAATTTTCACGTAGCTGGTATTGCCGGAGATGCTCACGCCGAACAGGTAGTTCTCGGTCAGCGTGCTGCTCTGGACCGTCACATTGGTCGGACCGCCGGTATACATGCCGAAGCCCTTGTTGTTCTTGGCGGTCACCTTGTAGAGCGCCAGGCCATTCACGTTGTTGTGCACTTCAAGGCCATTGCCGGCGTTGTTCGACAGGCTGGTGTTCTCCAGGCGTACCTGCGAGACCTTGCCTTGCGTCTGCGGCTCGATGTCGATGCCTGCCTGTGGCGCCGTGCCCTTGGTGCCGGTGAAGCTGCTGTTGACGACGTATACGCGGTAAGCCGGTGTAATCGTCAAACCCTGGCGACGATTGTTGGTACTGTTCACGCCGTTCAGCACCACGCCGTCCGACATCACCAGGGCGCTGCCCCAGCCGTAGCCGCCGACCAGTACGCCATCGCCCCAGCTGTCGGCGAGCGCGACGTTATGCAGGTACACATTGCTCGAACCGGCAATGTTCACGCAGTAGCCCCATTCACCCGTGGTGCCGCGGTGCTGGTTGCGTTCGCCCAGAATATGGCCGCCGACGATCTCGACGTTGTTGAGCTTCCAGATCTTTACGACGTTATAGCGCTCCGCGCTGTTCGGAATAGCCTTCAGGTATGCGCCGCTCGAGAGCGACAGGCGCGTGTGCGAACGCAGACTCACGCCCTTGACCGCATCGATCATATAGGTGCCGTCCGGCACGACGATGGTGCCGCCGCTGGAGGGCAGGGCATTGATCGCGGCCTGGATGGCAACGGTGTCATTGGTGGAACCGTTGCCCGTTGCGCCAAAGTTGCGCACGTTCAGAACGGTGGATCCAATGGTTTGCGCTGGTGTTGCATTCCACCAGTTGGTTGCGGAAGCCGGCAAGGCGACTGCCGAAAGCGCCAGCGAGGCGGCGACGATCGACAACAGCTTGCGACGTGATGTGAAGTTAAAATTACGTACAGTGAATACGCTCGAGTATGTGCGGGATGTCCCCTTCGCGCCTTTCAGCACTGACTTACTTTTCACCTTAGAAAACGCCTCTTTTTTGTCAACGGCGGGCGTAAGGTGCGTCATTCACTCGTGAAAAATCAAATGTGAAATTTTGCTCCGGTTCACGGTCGTCAAAATTACGACATATGAACGTTGTCTCGCGTAGGCTTACGCGCTGGCGCGGGGGTTTTAGGCGTGTACGATCGCCGAATGGACGTCCATACGTCTATTCGGCGTGAAATGAAAACTTGGATCGTGCCAAAGTGTTGGCGGCCACAAGAGCTGCTATTGGCCGTGGGATTTCGGTGGCTTAGGACACCGAACGAATCGCACCGCTGGTGCCGGCCAGCGGATTGATCAGTTCCGCATACACGTCGAGCGTGCGCTGGATCACCAGCCGCTCGTCGAAATCGCGCAAGGCTTTCTGGCGCGCATGATGGCCAAGCTGCAGCAGCAGTTCGCGATCGTCGTCCAGCCTTGCGATGCAATCGGCCAATGCGCGCGCATTGCGCGGTTCCACGCGCAATCCATCGAAGCCGTCGCTTGTCACCACTTCGCGGCAACCGGGCATGTCGGTGGTGATCAATGCGAGACCGCAGGCGGCGCCCTCAATCAGCGATTTCGGCACGCCTTCGCGGTAGTAGCTCGGCAAGGCCATGACGTGCACGGTCTTGAGCAGGGCGGGCATGTCGTCGACATGGCCGAGCCAGCGCACCAGGCCGGCCTGTGCCCATTGCTGCACCTGGTCTTGCGTGACCGAATGCGGGTTGCCGGGATCCGGCGTGCCGGCAAGAATGAACTCCACGTCGCGCCCCCAATCGCGCAGCAGCGCTGCCGCGTCGACGAACTCCTGGATGCCTTTTTCGCGCAGCAAGCGCGCGGCGAGCAATACACGCAGGCGTTCATGCCGATTGGGAAAACGCTTCGGCGGCAGGAAACGCGCCGTATTGACGCCGGAACTGCGGATGACACGGATCTTCTCCGGCGCGATCAGTCCGGCGGTGTTGAAGGCGATCGCATCGTCGGGATTCTGCAGCACCAACAGGGAACGCTCGTTGTCGAGCGCCATATGCAGCAGCGCCTTGACCAACGGACGCAGCATGCGCGCCTTGGGGGCATCGCTGGTGAACACATAGCCCATGCCGGCCACCGCGTTGACCACGGCTGGAATATGCGCGGCGCGCGCGGCGATCGCGCCATAGATGGCGCACTTCAAGGTGAAGTTGTGCAGCAGGTCAGGCCGCTCCCGTCGCAGCACGCGCATCAACTGGCAAAGGGTGACCGTTTCGCGGAAAGGATTGAGGCTGGCGCGGTCCATCGAATCCAGCGGCACCCAGCGGCAGCCATGCGCGGCAAAGCGTTCGCCGAATGAACCTGGCGGCGAGATCATCACCACGTCGTGTCCGTCGTGGCGCAGGCGCAGTGCGGTCGACAGGCGGAAGTTGTACAGGTACCAATCGGTGTTGGCGAAGAAGGCGTATTTCATTCGATTTATCCGCTTTTTGTCCGCTCGCCGAAGGGATGGTTGCTGCTTTGCCGTCAGCCTGGCGAAAGCAGGCATTCGGTGCAAAGGCGTCGTGCGACGCACACAACATAAAAGCTGTCGTGTCCTTCGGACGTATATTTGGGTGGTGTTGCGACGCTCGCCGGCGTCATGGTCGGGCATGGTTCATGCACGCCGGACGCGTACGCCGATATCCATGCCACCCAGGGCTTACTGCGAAAACTTCGTGCTCGTCACCGAGACATCGCTGGTGCCCGCATCCACGCGCAGTTCGCGCTTCTGCACGTTCGCCAGCGCGGCGGGTGAAGCCAGAGCATTGGCGATACGCCGTGCATAGCGTGCGCTGTTGCCGGTGAGCGTATTGCCGGTGGCCTTGACGTGAGTGGTCTGGCCGGCGATCACCAGGCCGACCAGCCCGTTGTTGGTGATGACGTTGTCGGTGATGGTGATGTTGGACGGGCTGTCCACGGTCAGCAGGCCGTAGCCCTGATTGTCCCGGAACGTGCAGTTCTTGATCGTGACGTTGCTGACGTTGTAGTGGATCTCCATGCCGGTGCCATGGTTGCCGCTGATGATGCAGTGGTCGATGGTGATGTTGCGCGCAAGACCCTGCGCCTGCGGTTCGATGTCGATGCCCGACATCGGCTTGGTGCCGTCGCTGTTGCTGAAGGTGGAGTTCATGATCACCACGCCGTCCACCGGTCCGATCGACAAGCCTTGCCGGCGGTTGTCGGTGGATACCACCCGATCGATGGTGACGTCCGTGGACGGCGTCGCATGGCCATCGGGGCCGAGCGCGCCGATCCAGATGCCGTCGCCCCAGCAATCCGAAATATGCATATCGGAAACGTGCACATGGTTGGACGACTGGATGTTGATGCCGTAACCCCATTCGCCGCCGGCGCCGCCATGCTCGCTGCGCTCGCCGACGATGCGTCCGCCGGTGATGCGCACATTGTTCGCGTTCCAGACCTTGATTACGTGCGAACGCGGCGAGTTGTTGGGAATGGCGGTGAGCGTCGCATCCGGCGCCAATTGCAGCAGCATGTTGGAGCGCAGGTTGATCGAGCGCATCGCGTCGATGATGTAGTTGCCGGACGGCACCGTCACCGTACCGCCGGATGACGGCAGCGCGTCGACCGCCGCCTGGAACGCCGACGTATCGTCGTGCACGCCGTCGCCCTTGGCGCCTTTGTCGCGAACGTTGATCACCGTGCCGCCCGAGCTTTGCGCGCCCCATGCAGCGCGCGGGAACAGCGAAGCCGGCAGGGCGAGCGGCGGCAGGATTAGCAAGGATTGACGCAGAAAATCACGGCGTGTGCGCAACATCGAGTCGTGACTCCTTCTTTTCATGGGAGGTTCTTCATGGCACGCGTTCCTCCGCCAGCACGGGCGGCTGCGTTGCGCTGTGCATGCGGCTCAGCAGCCACGGCAGGATGACCGCGAGCAGGTAGAACTTCGAAGCGAAGTACTTGTTGTCCAGCCGATCCCGATGCGTTTCCAGCCACCGGATTGCGCCCGGCATCAGGTGGCGGGTCTGTTCGGCGAAGGCATGCACCTGGTCGAAGCGCTGCTTGGCCAGGCCGCGCAGGTCGAAGCGGAAGCAGCCCTTGGCTTTCACATAGGGCAGCTCCTGGAAGTGCTGGGCGATGTGCCGGCGCATCAGCACCTTGTTCATGCCGCCGGCGCTGATCAGGAGTTCGTCGGGCACTTTGTTGAACACCCAGTCGCGCAGCTGCGGATCGAGATAGGGCTGCGCCAGCCGCATCGACATCGCTCTGGCGGTGTAGATGCCCTTGGCCACGTGCGCCGAGCCCACGATGATCAGCGAGAGGCGGCGCTGGGCTTCCTTGGAAGCGGCCGCGTCGATGTCGGCGCGGAAGGTTTCCAGGCGCTGGCGCGAGCTGGAGGAAATGTTCCAGCCGAACAGTTCGTCCACCTCGGCGTCGCTGAAGCGCGAACCGGGGAAGAAGCGCTCGAACTGATCCATCTGCAGCGTCGCCAGCACGAAGCAGAGCTCGAAGCTGCGGCTCACCCAGCGCGGCTTGAACAGTGCCTGCGGCAGGCGCAGGCGGCGCGCCAGCAAGGCCAGGATGCGCTCCTTGCTGTGCACCGGCGTGCCGAAGTATTCGTCCGCGCCGATCGCGTCGATGATGCCGTCGCCACGCCGCTGGCGCACTTCCGTGGCCATGTCCGCGTAGGAGAGCGCGGCGAAGTCGGCAGTAAGCAAGGGCATGCGCGGCACTATCGCCAGGTAGCGGTCATACGCACGGCCCGGATCGCATACCAATGCTTCGTGGCGCAAACCGAGCTTGCGCGCCACGAAGCGCGCCGAGGCCACTTCGTTTTCTTCGCGGCCGCCAAGATAAGTCAGGCAGGTGGCGTCCGGACGCACGTCGGCGAGCGCGATCGCCATGGAGGTGGAATCCTTGCCGCCGCTCTGGAACAGCCATGGCGCGCGCATGCCGGAGGTCGCGTGCGCCGCCGCTTCGCACAGCAGGCGGTGATAGGTCTGCACCAGCGTGTCGTCGTCGACGGACTCAGGCGGCGGACGCGACTTGGCCAGGGCCGACTGAAAAGGGTAGTGGAACTGCGGGTCGGCGTGCATGTCCTGGGCAGGGTCGAAGCCCGAGGTGGCGACCTTCACATTCCGATAGATGGTGTGTGGCGGGTAGACGAAGGTGTTGCGCAGCAGATCGGCTATCGAGACCGGGTCGAGCGATGCTTCGCCACGCTCGAGCTTGTCGAGCGGCGAGAAGTCCACTTCATCCTGATAGGGCGATGTGTTGAGTTGAATATGCGTTCGTCCAATAGCGTCGTGCTTTTTTTTAGGGAGCATGGCGGATGTCATAAAATCACCGGGTGCATGCCTGCGTAGGCGGCCGTGAAGCTTTTTCCGCTTCAACCATGGGTAGCGCAAAAGCGCCGAACGGAGCTTTCCAGCTGGCAACGTCCTGGCGAACCGATGCTCGCCCGATGACGCGTGTGCTTGCCTTAGAAACATCTTCCCTGTCACGGCGCCACCTTTTCCTCGGCAGCGGCGTGTTGAACGGTCGTGGCCGTGTGCATGCGGCTCAGCAGCCACGGCAGGATCATCGCGAGCAAGTAGAACTTGGACGCGAAATACTTGTTGTCCAGCCGATCGCGATGCGTGGTCAGCCAATGCGGTGCGCCGGGCAGCAATGCCTGTGCCTGCTGCGCGAAGGCGTAGACCTGGTCGAAGCGCCGCCGCGCCAGGCCGCGCAGATCGAAGCGGAAACAGCCCTTCGCCTGCACGTAGGGCAGGTGATCGAAACGCTGGGCGATGTAGCGGCGCATCAGCACCTTGTTCACGCCTTCGCGGCTGATCAACAGCTCGGTCGGCACGTGGTGGAACACCCAATCACGGAACTGCGGATCGGCGTAAGGGTAGGCCAGGTGCAGCGACAGCGCATGCGCGGCGTTCATGCCTTTGATCAGATGCGACGATTCGCCGATCACCAGCGAAAGCCGCCGTACCGCCTCGACCGAGCCTGCGGCTTCCAGATCGGGACGGAAGGTTTCCATGCGGCGGCGCGAACACACCGATACGTTCCAGCCGAACAGCTCGTCCACTTCCGCGTCGCTGAAGCGCGAACCGGGGAAGTAACGCTCGAACTGGTTCATCTGCAACGTGGCCAGCAGGAAGCACAGCCTGAAGCTGCGTCTGACCAGGCGCGACTGGAATACCCGCTGCGGCACGCGCAGGCCGCGCGCCAGCCAGGCCAGCACGTAATCCTGCCGATGCAATGGCACCCCGAAGTATTGATCCGAACCCAGCGCGTCGATCAGGCCGTCGCCATGGCTCAGGCTCACTTCGGTGGCCAGGTCGATGTAGGACAGCGCTGCGAAATCCGCGGTGAGCAGCGGTATGCGCGGCAACACCGCCAGATAGCGGTCGTACGCGCGGCACGGATCGCAGACCAGCGCTTCGTGGCGCAAGCCCAGCTGCTGCGCGACGAAGCGCGCGGACGCCACTTCGTTCTCTTCGTTGCCGCCCAGATACGTCAGGCAGGTCGCATCGGGCCGCACGTCGGCCAGCGCGATCGCCATCGAGGTGGAATCCTTGCCTCCGCTCTGCAGCAGCCAGGGCGAACGCGAGCTGGCGGTGCTGCGCGCCACCGCTTCGCACAACAGGCGATGGTAGGTGCGCAGCAGGGCTTCTTCGTCGACCGCGTCCACGGGCGGACGCGAGGTCGCCAGTTCCGATTGGAACGGAAAGTGGAAGCGCGGCTGGTCGTGCAGATCCTGCGCGGGATCGAAACCCGTCGCGGCCACTTTGACGTCGCGATAGATGGTGTGCGGCGGATAGACCGATGCATTGCGCAGGATATCGGCGAGCGATACCAGGTCAAGCGATGCGAAATCCCGTCCGTGGTCGCCAAGTGGCGACAGGTCCACCTCGCCGGCATTGGGCGAGGTGGTGATCTGGATACGCCTGGGAGGTTCAAGCGACGTATGGGTGTACTCGTTGACGGATGCGTTCATACAAGCACTTGGTTGACCACGTAGTAATAGAAAACCGCGCAGGAAATCATCAAGCCGCCACGCAGCAGGATGGGATTGCGCAGCACCGATAGACGACTATGGAAAAATATCGCGGCGACCATCATCGAGATCGCCATATAGGCCGAGAGCAGGTAACGGTTGGAGAAGTTGCCCCATCCCAGGGCGAAGAACGGCAGCAGCATGACCAGGTACACCGCCGTGCTGTCCTTGAGGCGCGCTCGGTACGGCTCCCGCACGATGCTCGAGAGCATGAACGGCAGCGCGTACCAGAAGATCGAAAACGCCGCAAAGTCCAGGCGTACGCCCGACTTGTATTTGGATGCCAGGCTGTAATCCATGACCGCGTTGTACAGCGCAGGCACCGCCGCGCGCACCACGATCATGGTCAGGCCGGTGCAGTAGGCGATGAACGCCAGCAGGGCGATGATGCGCAGCGTCTTCAGGTTGATCAGCAGCAGCGGCGCAAAGGCAAGATAAACCAGCGAGGAATAGTGGAAGCTGGTCGCGATCACGCCGTAGATGAAGAACGTACGCCACTGGCGCTGGTGAAAGGCCAGCAGGGCGATGAACACCGGCAGCGAGGCCAGGCCTTGGCGCACGGCGTTGATCGAGGCATTCACGAACATCGGCGAAAGGAACAGGAATGCCAGCCCGGCGATCACGAACGTCAGCCGTCCGCGCCCGCCACCCAGGTAGGCGTAATAATGGCGCGCGGCGATGATCGCCAGCAGCAGCAACAATCCGAACAATACGCATTGATAGGCATGCACGCTGAAGCCGGCCACGCTCATCAGCCGCGTGATCAGCAGGAAGCCCGGCTCGAAACGCGTCTCGATCATGCCGCCGCGCAGATGCTCGAAGACGTCCGCGTAGACGTAGGTGTCCGAACCCACGTCGATGCCGCGCAGGCCCACCACCAGATCGACGAACACGCAGGCGGCGAGGATCAGCATCGTGCTCAGCACGATCCGCGCGTTCGTCGTGACGTTGGAGGTGTTGGAATATTCCAGATAGGGTGTTGCGGATGTGGACATGGGTTTTCCGCTCAGGCGCTGCGCCGGGCCAGCAGCCAGCCGTCATGACGACGTTTGAAGGTAAGCACGCGCCGCCGTGCGTAACGCACCAGGCCCATGGCGTCGGCAAGCTGCCACTGCCACCAGGGGAGCAGGCCTTGTTCGTAGAGGGTCTTGCGTACGTCCACGGCCGCTTCGTACATGGCGGTCAGGTCGCCGCTGAGCCCGCCGGCGCCGAACGGCGGCTTGTGCCAGGAAGCAAGCACCTGGTTGAGCTTGGCGCAGCGATAGCCGGAAAGCAGAATCTGCGCCCACAGCATGAAATCTTCCGCGCGCCAGCGCGCTTCGTCGAAGCGGAAAGGAAGATCGCGGCGCAGCACGATCGATGCGGTGGGCAGCGGACTGCGTAGCATCAGCAGATGGCGCGGCAACACGCGCACCGTGAGCGGATAGTGCAGGGCGGGTGCCGGCGCCGAGCGCGACTGCACGTTCATCTCGTGCGCAATCAGCGCGATCTTAGGATCATCCGCCAACGCCTTCATCTGCAGCTTCAGTTTTTGCGGATGCCAGGTATCGTCAGCGTCGAGAAAGGCGATCCACGGCTGGCTGGCTTGTTCCCAACCGCGGTTGCGCGCCGCGGACGGCCCGCCGTTGCGCGGCATGGCCACCACCTTGATCCAGCCCGGCGGATAATCGCGCGCCACGCTCCACAGCGTTTCGAGCGTGCCGTCGCCGCTGCCGTCATCCACCAGCAGCACTTCGGCCGGCCGAACGACCTGCGCCGCGACCGACGCCACCGCCTGGCCGATGGTGTGCGCACAGCGGAAGCAGGGAACGACCACGCTCACCGGGGCCGTGTCGCCGCCGTGGACGGAAGCATGCACAGGGCGAGGCTCGCGTTGCTGATCCTCGCTGGTGTTCGGCTGTTCCGTCCGGTGTATCACGTCGTCTGTATGACTCATGGCGATCACGTCCTGTTCTGTTTTCCGAAGGGGTGTTCGTGGTCTTGGCAAGCCCTCATTGCTCCGACGACTCGGCAGCCTCCTGCTCGGCTTCGTCATCGTCGTCCTGGTAGCTGGCCAACGTAGACAGATGCAGCTGCGCGACCATCGGCAGCTTTCCCGCCAGCGAGGCAAGCGCCGGTTCGACCGCATCGGACAGCTTGCGCGCCTGCTGTGCGCGGTAGACGCGCCCGGTCAGCGCCACATAGATAAGCGTGAGCGCGGCGAAGGTAAGCAGGTTGCTGCCGGGCGCCAGGTTGCGCGTCAGCGTGCCCATGAACACCAGCGCCATCGCCAGGCCCACCAGCATCACCAGCGCAGTGTGCGCACTGAAACCGGCATTGAGCAGAATGTGATGGATATGCCCGCGATCGGGCTTGAACGGCGACTTGCCTTCGCTGAGGCGCCGGATCATCACCGCCAGCGTATCGAGCACGGGCAGGGCGACACACCACAAAACGTCCACCGTCGACAGATGCGGTTGCGGCTGCTGGCTGAGCTGGATCAACGTCCACGCCAGGAAGTAGCCGATCATCACGCTGCCGGCATCGCCCAGGAACACCTTGCGGCCGACCAGTTCGAGGTTGGCGGCCAGATCGGGAATCAGCGCGGCGGCCAGCAGCAACAGCAGGATGCAGCTTTGCCATTGCGAGAAACCCTGAAACACGTTGATCGCGCCGATGCTCACCAAGGTGAGCATGCCTGCCAGCCCGTCGATGCCGTCCATCATGTTGAAGGCGTTGAGCAGGCCGACCACGGCCACCAGGGTCAACGGTATGCCCGCTGCGCCCAGTTCCAGGTCATGGCCGAACAGACGTCCAAGCGTGTGCACGTACACGCCGGTGGTGTAGATCATGGTGAGCACGGCGCCGGTCTGGATCACCAGACGAGTGCGCACGCTCAGGTCGAAGCGATCATCCAGCGCGCCCGTCAAGGCGAGCACGGCGCCGGTGCCGAGCAATGCGTTGGTGAACAGCAGCGACTGTCCCTCGAAACACATGCTGACGATGACCCCGAAGAACGCGGACAGTCCACCGATGAGAGGGATGTTGCCGACGTGACGCTTGCGTTCGTCAGGCCGGTCGACCAGTCCGATCGATTCCGCATGGTGGTACAGCAGAATCATGGCGGCCGCCGACGACAACACGGCGATGACACACGAAATTAGCATCCGGTACTGCATGGATTCTCCCGACTACACGACTTTTACATGTAGCGCGATGGCCCCTGCTTCCCTCGCGAGTAATGCAAACCTGCACCAGTGTTGATCAGCGATGCTAGGGTTTGCGGGGTGTATGTGGCGTTAAGAAACGTGCTGCAAGTCGCATAATTTTATTCAATATTGTGATAGCGGAAATTCTTCTGAAAGTGATTGCGACGTGAATTGCCTGGCGCGGCGCGCTTTGTAGTTTTTGCCCGGTGATCGTGGCGGAAAAGATGTATTCGTCGTGTCGATCTTTGACGCTTCATCCATGTGATGTTCATGAACGTGGATGCGAACGTGGTGATGCATGCATGCAATACACGTTGCGATGATGTTGTGCGTGATGTGTTTTCGTGATGATGATGTCGCGTGTTCGCTGCGGAATCGCCGGCGAATTTCACGCGTGATGCGAGTTGGCGAGCGGCACTTTGATAGCGTAACGCTCGTTGTTGTCATTCCGATGAAGGTGTGATCGCTACTTGCGAGAGAGCCTGCTCAGTGAATCCCTCTCGCTTCGGGAGAGGGTGCCGACAGGCGGGTGTAGGTTCGAGCGAAGCGCGATGATCACTTCTTGAAGCGAGTCTTTGACATCGCGCGCTGCTCGTACCCTCACCCCAACCCCTTTCCCTGAGGGGGGGATGTGTGCGGCTCATCGCACCTTTTATCGGCGACATGCTTTTCTCGCGCAGCACGTCGTGCGCAGCTCCACACGAACACGGCTTCCTCGCCCGATCAGCATGTGATCGGCGAAAGAGCTTTAAGCGATGTCGGCGCATCGCGACGTCGAAGCCAAAAAGGCGCCACGCCGGGAACTCAAAAACAAGAAAACACAAAACACCTGCCGCCACGCGAGGATGTCATCCCAATCACCGAAAGCGGCATTCGCCCGACCAAAAAGCCAAGCTCCGCGGACATTTAGATCGATGCAATGTGGCAACCGCAAATGAAGAAACATTACCCCCCGCCATCAATTTCGTAATTGCCCGACAAAAGGCCAAGCCGCAGCATCCGCACTGCCAGACATCGGATCGCGATAGACAACGTCATAGGGGAGTCTGTCGCCGGTGTATCAGCCGGGCCGGTGGCCCGTAACCACAAAAACAGCCGGCAGGCCAAGGCCTGCCGGTACGGGTAACCGCGGGGAGAAGAAAAGCTCATGATCGGGAAAGTGCAAGCATCCGAAATGCACGGCGGCGTACGTCCTGTGCGCTCGACAACGGTTTCCGGCGCCAAGCTGGCCGTAGCGGTGGCGATGGGATTGGCCTTCACCTACGGCGGTGTCGCCGTGCATGCCCAGGATGCGGCACCGGCTTCCGGTATCGGCAGCGCGTCGGCGCAGACGGGGGAGGTAACCTCCAAGCCCCGGACCGAGGCCGAGAAGAAAAAGCAGGAAGAAGCCAAGCAGCTGGCCGGCATCACCGTCACCGGCATCCGCGCCTCGGTCGAGAAGGCGCAGGACATCAAGCGCGACGCCGACACCTTCGTCGATTCGCTGTCCGCCACCGACATCGGCGCGCTGCCCGATCGCAGCGTCACGGAAACCCTGTCGCGCATTCCCGGCGTCACCATCGATCACTTCCTCTCCCAGGGCGATCCGGAGCACTTCTCGGCCGAAGGTAACGGTGTGCAGGTGCGCGGCCTGACCCAGGTGCGCTCCGAATTGAACGGCCGCGACAGCTTCTCCGCCAACGGCGGACGCGCGCTCAGCTTCCAGGACGTGCCGTCGGAACTGCTGTCCGGCGTGGACGTGTTCAAGAACCAGAAGGCCGACATGATCGAAGGCGGCCTGGGCGGCACGGTGAACCTGCGCACCTTCATGCCGTTCGACTTCCAGGGCCAGAAGATCGCCGCCTCGGCCAGCGAGAACTACGGTGACTTCGTCAAGAAGTACAAGCCCTCCGCCTCGGCGCTCTACAGCAATCGCTGGAACACCAGCATCGGCGAAATGGGCGTCCTGGTCGACGTCGCCGATTCGCGCCTGGCCACGCGCACCGATGGCATGTTCGTGCGTCCGTTCTTCAAGAACCCCGACGGCATCTGGGTACCGCGCGGCGCCGACTGGCGTACGTTGCTGTACGACCGCAAGCGCGACGGCTACTACCTGGCTTTCCAATGGCGCCCCAGCCAGAACCTCGACTTCTACGCCACCGCGTTCCAGAGCCGGTACCACGAAGTCTGGGACGAAGATGCGATCTTCGTGGGGAACGACCCGACGCAGGTGAAAGTGGATGCCAGCCAGCCTAGCCAGATCAACGGCGGCGTGTTCCAGTCCGGTCGCCTCACCCAGACCGGCGGCATGCCGATGGGCACCGACATCCGCGCCTCCGACAGCGTCTCCAAGACCACCGATTTCTCTACCGGCATGAAATGGCTGGTAGGCTCGAGCACCGAAGTCACCAGCGAGCTGCAGTTCGTCAAGGCCACTGTCCAAAGCCTCGATTCCACCGTGGCCCTGGGCACCAACGTGCCCTACATCGACGTTGGCCTGAATGGCACCAACCCGCCGCACATCGGCGTCGATTCGAACTTCACCGGGAACCCCGCCAACTACTACTGGGGGTTCACCATGGACCACCAGAACCAGAACTATGCCAAGGAACTGGCCTGGCGCGCGGACGTCTCGCACAGCTTCATCAGCGGCTTCGTGCATGCGCTGAAGGGTGGCGTGCGCCTGACCAACCGTTACGCCGACAACATCGACACCGGCTACAACTGGATGCCCGTGTTCCAGACCTGGATGCAAGGCTGGGCGATTCCCACCGGCGCGCTGCCCGGCCTGAACTTGAGCAGCACGGTCAATACCAACCTGGTGCACCTGGACACGTTCAAGAACTTCTACCGTGGCGCCGCCGGTATCCCAGGTGCGTTCTATGCGCCGGTGCTGTCGACCGCGCTGGGCTATCCGGGCAGCTACGCGGCCATCCACGACGCCGCCATTCCGTACTACATCGGCGGCGGGTACAACGTGCCGTACAAGCCCACGCTGCTGGATGCCTCGCACACCAATCTCCAGCACGAAAAGACCTATGCCGCCTACGCCATGCTCGAGTTCGGGCTGGACGATGCCAATCTGAGCGGCAATATCGGCGTGCGTGCCGTGCAGACCAGGAACAACTCCGAAGGCTTCCTGGTGTATCCCAACCAGAATCTGGCGCCGTTCCTGGGTAATGGCCAGTCCACGCCCATCAACGCCCACAACGAATACACCGACATCCTGCCCAGCCTGAACCTCAAGTGGGAAGTCGCGCCGAACCTGGTCACGCGCTTTGCCTTCTCCAAGGCGATCGCACGGCCGGACTTCAGCCAGATGCAGGCGTATCAGATCCTCAATGCCGCGGTGCTGTCCGGCTACACGCCGCCGCCCGGCACCACGACGTTGCCGCTGGACAAGCTGACACTCACCAGCACCTCCAACAGCAACCCGTACCTGACGCCGATGAAGGCCAACCAGTTCGACCTGTCGCTGGAGTGGTACTTCGATCCGGATCGCGGCGGCATGACCTGGGTCAACTTCTTCCACAAGGGCATCAGCGACTACTTCCGCAACGAGTCGCGCTTCGTCTCGTATCCGGGTATCGACGGCAATAACTACCAGTACCTGGTCACCCGCCCGGTCAACGTCGGTACGGCGACGATCGATGGCGCCGAAGTGGGCTGGAACCAGTTCTTCGACTTCCTGCCGGTGAAGGGTTTCGGCATGTCGGCGAACTACACCTACATCCGCAGCCGCACCCACGTGCCGAACGCCAGCAACACGGTGCCGCTGGATACCGACGGTTCCGGCTACGGCAACCTGCCGGCCGATGGCCTGTCCAGGGATTCGATGAACGTCGCCGGCTTCTACGAGCACGGTCCGTGGCAGATCCGACTGGCCTACAACTGGCGCAGCCAGTATCTGCTGTCGATCGGTCCGAATGGCTACAACGGTACCGATGGCGGCATTCCGTGGAAGCTGCCGGTGTTCGCCGATGCCTACGGCCAGCTGGACGGTTCGATCTTCTACTCGTTCAACGAGCACGTGAAGCTCGGCCTGGAAATGAACAACCTCAACAACGCCGAGCAGCGCACGATCATGTATCAGAACGCGTCCGGCAAGCACATCACTTCCTGGTATGTGAACGACACCCGCTATGCATTGACCGTGCGCGTGTCGTTCTGATGATGTGGCGTGGCGTAGCCCCTCTCCCTGGATGGGAGAGGGGCCTCGCTCGTAGGTTGGGGTGCAAACCCCAACATGTCTCGCCTGCCGGGATGGCGATGTTGGGGTTTGCACCCCAACCTACGACGGGTTCCGGTCTTCGTCGGAATGACGGTCAAGAACAGGCTCTCTTAGAATGCTCAAACACCTTTGCGCCGCCGCCTGCTCGCTGTTCATCACGCTAGGCCTCCACGCCAGCGAACCCGCAACCGCTCCCTACCACTTCACCAGCGTGCGTATCGGCGGCGGCGGTTTCGTCAGTGGCCTGGTCTATCACCCCACCGCGCAAGGCCTGCTTTACGCCCGCACCGACGTCGGCGGCGCGTATCGCTGGGATCAATCGGCCATGCGCTGGACGCCACTCACCGACTGGGTGAGCGCGGCGGACAACAACCTGCTCGGCATCGACAGTCTCGCCGTCGATCCGCGCGATGCGAACCGGGTGTACCTGCTTTCCGGCACCTACAACGTGCCGCGCGTGGGCAATGCCGCGGTACTGCGCTCCACCGATCGCGGCGCGCATTTCGAGCGCGCCGACCTGCCGTTCAAGATGGGTGGCAACGAGCTGGGCCGCGGCGACGGCGAGCGCCTGGCGGTGGATCCGAACGACGGACGCATCCTGTTTCTCGGTTCGCGCGACGCCGGCCTGTGGCGCAGCGAGGACTACGGCGCGCATTGGCAGCGCGTGGCCAGTTTTCCCGCCGTGGCGATATCGCCCGCGGCGAGCGCCAAGAACAGCTGGCGCCGGCAGGCGATCGGCATCGTGTTCGTGGTGTTCGATCCCGCCAGCGGCGCGCCCGGCAAGCCGAGCAGTACGCTGTATGCCGGCGTTTCCACGCAGGAAACCAGTCTGTTTCGTTCCGTCGATGGCGGACGCAGCTGGAGCGCGGTGTCCGGGCAGCCGGTCGGCCTGCGGCCCAACCATATGGTGCGCGCGGGCGACGGCACCTATTACCTGAGTTACGGCGACGAACCCGGCCCCGACACCATGCACGACGGCGCTGTGTGGAAGTACGAGCCGGCCGCGCAGCGCTGGACCGACATCACGCCCTTGCCGCGCGCGGTCGGCATGCTGGGCAACCTGGGCCCCGGCTTCGGCTGGGGTGCCGTGGCGGTGGATCCGCGCGATCCCAACGTGATCATGACCGCGACGTTCGCGCACTACACACCGAAGGACGAACTTTTCCGCAGCACCGATGGCGGCAGGCATTGGCGCGAAATCTTCGCGCATTCGCACTTCGACTACAGCGATCCGGTCTGGGTGCGCGAGCATACGCCGCACTGGATGGCGTCCATCGCCATCGATCCGCACGATGCCGATCGGGTGTGGTTCGTTACCGGATATGGCGTGTGGATGTCCACCGACATGCGCAACGCCGATCACGATGGCGACGTGCACTGGCAGTTCCAGGACCGCGGCCTGGAAGAAACCGTCGCGCTGGATCTGGTCAGCCCGCCGCAGGGCGCGCATCTGCTGAGCGCGATCGGCGACCTGGACGGCTACAAGCACGACGACTTGGACGTGGCGCCGCTGCAGTTCACCGCGCCGCCGCGCTACGCCAATGGCGAAAGCATCGATTTCGCGCAGAGCAAACCATCGCTGGTGGTGCGCAGCGGTTATCTGCGCAAGCCGTTCGATCCGGCGATCCGCGCGGCGTATTCGGAAGATGGCGGTGCGCATTGGCAGGCCTTTGTCAGCGAACCCGAGCCGTCAGGGGAGGGCGCCGGCACCATCGCCGTCGCCGCGGATGGTTCGGCCGTGCTGTGGATGCCGCGCGGCGCCGCGCATGCCTATCTCACGCATGATTTCGGCAAGCACTGGCAGGCGGTCGATGGCTTGCCGGCGCACGCGCGCGTGTTGAGCGATCGCGTCGATCCGAAGCGTTTCTATGCGTATGTGGGGCGTTTCTACGGTTTCGAAGGGCACGCTACGCAAGTGCTGGTGAGCCACGATGGCGGTGCGCATTTCCAGGTGATCGGCGGTGCGCTGGGCGAGCGGCTTGCGCACGGTTCGATCGCGTGGGTGCGTGCGGCGCCCGATGCGGCCGGCGTGGTCTACGTTGGCGGTGAAGGGCTTGGGCTGCTGCGCGCGCACGACGATGGCGGCGCGCTGGCGAAGCTTGGTGCGTTGGCCGACGTGCGCGATTTCGGTTTCGGCAAATCGGCGCCGGGCAGCGCCGCGCCGACGATCTTCGCGGCAGGACAGCTTGACGATGTGCACGGGCTTTATCGCTCCACCGACGATGGCGCGCATTGGCTGCGTATCGATGACGATGCGCATCGTTATGGCGGGCAGCGCTTGATCACCGGCGATCCGCGCGTGTTCGGGCGGGTGTATTTCGCGAGCAGCGGACGTGGTGTGTTTTATGGCGATCCTGCTGACGCCAGCAAGCCATGACTCATCGAGACATACAAGCGCACCTCAACCTGCGCCCTCCCCTGCGCGCAGGGGAGGGCTGGGGTGGAGTGAGGCAACCTCGCGGCGAACTCGAATAGCACGGCAAGCTCGTACAACCCCACCCCGACCCTCCCCTGCACGCAGGGGAGGGAGAAGATCAGGCAACGGTAACCCCATGCAATCTTTCGTACGCCTCCGCATCATGTCCTTATGGCTGGCACTCGCGATGCTGGCCGCCGTGCCTTCATCCGCCGCCGAAGCTCAGGACGACCTCCCACACTTCGTCAGCCAGAACGGCCGCCACGCCTTTATCGTCGACGGCAAACCCTTCCTGCTGCTCGGCGCGCAAGTGGGCAACTCAAGCAACTACCCCGCCATGCTGGATCAGGTATGGCCGGCGATCGATCACGTTGACGCCAACACCGTGATGGTGCCGATCGCCTGGGAGCAGATCGAACCTACCGAAGGCCATTTCGATTTCAGCTTTCTCGATACGCTGCTGGCGCAGGCGCGCGAACACAAGGTACGGCTTGCGCTGTTGTGGTTCGGCACCTGGAAGAACAACAGTCCCAGCTACGCGCCTTCGTGGGTGAAGCTGGACAACAAGCGGTTTCCGCGCGTGATCGGGCAGGATGGCAAGCAGCTGGTTTCGCTGTCGCCGCTGGCCGCGGCCACCCTGGACGCCGACCGCAAGGCCTTCGTACAGCTGATGACGCACCTGCGCGATGTCGATGGCGCGCGGCACACCGTGATCCTGGTGCAGGTGGAGAACGAATCGGGCAGCTACGGCACGGATCGCGATTATTCGCCGGCCGCGAACGCGGCGTTCGCGCAACCGGTGCCGGCCGCGGTGCTCAAGGCCGCCCACAAGCCCGCCGGCAACTGGACGCAGGTGTTCGGCAAGGATGCGGCGGAATATTTCCAGGCGTGGTCGGTGTCGCGATTCATCGGTCAGGTAGCCGCGGCCGGCAAGGCGGTGTATCCGCTGCCGATGTATGCCAACGCGGTGGTGAGCGATCCGGTGCATCCCAGTCCGCCGGCGGCCCATTCCAGCGGCGGTCCGTCGCAGAACGTGCTGTTTATCTGGAAAGTGGGCGCGCCGGCCATCGACATGATCGGTCCGGATCTCTACTGGCGCGACTATGAGCGCTACACCGCCGTGCTTGGGCTTTATTCGCGGCCGGACAACGCGCTGGTCGTCACCGAAACCGGCAACGACCAGCCTTATGCGCGCTATATCTTCGCCACGCTTGGGGCTCAGGGCATCGGCTTTTCGGTATTCGGCATCGACTACACCGGCTACGTCAATTACCCGCTGGGCGCACCGAAGGCGGACGAGGCCGCGTTCGAACCGTTCGCCATGACCAACCGCCTGCTGCGTCCGATGGGCGAGCTGATCGCCACGCTGAGCTACGCCGGCAAGGTGTGGGGTGTTTCCGAACCGGAGCACGAGCACAGCCAGGATATCGATATGGGCGACTGGCGCGCGAAGGTGTCCTACGGCTTGCCGACGTTCGGTCCCACCGAGGGGCCGCCCGGCAACAAGACGCCGAAGGGCGGCGTGGTGATTGCGCAGATCGGCAAGGACGAATACCTGGTCACCGGCTATTTTGCGCGCGTGGATTTCTTGCCGGGCAAGGGCAGGGAGCACGTGCACTTCATGATGGATCGGGTCGAAGAAGGCCGTTACGACGAGCAGGGCCGCTGGCAGTTCCTGCGCGTGTGGAACGGCGACCAGACCGATTGGGGGCTCAATTTCACCGAGCGGCCGCAGGTGCTGCACGTGAAGTTGGCGACATATTGAACGTAGGTTGGGGTGCAAACCCCAACATCGGCATGCGTCATGTTGGGGTTTGCACTCCAACCTACGCAAAGATCAACAAGGAACATACCGCTTCATGCAAAACCGGCTTCTGAAACATCTCGCCCTGTCGCTCTCCATTGCAGTGGCCACCTGCGCCACCGCGCAAGCCGACACGCCACCCAGCCAGAGCACCGCCGCCACCGAACAGCGCGTCGATACGCTGCTGGCCAAGCTCACGCTCGAGCAAAAAGTGGAATTGCTCGGCGGCGTCGACAACTTCGCCGTGCACGCCGAACCGAACATCGGCCTGCCCGCGCTGATCATGTCCGACGGCCCTTACGGCGTGCGCGCACCGGGTCCGTCCACCGCATATATGGCCGGCATTGGCCTGGCCGCATCGTGGGATCCGGCGCTGGCCAAGGACGTCGGCGCCGCGATGGGCCGCGATGCGCGCGCACGCGGCGTGAGCTTCCTGCTCGGTCCGGGCGTGAACATGTATCGCGCGCCGCAGAACGGCCGCAATATGGAGTACTACGGTGAAGACCCGTTGCTGGCCGGCAGTATCGCGGTCGGCCTGATCGACGGCGTGCAATCGCAGGGCGTAGTGGCGACGGTGAAACACTTCGCCGCCAACAACTCCGAATACGACCGCCGCCACCTGGACAGCCACATCGACGAACGCACGTTGCGCGAAATCTATCTGCCCGCGTTCGAGATGGCGGTGAAGCAAGGCCATGTCGGCGCGGTGATGAGCAGCTACAACCTGGTCAACGGCGATTGGATGGCCGAGAACCGTGCGATCAGCTACGACATCCTCAAGAAGGATTGGGGCTTCGACGGCATCTTCATGTCCGACTGGGGCGCCACGCACGATGGCCTGAAAGCATTCAACGCCGGCCTCGACCTGGAAATGCCCGCGCCGGATGCGATGAAGCCGGACCTGATCCTGGCCAACCTGCGCAACGGCAAACTGTCGCAAGCGATGCTCGACGACAAGGTGCGCCGCATCCTGCGCACGGCGCTGCGCTTCGGCTTCCTCGATCGTCCGCAAAAGGATCTGTCGCTTCCGCTCTACAGCCTGCAGAACGATCAAGTGGCACTGAAGAACGCGCTGGAAGGGTTGGTGCTGCTGAAGAACGATCGGCACGTGCTGCCGTTCGACGCATCGGTCAAAACCATCGCAGTGATCGGGCCGAACGCCGATCCGGCCGTCACCAGCGCGGGCGGCAGTTCGCATATCGATACGTTCCAGGCGCAGAGCGTGCTCACCGGCATCACGCATCTGGTCGGCGACAAGGTGCGCGTGCTGTATAGCCGCGGCCTGCCGTCGCCGATGGAAGTGTTCAAGAAAGGCGGCTTCAACACCGCGGACGGCAAGCCGGGCCTCACCAAGGAAACCTTCGCCAACGACGCTTTCCAGGGCAAACCCGCCACCAGCACGGTGGATGCGCAGATTGACCTGTGGAAGCCGGAACTGTGGACCACGCCGGCCACGCAGCGGCAGAGCATTCGCTGGAGCGGCCGTTTCGTGCCCAAGCATGACGGCAAATACCTGTTCCTGACCGCCGCGGCGAGCGAAGACACTTATACGTTGTATATCGATGGCAAGCCGGTGATCACGCAACCGCATCGCGAAGGCCAGGCACCGTTGTATGCCACGCTGGCGCTGCACGCGAACCAGCCGGTGGAGGTTCGCCTCGATTACAAACCTGACGTCGACTACAGCCGCATGGGTTTGGGCGTCGTCGCGATCGACGATCTGATTTCACCGGATGCGAAGAAGATCGCCTCGATGGCGGATGCGGCGGTGGTGGCGGTCGGCTTCGATCCCAGTTCCGAAAGCGAAGCCTATGACCGCACGTTCCAGCTGCCGTGGGGGCAGGAGGCGTTGATCGAAGCGATTGCGGCGGCCAACGCCAAGACGGTGGTGACCGTCACTTCCGGCGGCGGCTACGCCACGGAAGGCTGGCTGGAAAAAGTGCCGGCGCTGCTGCAGAACTGGTATCCGGGTCAGGAAGGCGGCGCCGCCATCGCCCAGGTATTGTTCGGCAAGCACTCGCCCGAGGGCAAATTGCCGATCAGCTTCGAAAAGCAGTGGGCCGACAATCCAACGCACGATTGGTACGACGCGCCACCGCATGCCGCGGGCACGAATCCTTCCGTCACGTATGGCGAAGGCGTGTTCCTGGGCTATCGCTGGTACACCAGCCATCCCGACAAGGCGCAGCCGCTGTTTCCATTCGGTTATGGCTTGTCGTACACGAGTTTCAAATTCTCGAAGCTGAGCACGAAGACGCTTGCACAAGATCAGGTGGAAGTATCCTTCGACGTCACCAACACCGGCTCGCGCGAGGGCGCCGAAGTGGCGCAGGTATATGTGGGTGATCCGTCCGCCAAGGTGGCGCGCCCCGCACGTGAACTGAAGGCATTTCGCAAGGTGCGGTTGAAGCCGGGCGAAACACAGCACGTGACGTTGCAGCTGGATCGTCGCGCGTTTGCCTACTACGACGTGGGCAGCCATGGCTGGCGCGTCGATCCGGGTGCGTTCAAGGTGTATGTGGGGGACGCGTCGAACAGTACGCCGTTGGAGGCTGGGTTTACGCTGGCGCATTAGTTTGTTGCACCTCACCGTCATTCCAGCGAAAGCTGGAATCCAGTGCCTTTCACGCTTTGTAAGTCGCTGGATGATTCGCTTCACTCACCCCTTCGGGGCCATCCTTCGGATGTTCTCCGCGCTGCGCGCTACGTCCAGCTTTCGCTGGGATGACGACCATGAGGTTTACGGCCATCAGGATCGTAAGCCTGTCATGCGGGATATTCGTACCGAAGCCGTTGGGTTACGCTGCGCTAACCCAAGCTACGGGCCAATGGCACCCGCAGACGCATGAGCGAAGTCCCGGCCACCACCATCCTCGTCGCCGACGATCACCCGATGTTCCGTTCGGCGATCGTGCACGCGCTCAACGCGGCGATCGGCGGCTGCCGGGTGCTGGAGGTATCCAGCCAGAGCACGCTCGAAGCCTGCCTGGCCGTGGAATCCGATATCGACCTGGTGCTGCTGGACCTGACCATGCCCGGCGCGATCGGTTTTTCCTCCTTGCTGTGGCTGCGCGCCGAGCGGCCGGATCTGCCGGTGCTGGTGATTTCCTCCGACGATCGGCCGCGCACCGTGCGTCGTGCGCAGCAATTCGGTGCGGCCGGATTCGTGCCCAAGGCGGCGCCGGTGGAGGACGTCAACCAGGCGGTGCGGCGCGTATTGGACGGCGGTCTATGGTTCGAATCCACCCGCGCCGAACGCAGCGAGCAGGACGCCGCGCTCGCCGCGCGCTTCGCGCAACTGACGCCGCAGCAATTCCGTGTGCTGATGCTGCTGGCCGAAGGTTTGCTCAACAAGCAGATCGCCGACCGGCTCGGGCTGGCCGAGAACACCGTGAAGATTCACGTCACCGCCGTACTGTCCAAGCTCGATTGCCGTTCCCGCACGCAAGCGGCGGTGCTGGTCAAATCGCTGGATATGGACGAATCCTCGTAGGTTGGGGTGCAAACCCCAACGTCGCGATGCGTGTACATGACGGTGTTGGGGCTTGCATAAAGGTGGGAATAGGGATTGAGCGAATAGGGAATCGGAACAGCAGGCATTCGCAAGCTTGCGGCCCATTGCTCTGGCCATTCCTTATTCGCTCAATCCCTATTCCTTCAACCATTAAGCATTCTCCACCTACGAGCCCAGCAGCAACTGCGTCATCATCGCGCGCAGGCGGGCGGGGGAGATCGGCAGGCTGGTGGTATGCACGCCGGCTTCGCGCAACACGTTCTGCAGGCCGGTTTCATCCTTGCCGAGGAAGGCGATGATCGGCGGCCGGCGCGGCCATGCATCGGTGTTGAGAAACGCCAGGATCGGCTCCCACTGGCCATCCACCAGGATCAGATCGGGCGCCACCGAACCCTTCGCCTGCGCAAGCGCGTCGCCCGCCTTCGACCACTCGGTCACCTTGCAGCCCCAGCCTTGCAGCAGCGTGGCCGCTTTATGCCGTAGCGCCGCGTTTTCCTGGATCAGCCAGACGTTGCGATGCCGGAGCAGCGAATCGCCGCTTCCATCGTCGCCGTTGTCCTGCGGCGCCACGGACGGTTGCGCGCGTTGCACCTCGATGCCGAACACGCTGCCGCATCCGGGCCACGATCGCACGTGCAACGTATGACCGAGCAGATTCGCGATGCGCTCGACAATGGAAAGCCCCAAACCTGCGCTGCGCTCATCGGCATCGACGGCGGTATCCAATCGCCGGAATTCCTGAAAGATGATGTGGCGCCGATCTTCCGGTATGCCGATGCCGGTATCCCACACCTCGATGCGCAGCGCGCCTTTCACATGGCGACAGCCGAGCAGGATGCGTCCGTGCGGCGTGTAATGCAGCGCATTGGAAAGGAAGTTCTGCACGGCGCGTTGCAATAGCGCCGGATTGCTGCGCACCCACGCCGAGGTGTTGACGAACGACAGGCGCAAGCCCTTCGCCTGCGCCATGATGCCGAACTGGCCGGCCAGTTCCTGCAGCATCGGCGCCAGTGCAAATACCTGCAGATCCGGCGAGATCGCGCCTGCATCCAGACGCGCCAGATCGAGCATGCTGGTGAGCTGACTGTCCAGCGCCTGCAGCGAGCGCTCGATGCGCTCCAGCAGCGCGGTATCCGCCGGAAACGTGCTGGCGCTCTTCAGCGAACCGGCGAACAGGCGCGCGGCGTTCAACGGCTGCAGCAGGTCGTGCACCGCCGCGGCGACATAACGCGTTTTGTTGCGATTGGCGCGCTCGGCTTCGGCGGTGGCGGCGCGCAGATCCTGCGTGCTTTTCTCGATGCGATGCTCGAGCGTGCTGGTCAGGGTGCGCAGCTCGCGCGCCGCTTCCTTGTACAGGCCGATATCCGCATAGCTGGTGACGAAACCGCCACCCGGCAGCGGCCGTCCGCGAATTTCCAGCAGGCTGCCGTCGGGACGTTCGCGCTCGACCATATGCGGACTGCCCCGGCGCAGATAGTTGAGGCGGCGCTGGATCGCCTCGTCGATGTCGCCCGGGCCGAGCAGGCCGCGCCGCGCGTTGTAGCGGAACAGTTCCTCCACCGGCATGCCGGCCTTCAACAGCGAATCGGGATAGCCGAACAGTTCGGCGTAGCGCGCATTCCACGCCACCAGCCGCAGCTGGGCGTCGATCACGCTGACGCCTTGCGGCAGGCGTTCGAGTATGTCCGGATGTCCGGCCATCGCCTGCAGCGCGGCGTGCACCAGGCTGTCTTCCTCGGAACGCAGCGCGCTGGCGTAATGCGAAATCAGCCGTTCCAGGTCGCGCCGGCTGCGCGTATGCAATTGCGCGGCGCGCAGGCGCTGGTGCAGGAACAGGCCGAGCAGGATAAGCGGCAGCCAGACACTCAGCGTGATCAGCGCGCTGCGATACGCGGCCAGGGTGGCCGGATGCGCGTCGCGCAACAGATGCAAGGTCCATTGCTGCGCCGGCAACGGCATGGACTGCCACACCATGTCATGCGGCATGCCCGGACGAGCGACGTGCACCAGCCGGCCGCCCGAGCCGAGCGATTGAAGGCTGCGAAAAATCGCCGGCGGCAGCAGGCTGTTGCCGTACTGGCGCGTTCTGGCCAGCGTGGATTCCACGCTCGATCCCAGCGGCGTCAGCGGCCGGTAGATCCACGCGCGCTGATCGCTGAGAAACACCACGTCGTTGGCATCGCTCAAGAGCACGATGTCGCCGCTGCTTACCCATTCCTGCTCGAGCGTATCGAGCGGAATCTTGATCACGATCACGCCGATGCGCTGGCCCTGGTCGTCGTGCAGCGCTTCGGAGATGAAATAGCCGGGGAGGTTGGTGGAAATGCCGATGCCGTAGAACGTGCCCGAATCATGCTGCATCGCCTGCTGGAAATACGGCCGGAACGCATAATCGAGACCCACGTTGCTGGACGGTTCGTTCCAGTTGCTGGCCGCGATGGCCACGCCGTGGCGATCGATCAAGGTGAGCGTGGACACGTGCGTGGCGCCGTTCGCCCGCGTCAGCTTGCGGTTGAGCGCATCGACGTTCACGCTCGAGCGCGGCGACGACAAGGCCTGGCGCAATTCCGGATCCAGCGCCAGCACCGTCGGCAGCACGCGGTAGCGATCCACCAGTCGCTGCAGCGCCAGGGCACGCACCTGCAGTTGATTGAGCGCTTGCGCCGAAAGCTGCGCCAACGCGCGCTGCCGCGCATACCAGGCCGCAGCCCAGCTGCTGCCGGCCATGGCGACGACCAGCGCCACCAGCAGGGCGCTTTTCAGCGTGTTGGGATTGGACCGCGGCATGGCTACATGCTAGCGCGCCCGCCCGTAGGTTGGGGTGCAAACCCCAACGTCGTGATGCATGGCGTGCCGACGTTGGGGTTTGCACCCCGACCTACGAGGGGAACAAGGCAGCTAGCCGGAAAGTACTAGTCGCATGGTGTTATTCATCGCCACGCACGCACGCGGCATGCTGTCGCCTCGGGGTAGAAACGGGGAACGGCTTGCATGTCCACAATGAAACACACGATCAGTGCGCTGGCGATCATGGGCGCACTTGCCACCTCCACGGCATGGGCCGGTACCCAGTCGGGCACGGCGGACAGCCTGACCATGTACGGCATCACGCTGTACGGCACGGTCGACGTCGGCGTGTCCTACCAGAGCCACGGCAGTCCGTTCAGCGATGCGGCCGCGACCAACGTCAACAACTTCCTGATCAAGGCCAGCAACAAACCGAACACCTCGCTGGCGTCCAACGGCATGAGCATTTCCACCATCGGCATCAAGGGGCGCGAGCCGCTGGCTGCGGGCTGGTGGGGTGTGTTCCAGTTCGATACCGGTTTTCTGCCGGCCTCGATGACGCTGATCGACGGCCTGCGTTCGATCGCGCGGAACAACGGCGTGCCGTTGACGCAGCAGAAGTCGTACGGGGATTCGGGCCGCGCCGGCCAGGCGTTCAACGGAAGGGCGTTTGTCGGTATCGAGTCGCCGGACTACGGCACGCTCACCTTCGGCCGCCAGAGCACGCTGCTGAATGACGAAGTGTGCAAATACGATCCGCTGAGCTGCTCGCTGGCGTTTTCCTATGTCGGCTTTTTCGGCGCCACCGCCGGCACCGGCGATACGCAGGATCGCGTGCTGGACGGCACGCTGAAATACACGCTCAGGCATGGCCTGTTCCATGGCGGCGCGATGTACCAGTTCGGCAATGCGTATGCACTGTCCAGTTCGCGCGGCACCGCCTACCAGGTGGATCTGGGATTGGCGCACGGGCCGTGGTCGGTGGATGCCGTGCTGGCGCACAAGAACAACGCGATCTCGGTCGGCGGGTCGCTCAGCGCCGCGCAGGTGGCTGCACTATCGGCGCCGGGTTCGTCCACCTATGGCTTGCCGGTCGACAAGACCTTGCCGGGCACGATTTCGGATAACACCTCCTATACCTTCCTGGGCGAATACGACGCCGGCCGGGCGAAGTTCTTTGGCGCCTACGAGCACATCCGTTACGCCAATCCATCTTCACCATTGTCGATCGGCAGCCAGACGGTAGGCGGCTATTTCATCATTCCCAACAACAGCGCGTTTCCGCGGCCGAAGGTGCTCGAGGTGGCATGGGTGGGCGCGCGTTATGCGCTGACGCCATCGCTCGACCTGTTCGGCGCCTATTACCGCGCGATGCAGAACAGCTACGCCAAGCTGAGCTGCTCCAATGCCAGCTCGCCGCAATGCAGCGGCCATTACGATGCGCTGTCGCTGGTGCTCGACCAGCGCCTGGGGCGCCACTTCGACGTATACGGCGGCGTGCAGTGGTCCAGGGTGGCCGACGGCATGGGCATCGGTTATCTGCAACATGCATCGTTCGATCCGACGGTCGGCGTGCGGATTGTTTTCTAACGCGTTCTACAGCAGGAATTTCCCATGACTTCCGCAGATATCGCGCGAGCGCGCAACACGGTCATCGCCGCCTTCCTGGGCTGGACCCTGGATGCGTTCGATTTCTTCATCTTGATATTCACCTTCGACGAAGTCGCCAAGACCTTCGGCGTAAGCATCACCAGCATCACGGTGGCGATCACCTTGACGCTGGCCTCGCGTGCGGTGGGCGCGTTCGTGTTCGGCCGCATGGCCGACCGCTTCGGACGCAAGCCGACATTGATGCTGGTGATCCTGCTGTATTCGCTGTTCGAGTTCATCAGCGGCCTGGCCTGGTCGTACGTGTCGTTCCTGGTGATCCGCACCTTGTTCGGCATTGCGATGGGCGGCGAATGGGGCGTGGGCAGTTCGTTGGTGATGGAAACCATTCCGGCGCGCTGGCGCGGCTGGGTGTCGGGCTTGCTGCAGGCGGGTTATCCGACCGGCTATTTCCTGGCCACGTTGTTGTTCGGGCTCTGCTATGAAACGCTCGGCTGGCGCGGCATGTTCTTCGTCGGCGCGGCGCCGGCGCTGCTGGTGATCTTCATCAACGCCAAGATTCACGAAAGCCCGGCGTTCGAAGCGATGCAGCGAGGCCCGAAGAGTTCGCTGCTACAGATCGTGAAGTCGAACGCAAAGCTGACGATCTATGCGATCGCCATGATGACCGCGTTCAACTTCTTCTCGCACGGCACGCAGGACATCTATCCCAAGCTGTTCCTGGCCAAGCAATTGGGCCTGCCGCACGCCACGCTGACCAATATCGTGCTGGTCTACAACGTGGCGGCGATCCTGGGCGGCTTGTTCTTCGGCATGCTCAGCCAGAAGATCGGCCGCCGCCGCGCGATCATGCTGGCATGTACGCTGGCGTTAGTTGCGGTGTATCCCTGGTCGCACAGCCGGGACGTCTACATGCTGTGTGCGGCTGCGTTCGTGATGCAGTTCGGCGTGCAGGGCGCGTGGGGCGTGGTGCCGGCGCACTTGAACGAACTGTCGCCGGCGGAAATCCGCGGTACGTTCCCTGGTTTCGTCTATCAGCTGGGCAACTTCCTGGCCGCGATCAACCCGGTGCTGCAGGCGGAGATCGCTCAGCGCCACGGGCAGGACTATGGCTATGCGCTGCTGCTGGTGGCCAGCACGGTGGCGATTGCATTGATGCTGCTGATGGCGTTCGGACCGGAAGCGCGCGGTGTGTCGATGGCCGCTGCGGCGCCATCGGCACGGAAAGACGTTTTGAGCGAAGCCGCAAACCTGCCGCGAGCCTGATCAGCAAGCTTGCCCCGGATCTCATCCGGGGCAAGCTTTATGTCATGCGCGATCAAGTGGTTTCGAGCACGACCACGGTATCGTTGGCATCGAGCGCCTTGGCGGGCAACTGCACATCGAGCACGTGCCCCTTTTGCGTGTACTTGAGCGGCGTGTGTTTGGGATCGGCCAGGAAATAGGCTTTCTTGACGCTGGCGGTGGCGTTGGCCAGGTGGAAGGTCCTGCCGGGCCAGGTCAGCAGATGGATGTAGATTTTTCCGGGCCGGGCGGTGGCGCGCCAATCCCATGCGGGTATCCATTTGGGCTTGTTCTCGCCGACGGTTTTTTCCGTGCTTGAGTACGTTCCATGCTCGCCCGGAAACGGCGTGGGGCCGGTGCCGTAGATCGATTCGCCATTGACGTCCAGCCATTTGCCGATCGTCTGCAAACGCTCGGCTTCCGCGGCGGGAATCACGCCTTGCGCATCGGGGCCGACATTGAGCAGCAGATTGCCGCCCTTGCTCGCCACGTCCACCAGGGTGCGGATCAGTTCCTGGGACGATTTGAAGTTCGTGTCGTTCGATTTGTAGCCCCAGGTATCGTTGATGGTCATGCAGGTTTCCCAGTCGCGACCGGGATAGCCTTGCGCGGGAACGTTTTGTTCAGGCGTTTCGGTATCGCCCTGGTAGCCACCGCCAAGGCGGTTGTTCCAGATCAAGTTCGGATGCTGGTTGAGCAGGGCGACGATGTCCGAGGCGAGTTGCGGCGTCATCTCCGGCGTGGGCGTATCGAACCAGATCACGGAAGGCGCCGCCGGCTGATAGTTGTTCAGCAGTTCCTTCAATTGCGCAATGGCCTTGGTGTGCAGGTACGCGGCAAAGTTGCCGTCCTGGGCCTTGTCCCAGTGGCCGTTATGCAACGCATCCACGGCCATCGCGGCGCCGCCGGGCGCGGTCCAGTCCTGGTCCTGCGAATAGTAGAAGCCGAACTTGATCCCTTGTTTCTGCGCTTCGGCGGCCAGCTCTTTCAAGGGGTCGCGCTTGAACGGCGAGGCGTCGACGATGTTGAACGGATCGGCCTTCGAATCGAACATCGCGAAGCCGTCGTGATGCTTGGCGGTGATGATGATGTATTTCATGCCCGCCGCCTTGGCCAGCGCGACCCAGGCATGCGCATCGAATTTCACCGGATCGAATTGCGGCGCGAGCGTTTTGTACTCGGCCACCGGGATTTTCGCGTTGTACATGATCCATTCGCCGATGCCGTCAATCGGCTTGCCGTGCCAGCTGCCGGCCGGCACGGCGTACAGCCCCCAATGGATGAACATGCCAAAGCGTGCCTGTCGCCACCAACCCATGCGCGCGTCGCGTTGCGCGGGTGTTTCCGTGTCCTGGATGGCGGGAACGGGGTGAGGTGAAACGGGGTGTTGTGTTTGCGCGGCATGTGCGCAGAAACCTGCCAGCGCGAGGGACAGCGAGATGGAGCGAACCGGCGATTTCATGTTTTATCTCCCGCATCAAAATGGATGGCTTGCCGTGTGTAGTAGGGGGGAAGCAACCTTGCGATGAGCTAAGACACTGCGGCAAGCTCGTGCAACCCACCCCAACCCTCCCCTGCAAGCTGGGAGGGGCGTCTGCGCAACGGATGCATGACGCCGACATCAATGGGGCCAAGCGAAACTCTATCGCTTGGCCTGTCCGCAGCGACAGTGCGAACAACCTCAGCGGCGCTTGCGAAAATCGAAGCGGCGCGGCAGCACGACGTGTGTATATCGATCTTGATATCGCAACCATCCGTTTCTTCATCGCTCCGCGTTTTTCACGACACAGATCACGGGCGACATCATTCCTGCATCGCATAAACGGGCGCGTGGCCTGTGGAGATATTGAATTGTCCTGCTCAGGCATGCTCAAGGCGCGCCTGCTTGCGCATGATCGCGGCCGGCTTCGACCAGGGGAAGTGCTCATGAAACACATCGACGACGCAACATCGGTTGCGCAACACGGATTGGATCTTGGCAACGGCATCGAGGACAGCTCCCGACGGCGCTTCATGGCCGGCCTCGGCGCCGGCGCCTTGCTGCTCGGGCTCGGCATCCGCGAAGGCCGGACCAGGAGCTTGCCGCCATCCGGTTCCACGCCAGCGGGCAGTCCGCTGATTACCGGGCGCTTCACGCATCCGGGGCTGCTGGTCAACGAAGACGATTTCACACGCATCCGCACCAAGATCAAGAACGGCGAGCAGCCATGGTCCAAGTGGTGGCAGACGATGTGCGCATCGCGCTACGTGTCTTTGACGGCCAAGCCCAATCCACAGCCTGCGTGTTACCGCGCGGACGGATCGAAGTGGGCGCTGTACTGGGATATCGAGCGGGCCTTCTGCTGCGCCTTGCGCTGGAAGATTTCCGGTGAGGAGGTTTACGCCAGACTGGCCGTGGAAACGCTCGATGCGTGGTCATCGACCTTGAAGTTCATCGGGACCGTTCCGCCAGGTTCCACCGCGCACGACGATCACACCTTCCTCTTGATGTGCGGCATGCAAGGTCACCAATTTGCCAATGCCGCGGAAATCATGCGCACCTACAGGGGCTGGTCAGCGGAGGGCGTGGCACGCTTCCAGAACATGCTGCGCAACGTATTCGCTCCGCCGATTATCAGCGAACTGCAGGGATACCTGGCCCACGGCGGCGGGAGGTTTGCCAATTGGGACTATGCCGCGCTCGCCGGCACGCTGGCCATTGGCGTGTTTTGCGATGACATCGATCTTTACAAGCTGACGATCGACTACTACCTCGGCAACGATCACGGTGACGTGCACATGCAGTACGGCAATGGCATGGCGATGCGCAGCGTGTATTTCATGCATCCGGGTTACATGGGCCAGTGGCAGGAAAGCGGGCGCGACCAGGGCCATTCCACCCTCGGCATGACGCTGGGCGGCGACTTTCTCGAAATGGCGTGGAAGCAGGGTGACGATCTGTATTCTGCGTTCAACAACCGCTTCCTGGCCGGCGCGGAATACGTGGCAAAGTCCAATGTGCTGGACCAGAACGGCAAGCAATACGTGATGCCTTTTGCGCGCCAGTGGAGTGCGACCGGCCTGTTCACTGCCGCGGCCAACCAGTCCGGCCCCTCGTTGCGTGGTTGCTGGGAAACCATCTACAACCATTACGTCAACCGCATGGGCATCGACGCGCCTTACATTTCGCAAATGGTGCACACCACCGAGTTCAGAAACCCCGATGGCGGCAGCGACGACATGGCGTACTCCACGCTGTGGAACCGGCGGGACGATTACGCCGGACCGCTGCGCGCGCCGTTCGGGGTGTCGGGGTTCTGCAGTGAAGGCAAAGTGACGCTTTCGTGGTGGGGCGGCAAGGGTACGGCGTCCTATCTGATCAAGCGGGGCAGCAGCGCGAACGGTCCGTTCAAAGTGATCGGTTCGGTCGCGGCGGATGAAACGCGCACGTTCAGCGACGTGCCTGCGCAAGGCGTGTGGTACTACCAGGTCCAGGCCAGCAACGGCACCAATCTCGTGTCGCGTCCAGTGCGTGTGGCGGTTCCGGGTGAATTGCGCTGCTCGATGGATCTTGCCGACGGCAGCGGCAACACGGCCGTGGGCTGGGTCACCTCGCCCGATGGCGAATGGGTTCGCGGCGACGGCACACTGATGAACGGCGCAAGCTGGGGCGCGGGCCGCTCGCCGGGCAGCGCTTCTTTGCTGTTCGACGGCAAGCAATCGTACGTGCAGCTTCCGGCTGGCTTTATCACGGACGTCGCCGATTTCACGATGTCGATGTGGACATTCGCCAACGCGCCGCTGCATTGGAACACCTGCCTGTTGTTCATCGGGCTGGATGGCGCCGCCAACATGTTTCTTGCGCCGCTGGCAGGCCGCAACGGTGGCAGGCTGCGCTTCGCCATTAGCGGCTCGGGTGTCAACGGCCAGCAAGGGGTCGAAGCCAATCAGGCGTTGCCGTTCCGCCGCTGGGCACACGTTGCCGTCACCCTGAGCGGTGGCACGGCCAAGATCTATATCGATGGCCAGCTTGCGGGCAGAGACGATTCCTTTGAGTTGTCGCCGCGTCAGTTGCTCGACCAGAAAAGGCTGCTTGGCTGGGACGGCGGCCACGCATCCTTCGACGGCCGCATCCAGGATTTCCGTTTCTATTCCAGGGCCTTGAGCGACGCCGAGATTGCGGCGTTGGCCAAATAACCGCACGCAACGATCACGCGCACCGTTTCGATATCGCTGTCCTGCCTGGTGACTCACGAGCAGGGCGGCGGTTTCGATTTGCGTTGCAGGGGAACGCATGAAAAAACTGCCTCATTCGCCACTCTGGTGTGCCTTGGCGTGCCTGCTTGGGCACGGCCATGCATCGGCCACCGACATTCCGCTGGATCTCATCCAGCAGACGAACGGCGGCAACGCGCCCAGCTACAGCCTGGGCATCCATGTCGGCCTCAACGGCGGCACGCCGCAGGAATACCGGTTCGATACCGGCTCCGATTCGTTCAATATCGCCGTTGGCCATGACGGCGGTGCGGTGCCGTGGTTCCCCAACTGGAACGCATCGGCCACCGGCTCGCCGTACGTGTTCAATTACGGCGACGGCACCACCGGGTATTGGCAGCAGAACACGACGGCATCGAGCGTGCAGTTCTATGACGCGCGCACGGGCAAGCAGGTGTTCGGCGCAGCACCGTCGCAAGGCTTGCCGGTAGCCGCGGCGCTCGACTGGTTGATGACATCCAATCACTTCGCGCCGAACGTGCGGGGTGGCGATATCCAGGGCGTGCCGATCGCCACGGGCATGAACTCGTCGAACCAGCCGGTGACGATGTACCAGGATCTCACCTGGCAGCAGGCGCTCGATCAGGGCGTGGCGCCGGAGCAAGGGCGTTTCTACGGCACCTTCGGCGCCGGCGATTTCCTGTATGCCGGCGACAACGGCGGCGTGCCGGGCATGCTCACCACCACCGGCTACATCGTGGAAGCCAACGGCAAGCCCGGCGCACCCGGCGGCTGCGGGCAGGCGTGCTTCATGGTGGGCCTTACGCCTGCGTTGCGTGCGCAGTTCCTCAGCGTGATGCCGTGGGTGCCCGGTACGCAGCAAGGTACATATCAAGGCAATTTTGGCGTGTCCGGTGCGCATGCCGCGCAGCAGTTCGATACGTATTTCACCTACACGTTGAACAACGGCGCGTACACCGCCAAATTGCAGACGCTGCTCGATTCGGGCACCGCCGGGGTGTATCTCAACGACAGCGGAGTGACCGCCAGTGAAAACGCCGCAGGGCACATCAACGCCAACGGCAACGAAATCGGCGGCCTGACGCTTTCGGCAACCGGCGCCACGCCCGGTGCAAAAACGGTTTCCATCACCACCGCGGACGACGCCAAAGGCAATCCCACGCATGTGGTGGGCACGGGCAACGCCGCATCGCTGACGCCGTCGGGCACTGCGTTGTATGGCATGTCGTTCTTCTTGAACAACGCGGTGATGTACGACCTGGAGAACCAGGTCACCGCATATACGCCGTTCTACGTGACCGATGCGCCGCTCACGACGGATCTGACGGTGACCGCGGCGATGGGGCCGCTCGGGCTTGCCGGCGTGATCTCCGGCAGCGGCGCGTTCACCGTGGCCAACGGCGGCATCGCCAATTTGAGCGGCGCCAATACCTATACCGGCAGCACGGTGGTCGCACAGGGCGGCTGGCTGGGTCTGGCCGGTCCGGTCGATATCTCCGCGTCGGCGGGCATGCAAGCCGACGGCACGTTCGATCTGTCGCGCGCTGCCGGCAATGTCAGCATCAAGTCGCTTTCCGGCGGCGGTACGGGCTACCTGGGCGGCAACACGCTGGTGCTTACGCAAGCCAGCGGCAGCTTCAGCGGCCAGCTCGCCGATGGCGGCCTGGGCGGCAGCGCAGGCGGCGGATTGGAAATCGCCGGCGGCGAGGAAACACTTGCCGGCGACAATGCATATAGCGGACCGACCCGCATCGATCCGCAGGCCACGCTCAATGTGCAGGGCGCCGTCAGCGGTTCGGTGATCGATGCCGGTACGCTGATCGGCAGCGGCCTGCTGCGCGGCGACCTGATGATGTCGGGCATGGTGGCGCCCGGCATCGCCAAGGGCACGTATCAAACGCTCACGGTCAATGGCGGTTACACCCAGGCGGCCGGCGCCACCTACATCGCGCAATGGAATGTGGGGCAGGGCGGCCTGTCCAGCCAGCTTCTGATTGGCGGCAGCGCCATCCTGCAGCCTGGCGCGATGCTTGATCTGGTGCCGTCGGCGACGTCGACCACGGCTTTCCAGGGCACGCGGCGCTACACCTTGCTCACCGCGAACGGTGGACTCACCGGTACCTACACGATCGTCGGCGACACCGGCCTGAGTTCGCAGCTGAAAGTGACGCCGGTCTACGACGGCCAGCATGTGTATCTGGATGTGTCGTATGCGGATGCGACGCCGTCGCCGGCACCGACACCGACACCGACACCCTCACCGACACCGACACCCTCACCAACACCAACACCAACACCAACACCAACACCAACACCAACACCAACACCAACACCAACACCAACACCAACACCAACACCAACACCAACACCAACACCAACACCAACACCAACACCAACACCAA